>Ga0208244_100104_pt1 | contig 117347 bp, 121 predicted proteins | sample SubbioCR12Aug_5A_FD_184828 | JGI IMG/M metagenome (GOLD analysis project Ga0208244, IMG submission 184828) | Serpentinite rock and fluid subsurface biosphere microbial communities from McLaughlin Reserve, California, USA - CR12Aug_5A (SPAdes) | ecosystem: Environmental > Terrestrial > Deep... | reverse complement strand
GTTGCCGGGCTTACGGGAGTCCGGTAAGTCTTCGAAGGTGCGGCGTATCAGGTCAATTATTTCCAAGTCCATTTGTATCTACCTATGGCTTTATTAATGTTGCGATTGATTGGTTTTAAGTGTCCCTCATTTTATCAGGGTTTTAAATTGGGAATTGCTGGATAATTTTACTCTTGTCAATTTTATACCTAATGTTGTTTATAATTATTGTTATTTTACTTACAAGCTGATGTTACTCAGCCTCATCCCAAAAAGATTATCATTTCTGGATAAAGAAAGAACAGCGCTCTATACAGACTACCTGATTTTCAACCAAGGCCTGGAAACGGCGACAAGCCGGTCGGCGATGCTCGACGGTGAAGTGAAACATGACCAATTAACCCGTCACCTGTCTGCGAGGCTATTCACCACCGAAGACCTGTGGGTTGATGTCAAACCCACCGTGCGTCAGATCGAGCGGGACGACGGCTGCCTGATCTTCGACGACACCGTCCAGGAGAAGGCGTTTACTGACGAGAACGAGATGATGTGCTGGCACTATGACCACTGCAAAGGCCGCTCGGTCAAAGGCATCAACCTGCTGAATGCGTTATACCACAACGGGGACGTGACAATCCCGGTCGCCTTCGAAGTGGTGAAGAAGCCGCATCCGTTTTGCGACATTAAAACCCGCAAGGTCAAGCGGGCGGCGAAGTTCACCAAGAACGAACTGACGCGGCCAATGGTCGCCACCTGCGTGGCGAACGCCATCAAGTCACGCCGTGTCTTGACCGATGCTGGTTTACGTCGAAAGAGAACTTCGAGTTCATCCTCAAGAAAGGCAAACACTTCACCAGCGCCTTGAAGGACAGCCGCTGGGTGGCGTTGACCGAAACAGACAATAACGAAAGACGCTTTGTGCGGATCAGTCAGCTGGACTTGACGGATCAACAGGCGGTGCGCGGCTCGATGAAGGACTTCCCCCCAGAAAGTACTGTTCGTCCGGCGGGTCTTTTACCCGCAGGGCACAAGACAAACAAAGACGGCAGCACCGGTTTGTCGCCATGGTTCGCCAGCATCAGATGTGCGACCGGTACACCGGAATGTCGCCGCGCCCAAGGTACCTCATTGATCCGCAACTTGCCGCTACTCGAGGTGATGCGCGGCACTGCACAATTCAGACAACAGGTCTGTTCAAAGAAACTCAAATACTGCCACTGCCGTTCAACGGTATCATGAATCGAACAGCGCCCGTTCATCTCATCAGGAAAGCGGGAGCCCGCTGCGAATCCGATCCGCAAATGGAGCTCACTTCGCGCCGATTCGTCAGTTGTAACGGTCACATCGTTGACCTGCCAGGGAGTATGCAGGCCTAAAGCCATGTTGAATAATGCTTCACTGTTCATCGCTATGGTTTCTCAGTAGTACTCACTGTATTTCACGTAGAGCCCTGCGCTGTATACCCAGGATCGCACCAATTCGAGCTGGAAGAAGTTGCGCGACAATTTAGATAGGGCGCCAATCCGCAGGAGCTGGCGTTCGCCAGCAGAACGGGCATGCATCGCACTGAACAGTTCATCGCCAGTTTGAAAGATGGAATTGGCATAATCAAGAGCAATCCAGGCTGCTTCGGTCAATAGCAAGCGTTTGCCGTCGCGCTGGAATAGCTTTTGTCCGAGTGAGTCTTCGAGTTGACCTAATTGGATGCTGCTGAGTGCCGACTTTGAAACAAGCAGACGCTTGGCAGCTCAAGTCGGGTTGCTATCGTTGGCGATTATCCAAAATAACGCAAGTAGCCCCTGTGATAATTAAGCGAAGCTATTTTACATTCACAAAAAAGAACATATCCATTAATTACATATATTGGATGAGTTAATGGCCGATTGCTAGTATGGCAGTGTATTGATCACTTTGAGGAGATCGTCATGAATACCACCATCCGCCATTGCATCCACTCACCCCCCTAAGCGACGGAGGCCAGCCATGACTGCCTGGATTGCCAACGTGGCCCTGGCAGCACCTAACCTACTGTTTTTGGCTGGGTTAATTGCCTCGGCAAAAATACCCGCAAAAACGCAAGCCATAGCCTAAATTTGCATTGGCCTGTGCTTAATCTTTGGAATTACTTCCCCCGACCTAAGGCTCTCTATCCAGCGACTGGCCTGCCTTACTGGACAGGGATTAGCACCCACTGGAATACACGACCGACCTTGCCTAGCCGCACTGATCCCAATTATTGATTGAAAAGCTCCGAAATTGTAATAACAAAGCCAGTCTTGTGGCTCAGCTCGATTTTAACCTAACATTTTTGAGGAGGTATTAAGTGCTCTCAGCACAACACTGTATAGCATCATTGCCTTGCGCAGTATGCGGAAACAATCAGACAAAAATCATTGCCAAAAAAGACCGAAATGGACAGCCGCTTACTAACGTAATGTGCGTAAACTGCGGTTTGGTCTGGGTCGATCCTCAGCCGACTATTGAATGTACTGAAAAGTTTTATTCTTCTGAGTATCGAAAACAGTACAAAAAGGCTTTTCAACCAAAACACAAGCACTGTTATCGAGAAGCGCTGAGAGCCATAGATAGAACCACTCGCTTTCTATCTGTATATAGAGATGGTATGCGAGTGCTTGATGTAGGCTCAGGGGCAGGTTTTTTCGCATACATCTTACAAAGGATGGGAATCTTAATTGACGGAATTGAGCCTAATGAAGAGTATGCAAACTATGCACTATCTAATCTTCACTTGAACACCATAAGAACTGGATTTCTTCGAGATTTAACAACTGAAAACGAATATGACCTAATAACCATTAATCATGTGTTCGAACATTTGCCCAATCCTCGCGAAGCAATGCTACAAATTCACAAACTACTTAAAAAAGGCGGGCATGTGCTAATGGAGATACCTAATATCGAGGCGACTTATCATGCACCAAATAAAATATTTCATGTCGGTCATCTTTACTGGTACAACCCTAATACAATTCGAGCTTTGGCGCTTCAACTCGGCTTTGTTATTGATGATGTACAAATTATAAATGGCACCAAGCACATCAATATAGTGCTAACAAAAAGCGACGAATCACCAGCGTCAGAAATAGAAGTTAATTCATTGGTTGCGGGCAATGCTGAAAATGTCTCAGAGGTGCTTCAGCAGCACACCCTGCTAAGACATTTCTTGACACCCGCCCCTTATGTGAGATTTTTGAGAAAAAGTCATCAGTATTTCAAAGAGCAGATCTATATCAAAAAGTTTAAAAACGGCAAAGACATCTGCGATTCCGTATGCAATAAATTGTTTTCAATTCAAAACCCAAAATATCCGGGGTCAGGGTCAGAGTAAATTTACTCTGACCTCGAATTACTATCGCGCTAATAATCCGGCAAGATCAACACGGAATTAAGTTTGAGAAGTGTTGGCATTTTATTAATGCAAACAAACTTAGTGGCTAAAACTGGAAGTGCTGTGCCATATACCCGAGGCTCATTGCAGAATTGACTCAATGTCAGGGAGTGCAGGTGTCAACATAAAACCATTGAGTTCGTCTGAGCGATAATTATTTATTTCGTAACCGGACCGTTGAATTTATTTGCCGGCGCTTGCTTTTAAGGAGTCGCACTTGATGTGATGCCTGTAACCCTAGCCAAGAAAAACTATTGGAGCTTATCGATGTCCGAACTTTTAAAATCCGTCAAACTCTCGCTCAATCACTTCCTGGTGGGAGCATTCGCAATCCTGCCCGTCTATATCGTCGTGCAGATCTTCGTCTGGCTGGTCAGCTTTGTGCTGCAGTCCGTTTTCGATGTCAGGGAATGGATGGGGCATTATTGGATTACCGCCGCTGTGTTCATTGCCGTCTATGCACTGCTGGTGTATATCGGTCGGGAGTTGGCGAAATACCGGCAGTCCCTGATCATATCCCTGTTTGACATGCTCATCGAGCGGGTACCGTTCCTGAGCGGCGTCTACCGGGTCAGCAAGAAGGTGATCGACATGTTCCGCGGTCAAGACGGGAATCCGGTGCGGGAAGTGGTCTACGTGGAATACCCCAAAGACGGCGTATGGGTGCCAGCCTACGTAACCAACCGGGAGGACGACCGCTATGTGCTCTATATTCCTACCTCGCCGAATCCCACCAATGGCTTCACAGTGATTATCCATGAATCCAAGGTAATTAAATCGGAATTGAATTTTGAGGAAGTCACCAGCTTTATGATCAGCGTAGGTTCCGATTTTCCCAAATCATACGAAGCGAGGAACCTGCCCCGGTAAAGAACCCAATGGCAAAACGCGATGATTGTTAGCCAAGTAAATGTCAAAAGCTGGTGTTTCGCTTACCGAGTGATTGCGAGGAAAATTTCATGACAAAAATTGAACTGCTTAGAACAGAGTTGATTGCTTACGCAAGAACCCTGTATCGCTTTTTGGGTGGCATCACAGTTGGCCTTGTGCTAGGTATCCCCACTTTGTTCCTGTTTGGCGATACCCTGTTATCGTTGCTCGGACATGGTCTTATAGCGCTCGGACATGCTTTGCATATACTGTTCGAGCTTTTTGAATCAATAGCCGAACATTTCTTTGAGTGGGCCTTCCATCTGTCTAAGAGAACGTCGGAAATTATCTTTTTCTGGAGCAGCTTAACCATCGCCATTGGCTTAATGGTTTATCTCATGCGCATGGCGAAAATTGTTTCGCGACGGGCATACTCCACCGTTCAGGAGCGACGATTGGCGCTGGCCGAATCATCTAAAATCGTCGTCTGGATTCGGATTGCTCTTATCACCAGCTCGCTGAGCGCGACCCTTTTACTTTTCACATGAATAGTCCTGACTTTCATCTAGACCCGCTTGTAGTTTATTTTTGCGGCTTATTTTAGATGAAGGTCTGAAAGATTCGGGAAAGAGCATGAACCTGTTTTTAATCTCAATTTGATACTTTTTAGGCTGTAGTGAATGAATGATTTTTTAAGTAAAACCCCGGTACGATCCTTGATTCCCGGCATTTTATTATCCGCTCTTTTATTGCAGGGCTTTATGGTGTTGCGTGAATTCATACTAACAGGGTCCTGTGAAAGAACCCCCTATCAGCATGGCATTGACAAACCGGAAATAGCCGATTGGACCTCTTAGCATCAATAAGGAATAGCAGGCAATAATTACCCGGCTTAAACCCGATAAATTTTTACCTTTCCTCCTGGTTTTGAGAGGAAGGAGAAATATTATCGCAGCAAAAGATAACAATTATTATAGGCATCGAGCTGCGGTATTAGAAATTCAATCAGAAAAAAGTAACTTAAAGGTGGCTATTTGTTAAACAAACTGAAACGTGTTAATCTTACGATCTTGCACAAAGGATGCAAGTTGCATGGTTCCAACATAAAATTACCGTATTGATTATGGCTCAGCTTTCCAAAGACCTTCAGCGTTATTTTTTTGAAGAATCGCCTGGCGATCCACTTACCTTGGCCAATGTACTGAGGTTGGCAGGTGAGCGCACCTTCGGTTTTTTGTTTGTCTTGCTGGCACTGCCCTCGGCACTCCCGGTTCCGGCGGCGGGCTATGCCCTACCGTTTGGATTGGTGTTGTTTTTGCTGGCGGTTCAGTTGCTGATCGGTAGCAAAAGTCCTTGGCTGCCAGGGTGGATCATAAACCGGCCAATCGCCTTGAGCCGGTTGCAGGCATTCGTGAAGCACGGTATTCCCTGGATACGACGCATCGAGGGCTTGACAAAACCGCGGCTGACTCCCTTATGCTCAAGCGGACCGGGTCGCGCGTTGATCAGCTGCGCGGTTGCGTTGATGGCACTCTTTATGATGGTTCCCGTTCCGGGTACCAATACCCTGCCTGCTATCGGCATTTTCGTCACCGGCCTCGGACTCCTGCACGATGATGGAGCCATTAGTCTGGTCGGACTGGCGATGTGTTTGATAGCTGCCATCTTCTCAGTATCCATCCTGTATGGCTTGTTTATGGGCGGCACCCTGCTCTTCAGTTTAAACGGACAGCCATGAGCGAAAATAGCTGCGGCAGCCAAATAAAAAACGGTCTCAAAAAGTTTCTTGGGCCAATCTCCCGTGAAAATTAAACAACATCTGCCTTCGTCTAACTTCATGCAATTAAGCCTATGACAACCTATAGCAGTGATCTTCTGATGATGCTGGGTGCAGAAGTAGTGCTGACAGCCATTGGCGGCGAGCTATTTTTGAAAGGTGTGCTGGCTGTAGCAGTGTGGTTACGGGCGATTCTTTGGGCAGTAACGTGGTGAATATTGCCCTTATCTTCGGTGTTGCCCTGATTTTTGCTCCGGTTAGAGTTCAATGGCAACAACTTCGCCGTGATTTTGTGCATGCTCTCATCATACCGTTGCTAAGCTTTTGGTTTTCGGTGAACGCCATGCTATCCCGCATCGAAGGCGGTCTGTTACTCATGATTTTTGTGCTGTCGCCGTGGGTGCGTCGCAACCCGAACTGGTTACCGTTTTGCTCGCTTGCATTCGTGGTCATGATGACATCGGCGTCGGCACATTGTTGGGAAGCAATCTCTTCAATGGCTTGGCGATCGTCGGCAGCGCTGCAAGGACTCAGCCGATCTCTGTCAAAACGGAGGAACTTGCTGTGACTCTGGGCATGGGATTATTATCTGTGCTTTTGCTGTTTCCCGAGAGAACCTGCTTGATTGGACGCGGACGAGGAGTTTTACATCTTGCCACGTATGCCGTTTTTGTTACGACCATCGTAGTTTCCAGACATACAGGATAACTCACTCAAACAGGAACCAAACATGTCTTTTTCAACAATGCACGGTTGTCACCGTAACGATTCCCCTGCCCGGCACGCCGAGGCCGCGGAAACCGTTGCTGCCAGCCTCTCGGTAGAACCCGCTGATGGCCTCGATAAGGCAGAGGCCGCTATCAGGCTTGCCAATCACGGCCTAAACCAGCTGGTTGGCAAGCCACCGCGCCCGGCTTGGCTCAAGTTTTTTGATCAGTTCCGTAACTTCTTGGTCATCGTACTACTTGGGGCTGCGGGGCTAGCCGGTTCAGTAGGTGATATCAAGGATGCAGTCATTATCGGCATTGTGGTTCTGTTCAACGCTACACTGGGTTTCTTTCAGGAACACCGCGCCGAAGCGGCCCTGGCCGCACTCAAGAACATGCTGGCTCCGACCGCGCGCGTTCGTCGTAACGGACAGGTTGCACAAATATTGGCGACCGAATTGGTACCGGGCGATGTCTTGCTGTTGGAATCTGGTGACCGTATCCCGGCGGATGCGCGTGTATTACAGGCCCATTCAGCCGAAGTAGCAGAAGCCGCGCTCACCGGTGAATCGCAGGCGGTAAGCAAAAGCCCGGAAGCCGTGGCAAAAAATGCGATATTGGCTGAACGCCGCTCGATGATTTACATGAATACTGTTGTCACGCGCGGCCGTATCGAGGCTATCGTCACCGCGACCGGGATGTGCACCGAGATGGGCAAGTTGGCGAGTTTACTGGCTGAGACCGTCGAGTTCGCCACACCTTTACAGATTCAGCTGGATCGACTAGGTAAGAGCCTCGCCTTAATTGCCGGGGTTGTGGTCACATTGATTTTTACAATTGGCATCGAACGTGGCGATGACCTGGTGGGAACGGCAATGACCGCGATTGCGCTTGCGGTGGCTGCCATTCCCGAAGGACTGCCAGCGGTGGTAACCGTCACACTCGCACTTGGTATGCACCGGATGGCCAAGCGTCACGCTATCGTCAAGAAGCTGGCAGCGGTCGAAACCCTGGGCTGTACAACGGTGATTTGTTCCGATAAAACCGGCACGCTGACCTTGAACCAGATGACTGCGCGCCGGATTTTTTATAGAGGGCGTAATTTTGCCGTCAGCGGTGAAGGATACCGTGGTGAAGGCAACATTACGCCGGAGGACGGGCGGCCCATGGCCGACCTAAGCAGTATGCGCTACCCGGCAGCACTTTGCGCCGATGCCCGAATTCACCATGGTGAGCTGATTGGCGATCCCACTGAGGGCGCTTTGCTGGCCCTGGCTGAAAAGATATCCTCCGAAACGCCCCTGGAAGCCCTGAAGGAACGTTACCCTCGTATTGCCGAAATTCCTTTCGATTCAGCCAACAAATTCATGGCCACTTTCCACGCTGCGGGTGACATCGTGCAGCTATGGGTGAAAGGTGCGCCGGACGTGCTGCTTAATCGCGCCGGGCGCTGGCTTGCTGAAACAGATGAACAACCACTGGATGCCTCTGCTCGCAGCACATTTATCGCTCAGAACGCTGCCTTGGCCGAACAGGCCATGAGAGTACTTGCTGTTGCAGGGCGTTGCATTGCAGTCGATGAATTCGATCCCAAGGGGGATCTGATGCACTGGACTCGCGATTTAACGCTGATTGGGCTGGTTGGCATCATCGACCCACCTCGCCCGGAAGCCCGAGATGCCATTTGCGTCTGTCAAGGCGCAGGCATCGCAGTGAAAATGATTACCGGAGATCATCGGACGACCGCAGCCGCGATTGCCCAAGCTCTTGGTCTTGTCGGCGACACTTGTGAAGGCAGCGAAATCGAAGGTCTGGAAGCAACCGAGCTGGCTGAGCTTGTCGAACGCACTGCGGTGTTCGCGCGCGTGGCGCCCGAACACAAGCTGCGCATCGTCGAAGCATTAAAGGCGCACGGCCACGTCGTGGCGATGACCGGTGACGGGGTCAACGACGCACCGGCTCTGAAAGCCGCCGATATCGGGGTAGCCATGGGTATCACCGGCACCGAAGTGACAAAAGAAGCCGCAACACTGGTACTCACCGACGATAACTTCACCAGTATCGTGGGTGCGGTAAAAGAGGGGCGTACAATCTACGACAACATCATAAAATTTGTGCGATTCCAGTTGTCGACCAATATTGGCGCGATTCTTACCGTGCTGGGGGCGACGCTCTTGGGCATGCCAACGCCCTTTACCGCCATTCAGATTCTTTGGGTCAACATCATCATGGATGGGCCACCAGCCATGACCCTCGGCGTGGAGCCCGCAGCCTATGGCATTATGAATGTCCCACCTCGTCGATCGGATGTCGGCATTTTGACAGGCCGTCGTATGCTGCGATTGACGTTTTATGGCTTGACGATGGCTCTGGGTACGCTCACGGCCTATGCCTGGGGCGAACGGCACGGAAATCATGCTTATGCGGTGACGATGGCTTTTACCACTTTCGTGCTGTTTCAGTTTTTCAATATATTCAACGCCCGTTCCGAACACGGTAGCGCTTTCAATAGACAGTTATTTGCCAATCGCAAGCTTTGGCTTGCCTTGGTCGTTGTGGTTGTCTTGCAGGTAATGGTCGTTCACATGACATCCGCGCAATTGATATTCGATACTGTCGATTTGAGTTTGGCCGATTGGCTTTTGTCCGTGCTCTTAGCATCAACCGTTCTAGTGCTTGAAGAGACGCGAAAGCTGCTATTTTGGTTATTCAGACACTTATTCAGGCTTTTCGCTAGCAAGCAATCCGGCAATTCTTAAGGCGTTACCATTATGTTTACAATCCATGGCGTTACCGGCCAGATATTCAGTGGTACGCTGGAAGAAATGCAGCGAGTACATGAGCTCAAACAATCCAAGTCCATCCGGGCTATTGCCCATGAGGGTGACGAATTAGGCGGTGTCGGAACTGAAAACAGGCGAAAACAAGAGGAAGCCGAACGGGCCTACCGGCTTATGCTCCCCAAAAATCTTGAACGAGGCCCTCTCTATCATGCCAACCAGATTATGCAGCAACAGGTGATCACTGTCTCGTCCGATGTCGATGTGGCACAGGCATGGCGCATTTTGCGTGATCACGGCATCCATCAGGCACCGGTACTGGACTGCGGAATGAGACGGTTGGTGTTGTCAACGAGCGCAATCTATTGACTGCCATCAATATTGATGGCGATCAGATCGTCGAATCGATGAATAGGCGGGTGGAGCACGTCATGACCACCCCAATTGTCGCCGCTGCACCAGTGACGGATATTCGGAGAATCGCCTCAGTCATGATCAATCAAGACTTAGACGGGGTACCAATGATCAAGGGTTATTAGTGGGCTTTATTACCCGTGGTGATATTTTGCGAGCGGTAGTTAAGGAACCGCCGCTAAGCCTATGGCAATGATTGCCTGTGCATCAAATCAGCACGACGCCATTGTATTTTATCTGGCGGACGGTCTGGCGATTTCGCTTGCCGCTATAACTCACGGAATGTGTATTCTCGGCCTTTTTGAACACCCGTGACCTGGATCCAACTCAAATCGCCGTCCGCCATCGTCATCATGTCTATTGCTGTTGCCCCAATCGTAGTGATCAGAAAATCAGCTAACAAACACTAATTCTGCTTATTTTCTCTTCTTAGAATGACCCAGTTAAAAGCTTACTCAACATCAATTTTATAATTCAAACCAGGAAATATCTCTACAAAACCGAGAATTATCGATTTTTCGGGTATCGGACAGAATGGCAAAACTCAAGTTCATGAATTTACTGAACAGATACGAATATAGAAGTCAGCTCCGCAACCATAAGGAGCCACTGATGAATAATGTTTTCAGCTAACTGAATGTCGCAAATTTGGCCGATAGGGTGAGGTCGTCAATGGCTTCTTTGGAGACCTCCACTCCGCAGAATCTGGATTGGCTGACTGACAGCTTTGGAGAAGCGCAAGTGACAAAAATGGGTCGGTTTGCCCCAGTCACTATTAGAAAAAATTGAATTTTTTGAATGGCAGCTATGGAGAAGTTTCACATAGTTTATAAGTCGGTATTTTCTATCAGACCTTTGCTAATGCCTGAGGTTTTCTATGTATTTTATCCCAAGCAACTTAAGCAATACCGTCCTGAAAGCCTTCCCAATTGGATAAAAAACTCGGGAGCCGATCTTTGAGCCAAAGAATAAATAATTGACTCGATTGAAAATTCCAAAAGGCGTACTTAACAATGCAAGGATCTGGATAGCGTCAGGCCCGTAATAGATGACATCTTTAAACTTGACGACCATGCCTTGGTCTATGTCAAGGCCTGCTGCCGTTATCTCATCCATAATTTCACTGGGTTGACGGGCATCGACCAAATGTAATCGCCCTACCGCGTCCCGGATTCGAATGTATTTGCAATACGTCCTGCAGTCAGGGCATTCGCCATCGTAAACGAGCCAAATATCATCATTATTGATCTTTTTCATTGCGTGATGAGTCTCAAAATCAACCAATAACAAGATTTCAAGCCACGAAGTTGAGAATCGTCAAGTAATGGCTGAAACTACCCAGTAATACAAGAATATGCCAAATTCCATGGAAATAACTGACTTTCCCATCGTGCAGGTAAAAAAACACCCCGACGGTATAAAAGATGCCCCCCACACAACAGGCTGTAAAAACCTGCCAGGGCAAGACCTGCAACAAGGGGTTGATAGCAACCACCATCAACCAACCCATCGTCAGGTAAATAATCACTGGAAGCACCCGGTTGCCCTGCTTCGGCATTAAGTCCAGAATGATTCCCAACAATGCCATGCCCCAGGTAACTGCAAATAATGGCCAACCCACGCTGTCGCGAAGTGTTACCAGCGCAAACGGAGTGTAAGTCCCTGCAATCAGAAGATAAATGGACACATGGTCGAGTTTTGAAAAGACGGCCTTGGCGTTGCCACTGGACGAATGATAAAGGGTCGCAAACACAAAGGTCAGGATAAGTGCGCCCCCATAGATACTGAACGTGATGACCTTCCACAAATCACCAGTAAAGATAGCGATGGATATCAGCCAAGCAATTCCACAAACAGCAGCTATCGCACCGAATAAGGCGGTGACCGTATTTAATCGCTCTGCTTTACTCTCAAACACCAAACCAAGCCTGCCTGTTTTGATTCTCTGATGCCATAAAATTAGCCACAGCATACAGAACCCTCAGCCAGCCGAACAACCCAAGCAGGCTTAAAACCACTTAACAAACATTTCAACGCAGTCAACCAAGGATGATTGTTTGTCAGTAACTAAACATATGGCAATATGTTATCCATTGATTATTACCCTATTGCGTCAATAGCTTGACCATAGCTAAAGCAGGGGTTAGTGAGTTGTTAGTAGGTTATGTTGGAAGATAAAAAAACTAAAATTGAAATTAAGCACAATAAAGCGCATCATTTGATGAATTATTTGGAGTTATGCCATGAGAACCACAATAGTATTAGACGATGAATTGCTGGCAAAAGCGCAGGCATTGACCAGCCTTCAGGAAAAATCCAGCTTAGTGAAAGAAGCGTTGAAAGCATTGATAGAACGGGAAAGCGCAAAAAGGCTGGCCAACTTGGGCGGTACAGAACCAGGATTGGAAGCGATCCCTCGAAGACAAACGAACGCCTAGCTAGATGATCCTGGTCGATACCTCGGTCTGGATAGATCACCTGCGCAACAACGATCCAGTCCTTGCAGAATTGCTGCTGCAAAATAAAGTGCTTTGCCATCCTTTTGTTAGGGGAGAATTGGCGTTAGGTAACCTACAACAGCGTAACAAAATTTTGATCGCCTTAGACAATTTGCCACAAGCACCGCTGGTTTTTACCGAGGAAGTCAGTTTTTTCATCGAAAGCAACCAACTATTTGGCTTGGGCATTGGCTATATTGACGCGTATTTGCTGGCTTCGACCAGGTTAATAGGGAACGCCAAGCTATGGACACGCGACAAGCGTTTGTTGTTAGTCGCCACAAAGCTCGAATTGGCAGCGAATGTTGAAGCTTATAACTAGTACTTAATATCATCACAGATGGCATTAAATAAAGCACATCCGGAAAACCTTATTGAAGAATACGAGCTATTTGTATCTATAAATCAGCAAGATATATTATTACCTAGTTTGTTTTTTAGCTTTCTCTAAACCGGACTGTGGCTCATTTCAACCAACGCATTCTATTTCGGCCAAAACCGGTCGTTGAGGATGCTGGCGAAATTTTTCATCCCTGAGTCTAGCGAATGGCAGCTTTTCGGCAAACAACTTTGCTACCTCTTTGGCTTGACCCGGCCATCAAGAGACAGTCACCAATTTTCAGCGAAGGACAGGTAACTGGCTCATTGCTGCCGATGATTTGGCTTTGATCAATAATCCAGCGGGCTTTTAGCTTCTTTAATCGTCACACTCGGCACCGTGTGGGTGTAGATCATCGTCGTTTTCAAATCGCTGTGGCCTAGCAATTCCTGAATGGTGCGAATATCGACGTTGGCCTGTAAAAGATGACTGGCGAAACTGTGGCGAAAGGTATGAGCCGACGCGCGTTTAGTGAGGCGGCTTTTGCGTACAGCACATTTAATCGCACGTTGCACATGTGTTTCGTGCAAATGCCAACGTCGGTAGTCTTCACTGCCCGGCACCAAAGTCAGCGATTTAGCGGGGAACAACCATTGCCAGGCAAATTCCTTGGCGGCATTTTTATATTTGACGTCCAACGCATTGGGTAAAAACACCCCGGCAGTTTTTGCTGCCAAATCTTGCTCATGCAGGGCCGCCACATGCTCAATTTGGGCGGCAAGCTCAGCCGTCAACGTTGATGGCATCGGCAGGGTACGATCTTTTTGGCCTTTGCCATCATGCACGGTCAACACCTGCATATCGAAATTCAAATTCTGTACCCGTAATTTCAGACATTCGAACAAGCGCAAGCCGCAGCCATACAACAGTTTTGCGATCAAATCATAAGGCGGTTTTAACAATCCGATAACCCGATCCACTTCAGGGCGCGACAATACTACCGGAATGTATGGCCGCCGTTTGGCTCGCACCACGCCTTCAACTTTACCAAACTCCTTTTGTAACACGTTCTTGAATAAAAACAGCAGCGCATTGAAGGCCTGATTCTGGCTGAACGCGGCGACCTGTTTGTTAATGGCGAGATGACTCAAAAAGCCTTTGACATCGTCCATGCCCAACGAATAAGGTTAGATTTTGTGAGCAAGGCGAACCAAAATCTGAACCGTTTGTTGGACAAGCCCGGCCCGGGTGATTTAGCGTGGGGTGGATGCTTTATATAAGAAAATAGCTTTTTGTCGTTTTGAAGGTGTCGCGACTCGTGGTGAGAGGCGACAGCTTTTCAAGCCTTAAACCGTTGCTAATATCGCAACAGGAACCTAAAGAACCGGCTTTTGGACGCATTATAGTCTGATTTCGGGCTGAGCGACGTCCTCGGCAGCCGAATGCCGATGCGGAACTCTTCGAAGAACGCGCGAGTCGGCTACATAACCGAAGCAACCTGTGGAATAGTGGCTGATCGGCTTAACGGGAGAGTGGAGATCTTCGGTATCCTCGTTTTGACAATACGCATGTCGCCGCCGCAACACGGGCACTTCAGAGCCGGACGTTTTTTCAGCCAGGCCAAGGCCTGATTCGGATTGACGCCGAGTAGTAGTTGCAACAGGCTAATCAAGCCTTTGCTGTTGGGATGCAAGAAACCGAAGTTGCGCGTCCGTCGAAATCCTTTCGGTAAAATATGACGCAGCATCAGCCATAAAAACTCAGCGCCCGGCACGGTTCGGGTTTGTGTGCGTTGGGTCTTGCTGTCTTGGTAACGGAAGGTCACCTGGCCGTCTTGACTGGCGATGATGTCCTTTTCCTGGATGACGCCTTTATAAAGATAACGCCCCAAATAAACCAGCGCCTTGTCGCCGTTACCGACCGACTTGACGTCGACGACCCAGGTTTCGGGATACCGTTCCGGCAGAGCCAAGCCTTCCTGGTTAATCGCATCGAGCAATTTTGCGCGGAACACTTTGGCCAGCGCCTTGTGATTGAACAAATAGCCGGTGCCGCTTTGACGTGAGTGGGGCTTTTTGCTTTGGTCCTTACCGGTCTTGGTTCGCCACAGTCGTCGTTCAGTATCGATGGCGGCAGCCGGCATGACAACGTGCACATGCGGGTGGTAGTCGAGTCGGCGGGAATGGGTGTGCAGCACCGAGATCGCCCCGGCGCGTCCCTTGAGCTGGGCGTCGTTTTGAGCAAACGTGTTCAGCGTTTCCCAACTGCAACGCATCATCACGTCGTACAGGGTGCGTTGCTGTTGCCAGGCCAGCACTCTGAATTCCTTCGGCAGCGTAAAGGTGATGAGGAAATACTCGGCCGGCACTTGTTTTTTCAGTTGCCGCTCCAACCATTGTTGGCTCTCGTGTTGTTGGCAATGCGGACAGTGGCGATGACCGCAGGAATGTGGGATAAAGTTCTGGTGATCGCAGTCCTCGCAGTGGGCTTGCATCAGGGGGCTGTGCGTGGTACGGCACAGTTTCATGGCGGCCAGTGCCTTCAGGTGGCTGGGTAAGAGCGAACCTGCGTACTGTTTCCGCAACTCGGCTTCAAAGGTTTCGATCAGAGACGCGAGGCGGATCATTGGACGGTCCCCCAGGCGATGACAAAGCCGCCCATCAAGGCATTGATGAGTTGGCTGGCGTTACGGTCAGTACCGTCGGTCAAATGTGTATAACGGGCGGTGGTCAGAATGCTGTGGTGACCAAGAATTTTTTGGACTTCAAGCAGGTCAACGCCGGCTTCAATCAGATGTGTGGCATAGCTATGCCTTAAACAGTGCGGTGTGATGTTTTTTTTAGACCGCATTCCTTGGCGACCTTACGCAACGCCGTTTGCACGCCGCCACGATCCAGTGGTGTGGTGGCCGCATGCGCCGACTTCGGACCGCCTTGGCGGCTGGGAAACAGCAACACCGGATTGCGGTGAACCAGCCAAAAGCGGCGTAGTAAGGTCAGTGTCGTTTCCGGCAACGGTACCAAGCGGTCTTTATTGCCTTTGGCATCCCGAATATGAACACGCTGACGCGCGGCATCGATATCGCCCACCTGAAGCCGTAAGCCCTCGCCGAGGCGCAGTCCGAGACTGTATAGCGTAAAAAAGAACACCCGGTAACTGACCGAACGGGTCGTCATAAACACACGCTGTGCCTCTGCAACCGTGACGATATCCGGCAACCGCTGACCCTTCGGCGGCTTGATCAAATCCAAATGCGCCCACTGCTTGTTTAGCACATGCTGATAGTAAAACTTGAGACCGTACAGATCGAGCTTCACGGAACTCCATGAGTGGGTTGCCAATAAATCGGAGAAATACTCTAGCAATTGCGCCTCGGAGAGGTCATGAATTTGTTCATCGAAATACGCACCGATGCGCCGAATGGCTCGGGAATAGGCCTCGACCGTCTTCGGTTGAAGCCCCTTGAGTTTCAGGTGTTTGAGATGTGTTTGATAGTTTTGCTTGAAATCGAAAGTGGATGATGCTGTCATAGTCGTGTAACCTCATGATTCGTCGTGGAATTTTCCCTCGTATAAAGAGGGCGTGAGGTTACATTTTATCGTCAATCAAACAGCACGGCTTTTCTCCGCGTTAGCGGCTTCGTCCAACAAGCCGGTATCCTTGCTCTTGGTAAAGGTTTGAAACTGCTGTAGCCAATAGCGGTAGGCTTGCCAAGCCTTGTTCGAATAATGGCGTACATTGATAGCGTTTTTCAGTTGTTCATAAATGGCTTCCCAGTTGGCTCCAGTCAATTTCATCGGTTGATCTGTCACTTCAGGCTGTGGCATTTCCCGTTTTGTTGCAGGCAGACCGACCTGACTGGAAGAGTCCGGGGTCGGCGTGCCTGATGACGAAGAAAGCAGAGGATTGTTAGCATTTTTAGCGGTAGAATTGGAGATCGGTGTCGGCGGCGATTGAAGGGTGCCTATCATTCGATAATAAATGGTACTAGCCCGGCGAGCGACCATTCTTTGCGCATCGGATTGCCCCTTGCTTTGCAATTTTTCGTCAAACCCGGCATAACTAGCGGTAAGCTTCGGGTCCGAAGCGTACTTTGCGCAAAAATCCAGATAAAACCTAAGCCACTTATGAAAATCAGGGCGTTGCTGATCCGGAATATTGCGTAAGCAAAGCTGCGACTCGAACGTCTGACTTAAGGATGCGGTAACGATCAACATGACAACCTCCAATTTCACCTATTGGCTCAGTTTGGATGATATACGGAAGGTAAAAGTCCTTGCAGTTCAGAAATTTAGTGTTGCAACCCAGGTTTCATGGTAGATATACTGTTAACAGCTTCATAACTTGTTATGTATAAGACGGAGTAGCACTTCAAATCGCAATGGGCCAAGCTAAAACGATATACATTAATGAAGATTGGTTGGCTTTTTCGGAGAAAGTCAAACGAAGAGATGGTTATAAGTGCTTGCAATGCAGAAGAGGACTGGGAGAAGTAACATTACAGGTTCATCATGGAATTTACATAGCCGGTAGAGCTCCTTGGGAATATGCTCTCAGTGATTGCCGAACTTTATGTAAAGGGTGTCACGCTAAAGAGCATGGTCTTATCGAACCAGACAGAGGTTGGACGCTATTATCGATAGACGATTTAGGCGGTCTCGATGGCATTTGCGAAAGAAAAAACTGTGGCGCCGGAATACGGTATGCTCATTTAACTTGTCATCCGAAGTGGGGATATTTGGTTGTAGGTAGCACCTGCATCGAGCACCTAACTCAAGAAGATCGTCTTCTGAGCAGCAATGTTATCCATCTGTACCAGAATATCAGTAATTTTGTGCACTCGTCGGAATGGTCAAGAGATATTACGCAAAAAGGCAAAAGGTTTATTTCATCCACTTACAAACACCATAAAATCCGAATTTACGGGGAAGAATTGTCCCATTCGTTCCAGCTTGCATTGAAGGGAAGAGGTATTCGGCGGTACGACTTTGGAAACATAATTGATGCAAAAGGGAAAAGTACTTTGGCTGTTAAGGAGTTGGCTTATACTGCCTTGCGGGGAACGTTATCTGAGAGCGAAGACGAAAAACAGTACTACTGGTCAAGACACCGCTCATGGCCTATTGCAATTCGATTTAAATATGAGTTTGGCGACACCTCGAGACATTTGCAAAAGTTCCGTGCTGCGTACTTTGTAGGCGCTGTTTCATTCATTCTTTTCGTTTCCATGGTTACATGGTTTAGGAAAGATGCTGCCACGGCTGATATTCCGCTGATTATTCTCGCCTCATGTATTCATTTACTGAGAGGCGTAGCAATTGTCTCAATGCTCTTCGCTTGGCTGAGTGCCGAGTTCATTCAAGATTGGCTCTATGAAAACGCATCAAACGCTTGGATAGAAAAAGAAAGATTGCGAAGTCCGGATGTTTCTTTTGATGTTCCTCACTGGCGTTTTTTTGTCCCAGCGGCCTTGGCCCGAACCCTGATTTTCTTAACATGGCTAGGAACCATGTTCTTTTTGCTGTATGTGGCCCCAGGTTGGGTATCTGAATTGGAACGTTTTATTCCAGACAACTTTCCAATATAGCCATGCAAAAAATCCAACCTAACGAATAAGGTTAGATTTTGTGAGCAAGGCAAACCAAAACCTTATTCGTTATCTTGCTTTTCAAAACCAAATTCCGAATACCCTAAATTTTGAGCTCTGCTTTTATCGCAAAAACCCGCTTTTCGGTTCCTGTTTCATCAAAATCTTCAATCGGGCACGCGGCTTTTACAGCCTAAACAATACCCTTACCTGATTACGTATGACTTTCAGTGGAATGGATAGCCCTTCAAATAGCCGTCATACCGGCATGGATTGCCGGTATCCAGTGTACACGGATGTAATTATCCTTTTGAGCGTGGAGTGATTCCCCCTGCTCGCATCCATCCAGTTTGGACCCCGGCAATCCACTTGTGCCCCAGAGGGTATGCCGGGGCGACGCCACCTTTAGAACTCATAGGATCACACTATTTCAGTTTTGGCTGAAGCTTATACGTAATCAGGTACCCTTATGACTTTACATAGCCATCCCAAAGCCGGTCAAGTAATGCAAAATTGATATGCGTTGCCACTGTGTCAGCGATCAGATCAATCCCCTGCTCACGGCGCTGCCCCAAATCAATTGAAAGGGAATTTTGTTTATTTAAACCGGCCCAAGCCAGCAACGCATCACAAGCAGCAGCCTGATCGAACAGACCATGCAGATACGTTCCGGTAATTTGATCATCAATGGAGCAGGCTCCATCAACACCTTCATCACTGGTAACCAAAGGCCTTGCCAGCGCCGGACCCTGCGATAGGCCGGCGTGAATCTCATAGCCTTGAACGGGAACGTTACCCAGACTCAACACACCGAATACCTGACAAAGCCGCTTGTCCTTGTTTAAGGTGGTTTCCATATCGAAATACCCCAACCCGTCACTGGATCCGGGCTGCCCTTCAAGCCCCAAAGGATCATGAATCTGCCGCCCCAATATCTGAAAACCGCCGCAGATTCCTATCAGCTTGCCCCCATATCGCAAATGCCGCTCAATGGCCTTATCCCAATTCTGCTGTTTCAACCACGCCAAATCGTCTCTTACCGATTTACTGCCCGGCAGTATCAGCAAATCGGCACCTTTCATTTGCCGCGGATCTTGCAAAAACGCCAGGGTTACGTCGGGATGGTGTAACAGCGGATCAAAATCGGTATGGTTGCTGATTCTGGGTAAACACGGCACGACTATCCTGAAATCGGCATTTCGATTTGCCGGATTGGCCGATATGGCATCTTCGGCATCCAGATAAAGCGAGGTTAAATACGGCAAAACGCCCAATACCGGCTTGCCGGTTTCTTGTTCCAACCAGGTCAATCCCGGTGTTAACAAATCGATGTCGCCCCGAAAACGATTGATCACAAAGCCCAGAATACGGCGGCGCTCACTCTCGGACAGGCAAGCCAGGGTTCCGATGATATGAGCAAACACGCCGCCCCTATCAATGTCGGCGATCAGTAACACGGGACAGTCGACCTGTTCGGCAAAGCCCATATTGGCGATATCCCCCTGACGCAGGTTTATTTCGGCAGGACTGCCTGCGCCTTCAACAATCATCATCTGATACTGATTCGAAAGCCGCCCGTATGACTCAAGCACAGCATTAAAAGCGGTCGCTTTATAATCATGATAGGTTTTGGCATCCTGATTTTCCAATGCCTTCCCGTGAATGATGACCTGTGCCGTCCGATCGGTTGTAGGTTTAAGCAAAACGGGATTCATGTCGCTGTGCGAAGCCAGGCCGCATGCTGCCGCCTGAACCGCTTGCGCCCTGCCAATTTCGCCGCCATCGATGGTTACCGCACTGTTCAACGCCATATTCTGAGGTTTGAATGGCACCACGCGCATCCCTTTGCGATAATAGTATCGGCATAAGCCGGTCACCAGCGTGCTTTTGCCGGCGTCCGATGTAGTGCCTTGAATCATAAGGGTTTTGAATTTCATCTGGAATCATTGGGTTGAATACTTTCATTACTCCCTTTTGACCGAAAAAACGTCTAGGAATGGGAAGGTGTGGGGTATGCCTAGCGAGGATGTCGGCAGCAGGGAGCTGCCGCAAGCCCCCATGGACGGGTTCACGGCGTTCCTCGATAGGCATACTCCACACCAAACATACTTGAACGATTATTGAGTAAGAAGGGAGTATTAGAACATGCCGATCGCAATGCGATACATAAAAACAGGTTTTCTTAAATGAGTTTAACGCTCTATATCCTGTCGGCGGTTCTTATCGACCGGTGTTTGGGGGAGCCGCAACGCTTCCACCCTCTGGTTGGCTTCGGCGCTTGGGCAAACTTTCTCGAACAACGTTTATGGCGTGCAAATGCGAACCGTTTTGCGGGCTTGACCGCCCTGATATTAGCCGTCATGCCTATCACATTGCTTATTTACGGATTAGAGCGCTTCATTCATGCTGACGCCCTGATTCACCCGGTCTTATTATACTTTTGCATAGGTGCAACAAGCCTCAAGCAACATTCGGAGCGTGTTTTTACCGCGCTTGACGGACATGACATACTACAGGCAAGGCATCAGGTTGCCCTGATCGTCAGCCGTGAAACCGCTAACATGGACGCATTGGCGGTCCGCCGGGCCGCTATAGAATCGGTTCTTGAAAACGGTGCGGATGCCATTTTTGCCCCGTTATTCTGGTTTACAGTTGCAGGCCCTGCCGGTGCTGTTTTTTACCGGCTAGTGAATACGTTGGACGCATTATGGGGCTATAAAAATGAACGCTATAACCGCTTTGGCTGGGCCGCTGCAAGACTGGATGACGGCTTGAACTACTTGCCGGCCCGATTGACCGCCTGCAGTTACGCTTTACTGGGTCAAACCCGAAAAGCCTTAAACAGTTGGCGCAGATACTCGACTCTGCTGGAAAGTCCGAATGCAGGACCGGTGATGAGTTCCGGCGCCGGAACGCTCAATATCAAATTAGGCGGACCTGCTGTCTATCACGGCAAGCTCAAAAACAAGCCGTATTTTGGCGGAAACAACGAGCCCGCCGATCAGGACATTATCAAAGCAAACCGGCTGATTGATAAAACCCTGTGGTTATGGATCGTGTTAATTACATCAGGAGAAGCACTTGCTGGAACATGGGGGTAAACTGCGCAATGCCGCAACGCGTTATCAGATTCCGCTGGATCAATGGATAGATTTATCGACCGGCATCAATCCCAATGGTTGGCCGATTCCTGCCATACCCGGCGAATGCTGGGTAAGATTGCCCGAAGCAGACGATGGCCTTGTTGAGGCCGCCAGATGCTATTATCAATCGCCTCATATTTTACCGGTAGCCGGCTCCCAGGCAGCCATTCAGGCCTTACCATTATTACGGCCCGCGTCTGTCACCGGCATGTTGAGCCCCGCCTATGCAGAGCACGCCGCCAACTGGCAAAAAGCCGGTCATACCCTGATAAATTTGCATCCGGATACCCTCAACGAAGTGATCGGCAAGCTGGATGTATTAGTCTTGATTAACCCGAACAACCCCACCGGTTGGCGCTTCAGTCAAACGCAGCTGCTCGCCTGGCACGAGAACTTACAGGCGCGCGGCGGCTGGCTGATTGTCGATGAAGCGTTTATCGACACGACCCCGGAATGCAGTCTGGCCAACCATATACCCAGGCCCGGCCTGATTATTTTGCGCTCACTGGGGAAGTTTTTCGGTTTGGCAGGAGCCCGATGCGGATTCGTTCTGGCAGACGAGGCGCTGCTCAATCAGATGAATGAACAATTAGGCCCGTGGACACTCAGCCATCCCTGCCGTTATGTAGCAAAAAAAGCCTTATGCGACCGGGCTTGGCAAGAACGCACCAGCCTGGCACTAAAACAGCAATCACAACGATTGAGGCTATTGCTGGAATCGCACGGACTCATTCCGGACGGCCATACAGACTTGTTTGTCTGGTGTAAAATCCTGCAGGCGCAGGCATTGCATGAACGTCTTGCCCAGCAGGGTATTTTGACCCGATTATTCGAGACACCCAGCAGCGTGCGATTCGGCCTTCCCAAAGATGAAAGGCAATGGGAGCGGCTGGATATCGCTTTAAAAACCATCACGCCAGCTATTTTCGGAGACAAAATCGGCTAAGGGTCGCGCTTTGGCCCAGGCCTCCAATTCCAGCATGGGTTTTTCGTAAAAGGCCTCAACATGCCCAAGACACAAGACAGCAATGGGGCTGCCCCCTTCAGGAATTGCAAGCAGTTCTGCCAGGGCCATGGGATCGAACAAAGACACCCATCCCAACCCCAAGCCCTCGGCTCTGGCGGCCAGCCACAAATTTTGTATGGCACAGGCGGCCGAAGCCAAATCCATTTCCGGCAAAGTGCGCCTGCCGAAAATATGTTTTTCGCGTTGATCCTGCAAGGCTACAACCAGCAATTCCCCGCAATCCAGGATACCTTCGACTTTGAGTTTCATGAACGCGTCATTTCGCTCTCCCAGAGCCAATGCGGTCTGCAGCCGTTCCTGCTCAACCAGCGCATGAATTTTCCGCCGCAACGCAACATCGGTTATTCTGATAAATCGCCACGGCTGCATCAAGCCGACGCTACCCGCTTGATGAGCCGCTTGTAACAGCTTTGTCAGTATTGCTTCATCAACCGGCTCAGGCAAAAAGTGGCGCATGTCACGTCGCTCCGAAATCACCCGGTAAACCGCCGCTATTTCAGCGTCACTGAAGCGGTGCTTAGACATACATTGCCACCGCCGTCAGAACCGCTGCCTCCGTCAACTCCACGGCAGCCCCATAAACATCACCGGTTACCCCTCCTAAACGACGAAGCGCGAGATAGCGTATTGCCAGCCAAACCAATATGGCACCCAGTACCGGCATCCAGTCGGTAAACCATAAAGCGCAGATCAGCCAAGCGGCAAGGCTTAATTTAGCCGGGGTGACGGGTAAATTGACGATCATTTTTTCACCCAACCCGCCCGGACGGACATAGTCAGCGGTCAACATCAACGCCATGATAGCCAGTCGACCCAGCATCGGCACCATCATCAATGCCGCGCCGTCAGATTGTTTGACGATTTCGACCAAGGCCGCCCATTTCAACATCAACACCAGAATGAGCCAAATCACAGCGATTGGCCCGGCGGCCGGATCTTTCATAATTGCCAGACTGCGTTCAGGACTGCTCATCCCGCCCGCCCAGGCATCGGCGCAATCAGCGAGTCCATCCAGATGAAGTCCGCCGGTAATCCCTACCCACAGAATCAAAAGCATTGCCGCTTTAAGTGCTGGCTGTTCTGTTCCCAAAAGAGCCAATGCCAAAACCAGCATAAAACCGATCAATAAACCGACAAACGGATAAAACAAAACCGATTGCCCCCATTGGCGCTCGCTGGGTTCAAAATAGACAGGCAGAGGAATCCGGGTTAAAAATTGCAGGGCTAATAGTAATGATTGCATGGCATGATCAATAAAAAAGGCGATTCAGTGATCGCCTTTGTGATGGGTCATCGAGATTGATACGCGGTATTTCGAATCTTTCCCTAAAACATCGTTTTACTTTAACGGACGCCCTTTGGCATCCTTATCCATATGCTTGGTAACCAGCAGAGCAAATTCAATGAATCCCCACAATACGCCATAGCCGCCGGTCAAAAAAGTCACCACAATCTGGCATAAACCGATCAGGTAAAAACCCAAATAAAACCGGTGAAGCCCAAATAAACCCAAAAAGAACGCAAGAAAAATCGCAATCTTACGGGATTTAACCGCTTTATTTTCCAGATAAGCCCCTACCAGCCCAACCGTAGTGACGGTTCCATCCGTTTGCTCAAACATCACATCGTCACCTATTTCGGGCTCAGCAGGTGAAGTCCATTGGTCCAAATGAAATTCATAAAATGAATCATCACTTTTGATAACGCCTGTTTGCCTGCCTAAATCAAAGCTTTCTATGTGTCCTATCATGGTTCGTTTTACCTTCTTTTTTATAATTATTAACGTTATCTATTAGTGATCTGTTTCAGCGCTAAAGCCGCTTTAATCGGCACTGATACCGGCTTGCTCAAAAGTTGCCATTTCATTATGCAGCTTGCAAGCCATTTGTAAAACGGGCACCGCAACCAACGCGCCGCTGCCCTCTCCCAAACGCATGTCCAAATTAAGTAGAGGTCGTGCGTTCAAAAATGCCAATACCCGCTGATGCCCGAGTTCCTGCGAAACATGTCCATAAAAAAACCATTCCGCACACTCCGGAGCCATTTCAATAGCAATCAATGCCGCAACGGTACTGATAAACCCGTCAACTAAAACAGGCATCCGCTGTTGAGCCGCTCTGATGTAGGCTCCGGTCAACGCGGCGATCTCAAAACCACCCAAACATCTCAGCAGATCCAAAGGAGAATGAAGTGCTGGCAAATGCAGCGCCAATGCTTCGCTTATCACTACTGCTTTTCTATGGATACCCACCGCATCCAGCCCAGTCCCAGCCCCTGTCAAATCGTGCGGACTGAGCTTTAGCACCGCAGCAGCCAAAGCGCTGGCACTGGTCGTATTACCTATGCCCATTTCGCCGCCTATGAACAAATGCACTTGTCGTAGAACCGCTCTGTCCACTGCGCTTTTTCCTGCGTTTAATGCCACTTCCAACTGCGCATGCGTCATGGCCGGTTGCACCGCAAAATTTGCCGTCCCCGGACCCGCCCTGTCCACGATTAAGCCGGTCAGATCCAGGGGAGCGCGCAGCCCCGTATCGACCACCTCAAAACAAGCCCCCAAATGGCGAGCCAACACGTTAGCTGTCGCGCCGCCGTTCACAAAATTAATCACCATTTGCCCAGTCACTTCCTGAGGGAAAGCCGACACACCGGCCTCGGCAATGCCGTGATCGGCAGCAAAAACCGTGACCTGAACCGATTCGATCATAGGCTGTCCGGTTTGCTGCAACGAGGCCAGACGAACGGCTATGTCTTCCAAAAAACCTAAAGAACCGGGAGGTTTGGTTAATGTTGTCTGTCTGATTCTGGCCTGCTCGGCAAAGGCTTCGCCTCCAGCCTGAATGGGCGCCTTTAGCCAGTCCATTTCAATACCTGCGGCAAACCCGCTGTTACCAGGACAACCTTATCGCAAAGTTGCGCCAGTTGCTGATGCAGGCGCCCTGCTTCATCGACAAATCGGCGAGTGCCTTCACCTAGCGGAATAATGCCCGAACCGACCTCGTTACTGACCAGAATCAAATCGCCCGGCAGTTTATCAACACACTCGATCAACGCCATAACTTGTTGCTCAAAAAGGGTCTTCTGCACAGTGCCTTTATCATCAAACAAGATATTGCTTAACCACAAGGTCAGGCAATCGACCAAAATACAATGTTCATTGCCCGACTGCTCTTTTAATACATCGGCTAATCTAATCGGCTCTTCAACTGTTTTCCAGTGTTGCGGTCGATCAGAACGATGCCTTGCAATACGCGCCTGCATTTCGTGATCACCCGCGGTAGCCGTTGCGCAGTAAACGACCTGCTTACCTGAAGCCCCGGCACATTGCTCGGCATAACGGCTTTTACCGGAACGGGCGCCCCCTAAAATCAGAGTCACCACGCCTAATCGTCGTTAAGACGGACAGCCAGCACATCACATTTTGCGTAATGCAGCACGCCGTTGGCTGTAGAGCCCAACAGCAAAGCCAGGCCATGGCGTCCGTGCGAACCGACCACGATCAAGTCCACCTCATTTTCTTCAGCAACACGCACTATTTCGAGTTTCGGACTGCCGAATTCCAGCCACTGATTGGAAGCGGGTACGCCCATCTGTCCGGCTAACTTTGTCAGCCTGACTTTGGCCGCTTTCATCAATTCTTCAGTCAAATCGATATCAAATGGAATGTCCGGTCCGTACGCGGTATCCATTATCGGCAAATTGTCCACAACATGCAGCAGACTGAGTTTGGCTTTAAAACTGTCGGCCAGCGCTTTCGCCCGGTCAGCAATCAAGTTGCTGTTGTCCGAAAAATCAGTCGCTAATAGTATATGAGCGTAGTTTTGCATCATGCCTCCTAGAAAGTGGCGGGGGGCGCTTCAGGGAAAAGTAAGCCTACCAACTGGTAAGAAGCCAGCAGATAAAGAAAAGAAACACCTAAACCGAATAGTAATGATTGTGAAAGCGCATGGCGAAAAACGTGGCCACTGGCCAGCCAATGCCAAACGATGAATAACACCAGAGTAAACAATGACAGCAGAGTTATATGCCCTGACGCCATGGTCGCAATGCTGGGTAATGCAAGAAAACTGATGACGGCATCGACGCCTAATAGCGCGCAGGCCGTTTGTTCAAAGCGTTCAGGTTTACCCCAAAAAAACAACAGGACTTTACTGAAGGCCAATATTACAAAAACACCTAACAGTATTTGCAGCAGTGAATCACTGAACGTCTCGTTGATTCTCAAAACCAGAAAGCTGACCACCGAATAAAGCAGGATCAAACGAAATAACAAGCCTTGGGTATAAGGAATGTCCTGTGGTCCCTTTTTAAGCAGGGCAATATTGAATAACAGCTTTAACCACTCGTACATGCCTCTTGCGCCTCTTCAAGTTTACTTTCCGCCGTCAACCAGGCTTCCTCCGCACGCGACAAATCTCTGTCGACCTGCGCCTTTTGTTCCAACAACTGCTTCAAACGATTTTTTTCAGTCTCCTGGTAAATCGCAGGATCGGCCAATTGCTGTTCAATCAGAAATTGCTGTTGATGCAATTTTTCTACCGTCTGTTCCGCCCGTTTTATGGCATCGACTAATGGTTTGAGCTTGTGCCTGCGCTCGGCGTCCTGCTTTCTTTGATCTTTTCTGGATACGTTAACGACATTGCCAGCCTGCGAAGGCTCTTCCTCGCCTTTTTTCTGGTCCGTCAGCCATTGACGATAGTCGTCCAGATCACCATCAAACGCTTGCACAGCACCATTGGCTACCAACAGCAGAGAGTCAGTGACCGAGCGCAGCAAATGACGGTCATGCGAGACGATGACCATGGCACCCTGATAATCTTGCAAGGCGACACTCAGGGCATGGCGCATTTCCAGATCCAAATGGTTAGTAGGCTCGTCCAGCAGCAGCAGATTTGGATTTTGATAAACCAGAAGAGCCAGCACCAAACGCGCCTTTTCCCCTCCGGAAAACGGCTCTACCGCTTCCATGACTTTATCGCCCTGAAAATCGAAGCCGCCCAAATAATTGCGCAGCTCTTTTTCAGTCGCTCGCTTATCCAGCGCTTGCAAATGCCATAGCGGACTCTGATCCACGCGCAATTGCTCGAGTTGATGCTGGGCAAAATAGCCTATTTTGAGCATATCGGAGATCAGCAATTGCCCTGCAACCGGCTGCATTTGGCCAGCCAGCACTTTAATCAAACTTGATTTACCGGCTCCGTTAGGTCCCAACAAACCGATGCGGTCGCCAGGAGAAAGGGTTAAATCAACATTTTCGATAATGATTTTATCGCCGTAACCAATAGCCGCCTGCTTTAGATTGACGAGCGGGTTGGGCATTTTATCGGGTTTGGCAAATGTAAAATGGAACGGTGAATCCACATGCGCTTGAGCAATCAGCTCCATTCGCTCCAGCGACTTGATCCGGCTTTGCGCCTGTTTGGCTTTGGTTGCCTGGGCTCTGAAGCGATCAACAAAACTTTGTATATGGGCAATTTCCCGCTGTTGTTTTTCAAAAGCCGCTTGCTGCTGAGATAATTTTTCCGCTCGCATGCGTTCAAAATCAGAATAATTGCCGGTATAAATTTCAGCTTTATTGCTTTCGATATGAATAATGTGATCGGTAATACTGTCCAGAAAATCCCGGTCATGGGAAATCAGCACCAGCGTCCCCGGATATTTACACAGCCAGTCCTGCAGCCAAATTACGGCATCCAGATCAAGATGGTTGGTGGGCTCGTCCAATAACAACAGGTCCGACCGGCACATCAGCGCTTGAGCCAGATTCAGTCTCATCCGCCAGCCACCGGAAAACGAGCTGACCGGATTATTGAGCTGCCCCGGTAAAAAGCCCAGTCCGTTCATCAGCCTCGAGGCGCGCACCTGTGCGGTATAACCACCGATATGGTCCAGCGCGCCGTGCAGTTCTGCCAGTTTGATGCCGTCGTTAAGTTGCTCGACTTCCGCCAGACGCTTTTCCAGCCGCCGTAATTCTTTATCGCCGTCGATGACATAATCGATTGCCGAGGAACTGACACCTGGCGTTTCCTGAGCCACATGCGCTATTTCCAGATTTGGCGGCATCGAAAAATCACCTTCATCCGGATGCAACTCGTCTCTAAGCAAAGCAAACAAGCTGGACTTACCCACCCCGTTGGCACCGGTCAATCCGATTTTCTGACCGCGGTGCAGCGTAAAAGAGGCGCCGGAAAACAAGACTCGCGCGCCCCGTCTTAGAGCCACATTTCTAAAATTCAGCATATCGTTACCGTTTCAGGCACCGCAAAACAATCAAACATAATTCCCTTATCCTAAACGATCGAGCATTTTTTCAGCTTGTTCGGCGAATTCATCCAGATTGCCTTTTTTTACCGTTTCTCTGGGAATCACCAATGCGGTATTCAATCCGATGTAAATAAAAACATACCGGTCGCTCTTTTCAACTCTGATTACCTCATTCCAAGGCATGGTATTTTTGCCGCTAGGCGACTTTTCAAGCAATCCTTTAGGGTCCAGCGTCAAAGTATAAGTGCCAAACATCTGCGATTTCTCTTTATAGGTGTAATTGGTGAGAATCTGGCGGCGAAAATCCAGCAACAAAATTTTGGGTGATAACCAAGCCCACAAAATAGACAAAACGACAACATAGGAAGCCGCCCGAATGTCGCCGTAATAAAAGTAATAAAAGGCGCCTATGATGAACATAACGCCGGGCACTATCAGCCGATTCTTTTTCAAGTTATGTTGAATGTCATCGGAGTTCAAATATTGCATTTCATTGAAGTGGATTAAATCTTCCTCCCGGAATTCGTATTCGATTTCAAACATGACTGTGTTTATATAAAGTTAAAAGTTCAATTGAAAACAAGGAAAATCGCATCCGGGCTTTAGCCTATCAGCGTTGATCCAAATAAAAAGAGGTTTTTTACGAACGGCTGATTGATTATCAAGCAGCTCATCACTGCGAGCAAAAAACCGCGGCATGATCAGTAGCGCCCTAATGCATTTTGATTTTGGCATGAGCACCGCGGCGAAACAGATTCGATAAAGTCAGCATGGCGGTTCTGAAATAGCCGTGGATCGCGACTTGATGCATCTTATACAAGGACAAATAAACCAGCCTCGCTATAAAACCGCCTATGGTTACCGAGCCGATGAGATTGCCCATCAGGTTGCCTACCGTAGAATATTTTCCCAGCGAAACCAGTGAGCCGTAATCCAGATAGACATATTTGACCGGCGGCTTGCCTTGCAGGCGGTTGATGATGGTTTTAGCCAGCGTTGTTGCCTGCTGATGAGCCGCCTGAGCTCGCGGAGGAACATTATGCTCATGACCGGCCCAAGGACAGGCCGCACAATCGCCCAATGCAAAAATATCAGTATCAGACGACTGCAAATACTCATCGACCATCAGCTGATTGATCCGGTTTGTTTCCAGGCCATCCAGTTGATGCATCCAGTCTGGCGCCTTGATACCGGCCGCCCAGACTTTCATATCTGCGGCTATAAACTCACCGTCGTGCGTTTCAATCCCGTCCTTGGTAACCTCAACAACTCGTCGGCCCAGTTTAAGATCAATATTCAATTTGACCAGTTGCTGCTGCGTTGAAATGGCCAGCTTGGGGGGCAATGCAGGCAGCAATTGTGTCGCTGCTTCAATAATCGTAATGTTAACGGCGCCAGCCTGATCCATGCCATACACGGCGAGCAAGTGCGTCACTTCGTGCAATTCTGCCGAGAGTTCCACGCCTGTAGCACCCGCACCTACGATGGCTATGGACAACGGTTTATCAATTGAGGCGCTGCGACTGACATGGCGGCGAATGTAGAGTTCGACCAATTGCTTCTGAAATCTGAACGCTTGCGAGGTCGAATCCAGAAACATGCAATGCTCATCGACGCCTTTGATGTTAAAGGTATTGCTGACACTGCCTACCGCCATGACCAGCGTATCGTAGGTGAATGTCCGGCTGGGTATCAGTTCTTCACCACTCTGGCTGAAAGTTGGGCTGACATACACTTCCTTTTTTTCGCGGTTTAAGCCTTCCATTCTGCCCAACCGGAAACGAAAGCCGTTGCGATGAGCCTGCGCCAGATATTCGACTTGTTCTGTTTCATCCAGGGTTCCGGCCGCGACTTCGTGCAACAGCGGTTTCCAGATGTGCGTCGACGAAGCATCGATAAGATAAATTTCAGCCAGACCTTTTTTGCCTAATTTTTGACCCAAACGGGTTGCCAACTCAAGACCGCCCGCGCCGCCTCCCACAATTACGATTTTATGCCTGCCTTCATTTGTGTCAGTCATCGCTCCCCCTAAATCATTTACCTGCATTGGGTAAATTTAGAATCAGTCCGTCCGTTTTATCCCCCATAAACGTTCGAGGATAAGCGCCGTCCCATTTTTGAACTGCATTATAACGAATCAATTCCGTCGTGACCGATTTTGCTAACAATTGGTTGGCCTCAGCCTGCGCATGAGCTTCCTTGATAATCCGATACGCTTCTGCATCGGCTTCTGTCCGTTTGGCATTCGCATCAGCGATGGCAGCCATCTCTCTGGCCTCCGCTTTTTTGACCTCTTGCTGAGCCTGTTGCTCAACAATTTTTAACTGGGCTTTTTCCCGTTCCAGCTGTTCCTGACGTTCCTTGGTTTGAATGACGGCTGTTGTCACAACATCCGGCAGCGTAATATCCCGAAACAAAACCGCTTTGATAACCAGACCTTTGGGCTCAAGGTACTCTTTTAGCCCCTCTTCCATATAGCTCTGTAAAGCCTGCTGAACATTATCCTGATAAAAATCCTGTGATTGCGTTACGGTTTTACCTGCCTCTCGCAATAATGAACGGACTTTGGGCGAAATATGTTTATCAACGACATCATTCAATTGCCCTGTTTCCTGCAAAATTTCAGGCGTTTTTTGAGCCTGCAACTGGAAAGTGATTGAAATATCCATGGAGGTTTTTAACTTATCCTGAGAGGGCACCTGAACTTTTTCCCAGGTGTACGTTAATTGCCGCAAATCGAAACTGACAAAATTCAATAAAGGATTAACGATATGCAAGCCTTCACCGTAAGGTTCCGGCTGAACCCGGCCAAACAATGTCGCCACTTTATTATGTCCAGGCTCTACTGTCGTATAAGAATTCAAGACCACGAGCAACCCCAATAACAAGCCGGCACCATAGCCCAAGTAACTCAGTTTTATCATCTCAATTTCCTGATTTTTATTAAGCATAAGAGATCAAACTGTAATACTATGTGCACAAATTCACCCTGACGATTGAATGCTATGCGCCCGTTGATCTTGTTAAGTCTGCTTGTCTATCCGGCTTTTTTGCTGGCGGTGCCACCGCCTATTCTGGACTCTGTTCCGGAACCACCTGAACCGCCCATGCCGGTTGAAAGCGGCGAAGTCATGGAGCCGGATATTACAATTATTCGTAAGGGAAAAAAAACGATACAAGAATACCGCATAAACGGCCAGCTTTACATGGTTAAAGTAATACCTGATGTTGGACCGGCTTATTATCTGATCGATACCGATCGTGATGGCAATATGGATGTACGGGGAACTGATTTGGACCGTGAAGGAATCAATATCAATCAGTGGAAGATTTTTGAATGGAATTGATCAATTTTTGCTATTCGCCCGCTTGGAATCGAGGGTGTAGGTGACTGAAAAGGCTTCTGCAACAGGGATGGTTTGATGCGTCCATTGAGATCAAGCGCCTGTACCTCATAAAACAGAAGAGAGGGAGCAGATATCAATTGTATTTTATTAATTATCCAGATAATTCCGATTCAATTATTCAGCGCAAATTAGGTGATAGACGTAACCCAACTGATAATCTTCTCGGAAGTTGAATACTTCGATTGTGGGGTTGGGCTCACCTAATTAACCCTTGAATAAATTACCTCAAAATAAATCATTGGCCATAGACAGGAATTTATTGAATTTTGCGCCCAGTTTTTCGTAGACCTCATTATAGTATTGAGGATCGACAGCCAATTCAGTAAGGCGCGGCTCATTGGGCAATGTTTCAAGGCCATCAAATAAATGCTGCACCGCCTGAACAACGCAACCCACCAGCGTTGAAACCTGCCAAAATTCCTCGTGATATGCAGCTTCGTTGTGGTGGCCCATCGCAACCACAAACACTTTTGGCAATCCCCAGGCATTGCCGACCAGTGAACCGATTTCACAGTAGTCTGTTTTTGCTTTAAGCCGCAATGCATCCATAATGTTCAGGTTATCATGGCTGACAGCCTGAAAAGCTTCATGCGTTTCTTTGGGCATCACGTCGGCCAAACACAGCAAGCCCAAGTTGTGCAGAAGACCCGCTGTCTGGGCCGTTTGATGAAACATCGCGTTTTTTTCGTAGCCCGACACACCGGCGGCTAATAAACGGGAACCTTCCGCTACCAGCATGCTACTGGCCCAAAACTGCTTTAAGTCGAAAGCGGGACAATTGGCTGTATTAAACGGCGCAATAACGGCCAAGCCCAGACTGACGCTACGCACAACATTTAAGCCTAAGCGGGCGCACGCATTTTCAACCGTCAGAACCGGTATTACCGGCGCTGCCCAGGCTGAATTGGCTAAAGCCAGCAAACGCGCGGCGATACTGGGGTGTTGATTGACAACAATGGATAGTTCCCGAAAACCGATATCTTCGCTGGTAAGCGCTTTTATCAGTTGCAATGCAGAATTGGGTAACACCGGAATTCTCAGGTGATGCGCAATGTGTTCTGCTACAGGATTATTTTCCATATTTGGCCTTAAATCCCACTATCCGTATATCTTAATAAAAGCAGCAAGACCGATTTTTCGGAGAATCGTCTTGGAACCGGGTCATTCAGCAAGCCAATAATCGTCATCTAAACACACTGTTCCAGTAAAAAATGAAAGGTCATCAAACCGGCTACCATCCTGAGACAAGCCCAGAATGGCCGGAGTTACTTTTACCTGTCAAAATAGAATTGACGGCATAAGCTTAGCTTGTAATGACAAATCGAACTGCATCCAGCTTGATTTTCGCTTCTTGAATATGCTCATGTAACAGTTCAGTAAAGTCTTTTAACTGCTCAATTTCTTCTTCACGAATCGAGGGATTCACTTTCCTCAGCCTGACCAGCCTTTTGATCTCAGACGTCAAGGTAGTCAACATCAGAAGCGTTGCCTTCTCAATCATGGAATTCATTTCCTGCGTTGCTTTTTGTTCTGCCAGATTGAGCAAATGCGTAATGGGTAAGCGTTGATTATTGAGAAATGCAACGATTTGTCGTTTATCAAACTTAATGCCCGCATCGACGATCTGTTCGTGCTGAATTATGTGTGTTACATCATTTTTATTTTGATCGATCAACACCCGAATAGGCGCTGAGGGTAAAAACCGCCTCACCTGCAGCGAATCAGGCGCGCTGCATTCCACTACGAACAGGCATTCCAGAAAAAACCGTCCTGCCTTGACTTGATCGAGCTTGACCACACTGACAGCCGCATTGCCTGTTTCACTGGATAACACCATGTCCATAGACGCCGTCACCATGGGATGCTCCCAGGTCACAAACTGCAAATCTTCGCGCGCCAGACCAATGACCCGGCTGGTCGTCAGGGTAATGCCATCATCAGGAAGCCCCGGAAAATGGGCCAGGCGCAGATGTTCACTGGGCCGCAGGATATGGCAATCATTGGAATGGAATTCTATATCCACCCCGTAACAATCAAAAACAGCCTCCAGATAAGGCCACAGCGTACCTTCGTTATCGATGGCTTGCAATTGCTCGATAAGCTGATGAGCGGATTCTTTCCGGCAGGAATTCAACTCCAGCAACAAATCCCTGCCATTATGAAGTTCTATGTCTATTTCACTGGCCAATGTCCGAGTTTTGGCGATCAATTGATCCAGCTCTGCCTGATTCAGCGATTGTAAAACCGCGGTCAATTCCTTGGTCAGAATAGCTGCTACCGGCTGCGCTGCGTGACAATTGACTCGAAATGCATTCAAGCCCTCGTCATACCATCGATACAAACAATGATCTTGCGTCTCTTTGATATAAGGAATATGAATTTGAATTACATGTTGTTGACCAATCCGGTCCAGACGACCGATACGCTGTTGCAATAAGTCGGGATTAGTCGGCAAATCAAAAAGTATCAGATGATGCAAAAACTGAAAATTACGCCCCTCACTGCCTATTTCCGAGCAAATCAACAGCCTCGCAGCACTTTCTTCATCTGCAAAATAGGCCGCCGCCCGATCGCGTTCGATAATACTCATGCCTTCATGGAACACAGCCGCCGCAATTCCTGCGCGGGTTTTTAAACTTTGCTCAAGCTCAATGGCCGTTTGAGCTTTTTTACAGATTAGAAGCGCTTTCCGGCCACGCAGCGATTTGATGGTCTCGACCAGCCATAAATAGCGAGGATCATTTTCCATTTTTTCGGTCGCTTGACCTTCCAGCGGATAACCCTGACACTGGCGTTCCGGAAAGCCCTTGACCGTTTGCCTGGAGTTTCTGAATAAAATCCGCCCCGTGCCGTGATGATCCAACAGGATTTTCAATAGTTCGGCCCGTGCTGTATCAGCCTGATCGGGATCATCCAATTGTTTTACCAGATTGCCGGCATTGTCATTCTGAAGTAAGCGGCTTAAATTTTCCCTCGCCTGTTCTGATAAGGGCTGAGCCTCGATCAATAACTTCGCTGCTTCTGCAACCGGCTCGAACTGCTTCTCTTCTTCCAAAAACGCGGCAAAGCTATAAAAACGATCGGGATCCAGCAAACGTAACCGGGCAAAATGGCTTTGCTTACCCAATTGTTCTGGTGTTGCCGTCAATAAAATCAGGGAAGGTGAAATGCGGCCTAATTGTTCGACAAACAGGTAATCCTGGCTAGGCGCATCCTCGCTCCATTCCAGATGATGCGCTTCATCAACAATCACCATATCCCATTCGACTGCCAGAGCCTGTTGCTGACGTTTTGGATAAGCTGAAAAAAAGTCCTGACTGCACAGAATAAGCTGTTCCGTCATAAACGGATTTTCTTCATGCGTTTCAAGGCAGCGTTCTTCATCGAACAAACTGAAACGCAAATTAAACCGTCGCACCATTTCCACCAGCCATTGATGCAGCAAACTGTCCGGCACGATAATCAGCACACGCCGGCTCAAACCATTGACCAGACGATGATGTAAAATCAGGCCGGCTTCAATCGTTTTACCCAAGCCCACTTCATCAGCCAGCATAATTCTGGGCGAAGCGCGTCCGGCCGCCTCATGCGCAATATAAAGCTGATGCGCAATCAACGACGCTCTGGCCCCTTGCAAACCTTTAACAGGAGATTGTTGATGCTGTTGCAAATGCCGCCAGGTTTCATAGCGAAGATGAAACCAGTTGCTGGGATCAAATTGTCCGGTAAACAAACGATCCTGGGGTTTATTGAACTGGATGTGATGGCTTAATTCGATTTCTTCCAGTTCAATTTCCTGATGGCCGTCATCGCGGCCAAAGTAAGTGATCAATCCACCTTTTTCAGCCAGGCCGGTGATGGTCATTTTTTGACCTTCTGCCGACTCTACGACATCGCCCACACTGAATTTAACGCGCGTCAAAGGCGCATTATCCTGAGCATAGAGCCGCTTTTCGCCGGTTGCGAGAAACAGAAGACTGACGCGATTGTATGCAGCCTCTTCGACGATACCTAAACCTAATTCTGACTCGGTGTTGCTAATCCAGCGCTGGCCGGGAATAAATTCATTCATGGTTGATTAAAACAGTAATCTTGTAATAAAAATGAGTGGGGGGAAATGGTCTGTGCATCACCTGACTTAACTAACTTTGCATTAGTTGATCGTCAGCGAACACAAGATTATTAGTAGAGTAGCTATTCACGTTGATAGCTACGATTATTTTTAGCACGCAAGGGTAAAACCGTCATCAGCTGCAAAATTCCTTTATTTAAGTTCAGCAAGCAGCTGCGACATCATAGATTCGGCCTGACTCAAGTAACCGGCACCAAATAAATTGAGGTGATTGAGAATGTGGTAAAGATTATAGAGAATCTTTCGCTGAGCGTAACCTGCATCCACTGGAAATGTTTCACGATACGCCGCGTAAAAACCGGCGCTGAAACCGCCGAATAACTCAGTCATGGCCAGATCGGCTTCATGATCCCCAAAATAACAGGCAGGATCATACAATACAGGCTGCCCAAGATTGTCAGCCGACGCATTGCCACCCCACAAATCGCCATGTAATAACGATGGTTTGGGCGTGTAAGACTCAAAGAAAACCGGTAATGACGCACTTAATTGTTCGCCTTTTTTTTGCAAACTACCTGAATATCCGTTTTCAGCGGCCAAACGCAATTGAAAATCCAAACGGCGCTCTCGCCAAAAAGTAATCCAGTCTGAGTACTGCCCGTTCAGTTGCGGCGTACTGCCTATGGTATTATCCAGATGCCAGCCGAAATAAGCTTGCCGCTGCAAATGCAGGATAGCGAGTTGCTGTCCCAACCGTTCATCGGCTTGTTTCGACTTATGACTGAGATCCAGATAGTCCAGCACAATGAATGCAGATTCCTTTGTCTTGCCGAAAGTAACCGGCGCAGGCACTCTGACAGTCCGCGTCGCAGCCATCGCGGCTAGCCCGGCAAATTCAGCCGCAAACATGGCCTCGCGCTCAGGTCGATTCAATTTGACAAAATAAGACGTCTCTTCACCTTGCAGCCGGTAAGCCGCGTTAATGTCGCCTCCGCCAACGGACAGCACGCGACTGACTCTGAACGGCTGGCCAATGGCAGCTTCAAGGTGTTGAGTAATAGGATCCCAATTCATAAGCTCAGGATTTTTTATCCTCTATTGAGTTTTTAAAGTTAAAGCGCCCTGGCCTTCAAATAAGCCAGTTCTGAAATATCTCCCCAGCGTATGACTTGTTTTTTAAACGTCATGACCGATTCGAATACTTTTTTAGACGCGGCATCCTTCTCGGCTAGCTCGGCGACGACAACTTCTGAAATACCTTTTAGTGTTTTCAGCACGTCATCCGGCAATGGCAGCACTTTGACGCTGTGTTTGTTAATCAGCGTATCCAAAGCCTGATTATTACGCGCAGTAAATTCAGCAATCATATCCATATTGGCTGCCTTGCACGCCGTTAACACAATCTGCTGTAAATCTTTGGGCAAGGTGTTAAACGCTTTTTCATTAATCAAGGCCTCAATCGTCGAACCCGGTTCATGCCAACCCGGATAGTAGTAAAATTTGGCGACTTTGTATAAACCAAAAGCCAAATCGTTATAAGGCCCCACCCATTCGGTGGCATCCAACGTACCTGACTGCATCGCTGTAAACAGTTCTGCGCCCGGCATATTGACCGTAGTGCCTCCGGCCCGGCTCAGCACTTCACCGCCCAATCCGGGAATCCGCATTTTCAAACCCTTGAGGTCATCCACCGTTTTTATTTCGCGGTTGAACCAGCCGGCCATTTGTACACCGGTATTACCGGTAAGGGCCGGAATAATGCCGAAGGGTTTATACAATTCCCGCCATAATTCCAAACCTCCGCCGTAATACAGCCAGGCATTCATTTCCTGCGCAGTCAGGCCAAAGGGCACGGCGGAAAAAAATTGGGCCGCTTCCGATTTGCCTTTCCAGTAATAAGCGCCGGAATGACCCAACTCAGCGGTTCCTTTGGAAACGGCGTCGAACACTTCAAACGCAGGCACCATTTCAGCGGCGCCGTATACTTTTACCTGTATTCTGCCGCCACTCATTTCACCAATTAAACCGGCCAACAAATTGGCATTCGTTCCCAGTACAGGAAAATTTTTCGGCCAGGTAGTCACCATTTTCCAATTGAACTCCGCCTGTGCCATTGCGACACGGGGGGCGGAAACCGACACGGCACCTGCCGCCAAGGAGGCTATGCCTGCCGATTTGATAAAGTTGCGCCTCTTCATAATGCTACCGTTACTCGTTGATGCGATTGAATTAAAGCCAAAAAGGCCTTGTCTGTCAGGCAATGCGGTTGATTTAAGGCCATCGCAATGAATCGATAGGCGATAGTGTAAAAGCGGGCCATGCCCATGAGCTAAGGTGATTCAATCGCGGGCATGGCCCGCTCCTACAAAATAACGGCATTGATCTGCCAGTAGCCAGTTGCTTTCGTTATTTGATCCCATTCAATCAGGATTACATTCCTGCTCTTACCATTACAATAAAAATGCAAAAGCGAGATTTTTGCTTACTTTATCACAAGCCACTCGCTACGCGCGTGATAAGCCTTAAAGTAATGTCAAAAAGGGAATCAAAGCTATCCCGAAGCTCACCTCTTTAAAACAGTATTTTTTGATTTTGAACACCAGTTTGGCTGCATTTGGTTGAAACGACTCATCGCGATGAATATCCGATAGCGCCTCGTCATTTTAGAACATCGTGACTATCCTTGTTCATCGATGGACAGATTCCCTGACAAAAAACGGAATCATCCAAAAAGCTATAATATGCCGGGTTAATTTTTTAATTGAACATCGTTCAATTATTGATTATAGTTTTCCGGCACTGCGTCTGACAATGTTTGTTAAGATGCCAACAGGAGGAATTTCATGTTAAAAAAAATCTTACGCAAGCTATTGACCTTCGTCTACAAAGTCGAAGTCAAGGGTCTTGATAACTATCAGAAAGCGGGCAATCGTGTTCTTATCATATCCAATCACACCTCGTTTCTGGATCCTTTGCTGCTGGGGGTATTTCTTCCTGACGACATCACGTTCGCAATCAACACCCAAATTTCGGAACGGTGGTGGTTAAAACCGTTTTTGAAATTATCCCAAGTGTTTCCGATGGACCCAACGCATCCGTTGTCGCTGAAAGAATTGATAAACCATTTAAAGAAAGACACAAAAACCGTTATCTTCCCTGAAGGCAGAATTACCGTTACCGGCTCGCTAATGAAGATTTATGACGGCCCCGGCATGGTTGCCGACAAATCCGATGCGATGATTTTACCGATACGCATCGACGGCGCTGAATATACGCATTTTTCCAGACTCAGAAACTCCGTCCGCTTGCGCCTGTTTCCTAAAATCACTATCAGAATTCTTTCGCCCACACACATCAAAGCACCGGACAGCTTACGCGGTAAAAATCGCCGTAAATTCAGCGGTCATGTTCTGACAGACATCATGACTGAAATGATGTTTGCCACCAGCCATTACCGGCAAACACTTTTTTCAGGATTGCTGGAAGCTAGAAAAATTCATGGCTGCTCACATACAGTGGCAGAAGATCTGGAGCGCAAGCCCCTGTCTTATGACGCGCTGATTACCCGTTCTATCCTGATTGGTGATCTGATCCGCGATATCACCCATGAAGGTGAAAATGTCGGTGTATTTTTGCCCAATTCCACTAAAACATTATGCGTTGTTCTGGGTTTGCAATTGCATGGTCGCACCCCAGCGATGCTCAATTATTCGACCGGCTCGTCCGGCATGTTGTCAGCGTGTAACACCGCCCAGGTAAAAACAGTGCTGACCTCTCGCCGCTTTATCGAACTGGGCAAATTTCAAAATGAGGCCGATCAATTAAGCCAACAGATGACACTGGTTTACCTGGAAGACATCGCAAGTACGGTAACCTTATTCACTAAAGCGCAAGCGTATGTCAAATGCAAAACGGCCAGTTACTGGTATAAACACACGCGATACAGTGCGGACAGTCCTGCCGTCATCTTGTTTACGTCCGGTTCGGAAGGCACCCCCAAAGGCGTGGTTTTATCCCATTCCAATATTTTGGCCAATCATAAGCAAATACAATCGCGGATTAATTTCAATGCGCAGGATGTCGTGCTTAATTTTCTGCCGATGTTTCACTCGTTTGGTTTCACCGTCGGCACCATGCTGCCGATCATGAGCGGCATGACGACCTTTTTCTACCCTTCGCCATTGCATTACGCGGTCATTCCTGAAATTGCTTACGAAATCAACGCAACCATCATGTTCGGCACCAATACATTTCTCTCCGCTTATGGTAAGAAAGCCCATCCTTATGATTTTTACAGTATTCGCTATGTCGTTGCAGGCGCCGAGAAATTGCAAGAAGGCACGCGTCAATTATGGTCCGATAAATTCGGCATCCGCATCCTGGAGGGCTACGGCGCAACCGAAACCGCACCGGTAACCTCAGTCAACACGCCCATGGACTGCAAACCGGGCACTGTCGGCCGGATCATGCCGGACATGGATTATCATTTGGAAGCCATTCCCGGCATCGAAGAAGGCGGCAAACTGCATGTCTCAGGACCGAACATCATGCTGGGCTATTTGCTGGCCGATAATCCGGGCACACTCGTTCCGCCCGAGTCGATATACGGCAAGGGCTGGTATGACACCGGCGACATCGTCCATATCGATGAAGAAGGCTTCATCAGCATTCGCGGGCGTAGTAAACGTTTCGCCAAGATCGGCGGGGAAATGGTTTCTCTTACCGCGGTCGAGCAACTGGCCTCCAAAGCATGGCCGGGCGCCTTGCATGCAGCCGTCAGCATTCCCGACCCCAAAAAAGGCGAGCAGATTCTTTTGTTAACGACGCAAAAAAATGCCGTTATCCAGGACATTGAAGCCGTGGCAACAGGTGTGGCAAAAATCGCCTTACCCAGGAAAATTTTTATCGTCGATGCTATTCCTGTTATGGCGACCGGAAAAGTGAATTACCCGGCAGTCACTGATCTGGCTTACCGCATCATCGAATCCAATTCGACACTTTGATTTTTCATGTCACCACCGGCACCTCACCATGCATAAACAAATCTATCCTTTGCTGATTGCGCAGTTTCTTTCGGCATTTGCCGATAATGCGATTTTATTTACTGTCATTGCCATGGTGATGCACTCGACGCAACTGCCAAGCTGGTATGTCCCGGCCCTACAAAGCGTATTTATTGTTGCCTTCGTGGTATTGGCGCCGTGGGCCGGAAATTTTGCCGATACCCAAGCGAAATCCAGAGTCTTGATCATTGCCAATTTGATTAAAGCAGCCGGAGCGGGTTTACTGCTATTCAACTTTGAACCGTTGATTGCCTATTGCGTCGTCGGCGCCGGAGCCGCAATCTATAGCCCTGCCAAATACGGTATACTGCCGGAACTGGCCGGTCACGCTCACTTGGTCAAAGCCAACAGCTGGATTGAAGGCTCCACGATTCTGGCCATCCTGACCGGCATGATTGTAGGTGCCAAAGTAGCTGATTTCTCAACCGTTTGGGCACTAAGCGGCACCATTGCGCTTTTTGTGACCTCTGCACTGGTTACTTTGTGGTTACCTGTCACAACGGCACATCCGAAAATTCCAGGCTCAAAAATCGTGCTGTTCGGCAAACAAATCATCACTTTTTTTGATACGCCCCGGTCGCGGTTTGCCATTCTCGGCGCGTCCATGTTCTGGGCAGCAGCAGCAACTTTGCGGGTCATTCTGGTCGCTTGGGCGCCGCTGGTTTTACTCTCAAAAAATGCGACTGAAATCGCCGAACTCACCCTTTTTCTGGCGATAGGCATTGTTGCCGGTTCGGCCTTGGTTCCCAGGATGATTCCACTGGAACACCTGCGCCGCGCGCGAATTCCGGCCTATTTAATGGCCTTGTTCATTTTGGGATTAAGTTTCATGGACGGCCTATGGGAATCACGATCCTTTCTTTTCCTGATCGGTATGTCCGGCGGCATGTTTATCGTGCCTGTCAATGCCGCGTTGCAAGAAATGGGGCAACAAAGCATAGGCAGCGGCAGCGCGGTGGCCTTACAAGGATTTTTTCAGAATGCAGCCATGCTGCTAGCGGTGGGCGGTTACACCTATGCCGCCTCTTTGAATGTCAGCCCGATTTTGGCCATGGCCTGGCTGGGTGTACTGGTGTTTATCGTAACGTTTCTTGTGTCTATCCGTTTGCCTGAGAAAACTTAGAGGATCGGCCTTATTTTACGGCGCTGGCTTCCCAGCCTAATATGAAATTCTCAACCAATAACAACAACGCTTCTTCGGCATCTTCTACACCCACGGTATCCATTTTACCTGTCAGCGCCAGCAAACAGACGCCATGGATACCACCCCATAAAGCTCTGGCCGCCTGCTTGATCTGATGCTCAGTCAATCCGGTCGCCATTTGCCGCATAGGTTCTTCCAGAATTTGAAACAGTCTTTCGATTTTAACGGTGTACCAATCCGGCAGTGTTTCGCTTTCCGACAACCGATGCTCAAATAACATGGCCCAGCGATTAAAATTCTCACTGGCAAACGTCAAGTAAGCTTTAGCTAATGCGATCACTTTTTGATCCGCTTGCCGTTCCTGACTATCCAGTGTCAGCGCTTCAGCAATCGCATCCAGGGTTCGTGCCTGAAGGTGCATGATCAGATCGGCCATGTTATCGAAAACCATGTAGACGCTACCGACGGTATAGCCGATGTCCATCGCAATTTTGCGAACCTTCAATTCGCCATAACCGTCCTCTATCACAATATTCTCGGCGGCTTTCAACACCATATCTTTTATTTCTTCCTGACTGTGCTCGCTTCGTCTTGCCATTTCAATACTCTTTTGATTAATTTATTTGAACGCTTCTTAACCATCCACTCCATCACGTCTAGCCAAGTTGCGGGTAGACCCGTATTTTCCTTCTTGAGTTCAAGAGTATAGCCAAAGGGCAACTTTTAATCGGTTCAATCAGACAAAATCCAAAGCCCATCAAAAAAATCAATGATTTTAAATCCTGGATTGAGATCGTTCTGCCAAGACGTCCTTCCTTGATAGTTGCACAATGAATTTTCGCGGCCGCTCAACGCTGCAAGCCTGCCGCCACATCCCTAAACGCCGCCAGCGCTGCTTCCAGATGCTCAATAATTTCCTGCTGCAACACATCCGGCGGCGGCAGATCGTCCAGATTATCCAGGCTATCGTCCTTGAGCCAGAAAATATCCAGACTGGCCTTGTCTCGGGCGACCAGCTCATCGTAAGCAAAATACTTAAAACGACCGGTTTCCTTGCGTTCATGACGGTTTTCAGGATTGTAGCAATCGATGAAATCCCGCAGATCGTCCAGCTTCAGAGTTTTGGTCTTCAGCGTGAAATGTTTGTTGGTGCGCAGGTCATAAATCCATACGCCTCGTGTATGCACGTTGCCGTCTTTTGGTTTGGCATCAAAGAACAGCACGTTGGCCTTAACGCCTTGCGCGTAAAAGATGCCGGTGGGCAGCCGCAGCAACGTATGCACATCGCAGTTTTCCAGTAATTTCTTGCGTATTTTTTCACCCGCCCCGCCTTCAAACAACACGTTATCGGGCAACACTACCGCCGCTTTACCATCCTGCTTCAAAATGGTGACGATATGCTGTAAAAAATTGAGCTGTTTGTTGGACGTGGTTTCCCAAAAGTCCTGGCGTTCATAGGTCAACGCATTCTTGTCTTCCTCACCTTCTTCGTTGGTAATCGTCATGCTGCTTTTCTTACCGAACGGCGGATTGGCCAGCACATAATCGAAGCGCTTGCCGGAATCGGCAATCAAAGCATCGGCGCGTTCCACTGCAGGTTCGCCGTCCAGTTCGCCGATGTTATGCAGAAACAGATTCATCAAACACATGCGGCGAGTATTCGGCACAATTTCGTTACCTTGAAAGGCCTTGTGCCGCAGAAACTCTTTCTGTTTTTTGTCCAGATTGTTGCCTGGCCGGGTCAGCCAATTATAAGCGCCCAGAAAAAAACCGCCGGTTCCGCAAGCCGGATCGGCAATCGTTTTCATCGGTTCAGGACGCACGCATTCCACCATCGCCTGAATCAAAGCTCGCGGCGTGAAATACTGCCCCGCGCCGCTTTTGGTGTCCTCCGCGTTCTTTTGCAGCAATCCCTCGTACAAATCGCCTTTAGTATCGGCATCCATACCCACCCAGCTTTCCGCATCAATCATCTGGACCAGTCGCGACAGCTTGGCCGGGTCCTGAATCTTGTTTTGAGCCTTAAAGAAAATCGCCCCCAACATGCCCGGACCGTTACCCAGTGTGTGCAGCGTCGCCAGATAATGCGCTTCCAACGGCTCGCCGGTTTTACTGCGCAATGCCGCCCAATCGTAACCGGCTGGAATATGGGTATCGCGGTTATAAGGCTCTTGCGCGTATTCATGCGCCATTTTCAAAAACAGCAGATAAGTCAGTTGCTCCAGATAGTCGCCATAACCGACGCCGTCATCACGCAGGGTATGGCAGAAATTCCAGACTTTTTGGACGAGAGAAGAGGTGTTCATGATTCAGGATGTGTCTCGGCAGTGGCATAGCTATTCAGCTCGGCTTCGATGCTCTCGATGCTGGGCAATGCACTTTGTAAGGTTGTCGGTAATGATCGGGTAAGCTCGTAACTGGCAATCCCAATCGGTTTGTCGATGCCGCGCAAGGCATACTCCGCCAAAACATTATCTTTATCTTGGCACAGCATCAGGCCAATCGTCGGTGCATCACTGGCATGACGCAAGCTGTCATCAACAACATTGCAATAAAAATTCAGCTTGCCGGCATATTCCGGCTTAACGTCACCTCGTTTGAGTTCAATCACCAGATAACAGCGCAATTTCAGGTGGTAAAACAAAAGGTCGAGATAAAAATCCTTATCTCCCACCGTCAAATGATATTGCCGACCGACAAATGCAAATCCCTGGCCCAGTTCCAATAAAAACTTTTCGATATGCGCCACCAAATAGACTTCTAACTCACGCTCATGGAAACCTGCTTCCAGGGTTAAAAAGTCAAAAATATACGGGTCTTTTAAGGATTGCTGGACTAGATCGGATTGTGGGGATGACAATCGCTCGGCAAAATTACTGATTAACTGGCCATGGCGATCATGGGCTTGGCCTTTAATTTGTAAGGCCAAGGTATTGCGGCTCCAGCCTTGAACCAAGGTTTGCCCCAAATACCAGCAGCGCACCTCAAGGTCTTTAATCTTTTCCAGCAGCAGCGCGTGATGTCCCCAAGGTAGTTGCCACAGCACGCTTTCCTGATCGGCAGTTTTCGCCACAGCCTGTGGCGCTATTTCCACACGGGCCATTTTCGCCACAAGCTGCGGCGAAAAGACCTGTGGCTGCGGATAAGCCCTTGCAAAAGCCAACATACGATCCAAATTACGCGCCGAAAAGCCTTTAACCTCCGGTAATTCATTACGAATATCCTGCGCCAAACGCGGAATAATGCCCGCACCCCAACCCGCTTGAGCTTGTCGTATCTGCAGTGTTTGACCCACATGCCAATAAAGCTGAACCAACTCGGCATTAACCGCCAGCATAGCGCGGTTTTGTGCGGTTTGTATCTGGGCTTTGATTTCCGACAACAACGCCGGATATTGGCTTAGTTCGGTCATGATGTGCTTCTAGTAGTTCGTTTTTTAGGTGTGTTGACTGTTTGCTTGGCGGCTCGTTCGGCGCGTATCCGCTCGAGTAATACGCTGGCCGGTTCGTCGTTAGGGTCTTGGGGTACTAACTGACCGGAGAAAGCGGCTTTTAGGATGTTTTTGCGTTGGGCGGCGGATTGTTTAAATGAAAATTCAAATGCCTTCTGTTGTTCGATGGAGGCAGTAATAGTCGAGTCAACTAGATTAACTATTTCTTTCAATTCCATAAGCGGGGCAAGCGGTAGCGAAATGCGCTCGACAATTGACTTATTCAAGGCAGGTTGATTGTTACCGCTACTTCCACGACGAGTTACCTCGTATTGCGACCAAAGCCAATAGTAAACGTATTCAGATGGAATTTCCGTTTCGCTCACCCAAATAGCCGCGCAGTTTTGATTGTTAGCAGCCTCTATATCCAAAATGGCAACTTGACCACGTGTTTTTCCTTCGCCGATCATGCCAAGCAAAACACTACCGATTGGGTTTATCTTGGTACTGCTATTATTTAAACCTTCTTCGGTTATGCTTTCTTTTGTAGAAGTGATTCGTGAGAATCTGACCTCTCCTGAACTAACCCACGGGATATTACCATCCCAATAACTTGACTCTTTTCGACTTGGTGTTGCTCCAACAGTTACTTCAAAACATTGTCCGATTGAAGTCCAAACCCAACCCTCCGGTAATTCCGGCAAATCGCGGGTATCCGGCTTAACTGGTTCGGGGTATTTGTCTTGCCAGCCTTTGGGCGGGGCTTTGCCTTGTTCCTGGAACTTGGCGAGTTGCCTGGCTTCCCAGTGGTCGCGGCGTTCCTTGAGAATGCGTTCCAATAATTGCGCGCCGGATTCAACCGCTTCTCCGGCCCCTCTCTCATCAAGGCAAAAGGGCGTATCCGGTTGAGATCCGTTTCTGCAATTCTCATCAACATCGGGGGCAACACTAAGCCCCTCTCCCCTCGTGGGAGAGGGGTTGGGGAGAGGGGGCGAGGGCTTATCCTCATGCAAAGCCTGCCAAATCGCCTCAAGCACACCCGTTTGCTGGCTTTGCCATTGGTTATTCCAAAAGCGTAAAACCCGAAAACCCTGCCCATTCAGCCAATGATCACGCTGCGCGTCTGCCTGTTGGGTGTCGCTGTGCTGACTGCCGTCCAACTCAATCACCAGCTTTTGCTCAAAGCAAACAAAATCAGCAATGTACCGGCCAATCACTTGCTGTCTGCGAAATTTGAAACCGGAAAAGCGTTTAGCGCGCAGTTGCTGCCATAAGGCTTGTTCTTGCGGCGTTTGTGCTTTCCGTAATTCTCGGGCGCGGTCGCGAAGCCAAGCGTTGTGGGGTAATCCGGAGGTTGTCGCCCCCTCTCCCCCGACCCCTCTCCCACGAGGGGAGAGGGGAGTGTTGGCGGCAGTATCGTTTGCAGTAGCGTCTCTCGCTTGATCGGTGAGGTATTGGGGAGAAGCCGCATGTCGATTATTACGCCACTGCTCAGTTAACTTGCCTTCCACTGCGGCTTTCAGCAACGATTGCCGGTACTGCACCAGTTTTTTCTGTGCGGCCTTGAGTTCAGCGACGCCGGCGTCGAGGTCGGAGAGGAGTTCTTCCAGTTTTTCGACTATCCGAGTTTGTTCATTAGATGGTGCGACAACAAGTGGAATCTGTTTCATTGCCGAGTTAGTCAACTTAAGGCGGGTTGAACCAGAAACATAAGGCTGATAATCAACCATGTTTAATTGGAAGCAAAGAAAATGATTATCCACTAAGCCTGCGGCACCCTGAATAACATGCGCATGATTATTTACCCAGAAGCGGCCATCCACAAGATATGCTTTGTCTTTTGAAGGATCAAAAAACGGCGCTCCGTCTTCACCAAGAAGGATTCTTTGCCCTTCTGTTCTATAACCATCAATCCACCCAACTTGACCAGTTGCACCATAGTAAGCAAATAGCTCAGAGACACTTTTACCCGAGATTCGCTTTCTCCGCTCAGACGCGTTAATTGGCTCACGCTCGAAATCCAGAATATCCGCGATATCGTCAAGTTTTACATATTCCCATCCGCTAGGTAATTCAACTGTCACGCCACCAACTCCTTATTCATCTCATCCATTAATTCATCCAACTGCTTGCCAAACACGCCCCAAACCTTTTGCAAGCCGCCTTTATCTGCAAATTCTGCATAATCAAAATCCTGCCGGCTAATGCTGCAACTGCTGGCGATGTGGTCTTTCATCAAACGCAGCCATTCGGTTTGTTCGGGGGTAAACGCCGTGGTGCGCTGGGCATTGTGACGAAATATCCATTCCTGAAAACGTTTATCCACAAGCTCGCTGAATGGCTTTAGCTCGGCGTCCATACCGATGGCAAAGCGTACCAAGGCGATCAAATCGGTCAGCCGACGTTTGCTGTCCGCGCCTTTGACCTGGCTGGTTTGCACGCGGGCGTAGGCACTCCATAACCGTTCGGTGGTCAGCATCAGCGGCGGGCGGCTCAAGGCGTCATGCAGTTCTTCTATCATTTCGTAAGTCAGAGCCCGGCGCTGGTAAGGTTGCTGGTAGAAAAAGCTCAAGGCGGCGATTTCTTCTTTGTGTTGCCGGATGTAATCGGCAAACTTTTGGATGGTTTGTTCCTCCTGGGCTTGGGCTTGCTCGCTGAAACCGGAGAAAGTGACTTGATCGAGATTGAGGTGATCGATCAATTGCTCGCGCTCACGACGAGCGGATTCGATTTGCTCGCGCAGTTCCGGATTGTCGAAGGCAGCGCAGGCTGCAGCGACTCGCTGGGCGCGGGCGGCGGCGATTTCATCTTCGGTCAAGGTGTCTTCCGAGCGCGTGATGCCGTTGGCTTGAGCGGTGGCCAAGGCGGAGACAACAATTTGGTCGGGATCGAGCGCGGCGATCAGGCGTTTGGCCAGTTCGCCGACGCGTATTCCACCCGAAGCTTTGGCGATACGGTCTTGGGCTTTTTCATCCAGTTGTTTGCCCAGCCTTATCAAGCGGTTGGCCAGGCTCAACACGGTATCGTCGTCGCGGTGTCCGATGGCGACGCCTTGCAGCAGGTCTTTGAGCGCGACGCCGGGTTTTTTCTCCAGAGGCCTGCTTTCGGTTTTCAAGGATTTTTCCACGCCGACCGCATCGATCAGCACAAAACGGGTTTTGGCGCTGTCGGCACTGTTGCTGACGCGTTTGAGATCGTCATAGCTCAGACTGCGCACGCCTCGGCCCTTCATTTGTTCGTAATAGCTTTTGCTGCGCACATCGCGCATGAACAGCAAGACTTCCAACGGTTTGACATCGGTGCCGGTGGCGATCATGTCCACGGTAACGGCGATGCGCGGATGGTAGTCGTTACGGAAACTGCTGAGGATGCTATCCGTGTCTTCGTCGGCCTTGTAAGTGACTTTTTTGCAAAAGGCGTTGCCCAGACCATAAACCTCGCGAACCATGTTGATGATGTCGTCGGCATGGCTGTCGGTTTTGGCAAAGATCAGGGTTTTGGGCATTTCGTTACGGTTAGGGAATATTTCGGTTTCCAGGGCGGTTTTCATCGCCTGGATGACTTGGCGAATCTGGCTGAGATTGACTACGGATTTATCCAGCTCCTTGCCGGTGTATAGCATTTCGTCTTCGGTTTCCGCCCAGCGTTTCTTGCGCGTCTGACGGTCGCGGTGATCCACCCATTCTTTAGCCTTTAACTCAGCGCCTTTTTGGGTGACTTCGGTGACGATTTCGTAAACGTCATAGCCTACATTGACGCCGTCGGCAACCGATTGTTCGTAGCTGTACTCGGCGACGATGTTTTCGTTAAAAAAGCCGAAAGTGCGTTTGTCCGGCGTGGCAGTGAGGCCGATCAGGAAGGCATCGAAATAATCCAGCACTTGTTTCCAGAGGTTGTAGATGCTGCGATGGCATTCATCGATAATGATGAAATCAAAGCTTTCTATGGACACCGCCGGATTGTAGCGTACCAGTTTGGCTTGATTGCCGGTTTGTTGCAGTTCGTTGAGCGAGACATCCTCGGCGCTGTCGTCGATAACTTCACCGGACAGCATGGAGTACATGCGCTGAATGGTGGAGATACAGACCTGGGCATGCGGATCGAGGCTGTTGGTGGCCAGACGCTGGACATTGTAAAGTTCGGTGAACTTGCGGGCATCGTCGGGCGGCGTGTAGGCCATGAATTCCTGATGCGCCTGTTTGCCCAGATTGCGGGTATCGACCAGAAACAAAATACGTTTGGCTTCGCCGAATTTCAGCAACCTGTATACCGAGGTAATGGCGGTAAATGTTTTGCCTGCGCCGGTGGCCATGTGTACCAGCGCGCGCGGCTTGTTGCGGGCCAGGGACATTTCCAACCCAGTGACGGCGCTGACTTGGCATTCGCGCAGGTTAAGAACAGGTAACTCCGGCATGGCCTCGCATAAGCGGCGGCGCAGCGTATCCGGCTGAGACAGCCATTCGCCCAATTGCTCGGGCTTGAAGAAATGGAAAATCTCGCGGGAGCGCGGTGCCGGGTCGCGCTGGTCGGTAAAGCGGATGATCTGGCCGGTACTCTCGAATAGGAACGGCAGCGGTGTATTGTCTTTACGCCATTTTAATTTAGCATTGGCGTAACGGGCGGTTTGATCTTCGACGGTGGTGATGTTTTCGCCGGTTTCATCGCGTTTGGCTTCTATTACCCCGGCGGCTTGCCGGTTGATAAACAGCACATAATCCGCAGGTCCTGTGTCGGTAGGGTATTCGCGCACCGCGACGCCTGGAGCTGCGCCTAGGTTGAGCTGTTTCATATCTTGCACCAGCCAACCGGCTTGCGCCAGTTTTTGGTCGATTTCCTGGCGGGCTTTGGCTTCGGGAGTCATTGCAAACACCTAACAGTTTGAGTGGAAGCATGCTCGCTAAGCCAAGTTAGTGAGGCATGCCTGGCATCTGATTTTGGGCCATTCTAACATTAACCGTTACTCCCGGCCTTCGGAATGGCCTTAAATGAAAAAACAGGCTTTAAGGCGACCGGCAAAAGTTATACTGAGCATAAACTCATCGATGATAACCCGGTCGATAGCAAATGCTATTATCCACTGATTAATACCCAGGCAGCTGAAGCAGTTGCCCCTCAAATTAAAGCGACACTAAACGAATGAAAGAGCAGTTGTTTACTTTTGAACAAATCCACATTGAAGTTGCCCGAAATGCCTCGGACGACTTTAACCTGTTTCACGACAAGCACAAATGGTTGCAGATCACTCATAATCCGTTTAAAGGACCGATTGTGTTGGGTTTTCAGTTAAATACGCTGATCGAATATCAGATGCGCTTGTACCGCGAAGCACATTATGAAGACCAGATCATTGCGGACAAGCGACTGCGATTCAGTAATTATCAGACTATTTTTGTCAACGCCTTGAGGCCGCGTCAGGAACTCTCGCTGGAAATCAAAAAAACCCTGATCACCACCATTCCTCATTTGACTCTGACTAACCGTGTCATGATCAAATCACAAAACAAAACCATTTTGCTGGGTTATAAAAAAGAAACCCAAACGCCGCTGTTTCTGGGCGATACGGATTTAAGCAATTTACCGGATCTGAATACGGTTGCCGATAAAACCCTGGTGCCGGGCACGGATTATTTTTTGATTCGTAAATGGCTGCAGAATGGAAATGTCAAAAATTTTCTGTCCGGATCATTGGTAGAGCAATCCGATTATTTTGACGAACTGGCCCATATTGCCCACTACCCTGAAATATTTCCCTGCAGTTTGACTTCAGGTGTTCTATTGGAAAAAGCCCAGCTTGAAAATCACGATTTCAAGGCAAACCCGATGGTGTACACCTCACATGATATTTCGGTTGACCGTTTTTTGATCAAACAGCTCAAAAATAACGATAAAGTCTATATTCTGGTCAAGCAACTGCCGGAATCCAAGAATAATACGCTGAATAACACCAGCATCCTATTGCGTACTTACGAATGTTATGGCGTACTGGATAATCAGGAAATTCTGTTCAGAATAAAACTGAATCTGGTGCCTTTGGAGGAAATTATTAAGAATCTGAGTTTAAAAGTCAGCAAGAATTGAAAACGTGGGAGCACACCGATAAGGATTTTTTCACTTCATCGAAAGACACGGGCTGAGGATTAATGCTCGGCATTCAATCGCTTGACAAACTCGCGCATCGTTTCAGCAAAAACCTCTGCATGAACGGCTTCAAGCCGGTGATCCAGCAGTTTTTTGATGTGCTCAAATTTCAAGGGGTGGGTCTTGATGACGCCCATAGACCAGTTTTGAAACATCCTTTCCTTGGCGTATGACATCTGCACGATCTGGCTGTTGCTATGCCTTCGATCATCCAGGAGCTTGACATATAACCTGAGCACAGCTTGTTCAGGTCCTTCCAAAACCTGCATGAACATGTCACCGCCGTAGATAAGAACGCCGGTGACACCTATGCTTTGATTGTTTTTTCGTGACGACTGAAGGATGTTCTGTACGTGATCATCCGATAGGCCGGGCGTGGCGTTACTAAAATAGAGAAGTCGAATCATACTGAGTTAACTCTTTTTAAAAACAGATACTCCTACCCCATCATAAAGGCTTGGCATCACCCCGGTAAATGAAAGCCCGCTGTAGGTCGGATAAGGCGACAGCCTTCGACTCTTCCAGCCAGGCTTTCGGGGTTACCTAATGCGCTGCATTCGAGCTATTGATAGCGTCCTGATCCAGCTGATAAACGGACAGAAAACCGCCCCACGTTGTTTGATAAATTAAATTTACACCGTCCGGCAGTTTTTTTAATGAATCCACAAAGGGCAATAGCCTGACCAACAAGCTGTTGTCTGCACCGCTCTCTTTTTTAACCGTCCAAACCCGATAGAAGCGATTTTCCTTTTGAGCAAGATAATTTCCTTCGCCTTCATCTTGAGACCAGCGTTTCACCTGAGCAATATCGCCATGCAGGTTATCACCCACCGGGAAGTTTTTGACGCTTAAAGGAATTCGGATTCCACCATAGTCGGCAAACTCAGCTTGTCTTAACAACAGATCATTGCTCACAACGATATAGACAGGCCGCTTTTTCCCAAAGTAATCAGCCATTTCAGCCAAGGCCTTTTGGCTGTCCATCGTCAACCAGCCTGCCATTTTAGTCAATCTCTGTTGCTCGTCCTGATTGGCCTCAACCAGATTATCTTTAACGGCTTTCCAGACAGGGCTTTTAAAGGTTTCTTTGCCCGGCTTTCGAATCCAGGCGTCCTTTCCGCTAAGGAAATGAACGCGCTGTCCGTCATCCCACCAACTGATTATCAAGGCATCATCTTCCGCATGACGGGCAATAACCTCAGCCGCTGCCTGCCAAATCTTCTGCCTTACCCCGGTTTGTGTCGTTACAACCTCGGACGCGCTTTTTTCCTCAGGAAAAAGGACAGCGCTTTGTGCGGCACCGCCCTGGTCTTTATATTGAGCCACTAACAGATTGAAGGCATCCTTGCCGTCTTCCTTAAATGTAAACCGATTAACTGCATCGGCCGGAAATTTCCCCTTGAGATCCACTCCGGTTTCCGGTGTTTGAATAAATGACAGAGCGTCCTGATTGGCGCTCTCTTTGGATGTTGACAGTTCCTTATAAAGCAGGGCGCTGCCGGAGACCAGCAACGCCAAGCTTAAGCCTATCAGTGAAACGGTCCTTGTTTGCTTTTTCATTAGACGGAATCTTTGTCAGTTTCCGATGTTTTTTCTTCAACCGTCTCGTCTGCTTCGGTACGGGTAGGCTTAAGAACGATATAGGCCACACCCAGTCCCAGGACGATCAGTAAAATGGCACTCATCAGAACGTTATTGCTGCTGTTTGATCCATTTGAAGAAGCTGCCGTAGAGGTCCCTTTACCGGAAGCAGCGGTTTTTAAGGCGGCCGCTTCTCTTAAACGCGTGTCCTCATCCATTATCTCAGCATAATCGCTCAGTAATTCCGACCATCCTTCGGTGTAGGTAAAGCCTCCGGGATTAGCGTGGAAAATACCTTTGTAGTGCTTGATGACATCATGCTCCCACATGTTGGCATAGACTCTTTCCACATGGCTTGGGTTATTACCTTTAGCCCAGAATAACTGGAAGAAGCCGCCCGCCGCATCTTTTTCAGGCGCAGGAGGTGCCGGACGATTGGTATTTTGACCCGTCAGCAAGCCGTCTTTATACAACTTTTCTACGACTTTTTTGGCTTCTTGCTCAACTTCCAGACCTTGTATCGTGCCTTTGTCAGCCGCATCCAGATAGGCTTTGGCGAAACTGGCCGAGTGACAGGTTGAACAGCTTTCCACCCAAGCCTGTTTACGTTCTTCAAACCACGGATGGCTCAAATTGTCAGCAATGGCTGGCGTGGGATTGAATGCCCAACGTACTTTGCGAACCAGATTATGAGAAAACTCACCTTTGTATTCAAAATGGCACAATTGACAAGTCGGCGCCGTGTAGCCGCCTTTGGTGATGGCATCTTTCAAAGGCACTTCAAAATTCCAATTCGCTTTACCCAAGGTTTGATACTGGGTACCGTGCTTGGACGTCATGAAATTTTCGAATTCGTTGTGATCTGCACCATTATGGCAAGTCGCACAGGCTTCAGGTTGTCTGGCTTCAGCGGCAGAGAAGGTATGCCGGGTATGACAGCCGTCGCATTTGTTTTGCTGGTAGTGACACATGTCACAACCTTGAGCGACTTCACGCTGGGACATCGCGGCCCAGATGGTGTTCTCGACATTCGCATCCCAATCAACGGCGTGGGAAGGATGACCTTTACCCCATTGCTTTTGCGGCCACTCCTGTTCTTTTTCAGATTCGGCTTCGGCAAATTCGCCGACATGGCACGTTCCGCAAGCTGCGCGATCCGGCATTACCAGATTTTCAGAGTGGTTGATCTTGTCTTTGCCAACGCCGCCATGACAGTCGATACAGCCGACCTGACTCAACTGCTGACCGCTTGCTAGCACACCTTGTTTAACCAGATTGGCTTCCACATCCGCGAGTTTTTGTTTTTTATAGGCCTTGACGTTACTGTCAGGCAGATTGCGGATTGCATTCAAGTCACTGTGACTGCTGCTTTTCCAGGCATGATAAGCACCGGGGGTCGTTGCTTGGTGACAACCGATACAGCTGTCTCTATCGAATTCGCCTTGTACCGTTTTGGGTGGCGTATAAAAATCTTTGGGATTCCAGTATTTCTGGATAGGAATCGGCTCCCAATACTTCCCGTGAGAACCTTTACCCGGGTGAGAGTCATAATAATTTTTCTTGATTTGTTCAAAATCGGGGCCTTGCGCTAAGGCAATTCCGATTTGGCTGAATCCAATAGCTGTCAACACGAATGTCAACAACAAGCTAGGCAGCTTATTTTTCATGGCAGTACCCCCTCAGTAAAGGTCGTTTTTTAGATTTTTGTTTCGTATCGAAACTTATTTTAGCGTAATCTTCCGCTCATTAAAACAAGCATCAACAAATTTCCAATAATGCGGGCATCCGGATTTACGATTCTTCAATAAAAGCAAAGACCGGTTTCTTTGCTCAATTTTTCGTTAACTCCGGTTTTCCTGTAATTGCTCGATCAATTTTCTTTGCACATCGATGATTTCTTTCATCGCTTCAATCGTTTTATCTTTCTCTTTAAGCAATTCTTTCAGAAGTGCTTCTTTTTCATTAAACTCAACCACCGGTTGAATTTTCTCTTTATATTCCATGGACTTAAGATCTAGCGATACCGGATGAGGATCATTCTTTGCCACGGTATTAAATACCGGTGCATCCATCTCCCATTTCATCTTGGGCTCTTTTTTAGCGGAAGCGCCAGCTCCGCCATCCAAATCAAGATCCAGCTCTTTCTCGCCGGGCAAATTGCCAAATGATATTTTTGGGTCAGTCATAAAACCTCTTCATTAATTGATTAGTGATACACGGCGCTGTTTTAAATCAGCGACCTTAGATCGTTAAGCGTCAAATATTGATCCAATAAACAAAATCACTAAAAAATGAATGGCTCGCCTCTTTTCTGATGCAGCGAACTAACCTTCTAAAAAGTTTATTAGAAACAACCTGTATGTCGCTGTTATTCTAATATTTTTTATCTAACTTCACCATTCATCTTTTTTGTTTCTGCTCACCCTTCAACTTTTTTTGGCCGTAGGGGCTCGAATGAAAAGGCTTCTGCAACAGAGATGTTGCAGAGAGCTAAAAGGATAGGATAACAGCAGTCCTCGACAGGCACATCCTGCACGTTTAACCCGGTCTAACGATTTTGCAATAGGAAAGGAGGAAAACGCTATTTCAATTCTTGCATAAGCACTTTCAGCTTCTGCAACACATGCTGCTGCTGTTCCATGGTCAATTTACCGAAGTCTTCTTCAAACTGAGCCTTCGAATAACCATCTGCCGTCTTTTGCTGCTTTAATTCCGAAATACCGCAATCAGACAGCACTCGCCTGATAGGGCCTTCTGCGCCACTTAAACTGATGGACCCCGCCAGGACTTTTTTTATTAGGGTGGTTACGCGAACAAAGACGGTCTGGCCGGATAATATATCATCAATAATGACGGCTACATTTTCATCCGTATAGCCGCGTTGCTTGGAATCACTAAATGTTTTCATTTTAAGGGCAACGGGAGAACGCTGGTCTATCTGATAATCCATATCAAAAGGCCTGTTTTGCGAAGCGATCAAGGCATTGCCATCCACAACAAATTGCAGCGTGTTTTGCTTGCACATGATTTCCAGCCTGATGTTGTCGTACAAGCCGCGCTGAGGCATGGGCGACCTGACAAAGCTATAGGCGAGGTTGGTTAATCGGTCTTTTTCCTGATGATACGTCCACTCATTCAGCTGTGCCTGCACATTGGCAGTGACTAAAAAGGAGATCAGCGATAAAGCCAACAAGAGAAGCTGGCCTGATAATCGGTTTTGTTTCATTACTTGATCCTGAAAATCTATGAGGGGTATAAGCGCGCTTACCCCCTTCAGACTACTTTGCTGTTTTCGCAAAAAACTGAGCCAAAGCAACGGCTCTGTCCTTGCTGACTACTTGCGCATGCGAACGACTTTCCACCGCGTGGATATAAGCCTCAATTCCTGGGACGTGCGCGGCAACCAGATCCTGCCCATAGACCTTCTGTGTCGCGAATGAAACCAGTTGCAAATGCGGCCACGCCACCACATCGGCAGCGCTGAATTGAGCGCCCAACCCATAGGGCGCCAACTTCATCAGTTTTGTCAGGCCTTTTAAGCCTGCCTCGACTTTGGCTTTAACTTCTGCTTTTGTTTCATCCGAGGCGGTGGCGCCAAAAAGCGCTTCGCCGTAAAGTCTTCGTGCCTGCAACTCCACATTTAATTCAATATGCTGTATCAGTTCCCGGCATTTGGCTCGCTCATAGGCATCTTTCGGATAAAGCGGGTTCTCAGGAAAATAATCTTCCAGATACTCCAAAATCGCCTGGGATTCTGACAAATAACCCTGCTCTGTTTTGATAAACGGAATCTTGCCCAACGGAGACATCTTCAACAACGCTTCGTCCTGGCTGGGTGCTACAAATTCCTCCACAAAAGCAATCTCTTTTTCCAGCAACGCGAACTTGATTTTATTGTAATAATTGCTGATGGCAAAACCATATAATGTAATCACGACGTTTCTCCTGATAGTGTAAAAGTTTCTTAAATTTCAGCGTTGGGTCAGGCGGTCCAGTTAATTGTGGCTATGTTCGCGCTAATAGTAGGCGTCGCCCTGGCAGGGATTGCCGGGGTCCAGAAGCCATGGATGGCGTTGGGCGTTCACATCCTTGTGACCTGGATTTAGGCAATCCATGCCGGAATGACGGTGTTGATTTACTTTCAACTACTAACGCGAACATAGCCTTAATTGTTGGGTTGCGAAAAGCATGCAACCCAACCTAACCGCTGCATTACTTTAGTTTTATTGATCCGCTGAACAATTACAAAGTTTCCTGATAAGCCTTATTTAGACCCTGGCTGCGCTCAACGCCTCCAGTTTTGATCGGAATCGGCTTAAATTCAGACACTGTTCCTGAAGGGTACCACCTTATTTGAATACCCATTCGAATAAACACCTCGAAGCGTAGCGATTAAAGCCAACACCATTATGAAAAGCTCATGGGGAAACGCGGCACAAAGACGACCTACCGGTCATTTATCGTACGGATGTTGAGCTGGAATTTCGGCGATTTTTATAACGATGATCGGCCTTGCCAATCCTGCACGGCCTCAGCATCCCCGACCGATAAAAAATCAATCAAATCCTGGAATCTTGAAAGGGTTTCATTGTTACCATGCAATGCGCGCAAAACGGCGAGCGTTTGGCGTGCGTTTTGCCAGTTCTGTTGAGCCAGACCTTCATAGAGCGCCCGGTATTGATGGTGGACTAAAAATTGCCGAAAAACCTGAGCCGCCTGGGTCTGCTTAAAACTTAACGACCGGTTGATCGCTTGTGCGGCAATATCCGGTTTTTTGGCACACATCATCCGCCAAGCGTTAGACAGCCATTCCCCGGCTAACTGTTCACAACTCACAACACGGCCTAGATCGGCGCCACAGCGGGAACAACGGGAGTCCCCGCTCAAGCGGGCATTACAGCAGGGACACCGCTGCATTACGATTCCAGATAGTAGATGATATCGCTCAGTTGCTCTACCGGTTCCTGCAAGCCCGCCTCATCGCCTGCATCGATACAGCCCCCGATTTTTTCGATCAAATCGATCATGTCTTCTTTGTCTTCAGCCGAAACCACATCGAACAGGGCTTCGGCTTTTTTGATCAGCTTACGGGCCGCCGCGATAGCTTCGGAGTCCGACACGGTTTCTTCAGCGGTGTATTCCGCATCGCTTTGTCCGAATAAGCCAGAGATACGATCTCTGGCACGGGTCAACTCCTCGGCCGCAAACCGGGAAATGACGTTATTGATCGTGATCGACTTTTCCAGTCCGGTGGCTTTTTCCTGCGCTGAGACCTGCAACATACCATTAAGATCCAGCGCCAAAGTCAGCGTGATAATATTTCCCGCAGGAACATTCTGTAGATCCTCAACCAAAAATTCCCCGATTTTGATGTTATTCAGCGCATCCGGATCTTCGCCCTGGTAAACAGTAACCTCAACCATTTTTTGACCATCCTGATAAGTCATAAAGGCTTCGGACTTCCTGACAGGCAGCACGCTGTTCTTATGAATGATAGGGATGAACTGATAAGGGTAAACTTCACCGTCCAAATAACCCAGCGCACTGGTTCCATAGGTATAAGGCGTGACATCGACCAGCACGGTGTCAACTTGCTGGCCGTTGATCATCGCGGCCTGAATGGCAGCTCCCATCGCAACGCATAAATCGGGATCCACTTCACTGTGCGGTTCGAAACCAAATTCATCAAAGAGACGTTCGCGTACACAAGGCGTTCGCGTAGACCCGCCAACCAGAATGATTTCATCAATATCCGAAACGGTGAGTTTTGCGCCTTTGAGTGCGATATGAACCGCATCGATGGTCGCGTTGATGTAGTCTTCGATCATGTCCTCGTAGTCCATCCGCGATAATTCCAGCGTCAGATGGATCGCAGAGCCTTGATGTTCGAGTAAATATTCCTCATTGATCTGGGCATAGGGCTCATCGGACAACTGCATTTTGGCATTTTCGGCGGCCCGGTTAATCCGCGCAGAAGCCTTGCTGTGTTCTGCGATTTCGATGCCGTGCTGTTGGCGAATATGATCCTGGATATAGCCGATAATCTGCTGATCGAAATCATCGCCGCCGAGGTGATTGTCCCCGTGGCTGGATAAGACTTCCACGACACCCGATTGCACATTGACAACCGAAACATCGAAGGTGCCACCACCCAAATCGTAAACCAGCATGCGCCTGGACGCGCTGTTATCGGCTCCGTAGGTCAGCGCAGCCGCTGTCGGTTCATTGATCATACGCACCACATCAAGTCCGGCAATTTCGCCTGCCTCACGCGTGGCTTGACGCTGGGCATCCGAAAAATAAGCGGGTACTGTAATCACCGCTTTACTAATGGCTTGTCCAGCATACTGTTCGGCAATTGTTTTAAGGCGTTTCAGGATAATTGCAGAAATTTCCTGCGGAGAATAAGGCTTACCGGCCATCTCAACCCGGGTATCCTGCCCCATTAAGCGCTTGATCGATTTAACGGTGCGCTCAGGATAGATCAGGTATTGATTTCGCGCCGTTTCACCGGTCAAAATTTCACCGTTATCGCCGATACCGACAAATGAAGGCACTATTTTTTTGCCTGCCTCGGCGATCACATGCACTTTTCCGTTTTCTACAATGGCCACTTCGGAGTTAGTGGTTCCCAGGTCGATCCCGATAATAATTTCGTTCATAAATAATTTAGGAGTGATTTTTTAGAGTTTATTGACTTTGACTTCCGCCAGCCGCAAGACCTGGTCTTCAAACAGAAAACCTTTGCGCAGTTCCTCAAGCACGACGCCGTTTTCGAGCGTGGCGTCATACCCTATTTCCAGGGTGCGCATGGTATGGGCGTCAAACTGCTTATCGGCACATTCTATAGGATAAACATGTTGCCTTTGCAGCCATTGCTCAAAGCGCTTCAGCGTGATTTCCTGGCCTTGCCCAAAACTTTTGATGAAGCGAACATCCTGTTTTTTGGAATGCTTAAACAGCGCGTCAACCGGTTTATAGTTTTGCAAAATACGGTAACCTTCAGACAACCGGTCATAGATGTCGATGATGTCCAAAAGCAGGGCGCGTTGCACATCCCGTTTTTGCTGCAGCATCCTTTCGGCAACCGCAGAGAGTTGAGCCGCCATCGCCTGATTATCGGATTGCAGTGTCGTCAAGGCCTCACTCAACGTATCCAGAGTTGCTTTAAACTGGCGTGACTCAGCTTTGACCTCACTTTTTAATCCGGCCAGATCGCTAAACAATCCGGCCAGGTCCGGCTGATCTACAGCCGTCAAATGAGCAAAATCGGTTTGTTCCAGATAGTGTTGCAAGGTATCGAGCAACTCGCTGTGGGAGGTATCGGTAGTCATGATTTTTTTAGGAAAAAGGGCGTTTAGGATAGTTTTTTCAAATGGTCGGCAGTCAACAATTTAAAAAAATCGTCCATTGCAAACAGCTGCAAGGGGGTTTGCTGGCGGAAAGCCCGGTTCAACAAACCGTCGAAATCCGCCTGTTGCAAATTGAAGAGCGCGTAGTTCAAACGACTGTTTTCATCCTTGATGGTTTCATACGCTTCCTGAATCAGCTGAAAAACGGCAGGGTCTTTGTCCGGCGGATTGCTTCTGACTTTTTGCAGATAAGCATCTTTAATTTCTGCATCGGTTGCCTGCTCGGCAATATCCAGTATCTCAAAAGGTGATGTCATGTGTTAACCGCTTTGCTTAAAAGAAGGGAAACGAAGATTTCGGCAAATCGCTCTCATCGAAGTAGGCCACAATTTCATCCATCGTTATACCTATATCCATGTGCAATTCATAAGCGGCATAGAATAGCGCGGCGCATGTCACGAACAATTGATCACCCATCAAAAAGTCTTGTATTTTCGGGCTGATTTTTTTCCGGCATAGGCTAAAACAGATCGCTAAAACCTGATCCGGTGTTTTTTGCTTCATAGTCAACGTCAGTCTTTTATTGATTTTTAGAAAATCTGATTCCGACAAATGTCCAAATAAGTGCATGACGGCATCGGTATGATCATCCTCCTCGTCATCCTCTAGATATTCCTCGTATTGCTCAAGGAAATCGTCAATAAAGTTCAATGGATTTAAAAACTGTTCAACCTCGACAATAAACCGGCGGATTAATTGAGCGGTCCGCTGGTCGTTTCCTCTTAAGGCATCATCAAGACTGTCTTTCAAACGGTAAAGATCAAGCATACTAACGCGCGCCGGACTGCCATTGGCTGTCGCATAAACCAGATAATATCTCCAAACCGGTTTTTTCCATTGACTTAAAGCTAATTTGACACAGTGCCTCAACAATTCGAAATGCTGAAGGCTAACCAGTAACTGGCTCCACTCCAATAACAAGGCCTCGGTGTAATCCTGCTGTTGCACCGATTTTTTTATCAGCGCTTTGAATTTATCCAATCCTTTGATGAGGATTTTATAATCACAACCTTGTTCGTCATACTGTTTGATCAAACTGATCAAACTGGACATGCCTTGCGCCGGCAGCAAATAATCCTTTATAGGTGGTAATTGCCTGGTAACCGTCGCGACCGTCACATCCAACAACAAGGCTTCAATCGTTGCTTGAAAATGCATGGCAAGCGGATCGGCATTCAACTTTTGCAAAGCATCGGCAATTTTTTGCAAGCCCTGTTGTTTATCTTCTGCAACAAGCTCAAAAAAACCACGCAACAACTCGGCCTGAGCGCGCATTTTTTTATCGGCCAACAAGTTCCCGACAGATTGAATTTCCTTGCCTACCAGATGATATTTCTTGGTTTTTATCAACTTGCGGGCATGAGCCAGATGACTGCTGACCAGTGACTGCTTGGCCAGCGTGTTGACCGGATCGACTTTTAACAAATCCTTTGCGTACTGAGAGGCTTTTTTGAACGCTTTTTTTCGCGTTGAAGCTTTAATTGCAAAAGTTAAAAAATCGGTATCCTTCGGAAACTGCTTGAGACAGACATCCAGCCAACGTTGATATTCGGCAGGATCCGGATCATGCTCATCATAATATTTTAAAATTTTCAGATAACTGTCCCTGTCATCCGGATCGTAATTCAGACTTTCAACAAGCAGAGTGACTGCGTCTTCAGGCAGCATCACGACCGTCATATGCCTGAGAATCAGGGCTATCTTACGATCATTCTGATCGCCTTGATTTTTTAACGCCTCAATGCATTGGCGCCAGTGAAACGCCGCATCGTCCTTCATTTGGTTATGTTCGCACAATAAGGCCTTGATCCGGTGTTCTTCAAACGGAAGACCGGAGCCGAAATGTTTTAGGTAATCCTTGCGTCCTGCCGGATAGTTCAAAAGCATGGCCTGACAAAATCGTTTTACGGAATCAGCGCCAAACAGGTCGCGATAGCGAATCGCTAAATCGAATTTCAATTTATCCGTCAGCCGGTTGTGATTTTGGCACAGTGCATCAAGCAATTCGAGTTGCTTATTGCTCATCCCCTTCGCTTTGGCAAAGAACTTACGCAGCTGGGGCTCGAGGTGAATTGCCATGTCGGCAAAGTCTTTACCCTCTTGCGTATAAGTCAGCAAAGCATCGGCAGCGGCGCGGTAGGGCGAATTTTCAGGCAGCTTGGATAATAATTCCCGGGCTTGTTCAATTGACGCGGGAATGGACATCAATGCTTTCAGCAAGGGCTTTAAATCACGGAATGCCGAGCGGAACGGCAGTTTTTTTAAAATGTCATCGAGCTGATCAGGGTTGTTTTCATGGCAAGCATCCAAAGCTTCGCGGATTAATCCCAAGTGTGTGATAAAAATCGAGTCCTGCGGCAAATGTTCCGCTATTTCAGGCTGGTCAACAAGGCTAAGATAACCCAGCCGAACAGCCAATCCGGGATACTGTTGATCCAGTTGTTCCTTGGTTAACAGAGCAATCGCCGTCTTGGCTTTCTTGATATTTTTGGCCGACAACAACCAGACGATATAGTCATCAAAATTTGCCTGGGGAGGCTCTGCCAACTCAGCGTAATTTTCCCATAAAATGGCGGCTTCCTTGATCTGCTCTTTTACCGCAAAACTCAGCGCGCGTTGTAAATAGCATTGCGCTAATTGCTGCCGCCAGTAGACATTTTCAGAATGCTTCAGCAACTCTTTATAGAGATCGCTGGCTTCTTTATAACGATGCGACAAAAAGTGAACCGATGCTTGTTGTTCCAACGCAGTTTGGGACAGGCCTGCGTCATCAGAGGGGCGTGGAATGTTCATTGCCAAGATAATTCAAAAGATGTGGATCGCTTTATGTTAATTGACCGTCCTATAAACGGGCAAGGCCGATATCACGTCACGGTTAAAATCGTATCTGCCTAAAGCTCAGCATTCTCCACATTAAGCGGGATTCAACCGCATCTTTTTGACCAAAGCTGTTTATGGGGGCACCAAAAATAAATTCCCGTAGTCGCAATAGCAACCGGCAAGCGCTTTGTTATCTCAATCTCGATGGTACAATGACATGTTTTTAAGATGCCTCATTTGGTAGAAATAAAACTCAGGGCAATATCCGTTCGTAAGGTAAATGAAAGACTCCTGAGTTATCTTGACCCATTTGATAGAATCGGGCTTTAAATAGAGTGCCGATTACTGAGTAAATCCTTAACTGCGATGCTGTTTTGATTTTTGAGACATAAACCCAAGATAACGCATAATACCCTCTTACTGATAGCCTAAGACGACCGTCATACTCAACTCACTATGTCTCAAACTAATTCCCCCGTCTTTTGGACCCTGTTCGATGTGCTTCTCTCCGAAATGGGCAGCTCCGCGCATGAAAAAGGACTTCGTCATGATTATGAATTGACTTCCGTCAATTTACTGGAAGGCCTGACAGAAACAGCCGCCACATTGGGACTGGACATCAGAGAGTGTTTGTTAAACTGCGAACAAGCCGTTAACGGCTCCGGCAATCTGACGCCGCTGATCAGACCCCTGGAAAACAATGAGTGGCTGGTAATCTCGGGATTCAGCCGCGGCCGGATAAAAATTACGTTAATCAACGAAACCGAGGTCAACCGACGCCTGATCAACCTCAATGAACTGCAAACCTTACTGAAAACCACGCCGGAACGGCTGCTGGAATGGTTTGCCGTAGAGCTAAAATCCCCCATCGAAGCCTCATCTCATCATGGCGAGCATCACATGCCACCATTGCGGCGTCTTATCGCGATGGTAAAAGTCGAAAAAAAGGATTTATGGCGAGTAGTCATATTAGCCGGGGCATCCGGATTACTGAGCCTGGCAACACCGGCGGCTGTTCAATCGCTGGTTAATACGGTGGCCCTGGGCGGGATGATGCAGCCTTTAACCGTTTTATCGTTCATGCTGTTTATCTTTCAGACCTTTTACGGCACTGTTTCAATTTTACAGTCTTATATCGTAGAACTGATCCAGCGCCGTGTATACGTCAGAATGGCAGCGGATTTGGCTTACCGCCTCCCCCGGGTTAAATGGTCAGTCTACGACGAAAAAAACGGCGCCGAACTGGTCAACCGTTTTTTTGATGTATTGACCGTGCAAAAAGCCGGTGCGTTTTTAATGCTGGACGGTTTTGCTATGGCCCTGCAAAGCACTATCGGTTTATTTGTCTTGGCCGCTTACCACCCGATATTAATGCTGTTTGATGCGCTGGTGGTTAGCTGGTTAGCCATTGTCATTTTTATCCAGGGCCGTAAAGGTGTCACTACCTCCATTAATGAATCAATCGCTAAATACGAGGTTGTCGGCTGGCTGGAAACCCTTGCCAGAAACGGCCAAATGTTTAAATTTTCCGGCGGCCCGGAATTAGCAAAAGAACGGACCGATAAACTGGCTTATGAATACCTGAATGCTCGCAAAGGGCATTACCGGATTTTACTCAATCAGCACATCAGTCTTTATGCGTTATATGCGGTAGCAGGCACGGCTTTACTGGCTGTTGGCGGTTTGCTGGTGATGGAAGGGCAACTCAGTTTAGGTCAATTGGTTGCAGCAGAGTTGATCGTTTCGGGCGTGTTGTTGTCGTTTTCGAAATTAATAAAGCAGCTGGAAAGCTATTACGACTTGATGGCCGGTGTCGACAAGTTAGGCCATTTGCTCGACTTGCCGGTTGAGCGTGAATCAGGTGAAACCATCGCATGGTCAGGCCCGACGTCAATAGCGGTGCATGATTTGGCTTATGCTTATACAAACGGCCATACACCGATACAACACTTGAGTTTTTCAATCAGCGCCGGAGAGACCGTAGCGCTTACAGGAAAATTAGGCGCCGGCAAATCCACGTTAGCGGAATTAATAACCGGTTTACGCCAGCCCATCAAAGGCCGTATTGAAATTAACCAATTGGATTTACGTGAAATTAAACTCGAAAGCGTTCGCAAGCAGATTGCCGTGATTGGGCATAACGAAATCATTGAAGATACGATTCTGGAAAATATTCGATTGGGTCGGCCGGAAATTACCGTTACACAGGTGCGCAGTCTTTTAAACCGCTTGCGGCTCATGTCCGAAATCACCCAATTCCCGGCAGGACTCCATACCCAACTCAGCCCAACCGGTTCGCCGCTATCTTCTACCCAGGTCAAGCATCTTATGATTGCCAGAGCCGTCATAAGTAATCCCGGACTGTTGATCATCGATGGCCTTCTGGATGACTGGCATAACTTCGGCAACAGCGAAGCCAAACAAATCCTGTTCAGCGAAGATGCGCCCTGGACACTGCTGATACTGACCAGCTCCGAATCCGTCATGCAACTTTGTCAGCGCGTCATATATCTTCAACCTGCAAACGGATGATGAACATGTCTGATAACACCTCGCAACTTTCGGTCATCAGCGCCTGCCAGACACCCCGACTGGTCGGACGCATTGTTTTTATCTTTGCCTGGCTGTTCATCCTGGTTCCGGTTTTCACGTTGTTTCTGCCCTGGCAGCAAAACATCAACGGGTCAGGCGTTGTCTCTGCGTTTATGCCGGTAGAACGGCAGCAAACGATTGAATCACCGGTTTCAGGACGCATCATGCGCTGGCACGTTAAAGAGGGCGCAAAAGTCAAGAAAGGCGATTTACTGGTCGAAGTCAGCGATATCGATCCGCAATTACCGGAACGCTTGAGACGGCAGCGAGAGGCCAACGAGGCAAAATTAGTCGCCAAACAACGTGAATTCGATGCCTACCAGGTTCAGATCGAGCAACTCGAAACCGTCCGTGACATGAAAGTCATCACGGCTCAATACAAACTGGACATGGCCAGACAAAAAGCGCTCTCGGCAAACGAATCGCTGGCTTCTGCACAAGCTACCCAGGAAACAGCAGCGCAGCAGCAAAACCGGTTGACACGCCTGCTCAATGACGGCCTTGTTTCGCAAAGAGATTTCGAAGTGGCCGAACGTGATTCAATTATAGCCAGACGCTCACTGAATAGCGCACAAGCCGCATTACAATCGGCCCAAGCCGAACAAAGTGCAGCCCAAGCCGATATCAATCAAATCCGCGCCGATGCACAGGCCAAAATCGATTCGACCACCGCATCGATCAGCAAAGTAAGCAGCGAATTAGCTGATATTAGGAACAGTCTGGTCAGCAACGATGTGACTATTTCAAGGCAAAGCGCACAGAAAGTCATCGCCCCCCAAGACGGCAGCGTCCTGCGCTTGTTGATGAATCCGCAGGGGCACTATGTCAAACAAGGTGACCCGCTGATGATTTTAGTGCCCCACACTTCAGACCGCGCCGTTGAAGTCTGGGTCACCGGCAACGATGCACCGCTAATTTTGCCGGGCCATCATGCCCGACTGATGTTTGAAGGCTGGCCGGCTGTCCAGTTTGTCGGCTGGCCGGAAGTGGCGGTAGGTACCTTTGGCGGCACGGTTGCTTTTGTCGATGCCAGTGATAATGGCCAGGGCAAATTTCGCGTACTGATAGTGCCGGATGAGCATGATCATCTCTGGCCTTCAGAGCGGTTTCTGCGTCAGGGCGGCGCGGTAAAAGCCTGGATATTGCTGGAGCAAGTCAGTATTGGATATGAAATATGGCGGCAACTGAACGGCTTCCCGCCGATGCTGACACCGGAGCATCCATATAAAGACCTTGGCAGAAAGCCGTCCAAATAGCCTGCAGACTGATCATGCCTTTTAAAATTAGAACGACAACATCATTCATGGCTATTGATAACTCGCTTTCAGGCTATGTGAGTGCTTGTACCCTGGTTTTATTATCAGGCTGTACTGCGTATTTCGATACCGGGCCCAAAGCCGATCTTTCTCAAAAAGTCGAACGGCGCATACAAAACGATGAAAGCCTGCCGCTGCCCGAGCTGTCTAAATCACCGCCTAAAACGATGGAAACAGCCATCACAGAGGCTAAAACCAGGCAGCAAGCACTGAAACTGGAGGCTCCGCCGGTTATTTTAGAAAAAACGAAAACCGGCACCGGCGAGGAAAACAAGCAATTATCCATCGCCGAAGCCCGCACTATGGCGTTGGAAAACAATCTTGACTTGAAAATCGCGCTGATCGAACCGTCTATTGCCGCGACCTATGTGAGCGAAGAGGAAGCCAAGTTTGACGATCTGATTTTTGCCAATGCCAAATATGCCAACAAGAGTACGCCTTTACTTGACGGCGACGTAGTCAGTTTCAAGCCGGTGGATAAAAACTCACCGCTGAAGAATGAAATAGCCAAGCTGAATATGTTGCCTCAGGATACCGAACAACTGGACATTGAAGCCGGGGTCATCATTCCGCTACGCACCGGTGGAAAAATAACGCTGTCCAGTCCGCTCAACAATAAAGATACCAGCCGTTATGTGCCATCGGATCAATACCTGGGGGCGTTACGCTTTTCAATGAGCCAGCCGCTGTTGCGCGATGCAGGAATTGCAACCAACGTGGCCGGTATTCGCATCGCCCGTTATGAACAGGACATTACCGACCTTAAAACCCGGCTGCAAAGTATTCGGGTACTGGCCGCTATCGATAAAGCCTACTGGGCTCTTTATGCGGCCTGGGGTGAGCTGGACATTCGCCGTCAGCAATATGAAATTGCCAGCCAGAATTTGGCGATGGTCAGACGTCGGGTTGCCGAGGGACTGACCGCTGCAATTGAAACGAACAGAGCCGAAATAGGCGTTGCCGAACGCATGGAGACTTTAATTGTTGCAAAAACCAAACTCAAACTGAGTCAGCGCAAACTGTTGCAGTTTTTAAATGACAGCCACTACGACCTGGATACATCCACCCTTTTGGTTCCGGCGACCCCGCCAACTCTGTTAAGTTTTGATTTCGACAGAAATGAATTGGCAAAAAAAGCCCTGGAGGGCCGCCTGGAATTGCTGGAGATGGAACTAAAACTGGCCGCCGATTCAACCAAGATTGATTATCTGGAAAACCAGACCCTGCCGATGTTCATGCTCGATTACAGCTATGGCTCACAAGGCCGCAACGATGATTTTGGTAACGCTTATTCGGATGCGTTTGGGGGGCAATATGATGACTGGTCTATTGGTTTAAAAGTCGAAATACCATTGACCAACGAATTACGTAAATCACGATTGAACCGCGCGGTTCAGCAGCGTTTGCAGCGCTTGACCACGCGTGACCTGAAGGAGTTAACGGTACGTAGGGAAATTTATGACGCGCTTGATCAAGTCGACCAAAACTGGCAACGGATCATCGCCAACCGGCAAAATGTGGTACTGGCAGGCTCAAACTATGATGCCGAACTGAAACAGTTTAACGAAGGCATCAGAACCATGACCGAAGTGCTGGAAACGTTAACCAAACTGGGCGATGCGCAAACCAAAGAAGTCAAAGCCATTGCCGATTATCAGGTTGCGCTCATCGATCTGGCTTACGCCACAGGCACCTTGTTAGGCTACAGCAAGGTGGATATGGGTCAAGGTGTGCAATAAAAAACGGCATCGTTAAATAAATGACCCTTCAACGACCGATCAGGAATAAATGGATTGCCGCCACGCTGAGCTGTCTCATATCGCTCATTACCATCACGCCGCTGTGCGGCTTTCTGTTTCAATGCGGCTGTGATTGGCCCTGGCTAGGACTGGATGACGGGTGTAATTATTACAAATCCCATGCAGAACACACCTGCCCCTGGTGTGCATCGATGATAACGGGCATCCTGGCAACAGGATCGGCGACCCTTTCCGGAATGTTAGCCGCCACTTTCGCGCCCCTAACACAAATGAAACTGCCAGACCCTATTGAAATCGTAGTAAGGACTTCATCAGGGTTGTCGTTGTTTTTCCTTTTGGCCGTACTGACTGCCGCGATAGCTGCTTCCATGCAGGTTTACCCGCTGGGAATAGGGCAGTACTTAAATTGAAAAACGAAAGAAATGGCTGCATTAACTGATGCAGCCATTGTTGCTATGAGCCGGTTTTTTATTACTTCACGCCCAGCTACTTCACAAACAGCATTTCCTGATACGTTGGATAAGGCCATAATTCGTCGGCTATTTCACCTTCCAGAAGATCAGCAAATTTTCGAACTTCATCCATGATCGGGCGGATAGTTTTAGCACAGAACTGCATGTGTTCTTCCGCGCTGGCAAAGTCATGCTGTCCAATAGCCGCACTTAATTTATCCACGGCTTCCATCATTGAATTGACCAGCGTTGTAATCTCCACCAATCGTTTATTACAGAGCTCTGTGCCATTAGTTTTTAAACTGCTGATAGTTGCAGAAATATCGGACAAATACTTGATTGCACCGGGATAGATGCCGGTTTTAGCCATGCTGACCACAAGCTTGGCCTCCACTTCGATGGCAAGAATGTATTGCTCGGCATAAATTTCAAAACGACTGGCCAGTTCAACGGGTGATAAGACACCCAGCTTGTCAAACAAAGCCTCAATATGCGGCTCTTTTAACACCGGCAAAGCATCGGCTGCGGTTTTAAGATTCGCCAGTCCGCGTTCTTCAACTGCCATTTTGTGCCATTCAGGGGAATAGCCGTTACCACCAAAGACCACGGCACCGTGTTGATCGATGATTTCTTTAAGGGTTTTCAGAATCGCAGTATCCAGATCTGAACCGCTGGACAGCAAACTTTCCAGGGTATCCGCAACCCAGTTCAAAGAGTCCGCCAAAATGGTGTTCATGGTCACTAACGGACCAGCTACTGATTGCCCGGAACCCACCGCCCGAAATTCAAATCGATTACCGGTAAAGGCAAAAGGCGAAGTGCGATTTCGATCACCCGCATCTTTATTAAACACGGGAATGGTATTTATCCCCAGATTCATAACACCGGCGTTTAGTGATCCGGTAATTTTGCCGTCCTTGATTTGCTCGAACACATTATCGAGTTGTGAGCCCAAATAAACGGACATGATCGCCGGTGGCGCTTCATTCGCTCCCAGTCTGTGATCATTGCTGGCGGTAGCCACGGCGGCTCTCAGCAAGGGCCCGTATTTATGTACGCCACGGATCACTGCACCGCAAAACAACAAAAACTGTGTATTGGAGTGCGGTGTTGAACCTGGATCCAGTAAATTTCCCTGAGTAGCGTTTCCGACTGACCAGTTGACGTGCTTACCGGAACCGTTAATACCCTTAAAAGGTTTTTCGTGTAAAAGACAAACCAGACCGTGGCGTTTAGCGGTGTTTTTCAATACGGTCATCAATAATTGCTGATGGTCAGTCGCAACGTTGGCGGATTCAAAAAAAGGTGCAATTTCAAATTGTCCGGGCGCCACTTCGTTATGCCGTGTTTTGGCCGGAATACCCAATCGGTATAACTGCTCTTCGACATCCTGCATATAAACCTGTATGCGTTCGGGTATCGCGCCAAAGTAATGGTCATCAAATTGCTGGCCTTTAGCGGCGGGCGCCCCAAACAGCGTTCTGCCGGCCAAAAGCAAGTCCGGGCGGCTATTGACGAAATGGGTATCAACCAGAAAATATTCCTGCTCAGCACCGCAACTGGAATTTACGGGAGCGATATCTGTGTTTCCCATTAGCGATAAAACCCGTTGCGCCGCTTTGTTCATGGCGGCATTGGCCCGTAATAACGGAGTTTTTTTATCTAAGGCCTCTCCGGTCCATGATATAAAAACGGTCGGAATACAAAGCGTTGCACCATTATCGGTCGCCATGATGTACGCCGGGCTGCTGACATCCCAGGCAGTATAACCCCGCGCTTCAAAAGTAGAGCGGATGCCCCCGTTGGGAAACGATGAGCCATCCGGCTCGCCTTGCACCAACACTTTACCGCTGAATTCAGAGATAACAGAACCATCGCTCTGAACAGAAATGAAGCCATCGTGCTTCTCTGCTGTTGCATTTGTTAACGGATAAAATACATGGGCATAATACAGCGCACCTTTGGACAAGGCCCAGTCTTTCATAGCCAATGCCACTACATCGGCAATCGAAACATCCAGTTCAGCACTGGTTTCAATGGTTTTCTTTACCGATTTAAAAACTTCTTTAGGAAGACTTTCCTTCATTTTAGCGAGCGTAAACACATCGCTTGCCCATAAAGTACTCAATGGTTCCGGCGCTTTATGAGGTAAAGGCTGGCGGTTGGTGATATTTTGAACGGCTTGAAGACGTGCGGCATTTCCAGTCATACTTAGTTACCTTTAGAGACAATATTGGTTCATTCCATCAGAAAAAAGCAATAATTGAACCAACATCAAGGCAAGGCCATAAATAAGGATGAGAGTAGGCGTCACAAAACCTGAAGCACTTTATGAGATGGCTTGCATGCATCGTATAGACTGAAATTAAGTCCACTTTTAGTGCACGTTTATTAATTTGCCCCAAAATGAAGTTCGGCGCGCCAACTGCTTATGCAGGTAAAGACTCAGGGTGGGTTATCTGCAGTTCCATCTTTTTGACTCAGGTGAATATCGTATTTATCTCCACTCTTGGTCATCACCTTGACTCTTACATGACGTAAGCGTAATTCAATGGGCAAATTGTTTGGCGCGGCAGGAAACTTTGATTCAAACTTGGCAACATCCTGTGCGGTAAAATCCAAAGGACTGTTTATTTGAGCGCGAATAATATTTTTGCTGTCATCATTGTCTATCCGTAAGGAAAGCAATTGTGCACCTTTATAATCTTTTAATTCGTCCAGCAAAATTTTACGGGCATTGGTTTCAAACAGCATTTTACCTAATACCTCTTTGGTATTGGCACCCAGCACGGCAAACAACAAAATCATCAATATGAGGGAAACGCCGTTTAACCAGACCACTTTTTTACTGCGAAAAAACTGATCCGTGGCTTTACGAAACCCGCACAGCCAGAGCACGATTGAGAAAGAAAACTGAATGGCGACAATATTGGCAAAAGCCAAAAGATAGCCCCCGAATGCATTATCCAGCTCGCCTCTTGCCAGAAAAATGGTCCCCGTACATAAGGGCGGAACCAACGCCGTGGCAATAGCAACGCCGACAACAGCGTTTACAATGCGGGGGGTAATGACCGCATAAGCGCCAACCGCGCCGCCCGCTAAAGCGATCATCAAATCGAGATAATTGGGATGCGTTCTGCCTAGCAATTCATTCCCGGCGGGAATGTCGGTGTGCAAAAAACCGATAATGAAGGCACACAGCACTACAATTCCGGTACCGCCCAGTAATGAAAACAAAGACTGGCGTAATAGCGCATGATTACCATCGACTAACGACAAGGACAAGCCGGCAATAGGGCCTAACAACATCGCGACCAGCATGGCACCAATGACGCCGGATGAACTGTCTGCCAACAAGCCGTATGACGCAATGATCGCGGCTAGCGCATTCATTATAATAAACGCCTTGTCAAACTGGGCATTCACGGTAATTTCTGCCCTGGCTGCCTGGATATCAAGTAACTGAGAGTCTTTATCGCTGACGGATGTATCCATAAGTAAGATGCGCTACGCGGAATGAGAGTTAAACGAAAAAAACTGTTTTATAGCATAGAAATTAGCAACATCATCACTTTTGAATTTATCGATTATTCTACTGAAGTCCAGCCACTCTGAAACTATACCGCATACATTATAATGTGCGCACTATCCCTCGTTTATAAAAGGAGTCCCTATGCACGTTACGTTGGTTCATGTGCAAGTTAAACCCGATCATATTGATGAATTTATCGCTGCTACGCGCCTCAATCATGAAGCCTCCATAGCAGAAGCCGGAAACCGGCGATTTGATGTACTGCAATCGCCCGAAAATCCGGGGCAGTTTATTCTTTATGAAGCCTATGTTTCTGCAGAAGATGCGGCGGCTCACAAGCAAACTGCTCACTATTTAACCTGGCGCGATCAAGTAGCCGACTGGATGGCTGAACCTCGTCAAGGTATCCGTTACGATGGCCTTTTCCCTCAAGAGTAACTTCTATGCAATTCTCTCCATTTTCAATTTCCCGGTTGCCGCGCATTATCTTCGGAAGCGGGCGTATTAACGAAGTTCCGGCATTAGCGGCGGGCTATGGTCAAACAGTTTTGCTGATAACCGGTAAACATTCATTTTGCAGCACCCCCCGCTGGCCCTCTTTCACCGAATCGCTGGAAGCGAAGGGCATGCACTGGCTGCATGTGACTGTTTCAGGCGAACCCTCACCGGAAATGGTCGACCAAACAGTCGGCCGGTTTCGCAGCGAAGCAATTGACGTCGTCATAGCAATTGGCGGTGGCAGCGTGCTCGATGCCGCCAAAGCGATAGCAGGACTTTTACCCCACGGCAATTCAGTTATGGATCATCTGGAAGGTGTCGGCAAAAACATCACCTATCGCGGGCCCAGCAAGCCTTTTATTGCCGTTCCGACTACAGCAGGTACTGGCAGCGAGGCAACTAAAAACGCGGTATTGAGTGTACAAGGTCCCGACGGCTTCAAAAAATCTTTTCGCGATGAGTGCCTGATACCCGAATACGCGGTGATCGACCCCGATTTGATTGCGAGTTGCCCACGCGAACTCGTTGCTGCTGATGGCATGGATGCGTTTACGCAACTGCTGGAATCTTTCGTTTCACTCAAAGCAAATCCTTTTATCGACGCCCTGGCCTGGAGCGGCATGAGCGCCTTCAAGGACGGCTTTTTTGCCGCTTGGGAAGGCACTGAACCCGCTGCTGGTCAAGGCCGCGCGGCAATGACCTATGCGGCATTGCTTTCCGGCATCACTCTGGCGCAAGTGGGATTAGGATCGGTGCATGGCCTGGCTTCACCTTTGGGTGCCTATTTTCCTATTCCTCACGGTGTCGTTTGCGGCACATTGGTGGCAGCTGCAACCGATGTCAATATCCAGGCCATGCTGGCGCGCGAACCCGGCAACCCGGCGCTCGCCAAATATGCGCAGGTAGGACGTTTACTGACAGGGCGGGCAGAAATCGATGATACCGAGGCGCGTACATCGTTAATCTCGCTGTTGGCCGAGTGGAGCGAAAAACTGCAATTGCCCCGTCTCAGCAACTACGGTATTACAGTGTCTGATTTCCCGCTCATTGTCGCCAACAGTCGCGGTAGCAGTATGCAGACCAACCCGATAGTACTGACTGATGACGAAATTAATACCTTATTGGTGCGGCGCCTTTAATTCATGACTATGGCTTCATCTATCGGTGAGCACTGGCGCAGCCGAAGCCTCCAGGGATGAGGTTACGGCGCTCTTCGCAAGGCTTGCCCAACACCTCAAAGCCACATTAAAAGTTCACCTGATTATAAAGATGTCTCAGCTATCTATTCGGACGCGTCATTGCGGCAGGGATAGCCTGAATCCAGGTCACATGGATAGCTAGGAGCCTACCATCCATGGCACTGGACGCCCGTTTCCCGACGGGCATGACGAACGCTTATGGATTTAGCTGAAACAGCTTGCATCAGAAAAGTTCAAACTGGGAATTGCCGAAATTATTAATGTTTAAAAGGATTCAATCGCCTTATTGAATTATACTTTTAGCCAATGTGTAACAAAAATGGTGACTATGCAGCGCGAAGGACAGTTCCCTCTCCCGCTAGAGAGGACAGTTGCTCTTCGCTCTGAATAGTTACTAAAGATGAATCAATCAAAACAGGAGATACGATGTACACACAGGACGATGGGCCGCACAATGTCGTATCGAGTGAACTTGGCGAAACTATCATAGAGAGTGAATGCATGGACGCCCCCATTGAAAATGTGGTCGACCTTGAAAGCTTGCATGAAGGCTTGATTAATGAGGAATTTTTCCTCGAATACCTGCCTATTATTTCTCTAACTGACGGTCGGTGTATCGGCGCAGAAGCTTTGATTCGGTGGCGGCGGCCCTCTGGTGTTGTTCAGCCGGATAAGTTTATTCCAATTGCAGAAAACACGCCTCTTTCAGGTCTTATGACCTATTGGCTGATCGAAACATTGGCGACCGAAATGCGAGACTGGTTATTGGCCAACCCGGATGCAGACATCAGCATTAATATTCCCCCGGAAATCTTAGGTCGCGGTGGTTTGGAGTACGCTGCAAGAAAGTCAGGCGTACTTGATCTTGCCTCTCAAATTACTTTGGAAATCACCGAACGGGGTGTACCCGATTTGATGGGCGTCAATTCAATCAATAACATGGCCAGTCTGGGTGTTCGCCTGGCCTTGGACGACGTGACACTGACCAGTGGTGCAAATATGGCAGTTCTAGCCAGATGTCATTTCGACGTGATCAAACTGGATAAGTCACTGGTTTCCCAGATCACCGCTGAATGTCCATTACCGGAATGGCTTGAAGGCATTACTGCTTTGCTGCAATCATCCCGGCTTGTGGTAGTCGCTGAAGGCATAGAAACAGAGCAGCAACTTACGACAATTCGCAACGCAAACATTCAGCTGGCTCAGGGTTTTTATTTCTCCAGGCCTATTGCCGCTGTCGAGTTCATCGACTATCACCGAGAAAACAATACTAAAATTAAGCCTGTGGCATGATCTCGCGCCAACCTATATGCGCTATTCATGTCCTACGCATCATAAGAATAAGCCCAATCTCAGTTAGGAATATCCGACTGCTCTTCCTGCAATTCCAAATAAGGAGCAATTTGCTGCTCAATGCCTATTATGGCTCTGTTCAATTCGATAAGATTCTTTTCTTCGGTCATCTGAATGCCCATCGTATAAAAAATAGGCATCCAGAGAGGGTTCATCAATATTCCACCCAAAATACTCTTATAGGTTCGCTTTAGATTTTTAACCGGATTAAAAGAATCGGTTAAAGATTCCATTGGGTTTTTTATAAAAACATCAGCTAACGGCTGTAATAAAGCACGTTCTCTGGGTTTGAGCTCTTGCATCGCGACCAACAGTTTTTGCGCCATTTTATGATAATTGAATCTGGCCCATGAGGCGGTGCAGGCGAATACAATTGCTACGATGGGCAAAAGCACGATAGGCGGTGCAATTGGCGCGGCAGTGGACGATAACAAAACGGCGCAAAAGCCGAACATCAACACATCTTCTCCACGCTCGACATCCCTATCGATAGCCTTAAGTATCACAGAAACAGCTTCATGATTAGCATGATTTGGATAGCCATTTTCCAGTTGCATGTTTACCTCTACAGTTTAATTTCCGTTATCTAACCCCCCTGCTTCGTTTTCTGCAGTGTAATAATTCGATGCGGGGTACAACAAAAAGATATCAAAACAAACAATTGTTTTTTAGACTTACCATGTGCATTCGGTTTGTCAAATCAGGCCGCTTTGTTGCCCAGTTTAAAGTGTCGAGGTTACCGCGCCTCTTTCCGACATCAGAATAGAGTTGTTCGAAAAAGACCGCCGTCGTATGTGTTATTGAATCGTGGCCGTTAAAAAACTGTTTAGGTCAGCTCAGAAACAACTAAGGCCCAATTAAGGGCCTTAGTTTTAAAGTGCTGCTTTTAGGGCCGCTTTAGTTTTTGGATTTATCGACGATTTGGTTCGCTTTAATCCATGGCATCATGCTGCGCAGTTGTTCCCCTACCACTTCAATCGGATGTTCAGCATTGAGGCGGCGTCTTGCGGTCATTTCCGGATAACCGGTCAAACCTTCGAGAATAAACTTTTTCGCGTACTCGCCTTTTTGAATGTTTTCCAGCGCTTCACGCATCGCGTATCGACTTTCTTCGTTGATGATTTTAGGGCCTGTTACATATTCACCGTATTCAGCATTGTTCGAAATTGAATAGTTCATGTTGGCTATGCCGCCTTCATACATCAGGTCGACGATCAATTTCAGCTCATGCAAGCATTCAAAATATGCCATTTCAGGCTCATAACCGGCTTCAACCAGTGTTTCGAAACCGGCTTTGATCAGCTCTACCGCACCACCGCATAATACCGCCTGCTCACCAAACAAATCGGTTTCGGTTTCATCGCGGAAAGTCGTTTCAATAATTCCTGAACGACCGCCGCCAATTGCAGAGGCATAAGATAAACAAATACTTTTAGCCATACCTGAGGAATCCTGATGGATTGCGATCAGGTCAGGAACGCCGCCGCCACGGACGAATTCTGAACGAACAGTATGCCCAGGTGCTTTAGGAGCAATCATTATGACGTCCAAATCGGGGCGCGGTACAACTTGATTAAACAAAATTGAAAAGCCGTGAGCAAAAGCCAGTGCCGCACCTTTTTTAAGGTTAGGTTCGATTTCAGCTTTATACAGTTGTGACTGAAACTCGTCAGGCGTCAGAATCATGATGACATCGGCGCTGGCAACGGCTTCTGGAACAGACTTTACGGTTAATCCTGCCCCTTCGGCCTTGGCAACAGAAGGTGAACCCGCTCGTAATCCGACAACAACATCCACACCGGACTCTTTCAGGTTATTAGCGTGAGCATGGCCTTGTGAACCGTAACCGATAATGGCTACTTTTTTAGCTCTGATGATTGAAAGGTCGGCGTCTTTATCGTAATAAACTTGCATGTTTTCTCTCGTTTCTTGTTATTTATAAATGTGAGACAGCCGATAACGACTGCCTGGTAATTCTAAGTGTGGTGCCGGGTGACTCGATACTGGGTCTTCGTCAAGGTTTCTTGATCTGTCTGACTTATATTCTTATCGGCCATCCCTTTTTTAGGGCACTGTGGACCATTAAAGGTGCAGACCTTTCTCGCCTCTGGAAATGCCGGTTGGACCGGAACGCACAACCTCAATGATTTTTTCCTTGTCCAGCGCATCAATGAATGCATCCAGTTTATCGGATGGACCGGTCATTTCTATAACATACGTCGTAGACGTCACATCAATGATACGGCCTCTGAAAATATCGGCAATCCGTTTTATTTCCCCGCGGTCCTGATCAGTCGTTTTGACTTTCAGCAGCATCAACTCACGCTCGACATGCGGTGCCCCGGCCAAATCGATCAGTTTGACAACATCAATCAGTTTATTGAGTTGCTTGGTAATCTGCTCAATGATTTCTTCGCTGCCGCAGGTAACGATTGTCATACGGGAGAGACTTTCGTCTTCAGTTGGCGCAACGGTCAGCGATTCAATATTATAACCACGAGCAGAAAAGAGACCGGCCACACGCGATAATGCTCCCGATTCATTTTCGATCAATATGGAAATGATATGTCTCATTTATGCCAACTCCCTGTCTGTTGGTGTGCCTAACGCAACTCTTAATTTCATGTCATGATGGCCTTTTCCGGATTCAATCATAGGATAAACATTTTCTGTACGATCAGTAATGATGTCCATAAATACGGTACGATCTTTCATTGCAAAGGCTTCTTCAAGCGCCGGCCTGACATCTTCCGGTTTATCGATATACATACCGACATGCCCATAGGCTTCCGCCAGTTTGACAAAGTCAGGAATCGTATCCATGTAGGAATGTGAATAGCGGCTTTCATAAGAAAATTCCTGCCACTGCCTGACCATTCCCATATATCGGTTATTCAAGTTGACAATTTTAACCGGGGTTTTGTATTGCAGCGCAGTCGACAATTCCTGAATACACATCTGGATACTGGCTTCGCCGGTTACGCAAGCAACATCAGCATCGGGGAACGCCAGTTTAACACCAATAGCCGCCGGCAGACCAAATCCCATAGTGCCGAGACCACCGGAGTTAATCCAACGGCGAGGCTTGTCAAAATGATAATATTGAGCCGCATACATTTGATGCTGCCCCACATCGGAAGTGACATAAGCATTTCCCTTGGTCACTTCATACAATTGCTCGATGACATATTGGGGCTTGATCAACGGACTGTTTCTATCGTATTCCAGACATTTTATTGAACGCCATTTGTCGATTTGCTCCCACCAGGCTTCAAGAGCTTTTTTAGACGGCTTGGTTTTACTGTCTTTGATCAGTTCAATCATGTGCTCAAGAACCGGCTTGACCTGACCCACGATTGGAACGTCGACTCTAACGGTTTTTGAAATGGAGGCAGGATCCACATCAATATGAATAATGCGGGCATGCGGACAAAATTCGGCCAGCTTACCGGTTACTCGGTCATCGAAGCGCGCGCCTACGGCTAAAAGCACATCGCTTTCATGCATTCCCATGTTGGCTTCATAGGTGCCATGCATGCCCAACATACCGACAAATTGCGGATCAGTGGCAGGAAACGCGCCCAATCCCATCAACGTATTGGTAATCGGATAACCTAATAAGCGGGTCATTTCAGTCAGCTCATCACTGGCCTCACCCAGGATAACGCCGCCCCCGGAATAAATCATGGGCCGTTGGGCTGACAGCAATAATTCGACCGCTTTTTTGATTTGCCCCTTATGGCCCAAAACGGCCGGATTATAAGAACGCATCGTCACTTTACGAGGATATTTGTAAGGGACTTTTATACGCGGGTCAGTAATATCCTTTGGCACATCGATAACAACGGGTCCAGGGCGGCCTGTCATCGCAACATGAAACGCTTTTTTCATCGTTTCGGCAATTTTAGTGACGTCTTTGACCAGAAAGTTATGCTTTACGCAGGGACGGCTGATGCCGATCATATCGACTTCCTGGAAAGCATCGCTGCCGATCACTGGCGAAGGCACTTGACCGGAAATAACCACCATAGGAATCGAATCCATGTAGGCAGTCGCTATGCCTGTTATCGCATTGGTCGCGCCGGGTCCGGAGGTTACCAGAACAACACCCGCTTTTCCGGTTGCGCGTGCATAGGCATCTGCTGCATGGGTTGCGCCTTGTTCATGCCGCACCAGAATATGTTTCAGTTCTTTCTGCTGGAAAATGGCATCATAAAGATGCAGCACGGCTCCACCCGGATAACCGAAAATATATTCCACACCTTCATCGATCAGGCTCTGAACTACAATTTGTGCGCCGTTTAGCTCCACACTCTTACCCTCAAATTAACTGACTGAAGCAATTCGTTTTTAGCCGGTTTAAAGCCTTGGCGAATTCATGACTAAAATACTAGGTTTTTTTTCAAAAAGGTTAGATAACCTAATGGTTTTGCCTTAATTCGTCAAGCATAATAAGGCGTGTTTGAATTGATATTCTTGAATATTTTGGATAATAGACTTATCTTTGCAAAGTTTGCGACTTTTGAATCCAACATAGCAAGTCATTTCTACTGAGGTTTACTTTTCTAAACATTTATTGATTACAATAATTTATGAAACCGTTAACACTTTCGCCCGCCGCCAAACTTCGCCAACTCCTTGACCGCCCGGGCATTTTAGTGATGCCTGGATGTCATGACGCCCTATCAGCCAGATTATGCGAAATGGCGGGCTTTGAAACCGCCTTCATGAGCGGCTTCGCTGTATCTGCCAGCCGACTGGGCCTACCGGACACGGGATTGATTTCTTATGCCGAAATGTTAAATCAAGGGCAAAATATCTGTAACTCAGTTTCCATTCCGATTTGGGGCGATGGCGATACCGGCTTTGGAAATGCCGCAAACATTAAACGGACCGTCAAAGGCTACGCGCAAGCCGGGTTTGCGTGCATCATGCTGGAAGATCAAGTCGCCCCAAAACGCTGCGGTCACACTCAAGGTAAATCGGTTGTCGATAGAAACGAAGCTTTCATGCGCATACAGGCCGCAGTTGACGCCCGCAATGAAGGCGCAGATATCCTTATCATGGCAAGGACCGATGCCAGAGCCACGCACGGCATTGATGAAGCCATAGATCGCGCCAGGATTTTTGACGAAATCGGTGCCGATATCAATTTCCTGGAGGCGCCGGAAAGTGCGACCGAAATGGAGCGTTATTGCCATGAAGTACCTGGATATAAGGTTGCCAACTTGATTGAGTATGGCAAAACTCCCCTATTACCTCATGATCAATTAGAGGCCATGGGCTATAAAGTTGCAGTTTATCCATTAACCTTATTGAACGCCTCCATTGTTTCAATGCAGGCCTCCCTAAAAGCCCTCAAATCAGGCACGGCAGCACCGCCTATTCTAAACTTTTCCGAACTGACCCGCATTGTCGGATTTGATGATTATTATCAGTCAACCGAACGTTACCGGATTGATAAGTCTACCGAAATTCAAGCAGCAGAGGCCGGCATAAATTCGCACTCGTAACCGGTAAATTTTCGAATATTAATCACGCCGGTATCCAATAGCAGATACTGGCCTTTAATACCTTGCAGCACTCCACTCACATTTGGGTTTTTATCCAAATTAAACGAGGTCACCTTAGCCGGATAGCGAAGAACGGGGTAATTTATCCTTATATCCTGTTGATCAGGCAGATACTCGATTGCCTGATCGCCAAAACGGCGGATTATTTCAGTAAAATCCTCCCGGCACTGTTCAATCAGCTCATCACGTTTGGCGATCAAATCAACCTGTTCACTGTCATTTTTCAGCATTTTCTGCCAGCTGGTTTTATCGCTGACAAATTTTGCCAGTGCTATCTCTGCCACACCGGATATATGCCGCGACTGCACCTTCAGTATCGGCAGCGCCTGAACGGCTCCCTGATCAATCCAGCGAGTTGGAATTTGCGTTTGCCGGGTAATGCCTACTTTGATTCCGGAAGAGTTGGCCAGATATACATAATGTGTCTGGTAACAAAACGCCTCACCCCACTCAGGCTCTCTGCAAGTCCCTTTATCGTAGTGACAGGTTTCAGGCTTCATGATGCACATATCGCATTGCGCCAATGAAATGAAACAAGGATAACAATAGCCTTGGCTAAAACTTTTTTTGGTCGACCGCCCACAATGAATACACGATATTTTGCCTGTAAAACGCAAGTTGACCTGGAGACCCAAACTATCATTGAGATTGAGCAACTGATCACCCAGACACAACTGATAATTAACCGGCTCAGCCAGCTCCGTTTTCATTTTTTTTAGAATACCCAACATTGATTTTGCCGTTTTAAATTTGGAAGCCTTGAATGCGATAAATGAACTTGGTCAATGATTAACCGGTTATTGCCAGCTTGATCGACCTAAGTTTGGCATGGAGAAAACAAATTACTTTGGTAGTTGTGAATACCCATCGGTATTTTTTTCGACCCACCTGGCCTTGCCGTCCGCCAATATTTCTTTTTTCCAAAATGGCGCCTTCGACTTTAATGATTCCATAATAAAGCGGTTGGCATCATAGGCATCACCTCGATGTGCAGCCCAAGTTGCCAGCAAAACAATGGTTTCCGAAGGCTCAATTTCACCGGTCCTGTGAACAAGCAATACATCCGAAAAGGACCATTGCTGCTTTGCGGCATCGATGATGTTGGCCAGTTGTTTTTCCGTCATACCGGAATAATGCTCTAACAGCATACTCCTGACACTGTTGCCATCATTAAAATCACGCATTGTCCCGACAAAAACACAGGTAGCCCCAGCCTGACTCAGTAAAATTCTATTCCCGGTTTGATAATTGACCAGTTCAGCCCAGGGATCGAAGCTATGCCCGCGAATTTGAATCATCCGTTCACCCCCCTGTTACCGGTGGAAAGAAAGCCAACTCATCGCCATCATTCAACATATAATCAGGATCAACGTAGTCAAAATTAACTGACGACAGCGTATTAACCGGCATAGGTTTATCGATATTCACCTGTTGCCAGGCCTCCTTTACCGAGATGCGGACACTAAAGTTGAGTTCATCTTCTGAGCGCCCCACCCATTGTTTTAAACTGCCAAAATACTTGACCTTAATCGACATAGCTATTCACGCGAAATACAAAAGATTACATAATGAGTCACTATAACCGAATAACACTTCTTTTTGAACGAAACTTGCCCAATGAAACCGGGCATTGCGACTCTGGAATCCAGCCATGTCAAAACTTACACATTTCAATCAATCAGGCGAAGCGCATATGGTGGATGTCAGCCATAAAGACATTACCCATAGAACCGCTGTCGTTGAAGGATTTATAGAAATGAGCCCCAGCACACTGTCTTTAATACTTGAGGGTAATCACAAAAAAGGCGACGTACTCGGAATTGCCCGAATTGCGGGCATTATGGCCAGTAAAAAAACTGCTGAACTGATTCCTCTATGCCATCCGTTACCTATCAGCCATGTTGAAATCATTTTTGAACCTGATCAGCAGCGCCATTGCATACGCTGCCAAACCGTGGTCAAGACAACCGGTCAAACCGGCGTTGAAATCGAGGCACTTAATGCAACGCAAATTGCATTATTAACCATCTATGACATGTGTAAAGCCGTTGACAGAGGAATGTGTATACAAGGCGTAAGGTTGCTTGAAAAAATGGGAGGGCAATCCGGCCATTGGCAGCGTTTTCAGAATAACTGACCGTTTATGAGTTTCTTTATTGAATCTTTAATTGAAGCATTTAAGCTGATCATTAACTTTGACTCGTCAATTTATCAAATCGTCTGGACCTCATTAAAAATTTCTCTTATTGCAACCACTACGGCTGGCACCATTGCAATCGTATCGGGCATTTATATCGGTATCACCGAATTCCGGTTCAAACGGACACTCCAGCATATCCTGAATACACTCATGGCAATGCCGACCGTTATGATTGGCCTCGTTCTTTATGGTTTATTGAGCCGAAAAGGCCCGATGGGGGAGCTTGGGCTACTTTATACTCAACCGGCCGTTATTATTGGAGAAGCATGCTTAATCTTTCCCATTATCATGAACCTGACAATTGGAGCCGTTCATTCATGTGACCTGCGATTGAAAATGACCTTGCAATTTCTGGGAGCCAGCAAATATCAGCAAATTATGCCGTTAATGGGCGAACTCAGGGAAACCTTAGTAGCAGCACTGATTTACGGATTCGGCAGGGCTATTGGCGAAGTAGGTGCCGCCATGATGCTGGGCGGTAATATACAAGGCGTAACGAGAACAATGACAACAGCAATAGCCTTGGAAACAAGCAGAGGAGAGTTTGAGCTTGCCTTGGCACTGGGCGTTTTTTTATTATCTATTGCCTTTTTAGTAAACTTCTTTTTACAGCTGTTAACAGAAAAGAACTGATTTCAGTTTTTGATCCGTGTAGCCCTAATTCGAGCATAAAAAAACCTGGGTTATGACGACAATAATCGTACAGAACCCAGGTTAAGAAAGAACGATTACGCTTCGTAATTTGCAGATGCAAATTCCCAATTTACTAAAGCCCAGAATGCTTCCAAGTAAGCAGGACGAGCATTACGATAATCAATGTAATAAGCATGTTCCCAGACATCGCACGTCAACAAAGGCACTTTGCCATCTGTTAATGGGCATCCGGCATTGCTGGTGCTGACCAACTCTAACGTGCCATCAGGATTTTTTACCAACCATGCCCAACCCGAACCGAAAGTGGTAACCGCACACTTAGTGAAAGCTTCTTTAAACTCCTGGAAAGAACCAAAAGTTCTATTAATGGCATTAGCCAATCCACCGGTGGGTTCGCCACCACCGTTTGGACTTAAGCTGTTCCAGTAGAAAGTGTGATTCCAGATTTGAGCGGCATTGTTGAAAACACCACCAGAAGACTTTTTAATGATATCTTCTAATGACAATCCTTCAAATTCAGTTCCTGGAACCAAATTATTCAGGTTTGTCACATAGGTTTGATGATGTTTGCCATAATGAAAATCTATTGTTTCCACGGATATGTGTGGAACCAACGCATCTTTTTCGTACGGTAACGCAGGTAATTCGTAAGCCATTTGCATCTCCTCTAAGTTGAATGGGCAGCAAAAACGCTGACCAGTCGATATACCAAGTAAATTTGTAAGAATCTAACTTTATCACCGACAGCCTCTTTAATAAAGTCATGCCTATAACAAAATGAAAGTACATGTTTGCGTAAATTATGAAACATCGATAAAACAGGCAATTTGAATCAATCCAACCCTTAACATAAAAGAATGAGGACAGTGATGGCAATAGAAATTGAACACAAGTTTTTGCTGATGAATGAACTATGGCGAAATGAAGTCAGTCATAGTAAAAAATTTAAACAAGGTTACTTAAGCTCAGCACCCACATCTTCAATCAGAGTAAGAACAGACGATCACAAAGCCTGGTTGAATATAAAAAGTGCAACCATTGGAAACCAGCGAGCGGAATATGAATATGAAATCCCTTTAAAAGATGCCTATGAAATTTTAGCGTCGCTTTGCAAGAAACCATTAATTGAAAAAACAAGACATTATGTCCCCCAAGGCAAACATACGTGGGAAATCGATGAATTTGAAGGCGATAATGCTGGCTTGATTGTCGCCGAAATTGAACTTACTGATTCAAATGAAGAGTTTTTCAAACCTGAGTGGCTTGGACAAGAAGTCACACATGATTTGCGTTATTACAACAACAATTTATCATTGCATCCATATCAAGAATGGAGTTAAATGACTGTAAGATTAGCAATTAAAGTTTTTATACTTTGAAATAATGAACATAAAACCATGAAGACTGTAATATTTGTTGCTTTTATGCTACTTTCAAATACAGCTCATTCCAATAAATTGGCAGCTCAAATTGATTATATCGAGAGCGAATGGGCAAAAATCTATTATTCGCCAACTGAATCAGATAAAGCGTTAAGCTACAAGACTTTATTGAGCAAAACCCGTTCTTTGTTAAAACAAAACAAAGAAGCATCAGATCTTTTATTTTGGGAGGCGGTACTTATTTCAAGTGCCGCCGAACATTCAGCCCCATTGAATGCCCTCGCTTCTATTGAAACTGCCAGAAAGCTATTGCTAAAGGCTATAGAAATAGACCCCAATACAATGCAAGGTTCGGCTTACGTTACACTTGGCTCCCTTTACTATCAAGCGCCTGGATGGCCAATTAGCTTTGGCGATAAAAATAAAGCTGAATTTTTTTTAAAAAAAGCGTTGGAGATTAATCCGTACAGCCTGGATGCCAATTATTTTTACGCCGATTATTTAATTTCTCAAAATAAACCGATTAAAGCCATTCAGTATCTGAAAAAAACGCTAGAGCTCCCTATACGGCAAAATCAGAGTTTTGCTGATAACCAGATAAAAGCTATTGCGTTAAAATCAATTAAAACATTAAATGATGATCGAAAAAACTTACCTAAAAAAGCATGGGCAAATTTAACAACTTCATTTCCTTTAAGCGAGTAAAATTACTCGGTTCAAACCTTCAAACCTTTCTGATATCATTAACGCAGAACGCTTTTCCTAACTAATAATAACTGGTAAATAATATGACTTTTGTAGTCACAGAAAATTGTATTAAATGTAAATTTACAGATTGTGTTGATGTCTGCCCTGTAGACTGTTTTCATGAGGGGCCCAATTTTTTAGTGATTGACCCGGACGAATGTATAGACTGCACTTTATGCGAACCTGAATGCCCTGCAGAAGCAATTTTTGCTGAAGATGAAGTACCAGAAGGACAGGAAGTTTTTATCCAATTAAATGCTGATTTATCTAAGAAATGGCCTGTAATCAGCGAAGTAAAAGATCCTTTACCAGATGCTGACGATTGGAACGGAAAACAGAATAAAATTGAATTACTTGAAAAATAAAATGTTATTTTAAAAGTAAACAAGCATAAAAAAGCCGGTTAAAACCGGCTTTTTTATGCTTCATTTAATTGAAGTTAATCAATATCGGACTCAACAACATCAGGCCTATCAACGAGCTCAACGTAAGCCATCGGCGCTGCGTCTCCTGAACGAAATCCGCATTTCATTATGCGCAGGTAACCACCAGGACGACTTTTATAACGTGGACCTAACTCATTAAAAAGCTTTGTTACTGCATCACGGTCTCTTAATTTTGCGAAAGCATTTCTGCGCTTGGCAACAGAGTCCTCTTTAGACAAAGTAATTAACGGCTCTGCATAACGTCTTAATTCTTTTGCTTTTGGCAAAGTGGTTTTAATCAATTCATGCTTTATTAATGAGCCTACCATATTGCTAAAAAGCGCTTTACGGTGACTACTTTCTATATTAAATTTTCTTCCGGATTTACGGTGTCTCATGACTTAAGACCTAATGTCAGTTAAATTATTGCTTGGTTTTGATCTAAATTTTCAGGAGGCCAATTTTCCAGGCGCATTCCTAATGATAATCCTTTAACAGCGAGAACATCTTTTATCTCAGTAAGTGATTTCTTTCCAAGATTAGGTGTTTTAAGAAGCTCAACTTCAGTCCTTTGTATGAGATCCCCTATATAAAAGATATTTTCTGCTTTTAAGCAATTTGCAGATCGTACCGTTAATTCCAAATCATCAACTGGTCTTAATAAAATAGGATCAATTGTTTCAGTTGGAGCAGTTGGCTCAACTTGAATAGCGGGTACAGTTACTTTTTCAAAGTCTACAAAAACCGAAAGTTGATCATGCAATATAGTAGCTGCATGTTTTATGGTTTCTTCTGGATCAACCGTTCCATTTGTTTCTAATTCGATAATAAGCTTATCTAAATTTGTCCTTTGTTCGACCCTTGTTGTTTCAACACTATAAGCAACTTTCATTACAGGACTAAATGAAGCGTCAACCTGAAGAGCACCAACAACATCGCCATCAGCCGGTTTTCTCATGGTAACAGGCTCATAGCCACGACCACGCTTAACACGTATCCTCATCTTTAATTTACCCGCTTGAGTAAGATTAGCGATGACTAAATCAGGGTTACGTATTTCAACATCATGAGGAAGCTCAATATCCAGTGCACTTACGATACCTGGTCCATTTTTTTCTAAGGTTAGAATAACTTCATCTTTAGAATGTAAAACAACGGCTAGACTTTTTAAATTCAGAAGAATATCAATTACATCTTCTTGTACACCTTCTATAGTTGTGTACTCATGCAACACACCATCTATTTCGACATCAGTAACTGCACATCCTGGTATTGAAGATAATAAAACTCTACGCAAAGCATTACCTAAAGAATGACCAAAACCTCTTTCGAGTGGCTCAATAACTATTCTTGAATGATTTGCAGATTTACTGACTACCTCGACTAATCGTGGTTTTAATAAGCCTGATATACAATTATGCATCTATATCCCGTAAGCTAACTATTATTTCGAGTAAAGTTCCACAACGAGCTGTTCATTTATATCAGTTCCCAAATCGACACGATCTGGAAGCGATTTAAATGTCCCTAACATCTCTTTAGGATTGACCTCAACCCATACAGGAAATCCATACTGTTCAGTCACAGTCAATGAATCTTGTATTCTTTGTTGCTTTTTTGATTTTTCCCTTATAGAGACTAAATCACCTGGAACAACTTGGTAAGAAGGAATATTAATCAGTTTTTGATTAATCATAATTGATTTATGACTCACCAATTGACGCGCCTCAGCTCTAGTTGACGCAAATCCCATTCTGTAAACTACATTATCCAATCTTGATTCCAAAAGACTTAACAGGTTTTCACCGGTTGCACCTTTTTTCATATCTGCAACTTTGTAATAATTTCTAAATTGCTTTTCGAGCAATCCATAAATTCTTTTCAGCCTTTGCTTGGCTCTAAGCTGGTTTGCATAATCAGAAGTTCTGGTTCTTTTTGTACCGTGCTGACCAGGACGTTGATCTAATTTGCATTTGTTTTCCAACGATTTTCCTCTGCTTTTCAACAGAAGATCAGCACCTTCTCGGCGGCTTAGCTTGCATGTAGGCCCTAAATACCTTGCCATAAATTACTACTCCAAATCTTATACGCGACGCTTTTTGGGGGGGCGACAGCCATTGTGCGGTATTGGCGTCACATCAACAATGTTACTTATCTTGAAACCTAGATTGCTTAATGAACGAACAGCAGACTCTCTTCCTGGTCCTGGTCCTTTTATCATTACATCCAGATTTTTCATTCCATATTCTAAAGCAACTGAACCAGCTTTTTCAGCTGCTACTTGAGCAGCAAAAGGAGTACTTTTTCTAGACCCCCTGAATCCGGAGCCACCAGATGTTGCCCATGATAGAGCGTTCCCTTTTCTATCTGTTATAGTAATTATTGTGTTATTAAACGAAGCATGCACATGCGCAATACCATCAGCAACTTCTTTCTTAATGCGCTTTTTAGCACGATTTGGACTAGCCATTTATAAAACCTCTTAGGAATATCTTATTTTCTTATTGGCTTACGCGGACCTTTCCTAGTCCTCGCGTTCGTTCTGGTTCTTTGCCCTCTCAATGGCAAACCTCTTCTATGCCGGATACCACGAAAGCAACCAAGATCCATCAATCGCTTAATATTCATTGAAACTTCACGACGTAGATCACCTTCCACTGTCATCTTTGAGATAACATCTCTAACAGTTTCAAGCTGTTCTTCGGTGAGTTCTTTTATTTTTAACGATGGTAAAATCCCCACCTCTTTACAAATATTATTAGCTGTTTGACGACCAATTCCATAAATAGCTGTTAAAGCTATTTCTGCATGCTTATGGTCTGGTACATTTATTCCGGCAATACGCGCCATTTAGATACTCCCCTGAGTAATCACACTAAAGTTAAGCGCCGAATAGTAACATTGTCTGACAATTGGCGCAACATAAATTATCCTTGTCTTTGCTTATGCCGTCCGTCTTCACAGATGACACGAACAACACCATTTCTACGTATAATCTTACATTTTCTACAAATCTTTTTAATCGACGCTCGTACTTTCATTTTTTACTCCAAATCATTTATCTTTTTAAATTTGCTTTTTTCATTAGCCCTTCATATTGCTGAGACATCATATGAGTCTGCATCTGGGAAATGAAATCCATTACTACAACAACAATGATCAGCAAAGAAGTGCCACCAAAATAGAAAGGTACGTTCCAATAAACAATTAAAAACTCGGGCAATAAACAGACACCGGTAATATAGAAAGCACCGATCAAAGTCAACCGAGTCATTACTTTATCGATGTAAATGCTTGTTTGAATTCCCGGGCGTATACCTGGCAGGTAAGCGCCTGACTTTTTAAGATTATCAGCAGTTTCTTTAGAATTAAAAACCAATGCTGTATAAAAAAAACAAAAGAATATTATAGCCGTAGCATATAGCAAAACATAAACCGGTTGACCAGGCGATAACATGGTAGCTATATCTTTTAACCAGTTAAAACCATCAGCATTTCCAAACCAACCTGCGACTGTTGCAGGAAACAAGATTATACTCGATGCAAATATAGGAGGAATAACTCCCGCCATATTTAACTTAAGTGGCAGAAAACTACTCTGGCCGGCATACATCCTTCTTCCTTGTTGTCTTTTAGGATAATTGATAATTATCCTTCGCTGTCCTCGTTCCACGAAAACAACCAATGCAGTTACTGCTATTGCCAAAAGAAATAAAAGAATAATGAAAGCTCCGTTCATTTCGCCTGTTCTTGCCAACTCCAAAGTACCACCGATAGCTGAGGGTAAACCGGATACAATACCTGCGAAAATAATCATTGAAATTCCATTTCCTATTCCACGCTCAGTTACCTGCTCTCCCAACCACATCAAGAAGATTGTACCTGTTACCAAAGTAATAGCAGTGATCATGGTGAAGCTGATACCCGGAGATATAACCACAGACAACCCGCCAGCAGTTTGATTCTGCAAAGCTAATGATATACCGATTGACTGAAAAGATGCTAAAACTACGGTTCCGTAACGGGTATATTGAGAAATTCTCTTACGCCCAGATTCCCCTTCTTTTTTCAACTGCTCCATTGCAGGTATGACAACAGTCATCAATTGCATAATAATTGAAGCAGAAATGTAAGGCATAATACCTAAAGCAAAAATACTTAAACGCATCAATGCGCCACCCGAAAACATGTTAAACATGTCCAGAATGGATCCGCTTTGCTGTTCAAACATAAGGGCCAGTGCTTTTGGATCAATGCCTGGTACTGGAATGTGCGCACCTACTCTATAAACAAACAAAGCGCCCAGTACAAAAAGCAATCTAGATTTAAGCTCAGAGTTTGAACCTGTTTTATCCGCCATTTGAGCCCTTGATGTATTCACTTATACCTCAACTTTTCCGCCAACTGCAGTTATTAATTGCGCTGCACCTGCTGTCACCTTGATACCCACTACAGTTACGGCCTTTTCGATTTTGCCTGACAATATTATTTTTGCTGATTTGGTAAATATTGGAACAATATTCTCATCAATCAAAGACTTAAGATCAATTGTTGTAGCAGTCATTGATTCAATTTCACTTAACCGAACTTCAGCTGTAAATTTCTTTGTGCGAGAATTAAAACCAACTTTAGGAAGACGTCTTTGCAAAGGCATTTGTCCACCTTCGAAACCGACCTTATGGAAGCCGCCACTTCTAGACTTTTGCCCTTTATGACCTCTACCACTTGTCTTACCTAATGTTGATCCAATACCGCGACCAACTCGTTTTGCTTTTTTGCGGGAACCGCTACTCGCTTGAATGGTATTTAGAAACATTTATATTTCCTCAACTTTCAACATGTATGAGACCTTATTAATCATTCCACGTATTTCAGGAGTATTGATTACTTCAACTGAATGATTAATTTTTCTCAAACCCAGACCTTTAAGACAAGCAAGATGATTAGCCAAACGGCCGTTCTTACTTTTAATTAATGTGACAAGTAATTTTTTATCAGCCATTGTCTTGTCCTTTTATTTGCTCAACGGATAACCCGCGTTTTGCAGCAATATATTTAGGATCATGCATTTTAGTTAAACCGGATATAGTGGCCCTCACAACATTAATAGGGTTGTTCGTTCCTATGCACTTTGCTAACACGTTGTGAATCCCAACCACCTCAAACACTGCTCGCATTGCACCACCAGCAATAATACCGGTACCTTCTGAAGCTGGTTGCATGTAAACTTTTGCAGCACCAACAGTAGAAGTAATTGGATATTGAAGAGTATCGCCTTTTAACGATACCTTTCTCATGTTTTTTCTAGCTTGCTCTAGCGATTTCTGTATTGCAATCGGAACTTCACGTGCTTTGCTGACGCCGTAGCCAATGCGGCCATCACCATCACCGACCACTGTCAATGCTGCGAAACCAAATACTCTTCCGCCTTTAACAACTTTTGCTACTCGCCTTACGGATACTAATTTTTCTTGTAAACCGTCTGTACTACCTTGAGATGGTGCTGTTGCCATTTTAATCCCCTAGAACTGTAAACCAGCTGCACGCGCAGCATCTGCCAATGCTTTAACTCGTCCATGATACTTAAAACCAGAACGATCAAATGCTACTACAGTAATGCCGGCTTCAATTGCTTTTAAAGCAATTTGTTTTCCAACTTCTGCTGCTGCCTCTATATTACCTGTACTTTTTACAGTCGATTTAATTGTATTCTGAGTGGTCGATGCGCTAGCAATCGTAGATTTACCATCCTTACTCAGTACTTGAGCATATATATGCTGCGAGGACTTATGAATGGTTAGCCGGTTTGCGCCTGTGCTCTTGATTTTGCAACGCAATTTTAATGCTCGTTTTAAGCGAGTTGCTTTCTTATCCATTACTATACCTTACTTCTTTTTAGCTTCTTTACGCGCTACTTTTTCGTCTGAATATCTCACGCCTTTACCTTTATAGGGTTCAGGTGGACGATATGACCTAATTTCTGCAGCAACCTGACCTACTCTCTGTTTATCATTCCCTTTAATTAGGATTTCGGTTTGAGAAGGCGTTTCTATTGTAATTCCAGCGGGGACAACATAATCGACTGGGTGTGAAAAACCGAGAGAAAGACCTAATGTTTCACCCTTTGCCTGAGCCCTATAACCCACACCAACAAGTGTCAGTCTTTTTTCAAAGCCAGCTGAAACACCAGTAACCATATTGTTTACTATTGCCCGAGTTGTTCCTGCTTGAGCCTGAGCAATTTTATTTTCTTTATTCCATTCGATTTGGACCAAATTATCAGTGACTTGTAAACTTACAGCTTTATGAAGCTCAAGGGTTAATTCGCCTTTAGCTCCTTTTACTGTAAGAGACTGACCATCTAACTTGATATCAACGCCACTGGGCAATTGAATGGGTGCTTTTGCTATTCTTGACATTGTGATCCCCGATTTAGCATACAGTGCATACAACTTCGCCGCCATGACCTATCGCTCTAGCAGCTCTATCTGTCATGACACCTTTAGAAGTAGAAACAATCGCGATCCCCAAACCACCAAGAACTTTAGGTAATTCATCTTTTGATTTATAAATTCTCAGACCTGGTTTGCTTATTCTTTTTACCTGCTCAATGACAGGCACACCATTATGGTATTTAAGAACAACAGTCATTTCTGTATGACTACCTTTTGTTTCAGTGCTATATTCTGTGATGTAGCCCTCTTCTTTAAGAACTTTTGCTATGGCAATTTTTAACTTGGAAGAAGGTAGTTTTACGTATTCTTTTTTAGCAGACTGACCATTTCTTATTCTGGTCAACATGTCTGCTATTGGGTCTGTCATACTCATATCTTTAACTCCGAATTCATTCCAAAAGATTTTTACCAGCTTGCCTTTGATAAGCCCGGGACATCACCACGCATGGTTGCTTCACGTAACTTATTTCTGGATAAGCCAAACTTTCTGTAAAAACCATGCGGTCTACCAGTGATGTTACAACGATTACGCTGTCTCGATGCACTGGAATCTCTTGGTAATTTTTGCAGCTGAATATGAGCTAACTCTTTTTGTTCATCAGTTGTTTTTGGATCTCTGATGATCTCTCTTAATAACTCTCTTTTTTGGGAATATTTCTTTACAAGCTTAGTACGCTTGTTTTCCCTAGCAATCATTGATTTTTTAGCCATTTCAGGGTGCCCTTAATTCTTAAATGGAAAGTTAAATAACTTTAACAAGGCCAAACCTTCTTCGTTTGTCTTTGCTGTTGTAGTTATAGTTATATCTAACCCACGTAAAGCGTCAATCTTGTCATAATCAATTTCAGGGAAAATGATTTGTTCCTTGACACCCATGGAATAGTTACCTCTTCCATCAAAACTTTTTGAGCTCATGCCTCTAAAATCTCTAATTCTTGGTATAGAGATACTGATTAATCTGTCCAAAAACTCATACATTCTTGCGCTACGCAATGTAACCTTACAACCAATTGGCATGTCGTCACGGATTTTAAAGCCGGCAATTGATTTTCTAGCTAAAGTTATTATAGGTTTTTGGCCTGATATTTTTTGCATATCACCAACGGCTGATTGTAATATTTTCTTATCAGCAACAGCTTCGCCCACACCCATATTCAAAGTAATTTTTGTTATACGGGGGACTTCCATAACAGACTTATAGTTGTATTGCTCCATGAGTGCAGGCAATACTTTTTCTTTATAAATAGTTTCTAGTCTAGCCATTTTAATGCTCCTTATGCGTCAACAACTTCTTTTGTTGATTTAAAAAACCTGACTTTTTTTCCATCTTCTAGAAACTTTAAGCCGATACGATCTGCTTTTTGTGTTGCAGGGTTATACAAACCTATATTGGAAATATGAATTGGCATATCTTTTTCAACAATACCACCGGAAATCCCTGCACTAGGGTTACCTTTTTGGTGTTTTTTAACTTGATTTACGCCTTCTACCAAAACCTTTTCATTTGAAAGCACTTTAATGACTTTTCCGCGCTTTCCCTTATCTTTTCCGGTACGAACTAAAACTTCATCACCTTGTTTTATCTTTTGCATTTTGACCCTCTCTTATAAAACTTCAGGAGCTAGTGAAATAATTTTCATAAATTTTTCACCCCTTAGTTCACGAGTTACTGGGCCAAAAATACGGGTACCCAATGGTTGTAATTGGTTATTAAGTATGACAGCAGCGTTACCATCAAAACGAATAACAGATCCATCTGCTCTTCTAACACCTTTCCGGGTGCGAACTACCAAAGCATTATAAACTTCTCCTTTTTTTACTCTTCCTCTCGGAATTGCATCCTTGACACTGACTTTTATAATGTCTCCAATGTTTGCGTAGCGTCTGTGTGAACCGCCTAGCACTTTGATACACATGACCTTTTTTGCGCCGCTATTATCGGCAACGTCAAGGTTAGTTTGCATCTGAATCATGATTAATTCCCAATTATTTCAGTTATTTCAATTTTATTTATTTGTTTGCACTTTCTAGGATATCAACAAGCATAAACGTCTTTCTTTTTGATATCGGTCTTGATGGAGTAATCGAGACAATATCGCCTTCCTGACACCTATTAGATTCATCATGCGCTAACAACTTAGTTGATCGCTTAATATATTTTCCATATACAGGATGCTTTACTATCCGCTCAACTAGTACAGTAATTGTCTTATCCATTTTATTACTGACTACTTTTCCACTGAGCGTGCGTACCTTGGTATTTTGCTCTGTCATACTGCTGCACTCGCGCTTTCGTTGATAATTGTTTGAACACGAGCAATTTCGCGTCTTACTCTTTTTATTTCATTAGGTTTGGCTAACTGACCGGTCCCTTTTTGCATTCTTAAATTGAACTGTTCTTTAGAAAGTTCTACTAAAACAGCAATCAAATCGTCTTTTGTTTTTTGACGCAATTCACTAGCTTTCATTACATTATCGTCCGAGCGGTAAAAGTTGTAGTTATAGGCAATTTAGCAGAGGCAAGTGCAAACGCTTCTCTGGCTAATTCTTCAGGAACGCCTTGAATTTCATACAGCATCGTGCCTGGTCTAATTTGCGCAACCCAATATTCTACACTACCTTTTCCTTTACCCATACGAACTTCTAATGGTTTTTTTGTAATAGGCTTGTCAGGAAAGATTCTTATCCATATTTTACCACCACGTTTTACGTGGCGAGTTATTGCTCTTCTTGCGGCTTCAATTTGACGGGCTGTTAATCGACCCCTTGATGTAGCTTTTAATCCGAATTCGCCAAAGCTAACAGATGAACCGCGAACGGCTATACCATTATTCCGGCCTTTATGTTGCTTACGAAATTTTGTTCTTTTAGGCTGAAGCATGACTAATTCCCTTCACCTATTTCTTAGGTTCTTGATTAATGGTTGCCTTATGGCTCTCGATATCAAATACTTCTCCTTTGAATATCCAGACTTTTATGCCGATTATTCCATAGGTAGTATTGGCTTCTGCCGTGCCATAATCTATATCTGCTCGAAGTGTATGCAATGGTACCCGACCTTCTCTATACCATTCGCTACGTGCAATTTCAGCACCGTTCAAACGACCAGCTACGTTTATTTTTATACCTTCAGCACCCAGGCGCATGGTATTAGTAACTGCTCTTTTCATTGCCCGTCTGTACATAATCCTTTTTTCGAGTTGCTGAGCTATACTTTCGGCAACCAGTTGAGCATCCAACTCGGGCTTTCTAATTTCTTCAACATTAAGCTGTACAGGGACACCGATCATTGCAGATATTTCTTGTCTCAATTTATCAATATCCTCGCCTTTCTTGCCTATTACTATCCCCGGACGTGCGGTATGGACCGTAATGTGAGCATTGCTTGCCGGCCTATTAATTTGGATTCTACTAATAGAGGCATGTGCCAGTTTTTTTCTTAAGAATTCTCTTACCGTCAAATCTTGATGCAGAAATAAAGGGTAATCATGACTGTTCGCGTACCATCTGGAATTCCAATCTTTTACGATTCCTAAACGGATACCTGTTGGATGTACCTTTTGTCCCATTTTCGCCTCTATTGGTGTTCTGCAACTTTGATTGTTATATGACAAGTTCTTTTCAAAATATGATTAGCTCTTCCTTTAGCTCTGGCTTTAAACCGTTTCATGGTTCGCCCTTCATTTACAAAAACTGTTGTCACACGTAGTTCATCTATATCCGCACTATCATTGTGTTCAGCATTTGCGATTGCAGACTCTAGAATTTTTTTAATTATCGCGGCTGCTTTCTTCGTACTAAAAGTCAATGTTGATAATGCCTTTTCTACAGGTAAACCACGTATCTGATCACCGACTAACCTGGCTTTTTGGGCAGATAATGGCGCATTTTTTAATTTCGCTGAAATTTCCATAATTCGCCTCTACCTTGATTTCTTATCGGCAACATGGCCTTTGTAAGTTCTTGTTGGAGCGAACTCCCCCAACTTATGACCTATCATGTTCTCAGATATCAAGACAGGTACGTGCTGACGCCCGTTATGAATAGCTATTGTCAAGCCAAGCATTTCAGGGACGATCATTGATCTTCTAGACCAAGTTTTAATCGGTTTCCTATTATTTGTCTTTACGGCATCTTCTACTTTATTATGAAGATGATGATCTATAAAAGGACCTTTTTTAATTGAACGTGGCACGCTAATTCCTCTCTATTTCTGCTTACGGCGTCTGACAATCATATTGTCTGTACGTTTGTTTTTTCTTGTTTTGTAACCCTTGGTCGGAGTTCCCCATGGTGAAACAGGGTGCCTACCGCCAGATGTTCTTCCTTCACCACCACCGTGCGGGTGATCTACAGGGTTCATTGCAACACCACGAACAGTCGGCCTTACACCTCTCCAGCGCTTAGCACCGGCTTTACCAAGCGAAGTCAGATTATGTTCCGAATTTGAAACTTCCCCGACTACAGCTCTGCAATCAGCCATTATTTTTCGCATTTCTCCGGATCTTAATCTCACCGTTACATGCGCACCATCTCTCGCGACCAATTGTGCAGATGCACCAGCGCTTCTGGCTATCTGAGCACCTTTTCCTGGTTTCAGCTCCAAACAATGAATGGTTGTACCTAAAGGCATGTTACGCAATGGCATACAATTACCTGGCTTCACTGCTGTTGTTTCAGCTGAAAGCACTTCTTGCCCAACGACCATCCCCTTAGGCGCGATAATATATCTTCTCTCTCCATCCTTAAACAGGATTAAAGCTATATTGGCCGTTCTATTGGGATCGTATTCAAGACGCTCAACAACACCAGGTATATCAGATTTATTTCTTTTGAAATCAATAATTCGGTAGTGGTGTTTATGACCTCCACCGACATGACGTGTTGTTATACGCCCCTGATTATTACGTCCACCGTTCTTGCTGTTTTTATCAAGCAATGGAGCGAATGGCTTACCTTTATGTAATTCATCGTTCTTGACACGTACTACAAACCTAGATCCAGCTGATGTAGGTTTTGATTTTACAATAGCCATGTTTTCTACCGTTTCCTATTGATCTTTAATTCTTAAACTTTATTAAGCAGCAGAGAAATCGATGTCATGACCTTCTTTAAGCTTTACATAAGCTTTTTTCCAGTCTGAGCGTTTTCCTAATATCTGTCCAAATCTTTTACTTTTACCTTTAACATTCAAAACTCTGACAGAATCAACCTGAACCTGGAACATCAGTTCTACAGCTTTCTTGATTTGTGTCTTTGTAGCATTCTTTTGAACTTTAAACGCAAACTGTTTATTTGATTCAGCTGCTACCGTACTTTTCTCGGAAATAATCGGTGCTTGCAGCACGCTTGCTAGAGTGTAATTCAACATACTCATGCTAATCTCTCTTCTAATTGTTGTAAGGCTTTAGAAGTGATAATCACTTTATCTGCAGCAATCAAAGAAACAGGATTTATATTCTCAGATGAAATCACATCAACGTTGGGAATATTTCTTGCTGACAAAGCCAAATTGAAATCAATCTCATCGGTAACGATCAAAATTTTTCTGCAATCCAAATCTTTAAGTTTTGCGACTAATTCTTTGGTTTTTGGTGTTGTAGGCAAAATATCATTACTTACAACCAACCGATTTTGTCTTATCAATTCAGACAAAATACTTCTGACGCCGACCCGAAACATTTTTCTATTAAGCTTCTGATCAAAAGAACGAGGTTTTGCAGCAAACGTAACGCCACCCGTTCTCCATATAGGACTTCTGGTTGTCCCAGATCTTGCTCTGCCCGTTCCCTTTTGACGCCATGGTTTAGCTCCGCCTCCACTTACTTCAGCTCTAGTTTTTTGAGCTTTGGTGCCTTGTCTAGCGCCTGCCATGTATTTTGTAATTAACTGATGAACTAATGTTTCGTTGTATTCCTGACCGAAAATAGCCTCAGTTACTTCGACTGAACCCGCCGAATCCTGATTATTTAATGCTGGTATATTTAAAGCCATGTCTTAAACCTTATTACGCTTTTTGACAGCGGGAGTAATTATTACATCCCCACCTTTTGCGCCTGGAACCGCACCCTTGACCAAGATAAGATTTCTTTCTTTGTCAATTTTATGAATCTTCAGATTATCAACGGTCCGCGTGACTGCTCCCATTTGACCAGCCATTTTTTTCCCTTTAAATACTCGCCCGGGAGTTTGGTTTTGGCCAATAGATCCTAATACTCTGTGCGATAAGGAGTTACCGTGAGTTGCATCCTGCATGCTGAAGTTGTAACGCTTTACACCTCCGGCAAACCCTTTACCAATACTGGTTCCTTGAACATTGATAAACTGTCCTTCAGAAAAAATATCAACGGGTAATTCAGCACCAACCGAGAAATCTTCGCCTTCTCCGTCATCAAGCCTGAATTCCCAGAGCCCTCTGCCTGCTACCATATTTGCAGCTGCATAATGACCGGACAGGGGTTTTGATACCCTAGATGATTTCTTTTCACCAGCAGTTACCTGTATTGCACGGTACCCGTCTTTTTCTACATTTTTTATTTGGGCAATGCGGTTAGAATCTATTTGAAGAACAGTTACCGGAACAGAAGTACCGTCTTCACAAAATATTCTGGTCATACCACATTTACGACCAACAAGACCTATTGACATTTGCCAATTCCTCTACTTTCTAATTCAATTTAATCTGAACGTCTACACCGGCTGCTAAATCCAGCTTCATCAGAGCGTCAACGGTTTTTTCTGTAGGTTCAACTATGTCTAATAACCGTTTGTAGGTTCTTAATTCATACTGATCCCGGGCATCTTTATTGACATGGGGAGATATCAAAATTGTAAAACGTTCTTTTTTAGTAGGCAGTGGAATGGGACCCTTAACTTGAGCCCCAGTTCTTTTTGCTGTTTCTACTATCTCACCAGCAGATTGATCAATTAATTTATGATCGAATGCCTTTAGTCGGATTCTGATTGTTTGGCTCGACATTCTATTTACTCAATGATTGAAGCAACGACACCCGCACCCACTGTGCGTCCACCTTCACGAATTGCGAAACGCAATCCATCTTCCATAGCGATCGGTGCTATTAGTTTGATTTCTACGGTGATATTGTCGCCGGGCATGACCATTTCTACACCTTCTGGTAATTGCACTGCGCCTGTTACGTCGGTGGTTCTGAAATAGAACTGCGGACGGTAACCGTTAAAGAATGGCGTATGACGTCCACCTTCATCTTTCGATAATACGTAGATTTCTGAATTGAAATGCGAGTGTGGCTTGATGGTGTTTTTATGCGCCAATACTTGACCACGCTCTACATCATCTCTTTTGGTGCCTCTTAACAACACGCCAACGTTGTCGCCTGCTTGACCTTGATCCAGCAATTTGCGGAACATTTCAACACCGGTACAGGTGGTGGTGGTGGTAGGTCTGATACCTACGATTTCTATTTCTTGACCAACTTTAATGATGCCGCGCTCTATTCTGCCGGTAACAACGGTTCCGCGGCCTGAAATAGAAAATACGTCTTCGATTGGCATCAGGAACGGCTGATCAATAGCGCGCTCTGGCTCAGGAATATAAGTATCTAAGGCTTCTACCAATTTGATAATTGAAGGAATACCTATTTCACTGGTATCGCCTTCCAAGGCTTTCAAGGCTGAACCGACGATCAGTGGCGTATCGTCTCCTGGAAATTCATACATATCCAACAGTTCTCTGACTTCCATTTCTACCAGCTCAACCAACTCGGCATCGTCAACCATGTCAGCTTTGTTAAGGTAAACCACTATGTAGGGTACACCTACCTGTCTGGCAAGCAAGATATGCTCTCTGGTTTGAGGCATTGGACCATCAGCGGCTGAACAGACCAGAATCGCGCCATCCATCTGCGCAGCACCTGTTATCATGTTTTTGACATAGTCAGCATGTCCCGGGCAATCTACGTGTGCATAATGACGCGCTTCAGATTCGTATTCGACGTGTGCTGTCGCAATCGTAATACCACGCTCTCGCTCTTCAGGTGCATTATCAATCTGATCGTAGGCTTTGAAGGTGCCTCCACGCAAATCCGCCATGACTTTCGTCAATGCCGCCGTTAAGGTCGTCTTGCCATGATCGACGTGACCAATGGTTCCTACGTTTACATGGGGTTTTTTACGTTCAAATTTTTCTTTGGACATGAGTCAATACCTGTGTTTTATTTCACTATGAAACTTTTTTTATAATTGCTTCTGCAACGTTTGCTGGTGCTTCTGCGTATCTTTCAAATTGCATACTATATGTTGCACGCCCCTGTGTTGCAGAACGCAAATCAGTCGCATAACCAAACATTTCCGCTAACGGCACTTCGCACGTTATTTGTTTTCCAGATGGCGTATCATCCATTCCATGAATTATACCTCGCCTTCTATTGATATCACCGACTACATCTCCCATGTAATCCTCCGGTGTCATCACTTCAACTTTCATAATCGGCTCTAGCAATACGGGATTAGCTTTTTTAGCGCCTTCTTTGAATCCAATTGATCCAGCAATTCTGAAAGCCATCTCACTCGAGTCGACATCATGATAGGAGCCATCAGTTAAGCTAACTTTGACATCAACTACCGGATATCCGGCTAAAACTCCATTTTCCAACTGCTCTTGTATACCTTTGTCAACTGCTGGTATATATTCCTTAGGAACAACACCACCCACAATTTCATTGACAAATTCATAACCTGTGCCTGGTTCTTTTGGTTCTATTCTTAACCAAACATGTCCATATTGGCCTTTTCCTCCAGACTGCCTTATAAATTTCCCTTCTTGCTCGACCGTCTTCCTAATTGTTTCTCTGTAAGCTACCTGAGGAGCGCCAACATTAGCCTCTACGCCGAATTCCCTTTTCATCCTGTCGACTATAATCTCAAGATGCAGCTCACCCATCCCGGCAATAATTATTTGCCCAGATTCAGAATCTGTATTCACCCTAAAAGAAGGGTCTTCTTGAGCAAGCTTACTTAAAGCCACACCCATCTTTTCTTGATCTGCTTTTGTTCTTGGTTCAACCGCGACAGATATAACCGGCTCAGGAAAATCCATCTTCTCTAAAACAATTATCGATTTCAGATCGCACAGCGTATCACCGGTAGTAACATCCTTTAAACCAATTGCAGCCGCAATATCACCTGCTTGCACTTGCTTGATTTCTTCCCTGGAATTTGCGTGCATTTGAACAAGACGTCCTATGCGTTCTTTTTTCATTTTTGTAGCGTTATAAACAGCATCACCCGAATTCAAAACACCTGAGTAAACTCTGAAAAAAGTCAATGTTCCAACAAAGGGATCGGTTGCAATTTTAAATGCAAGAGCTGCGAATGGTACCGCATCATCTGCATTTCTTACTTCCTCAGCCTCTCCATCATCGACTAAACCGCTAATCGGCTTCACATCTGCTGGTGAAGGCATGTATTCAATTACTGCATCCAGCATGGCTTGAACACCTTTGTTTTTAAAAGCAGAACCGCATAATGTAGGAACCACCTCATTTCTAAGCGTTCGCACTCTCATGCCCAGCTTAATCTCATTATCTTCTAACGTTCCTTCGTTCAAATACTTGTCCATTAATTCATCATTTGCTTCTGCAGCAGATTCAATCAGATATTCGCGCCATTCTTTACAAATATCTTCCATTTCTACCGGTATCTCTTTTTCTTTAAACTCGACACCTTTTGTTGAATCATCCCAGTAAATTGCCTTCATCTTTATAAGATCGACAATTCCCTCGAATTTTTCTTCAGCGCCAATAGGCAACTGTAATGGAACAGCTTTGCTTCCTAAGCGATCCTTGATTTGCTTGACTACACGCAAAAAGTCTGCACCCGACCTGTCCATTTTATTGATGAAAGCCAATCGAGGAACATGATACTTATTTGCCTGCCGCCATACTGTTTCTGATTGCGGCTCTACTCCACCTACAGCGCAAAATACCGCACAGGCACCATCTAATACTCTGAGGGATCTTTCTACTTCTATAGTGAAATCAACATGTCCCGGCGTATCTATAATATTAATCCGATGCAATTGGAACTGCTTGGACATCCCACTCCAGAAACAAGTGGTTGCCGCAGAGGTAATGGTTATACCTCTTTCCTGCTCTTGCGCCATCCAATCCATAGTTGCCGCACCATCATGAACTTCACCTATCTTGTGTGAAACACCGGTATAAAATAGAATTCGCTCTGTTGTAGTTGTCTTTCCGGCATCTATATGAGCCATTATTCCAATATTACGATAATGGCTTATAGGAGTAATTCGGGACACCGGGGAACCTTATTTTATTTCTTTACCAACGATAATGAGAAAATGCCTTGTTGGCATCAGCCATTCTATGAGTTTCTTCTCTCTTCTTTGCTGCAGCGCCTCTGTTCTCAAAAGCATCCAGCAATTCACCGGCTAATTTTGCAGGCATATTCTTTTCGTTTCTTTTTCTTGCGGCGTCTATCAACCATCTCATAGCCAAAGCCGAACGACGGGAAGAACGCACTTCAACAGGCACCTGATAGGTTGCACCACCTACACGTCTTGATTTCACCTCGACGCGTGGCTGAACATTTTCCAATGCTTTGGTCAATACCTCCAAAGGCTCTGCATGACCTTTAGTCTCAATAACATCCAAAGCACCGTAAACAATGCTTTCTGCTACTGACTTTTTGCCGCTGACCATAACCATGTTCATAAATTTAGACAACATTACACTGCCAAACTTAGGATCCGGTATGACATCTCTTTTTGCTGCAACTCTTCTTCTAGACATTCAATTCACCAACCGACATTAGGCTTTAGGTCTCTTTGTTCCATATTTGGAACGACCACATTTTCTATTTTTGACACCTGACGTATCAAGACTACCACGCACTACGTGATAACGCACACCAGGCAAGTCCTTTACCCGGCCACCCCTTATTAGGACAACCGAATGCTCTTGAAGATTATGCCCTTCACCGCCGATATAGCTACTTACTTCAGATCCGTTTGTAAGCCGCACCCGAGCAACTTTCCGCAATGCTGAATTTGGCTTTTTAGGCGTAGTAGTATATACCCTAGTACAAACTCCTCTTCTTTGCGGACACGCCTCTAATGCCGGCACATTGCTTTTTTCTATTTTTCTAGCACGCGGCTTACGAACCAATTGGTTGATCGTGGCCATAACTTTGACACTCCAATATTTAATTTACCTGTTTAGCAATAAAAATAACCGCTGAGCATAAATTTATGCTCAGCGGCCACGATGCTTAAACCTGATTTATCATGTTAGCTCATTCGAGCCAATTATAGTAACGCCTAACTTTTACCAGGTCAAGCCAATTTAATTAAAATGCTTTCTATTCAGTATTCAACGCTTGCTTAAGCGCCTCTTCCACTTCATCTGTATCTACAGAAGATATTGATTCACTTTCAATGTTAGGTTCATTAAAAGCAGTTTGTCTTCGTGCATGCCTTAGCTCATGATATGCCAAGCCAGTTCCAGCCGGAATTAACCGACCTACGATTACATTTTCTTTTAGCCCATGCAATCCGTCACTCAACCCCCTAACTGCTGCATCGGTCAGAACTCGTGTCGTCTCCTGGAATGAAGCGGCAGATATAAATGACTCTGTAGCCAACGAAGCTTTTGTTATTCCCAAAAGAATGGGCTCAATAGTTGCCGGAATTTTGCCTTCCGCTTCCATCTTTTCGTTAACTTCCCTTACTAATGCACGCTCAACCTGATCGCCTTTCAAGAAATCAGTATCACCAGAAGACAATATCTCAACTTTTCTAAGCATTTGACGAATAATGGCCTCAATATGCTTATCATTGATTTTTACACCCTGTAATCTATAGACATCCTGTATCTCTTTAACCAAATAATTAGCAAGTTCCTCAACCCCTCTCAACCTTAGGATGTCATGCGGGGTTAATTCGCCTTCTGCAATTGTTTCACCTTTTTCAACATACTCCCCTTCGAAAACGGTTATATGCCTCCATTTTGGAATCAAAGTTTCAAACTGTTCGCCGGTTGAATCTGTTATAACAACCCTTTGCTTACCTTTTGTCTCTTTTCCAAAAGATATAGTGCCACTTGTCTCGGCAAGAATTGCAGGATCTTTCGTTTTTCTAGCTTCGAATAAGTCCGCAACGCGAGGCAGACCCCCGGTAATATCACGCGTTTTACTCGATTCCTGAGGGATTCTAGCTAATACATCACCTACCCTGACCTTTTCTCCGTCTTTAATACCCGCAATTGCTCCGGTTGGCAAAAAATACTGAGCAGGAATATCGGTTCCGGGAATGTTTATTGACTCCCCCGATTCAGCCAACAACTTCACCATCGGCCTCAACTCCTTACCCGCGCTGCCTCTTTGTTTTGGATCAATTACGACTAAAGAACTTAATCCGGTTATTTCATCTGATTGTTGCTGAACAGTTACACCATCAACAAAGTCATTCAAAATAACTATACCTTCTACTTCTGTAATAACAGGGTGAGTATGCGGATCCCAATTGACTATTATTTGGCCCGCGTTTACTTTACTGCCTTCCTGCACAGATAATACTGAACCATAAGGTATTTTGTAACGCTCCCGTTCACGGCCATAATCGTCGACGACGCCTACCTCACCCGAACGAGATACCGCGACCAGATTGCCCTCTCTATTGGTTACAGTTTTTAAATTACTTAACTTGACTGTTCCAGCCGATTTAACCTGGACATTGCTGATGGCAGCAGAACGTGATGCTGCACCACCGATATGGAAAGTACGCATGGTTAGCTGGGTACCCGGTTCACCGATGGATTGCGCAGCAATAACACCCACAGCTTCCCCGATGTTGACCACATGTCCGCGAGCCAAATCCCTACCGTAACAAGCCGCACAAACGCCAAAACGATTCTCACAGGTAATGATCGAACGAACATAAACCTGATCGATGCTGTTTTCCTCCAATACTGACACCCAATGCTCATCAAGTAAGGTACCCCCCTTGACTACCACATTTTCGCCGGCCGCATCTTTCACATCACTGATGATAACCCGGCCCAATACTCGTTCAGACAATGGCTCTACAACATCGCCGCCCTCAATGATGGGCATCATCATCAAACCTTGATTTGTACCACAGTCGTCTCCGGTAATCACCAGATCCTGAGCCACATCGACCAATCGTCTTGTCAGGTAACCTGAGTTGGCTGTTTTCAAAGCCGTATCAGCCAAACCTTTACGCGCACCGTGTGTTGATATGAAATATTGCAGTACGTCGAGACCTTCACGGAAGTTAGCTGTAATAGGTGTCTCAATAATTGAGCCATCAGGCTTTGCCATCAAACCTCGCATCCCTGCTAATTGACGGATTTGCGCTGCCGAACCTCTAGCGCCGGACTCTGCCATCATGAAAATTGAGTTGAAGGATTTTTGTTTCAGTTTATTGCCTTTTGAATCAATTACCTCATCTTCACCCAGTCCTTCCATCATTACCTTGGCAACCTGATCATTGGCATGAGACCAAATATCAACAACCTTGTTATATCGCTCACCGTCTGTAACCAGACCTGAGGAATATTGGTTCTGAATTTCATTAACTTCGGCTTCAGCCATTTTAATGATATCGACTTTTTTGGCTGGAATTGCCATGTCTTCAATGCCGAACGACACACCTGAAATTGTTGCGTATCGGAATCCCAAGTACATCAGCTGATCAGCCAGTATGACTGTCTCCTTGATACCCAAATGCCGGTAGCAATAATTGATCAACTTAGATATGTTCTTTTTGGTCATATCACAGTTGATTACAGAAAAAGGCACTCCTTCCGGAATAATTTCCCATATAAGGCCACGACCTACAGTCGTATCCACTCTGTAGGTCTTTGAAACCGTTTCACCATCTTCCGAAATCAGCTTTTCAGTAATTCTTAAATTAATCTTTGCCTGCAATTCAACTGATTTGCATTCAATAGCCTTATGTATTTCGGCTGTAGAAGCAAAAGTACTCTTTTCACCTCTGGCATTAATCTTCTCTCTGCTGATGTAATACAAACCAAGAACAACGTCTTGGGATGGATTAATAATGGGCTCACCGTTTGCCGGCGAGAGAATATTATTAGTCGCCATCATTAATGTCCTTGCCTCGAGCTGAGCCTCGATAGACAAGGGAATATGAACCGCCATTTGGTCGCCGTCAAAGTCGGCATTAAATGCGCTACATACCAGTGGGTGCAATTGAATCGCTTTACCTTCGATCAGGATGGGCTCAAATGCTTGTATACCCAACCGGTGAAGTGTAGGCGCTCTATTCAGGAGAATAGGATGCTCGCGAATAACTTCTTCCAGAATATCCCATACTTCCGTGCCCTCACGCTCCACCATTTTCTTAGCGGCTTTTATAGTTGTAGCCAGTCCGCGAAGTTGGAGCTTGCTAAAGATAAACGGCTTAAATAACTCCAACGCCATTTTCTTTGGTAAACCGCACTGATGGAGACGAAGCGTTGGACCCACCACAATGACAGAACGACCGGAATAATCGACCCGCTTGCCTAACAGGTTTTGTCTGAAGCGCCCCTGCTTACCTTTAATCATGTCTGCCAATGATTTTAAAGGCCGTCTGTTGGTGCCCGTTATTGCTCTGCCGCGACGGCCATTGTCCAATAACGCATCTACGGATTCCTGCAACATCCGCTTTTCATTTCTTACAATAATGTCAGGCGCATTTAGATCTAATAACCGGTTAAGCCGGTTATTCCTGTTTATCACTCTACGGTACAAATCGTTAAGATCTGAAGTAGCAAAGCGCCCGCCATCCAGAGGCACCAAAGGCCTTAATTCTGGCGGCAGCACAGGAAGAACCTGCATTATCATCCATTCAGGATGATTTTTTGAAGCTACTAACGACTCCATCAGCTTCAATCGTTTTGAATATTTTTTAATTTTGGTTTCAGAATTTGTGCCGAGTATATCTTCACGAAGACGGGTAATCTCCATTTTTAAGTCAATACTCTTCAAAAGCTCGTAGACTGCTTCTGCTCCCATTTTTGCGACAAAATCATCACCATGATTTTCAACCGCATCCAAATATTCATCATCAGTCAGTAATTGACCTTTATTTAATGAAGTTGTGCCTTCATCAAGTACAACAAAAGACTCAAAATAAAGAACGCGTTCAATCTCACGCAGCGTCATATCGAGTAGCAACGCAATTCTTGATGGCAGTGATTTTAAAAACCAAATATGTGCAACAGGGCTTGCAAGTTCAATGTGCCCCATTCTTTCTCTACGCACTTTTGACAGAGTGACTTCTACACCACATTTTTCACAAATCACACCACGGTGCTTGAGTCGCTTATACTTTCCGCACAAGCACTCGTAATCGCTGACAGGCCCGAATATTTTTGCACAGAATAAGCCATCTCTCTCGGGCTTGAACGTACGATAATTTATTGTCTCTGGTTTTTTTACTTCACCGTAAGACCATGAACGGATCATATCGGGAGATGCTAAACCGATTCGTATGGCATCAAAGTCTTCAGTACGACCTTGACGTTTAAGAAAATTCATTAAATCTTTCAAGAGCTAGTCCTCTTTAAATACAATTTAGCAAATGCTAAGAGCAAGAAACTGTAAAGCGATAATACAAACAATCAATCACTCTCTAATTCAATATTGACACCCAGTGAACGTATTTCTTTTATCAATACGTTAAAGGACTCCGGCATACCGGGCTCCATTTTATGATCACCATCCACAATATTTTTGTACATTCGAGTACGGCCCGTTACATCATCCGATTTAACAGTCAACATTTCTTGTAACGTATAGGCTGCACCATATGCTTCCAACGCCCATACCTCCATCTCACCAAACCTTTGCCCGCCGAACTGGGCTTTTCCGCCTAATGGCTGTTGAGTAACAAGACTGTAAGGTCCTGTAGAGCGAGCATGCATCTTGTCATCGACCAAGTGATTGAGTTTTAACATGTACATGTAACCTACAGTGACTTCTCTTTCGAAAGGCTCGCCTGTCAACCCGTCATAAAGCACCGTCTGACCGTGTTCCGGAAGATCGGCTAGACGTAACATTGTTTTAATTTCTTCTTCAGTCGCCCCATCAAAAACAGGACTTGCCATCGGAACGCCACCAACAAGATTCTTGGCTAATTCAAGAATTTCGACTTCGTTGAATTCATCCAGGCTTTCTTTACGACCACTGGTGTTATAGATTTTTTCAAGGAAGGCTTTGATTTCTGTAGCCTGAGCCTGAGCTTCAAGCATTTTCCCTATTTTCAAACCCAATCCTTTCGCGCCCCAGCCTAAATGTGTTTCAAGCACTTGTCCTACGTTCATCCGGGAAGGCACGCCCAATGGATTTAAAACGATATCAACCGGATTGCCGTCAGCCGTATAAGGCATGTCTTCAATCGGCCTTATCATTGAGATAACCCCTTTATTACCGTGTCTTCCGGCCATTTTATCACCTGGCTGGATACGTCGTTTAACAGCCAAATAGACTTTTACCATCTTTAGAACACCTGGTGCCAAATCATCACCCATAGTGATTTTTTTACGCTTGATCTCAAATTTAGTCTCGAAATCTTTTCTTCGTTGTTCAATTTGCTCAGCAATCGCTTCAAGCTGCAAATTGATATTTTCATCAGCTAGTTTGAATAGCAACCATTGTGACTGCTTCAATTGATCAAGAGAATCTTGTGTAATCGTCTCTCCTGAACTTATTTTTCCAGGGCCTGACTCAATCTTTTTACCCACCAGCATTTTGGCGACACGGGAATAAATGTCCTGCTCGACAATCTTCAGCTGATCGTCCAGATCTTTTCTGTAACGTTTTATTTCATTCTCTTCAATTTCTAAAGCCCGTTTATCCTTCTTGACACCGTCTCTAGTGAATACCTGAACATCTATGACAGTGCCTTCCACGCCATTAGGAACGCGCAATGATGTGTCTTTAACATCGGCCGCTTTTTCACCAAAAATAGCACGTAGCAATTTTTCCTCTGGTGTCAGCTGGGTTTCTCCTTTAGGCGTTACTTTTCCAACTAAAATATCACCGCCCTTAACTTCAGCACCGACATAAACGATGCCTGATTCATCAAGCTTAGATAAGGCTTCTTCGCTGACATTAGGAATATCTGCAGTTATTTCTTCAGGATTGTGCTTGGTATCTCTAGCCACACAGGTTTTTTCTTCGATATGGATAGTGGTAAAGCGATCTTCCTTAACCACCCGTTCTGAGACCAGAATTGAATCTTCAAAGTTATATCCGTTCCATGGCATAAACGCCACCAGCATATTCTGACCTAAGGCCAATTCACCCATATCTGTCGAGGGGCCATCGGCCAAAATATCACCTTTATTAATGATATCGCCCGGTCTTACCAGCGGCTTTTGATTAATACAGGTATTTTGGTTAGACCTGGTATACTTGGTGAGATTGTAAATATCAACTCCGGGTTCACCCGCCTCTGTTTCTGCATCATTCACACGGACCACGATTCTTGCCGCATCAACGGCTTCAACGCTACCGCCGCGTGTTGCAACCACACAAACGCCAGAATCCTTCGCTACAGTTCGCTCCATTCCTGTTCCGACCAAAGGCTTTTCAGCTCTTAGTGTTGGTACAGCCTGACGCTGCATGTTTGATCCCATCAATGCTCGGTTAGCGTCATCGTGCTCAAGAAAAGGAATGATTGACGCAGCAACCGAAACAATTTGTTTTGATGATACGTCCATGTATTGAACAGTATCAGACATGGCCAATGTAAATTCGTCTTTATACCGGCACGAAACAAGCCCTTCAATCAATTTTCCATTGTCATCGACACCAACACTTGCCTGAGCAATCACATATTCGCCTTCTTCAATTGCGGATAAGTAATCGACCTGATCAGTCACTTTTCCATCTACAACCTTCCGGTAAGGCGTTTCCAGAAAGCCATACTCATTGGTTCTGGCATAAACAGATAAAGAGTTGATCAAACCTATATTGGGCCCCTCAGGTGTTTCAATGGGACAAACACGTCCATAATGGGTTGTGTGAACGTCTCTTACTTCAAAACCTGCACGCTCTCTAGCCAGACCACCTGGGCCTAAAGCTGATACACGACGCTTATGCGTCACTTGCGATAGTGGGTTGTTCTGATCCATGAACTGGGACAATTGGCTAGAACCAAAAAACTCTTTGACCGCAGCGGAAACAGGTTTTGCATTGATAATTTCTTGCGGCATCAGACCTTCTGAATCCGCCAATGTCAATCGTTCCTTGACGGCTCTTTCGACTCTTACCAAACCAACACGGAACTGATTCTCGATCATTTCTCCGACAGATCTGACGCGCCTATTACCCAAGTGGTCGATATCATCAACAACACCGTTTCCGTTTCTGATGTTGATCAACTCTTTCAGTACATCAATGATGTCTTCTTTGCTTAGAGTGCTGGTTCCTAGAACTTCATGGCGCCCCAAACGGCGATTGAACTTCATTCGCCCAACACTGGATAAATCATATCTCTCCTCAGTAAAGAAAAGATTTTGGAATAGATTTTCTGCAGATTCCTTGGTTGGTGGTTCACCGGGACGCATCATTCGGTAGATTTCAACCAATGCTTCTAACTGATTATTAGTGGTATCCACTTTCATCGCATTAGAAATATAAGGACCTCTATCCAAATCATTGACATACAGGGTATTGATCTCCTCAACACCACTATCAATGATTTTTTGTAATAAATCTTCCGTCAATTCGTCATTGACATTTGCAACTATTTCGCCTGTTGATTTATTGATCAAGTTATGGCTTAAAATCTTTCCATGAAGATACCCTCTTGGCACTTCAATTTCAGACATACCAATTTCATTTAACTGACGAATATGCTTGGCAGTGATTCTGCGGCCTTCCTCGATCAGCACTTTTTCATTTAATTTAAAGTCAAAGGCTGCAATTTCCCCTCTTAAGCGCTCGGGGATAAGATGAAATAGGCATTTATCCGCTGAAAATGTAAATCGGTTAGTTTCAAAGAAAATCTTGATCATTTCTTCGTTGTCGAAACCTAGCGCTCTCAATAAAATCGTGGCAGGTATTTTTCTTCGCCTATCAATTCTGACGAAAACACAATCTTTGTGATCAAATTCGAAATCAAGCCAGGACCCTCTGTAGGGAATGACTCTGGCATTAAACAACAGCTTGCCCGATGAATGGGTTTTACCTTTGTCATGATCAAAAAACACACCAGGCGAGCGATGTAGCTGAGAAACGATAACTCGCTCTGTACCATTAATGACAAACGTTCCGTTGTCTGTCATGAGCGGTAACTCACCCATGTAGACTTCTTGTTCTCTTATATCTTTTACAACTTTTGCATTGGCTGGCGCTTCTTTATCGTATATGACAAGACGCACCAACACTCTCAAAGGCGCAGCATAAGTAGCGCCCCTTTGTTGGCATTCCCTCACATCAAAAGTTGGCTCTCCCAATCTGTATTTCACATACTCGAGTACTGCATACCCTGAGTGGCTCTCGATTGGAAACACACTTTTAAATGCAGCATGCAAACCAATACTTAACCTTTTTTCAGGATTCAGACCGGACTGTAAGAAACTGGAATACGAATTAATTTGGGTCGCTAAAAGATAGGGAACTTCAAGTACTTCTGTACTTTTTCCAAAGTTATTACGAATGCGCTTTTTTTCGGTAAAAGAGTAGGCCATATTGCTTCCGTACCTATTTCATCAGGAATTAATTACTGGGATCATTTTCATGAAGCAGTAAAAGGCCGATGACAAAAATTGTCACCAGCCATATTTAAGGGGTTGTTGCCTTTCTTGAATAATCAATTTTACTTGATTTCGACACTAGCTCCGGCGTCTTCGAGTTCTTTCTTCAATGCATCTGCATCAGCTTTACTGATACCTTCTTTCAATACAGTTGGAACGCCTTCAACCGCATCTTTGGCTTCTTTTAAGCCCAGACCAGTTATGCTGCGAACTGCTTTAATCGCGCCGACTTTGTTAGCGCCTGCAGCTGTTAGAATTACATCAAATTCTGTTTGTTCTTCAACTACAGCTGCTGCTGCAACAGGAGCTGCCATCGATACTGCTGCTGCGGAAACGCCAAATTTTTCTTCCATCGCAGAAATAAGGTCTACGATTTCCATAACAGACATGTTCGAGACTGCTTCTAAAATATCTTCTTTAGAAATTGCCATTCTTCTTTTCCTCTAATAATAAATTTAATTGGGTTATGCAAAGCTTAAGCGGCTTCTTTTTGATCTCTGATCTCTGCCAAAGTCCGCGCCAATTTTTCCACTGGTGCTTTCATCACATACATCAACAAGCCGATACCTTGGTCACGGGTTGGGAGTCGAGCAAGACGCTCCAACTCAGATCCATCAAAAGCCTGCCCACCGATCGCTACAATTTTTGTGACAAGTTTATTTTTTGTTTTCGCAAAATCACTTATCAAGCGTGCGGCACTGCCGGGATCTTCCATTGAAAATGCGAGCAACAGAGGACCTACCAATCTGCTTTGCATACACTCAAATTCAGTTCCACTGACGGCTCTTTTTGCCAGCGTATTTTTTACAACCCTTACATAAACACCTGTTTCACGGGCTGTTTTACGCAACTCAGTCAACTCGGTGACTGTTAATCCACGGTATTCCGCTGCAACAGCGGAATGGGCTTTTGCGGCATATTCAGCAACTTCTTCTACGACAGCTTTTTTGCCATCTAAATTTAGAGCCACAGTTTACCTCCGGTATACTTTCTGATTTTTTTATCAGAACTAACTAAATGCATCAATTTTTTTGATGCCCCTTACGGTCCCTTTAACCATTTCCGGTTAAGCTCCCGTCTGCGCAGGAAATTAAGTTTAATAAAACACCTGCGGTCTTTGACGGTTGCCGCAGTCTTTCCGGGCAACCCAAAGTTCTAATGCTTATTAACTGACTGAGCTCTGGTCAATCCAGATACCAGGACCCATAGTGGATGAAATAGATATTTTTTTCATGTAAACGCCTTTTGCAGCGCTAGGCTTTGCTTTTCTCAAATCTGAAAGCAAAGCTTCCAAATTTTGTTGTATTGCATCGGCCTCAAAGGTCACCTTGCCAATAGTGCAATGAATGATTCCGGATTTGTCAGTTCTGTAACGCACTTGTCCAGACTTTGCGTTTACTACTGCGGTTGCAACATCAGGTGTTACAGTGCCTACTTTTGGATTAGGCATTAATCCTCTAGGACCTAATATTTGACCTAACTGACCAACCACACGCATTGCATCAGGTGAAGCAATAACTACGTCGAAGTTCATTACTCCCTTCTTGACCTGATCAGCCAAATCTTCCATACCAACGATATCAGCGCCGGCCTGTAATGCTGCATCCGCATTTGCACCTTGAGCAAAAACTGCCACACGTACAGTCTTCCCAGTTCCATTTGGCAGCACAGTAGCACCTCTTACGTTTTGATCTGATTTTCTCGGATCTACACCCAAATTAACGCTGACGTCTATTGATTCAACAAATTTATTAGTAGTTAATTCTTTCAGTAATCCAACCGCTTCACTTACCGTATATTGTTTTGCTTTGTCAATTTTTGACTTAATCAACTTTGCTTTTTTAGATTGCTTAGCCATTACAAACCCTCCACATTAAGTCCCATACTGCGAGCAGTTCCCGCTACCGTTTTAACTGCTGCATCTAAGCTCGCGGCATTTAAATCGGGCATTTTTGTCTTAGCAATTTCTTCCAATTGTTCTTTGCTGACAGTACCTACTTTGACCTTGTTAGGTGTTCCACTTCCACCTTTTATACCTGCCGCCTTCATTAGCAGAATTGCAGCGGGTGGGGTCTTAGTAATAAACGTAAAACTTCTATCGCTATAAACTGTGATAACAACAGGTGTTGGAAGGCCTTTTTCTAAATCTTGTGTTTTTGCATTGAAGGCCTTGCAAAATTCCATAATATTCACACCATGCTGACCCAATGCCGGTCCAACTGGTGGGCTAGGATTTGCCTCGCCTGCTTTTACCTGTAGTTTTATATATGCATTAATTTTTTTTGCCATTTTTTTCTCCAGTGTGGGTCATATCGCTTTGCAGCTCCCCAATTAAAAAAATCTCGGGCGCATGCACGCACGAGATTTTATTTTTACAGCCTGCTTAAATTTTCTCTACCTGATTGAAGTCCAATTCAACCGGTGTAGATCTACCAAATATCAGGACTGATATTCTTAATCTATTTTTTTCGTAATTCACTTCTTCTATCGTCCCGTTAAAGTCTTTAAATGGCCCGTCATTTACCCTGATTACTTCACCAGCTTCAAATAGAACCTTGGGGCGCGGCTTATTCACGCCTTCTTCGACTCTGTTCAGGATTGCCATTGCTTCTTTATCGGAAATAGGAGCCGGTCTATCGGAAGTACCACCTATAAATCCAAGCACTCTAGGAACATCCCTTACCATATGCCAGGTTTCATCTGTTAGTTCCATTTGCACCAATACATACCCTGGAAAAAACTTTCTTTCGCTTTTTCTTTGTTGGCCCATCTTCATCTCAACAATTTCCTCTGTCGGAACGAGAATCTTGCCGAAATAGTCACCTAATCCTTCTCTTTTAATTCTTTCTTCTAGGGCTTCCTTTACTTTATTTTCAAAGTTGGAGTAAGCATGAACAACATACCATCGCAAAGCCATTAACTAGACTCCTTGTCCAGTCAAAAGACGTATACCCCAAAATAAAAACATGTCCAGGACCCACAAAATGAGCCCAACTATAAAGACCATAGCAAAAACAAGTAATGTTGTTCTTATTGTTTCTTGCCTGTTAGGCCAAACTACTTTTCTTACTTCTTGCTTGGACTCCAACATAAATGCCCAAATACCTTTCCCTATGGAGGTAGTTAACATTAAACCTAATGCCATTACCACCACCACAACCAAACCCAACACACGGTAGAGTAAAGGGAAGCTAGAGAAATAATAAAAAGCCGCCAAACCTGCAATCACCAACACAAGAGACGCTACTTGCTTTACAACATCGCCCATTGAGGATGTGTTTGGTTCAACTTGTGTATTCATTTTTATATTTCGTTGTTTATATTTTTATTTTTTTCTGCCTGGCAGGCCAGGAGGGAATCGAACCCCCAACCTGCGGTTTTGGAGACCGCCGCTCTGCCAATTGAGCTACTGACCTATGCAGAAAAATAAAACTTATGATACTTTTATTCGTTACTCAATGATTGAAGCAACGACACCCGCACCCACTGTGCGTCCACCTTCACGAATTGCGAAACGCAATCCATCTTCCATAGCGATCGGTGCTATTAGTTTGATTTCTACGGTGATATTGTCGCCG
>Ga0208244_100103_pt1 | contig 117860 bp, 113 predicted proteins | sample SubbioCR12Aug_5A_FD_184828 | JGI IMG/M metagenome (GOLD analysis project Ga0208244, IMG submission 184828) | Serpentinite rock and fluid subsurface biosphere microbial communities from McLaughlin Reserve, California, USA - CR12Aug_5A (SPAdes) | ecosystem: Environmental > Terrestrial > Deep... | reverse complement strand
AAAAACGTGAGAAACCTCAAAAAACCGTCATACCGGCGCAGGCCGGTATCCAGTAACCGGCTGATTTCGTTGAGCTCTCCGGACTGGACCCCGGCCTTCGCCGGGGTGACGGTGTGCTTTTCGACACCCTGTTAGAGTACTAAATTGTGCATACATTAGATCTGCTGATTACAACGTTCCAGACCCGCCGCGACGCAGCGTAACTGGTCATAGCTGTACTGCTCGGCGAACAGCTCGAATACCGGTTTCACGCGCAGCTGGCCGTTGACCCGATGCGCTTCGAAAGCGGCGCGGATGGCATCGAGTTCTTCCGCCGGCAGCGGCACGGCTTCGTGCGTTTCCAGCAGGCCGAGGCCGATGGCTTCGACACAATGACCGAAGATGGTTGTGGGCTTGAGACTGCGCGCCTGGGCGATTTCTGCTACCGTCGCGCCTTCGCGCAGGCTTTGCAGGGTCAGGCTGGCACTGTCGCCCAGGCCTTCGTTGAGCCTGACCACCGGCGCCTTGCGCGCGACCGACTGCGCCGGCGACGGTGGCGGCAGGCCATGTGCTTCGGCGTGGCGCTGGCACAGCATGAGGATCGCCACGCCGTAGCTCTCCAGTTTGCGGGTGCCGATGCCGGAAATCTGGCGCAGTTGCACCTCGGATTGCGGACATAGATGGGCGATTTCCGCCAGCGTGGCGTCATGGAAGATGACGTAGGCGGGCACGCCGTGTTCCTTCGCGGTTTCGCCGCGCCAGATTCGCAACTGTTCGAACAGCACCTGCGCGTCGGCATCCAGCTGCGCCGCCGGCGACTTGCCGCGTGCCTCGCGCGCCGCCTTTTTCTCGATCTGCTTGCGCAGCATGACCTGCTGTTCGCCCTTCAACACTGCGCGACTGGCCGGGCTGAGTTTCAATGCACCGTAACTGCCGTGGTCGATCTCCAGATAGCCCAGCGCCACCAGTTGGCGGAACACCGCGCGCCAGTCCTTTTCGCTCAGTTCCTTGCCGATACCGTAGGTGCTCAGCGTGTTGTGCCGCCATTGGCGGATGCGTTCGGTATCGCGCCCGAGCAGTACATCGACCACATGCACCGCGCCGAAGCGTTGCTCGGTACGGAACACGCAGGACAGCGCCTTGCGCACCGCTTCGGTGCCATCCCAGGTTTGCGGCGGGTTGAGGCAGATATCGCAGTTGCCGCATGGCCCGCTGTCTTCGCCGAAGTATTTGAGCAGGCGCTGACGCCGGCAGGTGGCGGATTCGCACAGCGCCAGCAGCGCATCCAGCTTGGCGTGACCGAGGCGTTTGAATTGCTCGTCGGCCTCGCCCTCTTCGATCATCCGCCGCTGTTGCACCGCATCGGCCAGGCCATAGGCCATCCAGGCATCGGCCGCCGCGCCATCGCGGCCGGCGCGGCCGGTTTCCTGGTAATAGCCCTCGACGCTCTTGGGCAGGTCCAGATGCGCGACGAAACGCACGTCGGGCTTGTCGATGCCCATGCCGAAGGCGATGGTGGCGACCATGACGATGCCGTCGTCGCGCAGAAAGGCATCCTGATTGCGCCGTCGCACCACCTGCTCCAGCCCGGCGTGATAGGGCAGCGCCTGGATGCCGTGTTCGACCAGCCAGGCAGCGGTTTCCTCCACCTTCTTGCGCGACAGGCAATAGACAATGCCGGCGTCGTCGGCATGTTCGGCACGGATGAAGTTGAGCAACTGGGTGCGCGCGTTGTCCTTCTCGACGATCTGATACCGGATGTTGGGCCGGTCGAAACTGGAGACGAAGATGCTCGCCTTTTCCAGTTGCAGACGCTGCACGATTTCCGCCTGCGTCGCCGCATCCGCCGTCGCGGTCAGCGCGATGCGCGGTACCTTGGGGAAGCGTTCGTGCAGCACCGAAAGCTGGATGTATTCCGGCCGGAAGTCGTGCCCCCATTGCGACACGCAATGCGCTTCGTCGATGGCAAACAGCGCCAGCCCCGGACCGTCCGCCACCGCTTCCAGCAGCGACAGGAAACGCGGCAGCACCAGGCGTTCCGGCGCGACATAGATCAGGTCGTATTCCTGATTGAACAGACCGCGCTCGATGGTGGCAGCTTCCATGCCGCTCAACGACGAATTCAGATACGCCGCCTTGACCCCGGCCTCGCGCAGCGCCGCGACCTGATCGTGCATCAGCGCGATCAATGGTGATACGACGATGCCGACGCCGCGCCGTAGTAGTGCAGGAATCTGGTAGCAAAGCGATTTGCCGCCGCCGGTCGGCATCAACACCAGCGCATCGCCGCCCGCCGTGACGTGATCGACGATGTCGCCCTGACGCCCGCGAAACGCGGGATAACCGAAGACTTCCTGGAGCAGGGCGAGCGAGGCGGACATGAGTGCGGATAATGAGTCGGTAGAGAATGCAGAATTCGACGGGTTGTTGGGGAATAATCCCATCCCTATTTAATTTGTTCGAGATTCTACGACGGAGCCGGCATGCCCATAGTCGCCCACAACGATCTACCGACGCTGCAACGCCTGCGATCCGATGGCACCACCATCGTGCTGCCGGCCGAGCGCGCCGCCAATCAGGACATTCGCGAACTGCACATCGGCCTGCTCAACATGATGCCGGATGCCGCGCTGGAAGCCACCGAACGCCAGTTCTTCCGGCTGGTTGGCGAGAGCAATCCGATTGCGCAGTTCTATGTGCACCCGTTCACGCTGGATGCGATTCCGCGCGGCGAGAAGGCGGCGGCGCATATCGCGAAATATTACGAGTCGTTCGACACGATCAAGGCGGAAGGCCTCGATGCGCTGATCATCACCGGCGCCAATGTCACCGGCGAGGATTTGTCAAAGGAACCGTTCTGGACGCCGCTCTCCGAGGTCATCGAATGGGCCTGGGAGAATGTCACCACCACCTTGCTTTCGTGTCTGGCAACCCATGCCGTCATGCACTTCCGCTATGGCCAGCCGCGGGTGATGCAGCCGGCCAAGCGCTGGGGCGTGTTTTCGCATCGCGTTCTGGACAAGCGGCATCCGCTGGTAGCCGATGTGAACACGCGTTTCGACGTGCCGCACTCGCGCTGGAATGATGTCGCGCGCGCCCAGTTCGAGGCAGCCGGCTTGCGCGTGCTGGTCGAAAGCGAGGAGGTCGGCGTGCATCTGGCGACCAGCCACGATGGACTGCGCATGGTGTTTTTCCAGGGGCATCCCGAGTACGACACGATTTCGCTGCTGAAGGAATACAAGCGCGATGCGTTGCTCTACGCGCAGGGCAAACTCAAGCACAGCCCGCCGTTTCCCGAGCATTATCTGGCCCGGCATGAGCAGGCCATCCTGCTCGAATGGCGCGCGAAACTGGCGCGGGCTGCCGCAGCCGGAGCGGTGTTGCCGGAGTTCCCGGAAGCCCTGGTGACGTCGAATATCGACAACACCTGGCACGATACCGGGGAGGCGGTGATCGGCAACTGGATGGGTTGCATGTATCAGGTGACGCACCGCGAACGCAGCAAACCGTTCATGGATGGTATCGACCCGGATGATCCCCTGGGAATGTACTCGAATTGAACTTGCGCATGGCGGTGCGTGTGTGTGGCACAATCCGCCGCTAATTTTTCAGCGCAGTGTCAACGACGGAGGAATCGATCGTGGCAACAGCAGCCAAAAAGCCGGTCAGCAAGCCCGCAGCGAGCGGTGTCAGTAAACCTGTCACCAAGAAGCCCGCCGCGCCTGGCAAAATGTCGACAACGCCCGAGGCTGCTGCAAAGCAGCAAGCGCCACTGAAAACAAAGCCGTCGACGGCCAAAGCACTGCCACCCGTAGCTAACGCCTCATCCCGGAGCGAATCGGAAAGACCCATCAAGACCATGAAAACAGCCGAAACCAAAACTGCCGCGACCAAGCCCGCTGCCAAGGCTGGCTCAGCCAAACCCGCCAAGGCAGCGAAGAAAGTCGTCGTCATGCCGCTAAACGATGCCGAACTTCTGGCCATGCCTGAGTCCGATTACATGAACGAGGCGCAACTGGCGTATTTCAAGGCCAAGCTCACCGCGATGCGCGACGAGATTCTGGAAAATGCGCGTGAAACCGGAGTGCACCTGAAAGAAAACGAGGTGTTTGCCGACCCCAACGATCGCGCCACCGTCGAAGAGGAAAATCTGCTGGAGCAGCGCGTGCGCGATCGCGAACGCAAGCTGTTGAAGAAGATCAACTCTTCCCTGACACGCATTGAAGCAGGCGAATACGGTTACTGCCAGGAAACCGGCGACCCGATCGGTTTGCCGCGTTTGTTGGCGCGTCCTACCGCCGAATTGTCGATCGAGGCTCAGGAGAAACATGAGCGTCTGGAAAAACTTTACGCCGATTGAGTGTGCTGGTCGTATCCGCAAATGGCCGCGCAAGCGGCCATTTGAGTTTCTGGCCGACCTCAGCCCCGCCCCGAGGTGTCGACCCTGCTGTAAGCGCAACGCGATGGCGTTAAGCTTGGCGCGAATAATTCATCAGTCGGGTTGAAAACCATGCAGCAATCCTGGAAGGACAACATCTATCAGCAACGCGAGCAGTTGGCGTTGATGCTGCATGAACCGCTGGCGCTGCTGGCCGCTCGCTGCGTGCCGGCATGGGGCAGCCGTGAAGCGCTGGATGAGGTGCTGCTGGATGGCTTCGAGAACATTCACCACTGCACCTATTTGTACTGTCTAGGCACCGATGGCGTACAGATCAGCGACAACGTCGGCACTGACGGCCTGGTACCCGAGCATTGCGGCCGTGACCGCTCGCAGCGCCCCTACATGAATGAAGCGGTGCCGGTGTGGGGTTTTCTGCTCTCCGATGCCTATATCAGCCTGGCCAAGCGTCGGCCTTCGTTGACCGCCTTGCAGATCGTTCGCGGCGAAAATGGCCAGGCGCTGGGTTACCTGGGCGCCGATTTCGATCTGCGCAACCTGCCGGTTTCTTCGCGACTCTACGAGGAGCCTGGTCATTGGCGACAGATCAAGGGCGACCCGGCGATCCGCGGCAATGTGTTTCAGCAGTGCCGGATCGAAAGCCCGATGGACCAGAACCTGGAGCAAGCCCTGGCGATCCTCGAGGAATTGCTGACCCAGCGCGGGGTATTTCAGTGCCAGATCCATTTTTCCAGCAGTCAGGCCACCATCTGGACGCTGGATGATCCTTACCGTTATCGCATTCTGGATCAGGAAGCCTTGTGTGATGCCGATATCTGCCTGGTCTATCCGCCCCAGGCCTATCCGGCAGACGCGACCATACCGATGCAGGACATCGCGCGGATTATGGCCAACCTGCGTTCGTTACGCATGTCCGACGAAAACATCTACCTGCGCATGTCTTCGATCAATATTTTCAACGGCATGGTCAGCCTGACTTTTTCCTGTGATGGAACTCACTATATGCGTTATGACGAGTTTCTTGGCCAGGACGGACCGTTCTGGTTCTAGGCCGGCCGTCAGTTCAGGCATGATTTTCGGTAGCTGACGAAATCCCGACAGGGGTGTCGAAAGGCTGCCAGGCATGCCTGATTTACTTGTCATCAAGAATTCAAATAGCCCTGATTTAATGCGCTTCGCGAGCCGTCTTTGCAATATTCAGGAGTTGGCACGATTCCCGCTAAATGTCTCCCATGGTGATTTTTTCCGATCATTGGGGGTACAAAAAATGAATCAACACGAGGTGGACAAAATGGATGTCAGTCTGATTTCTGGTGACGATGGTTTCGATCGAGTTGCCATCAGCCTGGTCGGGGAAGGATGCTCAGCTCTGACCTTGACCCCTGCCCAGGCGAGAGTTCTTGCCACCGAATTGATTTCCGCGGTGAATCGCGCGGAAGTGAAGAAAAGCCTGCAATCCAGCCCAAATATGTGGCGCCGCCAAGGGGAAGCCCGCCCTCGTTTGGCAACGGCGACTGAATTGGCCCACTGAGGCTTGAATCAACGGGCAAGCTCGAACGGCAAGCAAAACCTGCCTTGTTGAGCGTGGTAAGATGGCACGGCCGACGTTAAGTCGGCCTTTTTTTTGGATTAACGACAGGGGTTTTTTATGGCGGTCCTGGAACTCAACGAACAGAATTTCGAAGAAGTCATCCTCAACAACGATTTCGTGGTGATTGACTTCTGGGCGCCCTGGTGCGGTCCTTGCAAGGGTTTTGCGCCGGTTTTCGAAGCCGCTGCCGCGAAGCATGAAGGGATCACCTTCGCCAAGGTGAATACCGAAGAGCATCAGGGTCTGGCCGGGCATTTCCAGATTCGCTCCATCCCGACGCTGGTGATCTTCCGCGAGAAAGTCATCATCTATGCTCAGCCGGGTGCCATGCCGGCCAGCGGTTTCGACGATCTGATCGCCCGCGCCAACGAGGTCGACATGGCGCAGGTGCATGCCGAGATCGCCGCCGAAGCCGAAAAAGGCAACGCCTGACGCTAACCCTGACCCGCCAGCAGGTGGCGGGCCGCCGCTTCGGCGCCATCGGCCGGGGTGGGCGGTTTGCGCGGTTGCCGCCAGAGCGTTTGCATCAACTCGCCGAGCGCTTCGGAAAACAGCAACCCCTCGTCTATCGCCATGGCGTTGCCATGGCGCTGCAACCAGCCGGCGAGATATGGCGTTTCCGGCCAATCCGGCCGATCCAGATACAGCACCGGTCGTGCGTGCACGACCGCCTCGACAAAGCTGCCGTAACCGACTTTGGTGACCAGCAGGTCGCAGGACGCCAGCAAATCCAGAAACGGCATCCCGCACCGACTGAATGAAATAATATCCGGCCGGTTTTCGGCGGGCCAGTTGTCCGGCGTCAGCCACTGCGTCGCATCGATCTCGGGCAAGCCGCCACGGCCCTGATAACCGATGCCGCCAAATCCGAGCAGCACCATTTTATGATCGGCCGGCAGCCCTAATTTGCGGTTCAGTTCATCGCGCCGATTGCGCCCTTGCGCGGCAATCGAGGTGATCGGCCGACGCTGCGGCAGATCTTCCATCGGCATCGCCGGCTCCGGTTGCAGGAATAGATCGGCGGCGGCGTAAGCCGCATGGATCTGGACGAGAATTTCCGTCATGCCCGGCAGTTCCGCCAGATAGGCGCGTGCGATATCCGCCCAGTTCAGCGAGCACATTGCCACACCGGCAATCCCCGCCTGCGCCGCCGCTGCCAGGGGCAGATAGGCGATATCGGCGAATACCCGATCGAATGCCTGGCTGCGCAGCCAGGTGGCTTCGCGGGCTACCCGCGCCGGCCAGTCAGCATGAAATTCGCGATAGGCGGCATGGCTGGCTGAGGTATCGACGCGCATCGCATCGCACATCACCAGGCCGACATCGGCGGCATCCGGGCGATGCTCGAACGGGCCGGCGATGCGCGATTGCAATGCGGCGCGGTCCAGCCCGCTCCAGATCGTCAGTTGCAGATTCGGCTGCAGCACGCGCAACGCGTTGAGTACCGGCGCGGCCTGTGCAAGATGGCCCAGCCCATGCTGGCTGATCGCGGCGAGGAGCTTCATGGCAATAGCCTTGGTTGCAGAATTTCCTTGAGCAACGGCAAGGAAACCGAGCGTTTGCGGCTGAGCGAAAGGGCGTCGAGCTGATCGACCAGATTCAACAGATGCGGCAGATCGCGCCGGCAATGGATCAACAGGTAGCGCAATACTTCGTCCGGCAGGCGTAGCCCGCGCGCTTCGGCGCGCACCATCAATGCTGCACGCTTGTCGGCATCGCTCAGTGGCTGCAAGCGAAACACCAGCCCCTGCGCCAGCCGCGTGGCGAGGTCGGCGCGGCTGGCCATGCCTGGCAGTTGCGGCAGTTGCGCCGGTGGCAACGGGCCGCTGACCAGCACCCGGCCATCGCCTTCGCGCGCCGCGTTGATCAGGCTGAACAGCCGGATCTGGTCCTCGGCATCCAGTTGATCCACCGCATCCACCGCCAGCAGCGCCAGCGGCGGCTCCGGCAATGGCGAAACCGCGACCGCGCCGCATGCCGCGCGCCAGGCGCGCACCAGATGGCTTTTGCCGGTGCCGGATTCGCCCCAGAGATAGAGCAAGGGCTCCTGCGTCAGCCCGGCGGCATGTTCGCGCAGGGCTGCCAACGCCTCGGCATTCGGACCGGGCAGGAAATTGTCGAAACCGGGTTCGGCGTCCGGGCGAATATCCAGAACAAGCTGGTTCATCAGGGGAAAACTCATGGGGGGCGAGTTTACCAGCGCAGCCGCTCCGGACTCTGCGGTGGTGATGCTTGACAGGCGCTGACGCAGGCTACTAAATGACGCCATGACCCTTGTTCTTCTTGCACCATGATCGCCTTGGCCGCCGCCCCGTTCGCAATGCCCGTCGCTAGTCCCGTCAACGATGTGCCGCCGGTTGTCGAGGAAGTGCTGGAACCCGGCGAGGAAGCGTCACTGATTGCCCGCATCAAGACTCTGCTGGTCGAGCAGGATGCGGTGCTGGTGGCGCATTACTACACCTCGGCGGCGTTGCAGCGGCTGGCCGAGGAGACTGGTGGCTGCGTCTCCGATTCGCTCGAAATGGCGCGTTTCGGACATGCCGCGAAGCAGAAAACCCTGGTTGTCGCCGGTGTGCGCTTCATGGGCGAGACAGCGAAGATTCTGAATCCGGAAAAGCGCGTGCTGATGCCCGATCGGCGCGCCGAATGTTCACTCGATCTGTCCTGCCCGGCGGAAGACTTCAGCCGTTTCTGCGATGCGCATCCGCAGCGCGTGGTGGTAGTTTATGCCAACACCTCAGCTGCGGTGAAGGCGCGCGCCGACTGGATGGTGACCTCCAGCATCGCGGTCAAGGTGGCGGCGCATCTGCATGCCCAGGGCAAACTACTGATCTGGGCGCCGGATCGTTATCTGGGCGACTACGTTCAGAAGGCTACTGGCGCCGACATGCTGCTCTGGCAAGGTTCCTGCGTGGTCCATGAAAAATTCAAGGTGGACGGCATTGCCGCATTGAAGGCCCAATATGCCGATGCGGCGGTACTGGTGCACCCGGAGTCGCCGGCCGGCGTCATCGCCCTGGCCGATGTGGTGGGTTCGACGACGCAGTTGATTCGCGCGGCGGCCGAGTTGCCGCAGCGCACCTTGATTGTCGCCACCGACAACGGCATCTTTCACAAGATGCGTCTTGCCGCCCCCGGCAAGACGCTGCTCGAAGCACCGACCGGCGGCCTGGGCGCGACCTGCGTGTCCTGCGCGCATTGTCCGTGGATGGCGATGAACAGTCTGAAAGGCTTGCTGAATGTGCTGGAAACCGGCGCCGACGAAATTCTTGTCGACCCGACGGTCGGTCGCCGAGCGGTGGTTTCGATCAACCGCATGCTGGCGTTCGCAGGCCAGGCCGGCATCGGTATCGCCGGCATGAGCGGTGATTGAGCGAGTGATCCATTTCACAGTCGGGGGGGCTCGCAATGTGGTCCTATCCCCCAGCCCTTTGATGTCGTGCCTTTATCCAGGAGAAGCAACATGAGTATTGCGAAGGAATTCAAGGACTTTGCCATGCGCGGCAACGTCGTCGATCTGGCGGTCGGCGTGGTGATCGGTGCGGCTTTCGGCAAAATCGTCAATTCCCTGGTGCAGGACGTCATCATGCCGGCAGTCGGCGCGTTGCTGGGCGGTGTCGATTTCAAACAGTTCTACATCAACCTGAGCGCTACCACCTATGACAGTCTGGAACTGGCCGAAAAAGCCGGTGCGCCGCTGATCAAATATGGTGCCTTCATCAACAGCATGGTCGATTTCGTCATCATCGCCTTCGCCATCTTCATCGCCGTCAAGGCCATCAACAAACTCAAGCGCCAGGAGCAAGCCGCTCCCGCCGAGCCGCCGCCGACGCCGGAAGACGTATTGCTGCTGCGGGAAATCCGTGATGCGTTGAAGAAATGAACCGGGTCCGGCGGCGCTGTCTGCAAACCCTCTGCGTATTGCCCTGGTTCGGTCTGGCTCAGGCCCGGACAATGGGCGATCTGCTGGGCGCGATCAGCGTCCCGCAAGCCGAACAGGCACTGCGTGAAAGTCTGGCAATCGGCGCGCGCAAGGCAATAGCCAGCCTTGGTCAGGAGAACGGTTTTTTCGGCGACCCCAAGCTCAAGATCGGCCTGCCGAAGAACTTTGCCCGCGCCGAAAAATTCCTGCGCGGCATCGGACAAGGGCGCAAGGTAGACGAACTGGTGCTGGCGATGAACCGCGCTGCGGAGTCCGCCGCGCCGCAGTCGCTGGATTTGATCATCGATTCGATCTCCGGCATGAGCGTTCAGGATGCCAAAGCCATACTTACCGGCGGTGACGCTGCGGCGACCGCGTATTTTCGCAAGTCGACCGAGAACCATCTGTCGGAAGCACTGATGCCGGTGGTCAAATCGGTGACCGAGAAAAGTGATCTGGCGCGCACCTACAACAGCCTCGCCGGTACGCTGGCCAGATTTGGCCTTGGAAGCGAGCGGGAAACTGTCGAGAAGTACGTCAACCGAAAAGCGCTGGATGGCATTTACCAGCGTATTGCCGATGAAGAGCGCAGCATGCGCGCCAACCCGTCGCAATATGCCGGTAGCGTGCTGGGCGAGGTATTGGGTTTACTGAAATAAACAGTTGCAGTCTGTAGTGGAGCCGGTTTTTTCAGCCTGGAATGACCGTTCACCATTATTCAAACATTAAGGAGTCGAATTATGCAGTTGAAGACAACGGTATTAAGCAGCTTGACGGTCGCCTTGCTGAGCAGCGGCATGCTGCAGGTCCAGGCCGCTGAAGCCCCCTATTACAACCCGTCAAATAGCGCCAGCCAGACCGGTAAAACAAGCGGCTACGAGTTGTACAAGACCATAGGCTGCCCGGGACGCGGCATACTCGATGCGCCCTGCGTTGGCCCGACTCCGGAAGCTCCCACCGCGCCAGCCCCCCGGCCGGTCGCCGAAAAATCCGCACCGACGCCGCTGATCGTCGATAGCGACGGTGATGGCGTGCCGGATGACAAGGATCGCTGTCCAGGCACGCCGAAGGGCGCCAAGGTCGATGCCCAGGGTTGCGAACTCGATGGCGACAAGGATGGCGTGGTCGATCGTCTCGACAAATGCCCGACCACGCCGCCGGGCCGCAAGGTCAATGCCCAAGGTTGCGAACTGGATGGTGATGGCGACGGTGTCGTCGATGCGCTCGACAAATGCCCGACCACGCCGCCAGGCCGCACGGTCAATGCCCAAGGTTGCGAACTGGACGGCGATGGCGACGGTGTCGTCGATGCCCTCGATAAATGCCCGACCACGCCGCCCGGCCGTACGGTCAATGCCGAAGGTTGCGAACTGGACAGCGATGGCGACGGGATTCTGGACATTGCCGATCAATGCCCGAATACGCCGGCCGGCGATCGTGTCGACGCCAAAGGATGCTCTTTGCCCAAGGTGATGAACCTGCAGGGCGTGAATTTCGACAACAACCGCGACACGCTGCGCCCGGATGCAGCCTCGATCCTTGATGAAGCGGTTGCCACGCTGAAGCGTTACCCGGGGCTGAAGGTGGAAATCGCCGGCCATACCGACAGCCGCAACAGTGACGCCTACAACCTGGATCTGTCGCAGCGCCGCGCCGAAGCGGTGCTGAACTACTTCGTCAGCCAGGGTGTCGAAACCGGTCGCCTCAGCGCAAAAGGTTACGGCGAAGCCGAACCGATCGCCGACAACGGTACTCAGGATGGCCGTTTCAAGAATCGCCGGGTGGAACTGCGCAGTCTGGATTGAGCGGACACTTCGGAAGAAAACGCTGGGTGCGCCTGCAAGGCGCTTGCGTTACATGCCGCGCCACTTTGATGGCGCGGCATTTTTTGCCCGTCACAATCAAAAGCGCGATGGAACTTGCACGGAAACTGTAAGAGACCGGCGATGACGCTGCCTTTATCGCGCCTACCTTGAGTGATATCGCCCGCGCCAAGGGAATGCCCAACTAGCCAAAGACACCGGCTTGTGGCGAAAGAGCCGTTACAAGGTGCACTTCAGGGCGTTAATTTCTCGCCCGCTGCGGCCACTGGAGTACCCCTTCCTATTTCAGGGCAAGTGATGTCATGTCCAAGGCACAGATGAAATTGACCCCCTCCAAACGGAGCACTTTTACTGGTGTCAATCTGTTGACCATAGTGCCATCTCCGAGCTGGCCGTTTCCGTTGTATCCCCAGGCCCAGACAGTTCCGTCATTTTTCAGCGCCAGGGAATAGCCTCCACCGGCTGACACAGCCCGCACGTTCGACAGTCCCAAAACTTGTACCGGAATATTGCTATTTATCGTCGTTCCATCACCGAGTTGGCCGCTCGAGTTACGACCCCAAGCCCATACCGAGCCATCTGCCTTGAGGGCCAGGATATGGCCTGATCCAAGGCTCATCGAAATTGCATTTGAGACACTCATGACTTGGGTGGGTGTGGTGTCATAGTCGGTTGGGTTGAGCCCCCCCCAAAGCCACACCGTACCGTCATTCTTCAAGGCAGCCGACTCGTATCCATCGGCCGCGATGACTATTACACCGCTCAGACCTGAAACTTGCACGGGCGTCGGGCTGGATACCGTGGTGCCGTTACCCAATTGACCGCGCGAATTGTTGCCTGTGGCCCAGACCGAACCATCGGATCGGAGGACCAGTGTATGTACAGCCCCGCCTGCGATAGCAACCACTTGATCCATATTGATCATTTCCACCGAAGCGCTCTCCGGAACCCATATATCACTTGTCGTGCCGGACCCGAGTTCGCCGGAACTGTTCCTTCCCCAGCCACTGACTGTGCCATCACTCAGTAGAACCAGGAAATGTCCGCCGCCACTCTCCACTGCGACGGCACCGCTGATTGCAGCAATCTGTGCAGGCGTTGCCCACAATTCCCATACTGAACCGTCTGCCTTGAGGGCGACCCTATAGGACCCTCCATGTGGGATTGCAATGACATCCGTTAGACCGAACGCAACATCGGGAACGGTCTTTTCCGATAAGGTACCGTCCGACCGATATACGACGCCCCATTGAGCCACTTCTCCTGCCGAGAAGTCTTGAGTTGTGGTGCAAACTAGTGGTGCGGACTGGTCCGATTCATTGCCGGAATTGTCGTAGGCAGAGGCGGTGTAGCAATAGGGGGAGGCGAACTGAAGCCCGGGGTCATACGCCTTCAGGGAGACAAGGTTCGTTACTGTTTGGGCCAGTGCCCCATCCCGATACAGCCTGTAACCTTCTACATCGCTTGAAGGCGAGCTCTGCCAAGAGAGGTCAACCTCGCTTGCGGTAACACGATCAACCGACAAGCCAGACGGTACTGGGGGTGGCGTTGTGTCCGGTACCGGAGTCGAAAACGACCACATGTAAGGGTTAGCCAATGCATTGCCTGAAAGATCCTTAACCGCAGTCGATAGCGTTGCGGTGAATGTGCTGGGCGCGTCCAGGAGCTCGTCAGGCTTGAATTGAACCAAGTTGCCAGTCACAGTGATGCTACCCGCCACAGGGCCCGAACTGCTTGATACCACGCTGAATGACGCTGGAGTTAGCAATGTCGGAGCAATGGCTTCGCCGAACCAAACCTTGATGTCAGAGTAACGAGTTACATCGACCGCACCATCGGTAGGATAAACGCCAGTCACCGCAGGTGGAGTGGTATCGGGGTTTACATGAACAGTCCACGTTTGACTAATGGAGTTTCCACAATAGTCGGGCACCGTTCTGACTTTGAAGTTGATGTTTGTTCCAGCCGCGCTTGAGGGCGGGGTCCAAACAATTGTATTGCCACTAAATGTGGCGTCGGTGGGGATGACGAGCGGCTCGACATCGGTACAGACGGAAGGCAAAAAACCACATTCATGTTTCCCGTCGACTGTATATACATACACAGTACCGACCGTCCCTTGGGTCGGTGGGGTAGAAAAAATCTCTGGAGGTGGCGAACAGATCAATTCGAATGAATCGCCACCGCCACAACCCCCAATCAGAATTCCAATAGCTAGAGCGACATACCACGGTGACGAAAACCGGAGATTCCATTGCATAGATATCCCCTAATCAAAACCCTTATATCATCAAACTAGAAGGCATTTCAAAATATGCAATCCAGTTTCGGCGGGGGGGCGTAATGACGTATGGATTGATCGAAAAGTGTGGTGTTTACTGTAGCGAATGACCGAAAAGCAGTGAAAGTGGTCTGGGCAATGCCTGAGGTCAATAACCGTAGTGGCTGAACAGCGCCCCCGCACTGATGCAAGGATGTAGATCTTCTCTACGCTCAACACTTGTCGTTGGAGATGAGAAGGTTGTCATCTGCCCGATGGATCGGTATTTTCAAAAATGCTTGCAAATAGATTGCAAGACAAATGCGGGGCCAGAATGCATAACGGCTTCCACATCGGGAAGCCGCTCTATTACTGGTGGGCCCGCACGGACTTGAACCGTGGACCAAAGGATTATGAGTCCCGAAAAAATCGGGTTTTCCATCAATTTCAATCAACGCCGAAAACCCGCAAGAACCCAGTAACAGCAAGGCTTTGCGGCGTTTTTGGCAAGAAACGACGTTGATTAAAATTGATGCAGATTGCCCGAATTTGGCTACACTGTGGCTACACGCAAGCACAGAACAGGAGCCGAAACCATGAAACGCGAAAAGCTGACCTCTGACAGAATCCGCCTCTTCACCTGCCCGCCAGACATGAAACAGGCGTTTTTCTGGGATACCGTTTCGCCGCGCCTGGCTGTTCGAGCAACCCGCGCCGCCAAATCCTTCGTTTTTGAAGCCAAGCTGAACCGCCAGACTATCCGCGCCACGATAGGCGATGTTCGCGCCTGGAATCTGGATGACGCCAGACAGGAAGCCAACCGCCTGCAAACCCTGACCGACCAAGGCATCGACCCCCGCGAGCAAAAGAAGGAAATCGCCGCCGCTGCCGAAGCCAAGCGAGAGGAAGAGCGCCGCCAGGATGTGAGGGTCTCGGAAGTGTGGACCGCATACGTTGAAGAACGCTCGCCCAAGTGGGGCGTTCATCACCGCTACGACCACGATGCAGCAATCCAGCCAGGCGGCAGGCCGATAACTCGGGGCGGCAGGATGGGCCGCAAAATGACCGTTCCTGGCGCTTTGTTTCCGCTGATGGCGCTGAAGCTGTCCGAACTGACCCCGGAGCGCATCAAGGCATGGCTGAAGAAAGAGAACCAAGGCCGCCCGACGACCACCGCGAAGGCTTTCCGCCTGCTGAGAACCTTTGTCGGCTGGTGCGGAGAGCATCCCGACTATCAAGGCATCGTGAACCCTGAAGCCTGTTCGCAAAAGCGAGTGCGGCAAGAAGTCGCCAAGAGCAACGCCAAGGCAGGCGACACCATGCAACGCGAACAACTGGCGGCATGGTTCCAAGCTGTGCGCGCCATCGGTAATCCGGTATCGAGCGCCTATCTTCAGGCTGTTTTGCTGACTGGTGCGCGCCGCGATGAAGTCCTGTCGCTGAAGTGGGCCGATGTTGACTTCACCTGGCATAGCCTGACCATTGCCGACAAGGTGGAAGGCTTGCGCGTTATCCCATTGCCGCCCTATCTCGCCTCTTTGCTGGCTGGCCTACCGCGCCGCCAGGACAAGGAAGGCAAGCCGATTCCCTGGGTATTCTCAAGCGTGACCGCCGCAAGCGGGCGCATTCAAGACCCGCGCTTGCAACTGGACAAGGCTTGCATCGTGGCAGGTATTCCGAAGGTGACGATTCACGGCTTGCGCCGCACCTTCAAGAACATGGCGGAATGGGTGGAAGTCCCGGCAGGCGTTACCGCGCAACTGATGGGGCACAAGCCGTCCGCCATTGCCGAACGCCATTACACAAGCCGACCGCTTGACCTGCTGCGCGGCTGGCATTGCAAGCTGGAAGCCTGGATTCTCAAACAGGCCGGCATCGAGCAACCGAAGGAAGAACAGGCCGGCTTGCGCCTGGTGAAGAGCAACACCGCCGCCTGACGGTCTCAGGCAAAGCGGGGCGCAAGAGTGACGCAACACCCGAGCGCCCCTAACCGCAATGCAACTGCAAAGGAGTTACATCATGGCTGAATCGAATAGTACCGAACGCACCTTAAACACCCGCGATATGGATAGGGAAAACCTGCATGACCATATCAAAAGAATTCGTTACGCGCTGCACGTCGGATTGGCGAGTTATGGCGAAATTGAAAAAGTCTTGAACTGGGTCGAGACGCTTAAGGCAACCAATCAACCCGTTCCAGAAGGCCTGGTTCCAGTTCACCCGACGGGTTCATCACAAACTGTTGGCGACTTTGCCGAGGCCCTGCTCCTGCTGGATATTCTGGAAGATGCGCCGTTGACTGTTTGACCGAGTAAGCCCGCCCCTATCTCGACGGAGAGAAAAGCCGGAAACCTTCACCGGCCTGGGGTGGGCACCCAATGAAGGCGCTTTGAAGGAAGCGCAAACATGACCGAGAGACAGACCGAGGCAGCGCTAGATTTTGAGGCGAGCGCGGCAAAACTGGCTGAATGGCTGGCCCCATTTCGAGATAGAGAATGGAAGCCGACAAAAAGCGTCAAAGAGTTGCGAGCCTTGGCCAAGCGACTTATTGCCACTGCCGACACCCTGGATAGTGGGCGATGGTGCTATCTCGAACAGGTATTTGACAGCGACCCGCCGCCGGCAATCGGGCTTGATGGCTGGCCAATTACCACCGGCGAAACGAATGCAGGCCGCTATGCGATGACTGTCCATGCCCTGCGCGAGCTGGCCAGCACTGCATTGGAAGAGGCGAACGAATACCCGAATGCACGCGCGAAGCCCGAACTTGCGAGAGCCGCGAATCTGTTTCTGCATATCTGGCTTGAGGCGGGAAAGGGCAGACCTACAAACTACGATGAAGGCGAGGCAGTGAGGGCCTTCAAGGGCATTTTGGATAAGGCTCGCTATCAAGTAACTGTTCAGCGTGTGCGCGGCATCTTGAGCGCCGCTTGGAAAGACTTCGACCCGCACTATTTCCCGGAAGGCGCCGAAACAATGCGTTTTTTCGTTTGGCGTCAGTAAGTTATTTTCGGGCCTTGTTTGGTCGCTTCAGTACAACCTAGGAACAGGCCGAACCACTCCCTAAAAAGGCATCTCCCGCCGCATTTCGCGGCATTCCTGAATGGGAGATGCGATGCAAAACCACCTGACAACCGAAGCCCTTGCCGAAGCCCTGGGCATCAAGGCGCAAACACTGCGCGCCAATCTCTGCCGAAACGGGCACTACTTCGGAATTCGCCCGGTCAAGACTCCGAACCGCTTTCTTCTGTGGCCTGCTGACGCTGTTGAACGCCTGACTTCTGGCCAGGCCATCGCCGCCGCCGATGGCGAGGCCGCGTAATGGAACAGACCAGCTTTCTCCCGCCGCCGCCATTCGCCCCGACCTGGCCGCAACCGGGCACCCTGGCAGCCCGCGCCCTGGATATTTTCATGCGGGGCGAGAGCCTGACCCATCCCCAATTTGAAGCGGTCTCGTTTTCCTGGCGCCTGAGTCACGTTGTCTATGCGCTGAAAGACCTGGGCTGGCCGGTCGAAAGCCGGGACATTCCCGCCCCGACTTTCGAGAATCCAAACCGCTGCATTGCCTGCTATCGACTGCCGACCGCTGTAATCGAGCAGGCCCGGACGTTGCGCGATGGTGGCGAATGATGACCGCCGCCGCCCTGCTTTCGCGTCTGGACAAGGTGAAGCCGACCGGCCCGCACAAGTGGCAAGCACGCTGCCCTGCCCATGACGACAAGGGCCCGTCTCTGAGTGTGCGCGAGTTGGACGATGGCCGCGTGTTGCTGCACTGTTTCGCGGGCTGTTCTGTGGGCGAAGTGGTGGGCGCTGTAGGGCTGGAACTGTCTGACCTATTCCCCCCGCGTTTGACCCCGCCAGGCCCCGGCAAGGCGCACCGGGAGCGCCGGGCATTCTCTGCTGACGATGCGCTGCACGCCCTGGAAATCGAGGGCCGCTTAATTCACCTTGCCGCGTGTGAAGTTGCAGCCGGCAAGCCGCTGAACGCAACCGACCGCGCCCGCTTGGGGCTGGCTGTTGAGCGCATCGGCGCCGCTGTGGGGGCTTGTCATGGCTGAGAACGTCCTGAGCCTTTATGACCGCGCAACCGCCCGCATTGATGACGCCCTGGCCAGCAAGCGAACCACTTCCGCCCCCCGTTTCAAACTGCTGACCGCCGCCGAATTGGCCGCCTTGCCGCCGCTGCGCTGGTGCATTCGTGGCGTGTTGCCTGAAACCGGCCTTGCCGCCGTCTATGGCCCGTCAGGTAGCGGGAAATCCTTCCTTGTGCTGGATATGCTGGGCGCGATTGCTGATGGCCGCGCCTGGTTCAACCATGCAACGCCGCACCCGCGCAAAGTGGTTTATCTGGGACTTGAGGGCGAGGCCGGCGTTTCTCAGCGTGTGCGCGCCTACATGGAACACCACGGCACCCCTGAAAACCTGCGCGTGATTCTGACCGGCCTGGATATTCGAGACCTGACAGACCGCCGCGAACTTGTCGCCAGCATCAAGGCCGGCGGCATGGCTGGCGGAGTGCTGGCACTGGACACCCTGAACAGGGCCGCGCCTGGTGCTGATGAAAACTCAAGCGTGGACATGGGCGACCTTATCGGCGCCATGAAGGCGCTACAGGCTGAACTCGGGGGCCTGGTGCTGGCTGTTCACCATAGCGGCAAGGATGCCTTGCGCGGGATGCGCGGGCATTCGTCGCTGTTCGCCGCCCTTGATGCCGTGGTGGAAGTCACCCGCCAGGAAGAGCGCCGCGAGTGGAAGCCGCCCAAGGTGAAGGACGGGCAAGACGGCGAGCCGCATCCCTTCCGCCTGGAAGTGGTGGAGCTTGGCAACGATGCCGACGGATGGCCGATAACTTCCTGCGTGGTAACGCCCGAGGAACAGGCCGGCGAAGTGGTCAACCGCGCCAGGGTTCCAAGCGGCGGAAATCAACGCATCGCATGGGATGGCCTGGGTGAACTGCTGCGAGCCGCCAAACACTTTGGCCAGGCCGAAGCGCCGCCTACTCGCCCATGCGTGAAGTTGGAGGAAGCCATCCATGCACTACGCGACCGCATCCCCTGCGAACAGAAACGCCAGACCGAACGCACCCGCCAGGCAATCACCGGCCTGATTGCCAAGGGCCTGATTCACCACCGCGAAGGCTGGATATGGTGCGCCTGATTCTTCCCGTCCCGTTTTTCCCGTTATTTCCCTTCCCCCTAAAGGGGGGGCGGGAAAAAACGGGAATGGGAAATCCCGGGAAATCCCGAAACGAGAAAAAACGGGAAAAAACGGGAACGCCAAACAAGACCGAGACAAGACCGAATCCAGACCGAGAGAACTTCACCTTCTCACTTTTGGAGCATCAAACATGCTGACCGTATCCGCTGAACAATCTGGAACCTTTGAACTTCCCCCCGCTGGCGCTGTTGCTGCCCGTTGCTGCCGACTGCTTGACCTGGGCAGCCAGGAATCGACCTTTGAGGGCAAGACCAGCCTGAAACGCAAAATCTTGCTGACCTGGGAGCTTGCCGAACTGCGCGCCGATGGAACCCCGTTTCAAATCTCGCGCCGCTTTGGCCTGAGCCTTCATGAAAATTCGACCATGCGCGCCTTCTTGCAAGCCTGGCGAGGCCGGGCATTCACGCCGGAAGAGTTGAGCGCCTTCGACCTGCGCAAGCTGTTGAACGCGCCGGCAATGCTGAACATCACCACCGTGAACCGTGCCGGCAAGGATTACGCCAACATCCTGAGTATTTCACCCTTGCCGCGTGGCATGACCGCGCCCGACCTGGCCGCGCCGGCTGTCTGCTTCGACATTGATGCAGACAACGCGCCCGACATTCTTGAAACGCTGTCCGACAACCTGGCGGCAACCATCACCGCTTCGCCCGAGTGGAAGGCCCGCATCAAGGCCGCCAGCCGCGACCGTGAGCCGGGTTCAGACGATGAGCGCGGCAATCCGTTTGCCGACATGGCCGATGACATCGCGTTTTAACCGGGAGCCGAGACCATGAATATCTTTATCGACGTTGAGACCTTGCCCAGCCTGTCACCTGATGCCCGCGAACAATCGCGCAAAGGCGTGAAGCCACCCGGCAACATCAAGAAACCGGAGAGCATAGCGGCATGGTGGGAGACCGAAGGCGAGACCGCCATCGAGGAGGCATACCGGAAACAGGCGCTTGATGCTGCACACGGCGAACTGTGCGCCGTGGGCTTCGCCTCTGATGATTCCGCGCCGGTCTCGCTGGTGCGTGGCCTGGGTGAACCGGAAGCCGCATTCATCTATCGGGCGCTGATTGCCATCAAGGAACTGATTGACGGCGAAACCCGCACCGGCCCGGATGGCAACGTCTGGCCTGAAGAGCCGCTTTTCATCGCCCACAATGCACCGTTCGACCTGGGCTTTCTGCTGCGCCGTTGCTGGGTGAACAACCTTCGACCGCCGTTCAGGATTCCCGCCCCCTCTGCCCGCGATGGCAAGGACTACGGGGACACGATGACACTGTGGGCAGGGTATCGGGGAACCATCGGCCTTGACCGTCTATGCCGCGCTCTGAACGTACCCAGCCCGAAGGATAACGGCATGGATGGGAGCCAGGTTTTCGACCGCTGGCAGGCTGGCGAACATGACGCCATCGCCCATTACAACGCCGCCGACGTGGAAGCTGTGCGCGCTTGCTGGTGGCGTCTGAATTGGCAGCCAAGCGGCGGGGTGGCGGCATGAGTGCGAATGTCTTGAAATATTCGCGCCATTCGGAAACCCCGCCCGAGCAAATCTTTGCCGACGATGTGCTTTGTTGCTTGGGGCATGACGAAGCCGAAGAGCCAGGGAATCTTTATGTCGCACATGATGAGGCCAGGGAGTTTGTCGGCTTTGTGCTGTCAGTGCCAGGCAAGGAAAGCGCATTCATGACGTTGACAGCCAGCCAGGCCCGCGCATTGGGCAAGGCGCTGCTTATAGGTAGCGGGGTGGCGGCATGAACGACATCGCCTTTCTGATTGCGTGCGCGGTTAATGCTTTGCGACGTTGGAGGGCCGCACCGTGAGCCGCCTTGAGTTCGATATCATCATCCGCCGCGTGCCGGGTTATGGCTGGCTGGGCTTGCTGGTGCGCGATGGCCGCGAGGAATACCGCACCGGGGGCTTTCAAGTGGATCCATTGCAAGCCCTGGAAGCCTGCAAGACGATGGCCGCGAAACTGTGGGGTGAAGCATGATGCCGCCCCGCTTGTTCGCCGGCATCGACCCCGGCTTGTCTGGCGCTGTCGGGCTGGTGCACGCTGATGGCAGCTTCGCCAGTGTTCACGACATGCCGACGCTGATGCAGACCACCGGGCGCCGACAAGTGGACTTTGCCGCCCTGGCTGGCCTGCTGCGCGAACATCGCCCGGCATTCACCCTGCTTGAACGTGTGGGCAGCCGACCGGGGGAAGGGGCAATGGGCGCATTCGGCTTTGGCCTGACCTTTGGCGGCATCCTGGGCATTCTTGGCGCTCTGGCCTTGCCGCATGACCTGGTTCAGCCGGCAAGCTGGAAACGCCGGGCAGGCATCCCGCCAGGGGCAGACAAGCAAGCCAGCATTCAAACCGCGCTGCGACTGCTGCCGACCGCCGCGCCTTCACTCACTCGGAAGAAGGATGACGGGCGAGCCGAGGCGCTGCTGTTGGCGCTGCAAGCATGGGAGAGGCGCAAGCCGTGAGCCTGTAGGGGGTAGGGGCTACAAAAGTCTGCCGCCTTAATCCCCTGCGACCGCTCCCGTACATTCGTTTGCAGCCTTCCCAAATCCCAACTTTTCACGGAGACCGCCATCAATGGCCAGACCTCGCACCCCTACCACCATCAAAGCCGCTCAAGGCACCTTGCGACCTGGCAGAGAAACGCCAGCCACCGCCGCCGATGCACTGACAAGGGCGCCGGCACCGCCTGACCACCTGAGCGAGACCGCCCGGGCTGAATGGAAGCGCCTGGCGCCTGTTGTCGTTGACCTGGGCACACTGAGCCGGGCAGACCTGCGCGGCTTTGAATTGCTCTGCTCGATACTGGGCACCGCTGCCGATGCGGAGACGGCTATCAAGAGCGAGGGCATGACCTTTGCAACCGCTGGCGGGATGCGAGCGCACCCCGCTTGCAAGCTGTTGGAGACCGCCCGCGCCCAAGCTGCCCGACTGCTCGAACAATTCGGCCTGACACCGAAGGCGAGGAACTATGTCGGGCAGGCCAAGCAAGCCGCCACCGAAGCGGAGAAGCCGGGATACTTTGGCTGAATTGCTGCACCGCAGCACTCCCCCCCTACCCAAAAACCCCCGCGCCGGAAAATTTGACTATGCGTCCGGTCCTGAACGCTGAAGGCCGGAGACTTTTAACGCCCCCTATCCCTTGCCAAGCCGCCACCCTGGCCGATTGCAGGCCATTGGAGGCCGCTGGCTGGCTTCTCGCTGGCTGGCCTATGCGATGGCATGGCCGGCTGATTGTGCGGGCGGATTGATGCGGATTGACTGAATTTGGCTACATGGTGGCTACACGGAAGCCGGAAAAGAAAAAGGCCACTCCGGAAAGCGGCCTAAGTCTTTGTTTCTTCTGGTGGGCCCGCACGGACTTGAACCGTGGACCAAAGGATTATGAGTCCTCTGCTCTAACCAACTGAGCTACAGGCCCGGCAAGACGGGTTGCCCCGCCTTGGGTAAAGCTTATCAGTCGAGGAAGCTGCGCAACCGTTCCGAACGCGACGGATGGCGCAGTTTTCGCAGTGCCTTGGCTTCGATTTGACGTATCCGCTCGCGCGTCACGTCGAACTGCTTGCCGACCTCTTCCAGCGTGTGGTCGGTATTCATTTCGATGCCGAAGCGCATCCGCAGCACCTTGGCTTCGCGCGGCGTCAGGCTGTCGAGGATCTCCTGGGTGACGAATTGCAGGCTGCTGTACATCGCGGCCTCGGCTGGCGCCAGTGTCGATTGGTCCTCGATGAAATCGCCCAGATGCGAGTCTTCGTCGTCACCGATCGGGGTTTCCATGGAGATTGGCTCCTTGGAAATCTTCATGATCTTGCGAATCTTGTCCTCGGGCATTTCCATCTTTTCCGCCAGCGTTGCCGGGTCCGGTTCGAGGCCGGTTTCCTGGAGAATCTGGCGGCTGATGCGATTCATCTTGTTGATGGTTTCGATCATGTGCACCGGGATGCGGATGGTGCGCGCCTGATCGGCGATGGAACGGGTGATCGCCTGACGTATCCACCAGGTGGCGTAGGTCGAGAATTTGTAGCCGCGACGGTATTCGAACTTGTCCACCGCCTTCATCAGGCCGATGTTGCCTTCCTGGATCAGGTCAAGGAATTGCAAACCGCGATTGGTGTATTTCTTGGCAATTGAAATCACCAGACGCAGGTTGGCCTCGATCATTTCGCGCTTGGCGCGGCGCGCCTTGGCTTCGCCGGTGGACATCTTCTTGTTGATGTCCTTCAGTTCCTTGACCGGGATGCCGGCGTGCTGCTGCAGGCCGCGCAACTTCGACTGGCGTTCCAGGATGGTGTACTGGTGGCGGGTCAGTTGCTCCTGGTAGCTGGATTTGGTGGCCAGTTCCTGCGCCAGCCAGCTATCGTTGCCTTCCAGGCCGGGAAAGGTCTTGATGAAGTGGGCGCGCGGCATGCCGCTCTTGGTCACCGACAAATCCATGATGACGCGTTCGTGGCTGCGCACTTCCTCTACGATGTTGCGCACCGTGCCGCACAGATTGTCGACCTGACGGGCGCTGAAGCGGATGCCCATCAGCAGGTTGGACAATTCGCCCTGCAGCTTCTGATACTGGCTGCTGGTGAAACCATATTTGGCCAATGCCGGACGCATCTTGTCATTGACCTTGCGGATCAGCGCGAAGCGTTCCAGTGCATCGGTGCGCAGTTGCGCCAGATTGGCCGCATTGATGGCGGCACCGCCATCATCGTCCTCGTCACCTTCGTCGTCGCTGGCTTCGGCTTCCTCGGCGGCGGCTGCGGCAGCAGCGGTGGCTTCCATGACCACATCCTCGCCGGAACTGTCCATCAGCCCATCGACCAGATCATCGACCTTCATCTCGTCCTTTTCGACCTTGTCGACCAGTTCGAGAATCTGGGTGATGGTCAGCGGACAGGCGGAAATGGCCAGCACCATGTGCTTGAGGCCTTCCTCGATGCGCTTGGCGATTTCGATTTCGCCTTCGCGGGTGAGCAGGTCCTTGGTACCCATCTCGCGCATGTACATGCGCACTGGATCGGTGGTGCGGCCGAATTCCGCATCGACGTTGGACAGCGCCGCTTCGGCGGCTTCGACGGCATCTTCGTCAGCCACCGGCGCGGGGTTTTCCGACATCAGCAGATCTTCGGCGGCGGGTGCCTGATCGAAGACCTGGATGCCCATGTCGTTGATCATGCTGATGACGCTTTCGATCTGCTCGGCATCGAGCATTTCGTCCGGCAGATGGTCGTTGACTTCGGCGTAAGTGAGGTAACCGCGCTCCTTGCCGAGCATGATCAGATTTTTCAGACGCGTGCGCCGTTCTTCGACGTCGATCTTGCTGTTCTGTTGGCTGAGCGCCTGTGCGAGCAGGGCCGCTTTGTTGGCGGCGTCTTTTTTCTTCGAAGCGCGTTTGGGCGCTTCCATTGCCGGTGCGCCCTCAGGGGTGGCCTGTTTGTGAGTTTTGGTCGCCATCGCCAGGCTATCTCCAGTGAGAAACTGCGGAAAAACGCAATATTATACAGGAACTTGGGTACTTTCTTCCAGTTTGTCTGCGTCGGGTTGGACCGGTCTGCATCAGACTGGTTTCCGGATTTTCAGGGAAGCCAATAAAAGCGCCTTTTCCTGGTCCGACATTTCGCTGGGTTTGCGGCCGGAAAACTCCTTGACCGCAATTCGGTTGGCCTGCGTCATGACGCCATTCAGTGCACCCTGAAAATCGGCTTCCAGGTCATATTGTTCATCCCATTTCAGGAGTTCACCGGCGGCTTGAACAATCAGTTCGTGTTCGGGGCGGCCCTGGAAGTGATCGGGTATGTCGCGCGCGGGGATTTCCGGATGTTCGCGCGCCAGGCTGATGACCGCATGCACGGCGGCGGCTTCGGGGGTGGCGAGTTCCGGCAGGTCGGTCATCTGACTGGCGCGGACCGGGTCGTGCAACAGGGCTTGTAGCAGAATGCGCCAGGATGACGGTTGTACCGCGCCGCGACCTTGTCTGGCGCCTGACGACGTGTCGGTGCGCCCGGGCTTGCCGGTCGGGCGCCCGCGCTCGCCCGGCGGGCGCGGCGATTCGAGTCCGGTCAGGCTGTCCAGACGTTGACGCAAGGCGCGGGTCAGCAACGGCGCCTGGGTCAGCTTGGCGATGTAGGGATTGGCCAGCGTGGCGAGCCGGACTTTGCCTTCCTGTGAAGAAAGATCGGTTTGCGTCGACAGTTCGCTGAACAGGAAGTCCGACAACGGCATGGCGGTGTTGCATAGTTTCCTGAAGGCATCGGCGCCTGCCGTGCGTACAAAACTGTCCGGGTCTTCGCCGTCGGGCAGAAACAGGAAACTGAGCAACTTGCCGTCGCGCGCTTGCGGCAGGCTGTTTTCCAGCGCGCGCCAGGCAGCCTTGCGGCCGGCGGCGTCGCCATCGAAGGCGAACACCACTTCGTTGGCCAGACGCAGCAGGCGGGCGGCCTGATCCGAGGTGATGGCGGTGCCGAGGGTGGCGACGGCATTGTCAACGCCATGCTGGTCGAGCATCACCACATCCATGTAACCTTCAACCACCAGAACCCGGTCTTCGTGCTGGATGGAGCGACGGTGTTCGAACAGGCCGTAGAGTTCGCGGCCCTTGTGGAACAAAGGGGTTTCCGGCGAGTTGAGATACTTCGGTTCGCCCTTTTGCATGATGCGGCCGCCGAAGGCGATGACCTGGCCGCGCTCGTTGCGGATCGGAAACATCACCCGGTCGCGGAAGCGATCGTAACGTTTGCTGTCGTTGCTGATCACCAGCCCGGCTTCAACCAGCAACGCATCCTGGTAATCGGCAAAGGCAGTTGCCAGCGGTTGCCAGTCGTCATTCGCCACGCCGAGCGCGAACTTCGCCGCCGTTTCGCCGGTGAGTCCACGATTTTTCAGGTAGGCGATGGCCGGCTCGTGGGTTTTCAGCGCCTGACGGTAATGCCGCGCGGCGACTTCCATGCGCTCGTACAACGAATCGCGGCGGCTGTCTGCTTCCGGAGCCACGCGCTTGCCGTCATCCGGCAGTTGCATGCCAACCTGGCCGGCAAGTTCCTTGACTGCGTCGATGAAGCTGTAGCCGGCATGTTCCATCAGGAAAGTGATTGCCGTGCCGTGCGCTCCGCAGCCGAAGCAGTGATAAAACTGTTTGGTCGGGCTGACCGAGAACGAAGGGCTTTTTTCGTTATGGAACGGACAGCGCGCCTGATAGTTGGCGCCCGCCTTCTTCAGCGGCACATAGCGCTCGACCAGCGCGACGATGTCGGTACGGTCGAGTAGTTGCTGGATGAAATCCTGCGGGATCATGGCCGGCCTGATTCAGGCTGAGGGCCGCAGCGGGTTCAGGCCAGCGCGGTCTTGACCAGGCCGGAGACGGCGGCCATGTCGGCGCGGCCGGCCAGTTTCGGTTTCAGCCAGGCAATCACCTTGCCCATGTCGCGTGCCGAGGCGGCGCCGGTTTCGCTGACGGCTTGTTGTATCAATGCGGCGACTTCTTCGGCGCTCATCGCTTGCGGCATGTAGGCATTGAGCACGCCGATCTCGAAATTTTCCTGATCGGCCAGATCCATGCGACCGGCGGCCTGGTACTGGCTGGCCGAATCCTTGCGCTGCTTGAGCAGTTTCTCGACGATGACAATGACTGCGGTGTCGTCCAGTTCGATCCGCTCGTCGACTTCCTTCTGCTTGATCGCGGCCAGCAACAAACGCACTGCGCCCAGACGCGCGCTGTCCTTGGCGCGCATCGCAGTTTTCATGTCTTCGCTGATCTGTTGCTTGAGCGTCATCTGTTTCCCTCTGTTGGGCGGTGCGCCCAAGTCCGGGCGCTGAAATGCAAACGGGCCTGAAACATCAGGCCCGAATTGGATGCAACCGGATGCGACGTGAGTCGATCAGTACATCTTGGGCGGCAGGGTCTGGCTGCGCAGGCGCTTGTGTTGGCGCTTGACGGCGGCGGCGGCCTTGCGCTTGCGTTCCTGGGTCGGCTTCTCGTAGAACTCGCGGGCACGCAAGTCGGTCAGCAGACCGATTTTTTCGATGGTGCGCTTGAAGCGGCGCATGGCTACTTCAAACGGCTCGTTTTCTTTGACGCGAACGCTGGGCATGTATCGTTCCTGGCTACTTACTGGGTTGATCGGGTGGGTACAAAAAGGGTGGCGGATTCTATCCCAGTAGTTGGGCAAGATTCAATAACAATTACAATCACAGGCTTGATTTTTTATTACTGTTTCAGCACGCATCGGGTCTGCCATGAAAATATTGGGTGTCGAATCTTCCTGTGATGAAACCGGATTGGCGGTGTATGACACCGAGGCCGGTCTGCTCGCGCATGCCATTCATAGCCAGATCGCGATGCACGCCGAGTACGGTGGCGTGGTGCCGGAACTGGCCTCGCGCGATCACATCCGCAGGGTGATTCCACTGACGCGCGGCGTCATGCGCCAGGCCGGTCTGGCGCTCGGCGATCTGGATGCCGTTGCCTACACCCAGGGGCCGGGTCTGGCCGGCGCGTTGCTGGTGGGCGCCGGTTTCGCCAATGCGCTGGCGGCGGCTTTGCGAATTCCGTCGATCGGCATTCATCATCTGGAAGGTCATCTGTTGTCACCGTTGCTGGCAAACCCGCGCCCCGAATTCCCGTTTGTCGCCTTGCTGGTGTCGGGCGGGCACACCCAGTTGATGCGCGTCGAAGGCGTTGGCCGCTATGAATTGCTCGGCGAAACCGTCGATGACGCGGCCGGCGAGGCGTTCGACAAAACGGCGCAATTGCTCGGGCTGGGTTATCCGGGTGGTCCGGCGCTGTCGAAACTGGCGGACAGCGGCGATGCCTATCGCTTCAAGCTGCCGCGCCCGATGCTGCATTCCGGCGATCTGGAGTTCAGTTTTTCCGGGCTCAAGACGGCGGTGCTGACATTGAGCAAGAAGCAAGGGGAGGCGGCGCGCGCCGATATCGCCGCCGCGTTTCAGGTCGCCGTGGTCGAGGTGCTGGCGGCGAAATGCATCGCCGCCCTGCAGCAGACCGGCTTGCGGCGACTGGTGGTGGCCGGCGGTGTCGGCGCCAATCGGGCGTTGCGCGAGCGGCTCGACGCTGAGGCCGGACAACGACGCTTCGAGGTGTTTTATCCGCCGCTGGAACTGTGTACCGACAATGGCGCGATGATCGCCTTTGCCGGCGCGCTGCGTCTGGCCGCTGACCAGCCGGCGGCGGACGGCCGCTTTGGCGTGCGACCGCGCTGGGCGTTGGGCGAACTCAGCGCCCCAGTCTGATGCCGCTCGGTTCGAGTATGTAGCGGGTCAGCCAGTACATGGCGTCATTCGGAAAAATCAGCGCCAGCGTCAGCACCAGCAGCAGCGCCATGATCAGCAGGGTGGTAAAGATGCTGGCCGGACGCAACCAGCCCCAATAGCGCGCCGCCAGAAAGAACAGATCCTTGCGGTGTTCGCTCAAGCGCAACCAGCCGCGCAACAGGCTCAATACCAGCCAGACGCTGTAGCCGCCGGCCAACGAGGCGAGCACAACGCGAAAGACCGTCAGCAGATCCCACTCGCTGATGCCCTTGTAGAACAGCGATACCGCGCCGACTGCCAGCGCGGCGGCGCTGGCCAGCACGATATTCAGCGCCAGGCGCCGGCGCTCGCGGGCCAGATCCATCTGCCGCTTGATGAAGAAATCGTCGATCTCGGCCTTGAAATACTCGGTTTTCTCTTCCACCAACTGGGTGATTTGCTGGCGCATCACTTCGATGCGCTGATCCAGCACGACGGAAAGCTTGTCGCTCGCGTAATCGACCAGTTCCCGTACGTCGTCCTTGGTGAACTGGCGCTGGCTGTGCAATTCCTGGGAAATCTTGTCGAGCTTTTCATCGATCGCCTTGCTCGCCCCGGCCACCACCTCGCGCATTTCATCGCCGGCCTGATTGACGCCGATACGCACCACCTCGCCCAGCTTGTCGCCCGCCTTTTCGATGGCGGATTCGGAAGCGGCGGCGAGGCTGCCGCGGGCATAGTCGATGGTTTTTTCGAACATGGCGGGGTTTCAGCGCTTCTTGAACGCCGACTCTTCTCCGGAAAGCAGCTTGCGGATATTGCTGGCATGACGCGCCAGCACCAGCAACGACAGCACCGCCAGAATGCCGGCCAGAAACCGGGTTTCCGGTCCGTGGCCGAGCAGGTAATAACCATAGACCGGCGCCAGTGTCGCGGCAATCAGGGCGGATAGCGACGACACCCGGGTCACGGCGAATACCGCGCCCCAGGTCAGGATGGTCAGGCCGCCCAGCCGCAGGTCCAGTGCCAGCAGCACACCTAGGGCGGTGGCCACACCCTTGCCGCCCTTGAAGCCGAAGAACACCGGATACAGGTGTCCCAGGAAGGCGGCGAGCGCGGCAAGATAAGGAATGTAGTTGGGCAGGCCATAAGCTTGGGTGGCCCATTGCGCCAGGATGACCGCGACATAGCCTTTCAAGGCATCGCCGATCAGGGTCAGCGCCGCCGCCGATTTCCTGCCGGTGCGCAGCATGTTGGTGGCGCCGGGATTGCCGGATCCATGGCTGCGCGGATCGGGCAGGCCGTAGACGCGCGCGACGATAATCGCGAAGGAAACCGAGCCGAGCAGGTAGGCGGCGATCAAAAGTAGGCTGGATTCAATCATTTGTGTGCATTATCTACGTAAAATCCGCGACTTTCAGCGCGCGGCGCGGCCAGGCGGACAGTGACATGGACATACTCTTTTTGCGGGATTTCCGCCTCGAAACCATTATCGGACTCTATGAATGGGAGCGCAAAGCGCCGCAACCGGTGATGCTCGATATCGAGATCGGCCTTTACGATCACAAGGCCGGCCACACTGATGATGTAGCCGACACCATCGACTACGGCAAAGTCGCGGCGCGCATCCAGGAAGTGGTGGCGACACGCGAGATACGTCTGGTGGAAACACTGGGTGAACTGATCGCCGACATCGTGCGTCGCGAATTCGGCGCGCCCTGGGTGCGGGTGGCGGTACGCAAGCTGGCGATACTGCGCGGCGTCAAGGAACTCGGCATCATCGTCGAGCGCGGCTCGAAAATCTGATCACGAACCTGCGCTTCAGGCTCGCCGCGCCTGCATCAGGAAGACCGGATAGGCGCGCGCGCCGGTTTCGGTTTCCTTGACGATGTCGAATACCGTGCTGAACGCGATATCGCCGAACCCGGCGCGCGTCGCCCGCGCCGCCAACGCGCTGCGTTCGAAGCCAGGATGCACGTCGACATGGCTGCCATGAAACGAGCCGTCTTCCTGGTCCAGGTCGGCAATGCACAGCCAGCCGCCCGGATTCAACAGCCCGTGGAACGCGGTCAGGATGGCATCGGTGTCCGGGATGTGGTGCAGCGTCATGGACGAGTAGATCAGGTCGTAGCGTTCGTCCGGCAGCGGCATGGCGGACAGATCCATCAGCCGGGTTGCCATGTTGCCTATGCCCAGCGCGGAAATCTTTTCGTCGGCCACCGCCAGCATGCCGGCAGAACTGTCCTTCAGCGTGATATGCCCCAGTTTTTCGCATAGCGGAAAGCTCAGCATGCCGGTGCCGCTGCCGTAATCCAGCGCGCGCATCGTGCGGTCGAGCGGCACGGCGGCGGTGATCGCGGCGGCGATCCGGTTGGCACGATCCTGGAATAACGGGTTCACATCCCACTGCCGCGCCTTGCTGTCGAAATGCGCCGCATCGAGGACGGTTTTGCTCGCCGCGCCGGTCATCGCTTGCCGCCCAGCAGCGAGCCCAGCACACCGCGAATGATGGCTCGGCCGACCTGGTTGCCGACCGAACGCGCGGCGCTTTTCGCCAGCGCCTCGACGACCCCTTCGCGCCGGCCGCCGCCACCGCCGAGCAGCCCGCCGAGCATGCCGCCGAGACCGGCGGAACCGGTTTGCGCGCCGCTGCTCGCCGCCTTGGCCTCGGCCTGGGCTTGCGCTTCGGTTTGCGCCTGCTGCGCGCTTTCTTCGGCGCGCGCCTTGAGGATTTCGTAGGCGGAATGCTGGTCCACGGTTTGTTCATAGACGCCGGCGACCAGCGAGGTGCGCAGCAATTGTGCGCGCTGGCTGGCGTCGATCGGGCCGATCTGGGCGCTGGGTGGCACGATCAGCGCGCGCTGCACCACGCTGGGACGGCCTTTTTCGTCTAGACACGACACCAGCGCCTCGCCGACGCCCAGTTCGGTGATCGCGGCGGCTTCGTCCAGATCGGGGTTGTCGCGCATTGTTTCGGCGGCGGCCTTGACCGCCTTCTGATCGCGCGGCGAGAAGGCGCGCAGGGCGTGCTGCACACGGTTGCCGAGTTGCGACAGCACCTTGTCCGGTACATCGGTGGGGTTCTGGGTGACGAAATACACGCCGACGCCCTTCGAGCGGATCAGCCGCACCACCTGTTCGATCTTGTCGACCAGCGCCGTCGGAGCATCGTTGAACAGCAGATGCGCTTCGTCGAAGAAGAACACCAGCTTGGGCTTGTCCAGATCGCCGGCTTCCGGCAGGTTTTCAAACAGTTCCGAGAGCAGCCAGAGCAGCAGCGTGGCGTACATTTTCGGGGCCTGCATCAACTTGTCGGCGGCGAGGATGTTGATCACGCCCTTGCCCTTGTCGGTCTGCATCAGATCGGCGATGTTCAACATCGGCTCGCCGAACAGTTGATCTCCGCCCTGGGTTTCCAGGCTGAGCAGGCCGCGCTGGATCGCGCCGACGCTGGCGGCTGAAATGTTGCCGTATTCGGTGGTGAATGTCTTGGCGTTCTCGCCGACGAATTGCAGCATTGCGCGCAGGTCTTTCAGATCGAGCAACAACAACTGATTGTCGTCGGCGACCTTGAACACCAGATTCAGTACGCCGGTCTGGGTCTCGTTCAGTTCCAGCATGCGCGCCAGCAGCAGCGGACCCATGTCGGAAATGGTGGCGCGCACCGGATGCCCAAGCTCGCCGAAGGCATCCCAGAACGTGGTTGGGAAGGCTTGGTACTGGTGCTCGGCCAGGCCCAGTTTTTCGATCCGCTCGGCGACTTTGGCATTGCCCCCGCCGGTTTGCGAAATGCCGGACAGATCGCCTTTCACGTCGGACATGAAGCAGGGCACGCCGATGGCGGAAAATTGTTCGGCCAGAGTTTGCAGCGTGACGGTCTTGCCGGTGCCGGTGGCGCCGGTGATCAAACCATGGCGATTCGCCATGGCCGGCAACAGGTGGATCTCGGTGGTGTCGTTTTTGGCGATGAGCAAGGGCTGGGGCATGACGGATCCTTGAAATGAAGCCGCATTTTAGTAGCAAGGAGCCTGTCGGACTTTGGAATCGTCGGCTGCAAAGCGACCGCGCCGGCCCTTTTTTTACTGGATTCTTGCCCCATGGAACAACCATGCGGCGGCGAATCCAGTAAAAAACGGCCTCGGCGGGGTCGCTTTTCGCTATCGACGACCAAAGTCCAACAGGCTCCTAGAGCAGCTGAAACGGCAACCGCATGGAGGTGTAAAATCGGCCAATTTTTCGTAGCGGGTGGCAAGCATGGCCGGGCATTCCAAATGGGCAAACATCCAGCACCGCAAAGGTCGCCAGGATGAAAAACGGGGCAAGATATTTTCCAGATACGCCAAGGAAATCACCGTGGCAGCGAAAATGGGCGGCGGCGATCCGAGCTTCAATCCGCGTCTGCGGGTGGCGATCGACAAGGCCAAGTCGGAGAACATGCCGAACGACAACATCGAACGGGCGGTGAAGAAGGGCACCGGCGAGCTGGAAGGCGTCAGCTACGAGGAGATCCGCTATGAGGGTTACGGCCCGGGCGGCGCGGCGGTGATTGTCGATTGTCTGACCGACAACCGGGTGCGCACCGTGGCGGATGTGCGGCATGCCTTCTCGAAATGTGGCGGCAATCTCGGCACCGATGGTTCGGTGGTGTTCCAGTTCAAGCATTGCGGCCAGATCATTCTGGCGCCGGGGGCATCGGAAGATCAGGTCATGGACATCGCGCTGGAAGCTGGCGCCGAGGATGTGATCAGCAACGAAGACGGTTCGATCGAAATCATTACCGCGCCGACCGGCGACTTCGCGACAGTGAAGGAATCGCTGGAAAAAGCCGGTTTCAAGCCGGCGATGGACGGCGTGGTGATGAAAGCGTTGAACGAAACCGATGTCGCCGGTGACGACGCGGTCAAATTCCAGAAGATGCTCGACATGCTGGATGACCTCGACGACGTGCAAGAGGTCTATATCTCGGCGATTCTGCCGGAATGAGTTCGCCCGAGTGAGACTGCTCGGCATCGATCCCGGATTGCGGGTCACCGGCTACGGCGTCATCGACAAGGTCGGCCAGCAATTGAGTTATGTCGCCAGCGGCGTGGTGCGCACCGAAACCGGTGAACTTCCCGGCCGCATCAAGATCATCTTCGATGGCGTCAGCGAAGTGCTGACGCAGTTCCGGCCGGACGTCAGCGTCATCGAGAAAGTCTTCGTCAATGTCAATCCGCAATCCACTCTGTTGCTCGGCCAGGCGCGCGGCGCGGCGATCGCGGCGCTGACCGCGGCGGGGCAAACGGTGTTCGAATACACGGCATTGCAGGTCAAACAGGCGGTGGTCGGCAACGGTCATGCCGAAAAGGAGCAAGTCATGCATATGGTCAAACGGCTGTTGAGCTTGCCGGCCGAGCCGCGGGCGGATTCGGCCGATGCGTTGGCCTGCGCCATTTGTCACGCCCATGGCGGCATGGGGCTGGCGGGTGAATTCGGCAGTCTGGCCAATCTCGGCCGGCGCCGGCGTGGCGGGAGAATGCTATGAGCAAGATTGCCGCAGCACCGCTGGAGCCGACGCCGGAAGCGTTGACCAATCCGCTGCAGCGCTATCTGCTGGCGACTCGGCCCGCCTTCCTGACCATCGCCCTGGCGGGTTGTCTGCTGGGTTTCGCCACCGCGCTGGACAGCGCCTTCTCCTGGCCGCTGGCCTTGCTGACGCTGTTTCTGGCAGTGGCGACGCAGGCCGGGGTGAACGTGTTCAACGACTATTACGATCATCTCAACGGCACCGACGCGGCCAATGTCGATCGCCTGTTTCCGTTTACCGGCGGTTCGCGGTTCATCCAGAACGGCGTCATGTCGCCGCGCCAGATGCTGGTCTACGGGCTGGTATTGTTTGGCGCGGTGATTGCCGGCGGACTGTGGCTGATTGCCACGCGCGGCATCGGTCTGTTCTGGATTGGCCTGGCTGGTCTGTTGATCGGTTGGGCCTATTCCGCGCCGCCGTTGAAGCTGAACAGTCGCGGTCTGGGGGAAATCTGCGTCGCGGCGGGTTTTCTGCTGGTGGTGGTCGGCGCGGATTTTGTCCAGCGTGGCGCGCTGTCGATCACGCCCTGGCTGATCGGCTTGCCGTATGCGTTGTTGGTAACCAATATTTTGTATGTCAATCAGTTTCCCGATCGCAGTGCCGATCTGCTGGCCGGCAAGCGGCATTGGGTGGCGCGGCTGGAACCGGGCATCGCGGCGCGTGGTTACTGGCTGATTCTGGCGCTGGCCGTGATCACCCTGCTGTGGTTGGCGGCCAGTGGTCGGCTACCGGCACTGAGCCTGATTTCCCTGCTCGCCGTGTTGCCTGCGGTGAGGGCCGGTCAGGTGCTTTCGAGGCATGCGGCTGAACCGGCCAAACTGACGCCGGCGGTGCAATTGACCATCCTCGCCGCGCATTTGCAACCGGTGTTGCTGGCGGCCGCGCTGGCCTGGACGTTGTTGAAATGATCGGGCGGCTGAGCGGTACGCTGCTGGAAAAACATCCGCCGCAGGTGCTGCTGGATGTCGGCGGGGTCGGCTACGAAATCGATGTGCCGATGAGCAGTTTCTACAACTTGCCGGCGGTTGGCCAGCCGCTGACGCTGGTGACGCATTTCGTGGTGCGCGAAGACGCGCAGCAGCTTTTCGGTTTTCTCAGCCAGAAAGAGCGCGCCGCGTTCCGCGAACTGATCCGGATCTCCGGCGTCGGCCCCAAACTGGCCTTGTCGGTGTTGTCCGGCATGAGCGCCGATGATCTGGCGCAGTGCATCGTGCTGCAGGATGCCGGCCAACTGACCCGGGTGCCGGGCATCGGCAAGAAAACCGCGGAACGTCTGCTGCTGGAATTGAAAGGCCGCCTGGCCGATGCCTTGCCACAGGTCGGCGGGCTGACGGCGAGCGCCGGTGTGACCCATGACGCGTTGGGCGCGCTGCTGGCGCTGGGCTATTCCGACAAGGAGGCATTGCCGACGCTGAAGCAGTTGCCGGACGGTTTGAGCCTGGAAGAATCGATTCGTCAGGCGTTGAAACTGCTGGCCAGAAAATGATGCCCCGAGACCATGCTTGAACCCGACCGTCTGATTGCACCGGCCCCCGCTTCACGCGAAGAGGAGGCCTTCGAGCGCGCGTTGCGTCCGCAGCGATTGTCCGAGTATGTCGGCCAGGTGCGGGCGCGCGAACAACTGGATATCTTCATCACGGCGGCGAAGAATCGCGGCGAGGCGCTCGATCATGTGCTGCTGTTCGGCCCGCCGGGCCTGGGCAAGACCACGCTGGCGCATATCATTTCGCGCGAGATGGGCGTCAATCTGCGTTCCACCTCCGGGCCGGTGCTGGAGCGCGCCGGCGATCTGGCGGCGCTGCTGACCAATCTGGAACCCAACGATGTGCTGTTCATCGATGAAATCCACCGCTTGAGCCCGGTCGTGGAGGAGATACTCTATCCGGCGCTGGAGGATTATCAGCTCGACATCATGATCGGCGAAGGGCCGGCGGCGCGTTCGGTGAAGCTCGATCTGCCGCCGTTCACGCTGATCGGCGCCACCACCCGCGCCGGCATGCTGACCAATCCGCTGCGCGACCGTTTCGGCATCGTCGCGCGCCTGGAGTTCTACACACCGGAGGAACTGGCGTTCATTGTCGCCCGTTCGGCGCGTTTGCTGGGCGTCGATACCAGTGATGCAGGCGCGGTGGAAATCGCCCGCCGCTCACGCGGCACGCCGCGCATCGCCAACCGTTTGCTGCGCCGGGTGCGGGATTACGCCGAGGTCAAGGCCAACGGCAAAGTCAACGCGCCGGTGGCTGATGCGGCCCTGAAAATGCTGGAAGTCGACAGCGTCGGGCTGGATGTGATGGACCGCAAACTGTTGTCGGCGATGCTGGAGAAGTTCGCTGGCGGACCAGTCGGTCTGGAGAATCTGGCGGCGGCGATCGGCGAGGCGGCGGATACCATCGAGGATGTGCTGGAGCCGTATCTGATCCAGCAGGGTTTCCTGGCCCGCACGCCGCGCGGCCGAGTGGCGCAACCACTGGCCTGGCGGCATTTCGGATTCATCCAGCCCGGTACCGCGCAAGACGCCGATCCGGAGTTGTTCTGACTTGGTAGGCCAATCTGGTTGGTTGGCTGGAAAGGTTGAAATGTCTAAGTTGAAGCTATGAGCGCCCATCTGAATCCCCCGCCGCCGCCGTTCAGTTGGCCGGTGCGGGTGTATTGGGAAGATACCGATGCCGGTGGCGTGGTGTATTACGCCAACTATCTGAAATTTCTTGAACGGGCGCGTACCGAATGGCTGTCGTCGCTGGGGCTGGAGCAGGATCAGATGGCGCGTGATGCCGGTGTGGTGTTTGTGGTGCGACGGGTCGAAGCGGATTTCCTGATGCCGGCGCGGTTCAATGATCGGTTGCAGGTGCGCAGCCAGTTGGTCGAATTGGGGCGCGCCAGTTTGAGCATGACGCAGCAGGTGCTGCGCGGCGAGAATCTGCTGTTGCAGGCGCAGGTCAAAGTGGCTTGCGTGCGGCACGCGGGATTTCGCCCCGCTAGAATCCCGGATTTGGTGAGTCAAGCATTTGGAGCCGTGATCTGATGGATATCGCCCTGACACAGGATATGTCGTTTATTTCCCTCATCCAGCAAGCCAGTTGGGTGGTGAAATTCGTTATGTTGCTGCTGCTGGCCGCTTCGCTGGCTTCCTGGTGGCTGATCTTCGAGAAGCTGTTCACGCTGCGCCGCGAACGCCTGCAAGCCGAGGTTTTCGAGCGCGAGTTCTGGGGCGGCGGTCATACCGACATCGTCAAGCGCGCCGATGAGGAGGGGCGGCGTAGCAGCCTGGAAGAAGTGTTCCGCGCCGGCTGGCGGGAGTTTCGCGGCAAGCGCAAGCTGAACGTCGCGCCGCAGACCGTGATCGAAAGCTCGCGCCGGGCGATGCGCGCCGCCTATCAGCGTGAAATGGATCAGGTCGAGTCGTATCTGCCGTTTCTCGCGACGGTCGGTTCGGTGTCACCCTATATCGGTCTGTTCGGCACGGTGTGGGGCATCATGAACGCCTTTCTGGGCTTGTCGAACGTCGCCCAAGCCACGTTGGCGCATGTCGCGCCAGGCATCGCCGAGGCGTTGATCGCCACCGCCATCGGCTTGTTCGCGGCAATACCGGCGGTCATCGCCTATAACCGCTTCACCCACGATATCGACCGGCTGGCGAGTCGTTACGATATTTTCATGGAAGAGTTTTCCAATATCCTGCAACAGGAGATGGGACGCACATGATCCCGCGCCGAACCCGCAAGGCGGTCAACCAGATCAACGTCGTGCCCTACATCGACGTGATGCTGGTATTGCTGGTGATCTTCATGGTCACCGCGCCCTTCATCAATCCGACCCAGGTCGAGTTGCCAAGCATCGGCAAGAGCGCTGAAGCGCCGCAGGCGCCGCTGGAAGTGGTGATCCGCATCGATGGCGGGCTGATGCTGCGCGATCGCAGTACCGATGAGGAGGGTGAAGTCGTTACCGAAAGCGGTCTGGAAATGGCGATCCGCGCGCGCCAACGCATCGCACCCAAGCAGGCGGTGGTGATTTCCGCGGACAAGAGCGTGCGTTACGAGTCGGTGATGCGCGTCATGGATACCTTGCAGTCGCTGGGTGTGGCGCGGGTCGGACTCCTGGTCAAACCGGCGCAGCCATGACCCGCGCGCAGCGCATGCAGCATGTCTCTTCAGGCAGTCTGGCCTTGTTGGTGCATGGCATGTTGCTGCTCGGCCTGATGGTCGGGGTGTCCTGGAAGATCCCCCCGCAACTGCCGATCGAGGCGGATTTATGGCTGGAACTGCCAGCGCTGCCGCCATCCATTCCCGCCCCGGAGTTCGCCACTCAGCCGGATACCTTGCCACCCGAGCCCGAACCTGAAGCGCTCCCCGAACCCGTGCCCGCGCAACCCGATGCAGCGCAGATCGCCCTGGAACAGGCGGAGCGGCAGCGCCTTGCGGAACAACGCCAAGCCGAACGCCAGCAAGCCGCTTTGCAGAAGAAACTCGACGAGGAGCGGCGGGTCGAGGCGATGCGCCAGGCCGAACAGGCGCGTGCCGATAAGGAGCGTGCCGAAAAGGAGCGCCAGGAAAAACTTCGCATCGATAACGAAAAGCGGGAACAAACCCGTCGTCAAATCGACCAAGACTTGGCGCGTCAGATGCGCGACGAACTGGATGCCGAAGCGGCGCAACTGGGCGCTTTGCAGCGCGGCTCGCGAGCCGGCAACCAGGCCCGGGTGGTACGCGATTTTCAGGAGCGTATCCGGGCCAAGATCAGAGATGCCTTGATATTGCCGCAGAACATCAAAGGAGACGCGGAAGTGACGTTTCAAGTCGATTTATTGCCCAATGGCGAAGTGCTGCGCGTTACATTGCTCAGAACCAGCGGCCAAGCCCTGTACGATAGCGCAGTAGAACGCGCGATATTCCGCGCCTCGCCATTGCCGTTGCCCAGCGACCGAGAGGCTGCAAGACCGTTTCGCGACGGTTTGACGTTGAAATTCCGTCCTTCCGACGATACGTTCGGGATGCCATGATGCGGCTGATTTTCCAGCCGACCAACCGATTGTTCGCCATGTTGCTTCGACTGATTGTTGCTGTGCTGCTGGTTTTATCCGCCCTGCCGGCCCGGGCGTCGATGACCATCGAGATTGTCGGCGGCGCATCCAACCGGATTCCGCTCGCCATTTTGCCGTTCGGCGTCAAGCAGGCGGATGCGGCGCGCTCTGTTGCATTGTTGCAGGTGGCGGATGTGGTGGCTTCGGATCTTGGCAGCAGTGGCTATTTCCGCCTGGTCGACAGCGATGGCAGCGTTTCACCCGCCAACCCGCAACTGCTTTCCCTGCCGGTCTGGAAAGGTCGCGGGGCCGATGCGGTGCTGATCGGGCAGGTGGCCGCGACGGATGCGGGCATGTTCGAAGTTCGGTTCTGGTTGATGGATGCGGTTCGCAATACGCAATTGACGGCGATGGCCTTTAACACGCCCGCCTCCGGATTGCGGGTGGTCGCGCACAAGATCGCCGACAAGGTACATGAGGCATTGCTCGGCGAGCCGGGCAGTTATTCGGGGCGCATCGCCTATATCCTGAAGCGCGGCACGCGTTATGAATTGCAGGTCGCCGACGCCGACAGTCACAATGCCGTCACCATCACCGCTTCGCCCGAGCCGCTGATTTCTCCGGCCTGGTCGCCGGACGGCCAACGACTGGCCTATGTTTCGTTCGAAGACAAGAAACCGGTGGTGTACGTGCAGAATCTCGCCGATGGCGCGCGCCGCGCGGTGGCCAAGTTCCGCGGTTCCAACTCCGCGCCGGCCTGGTCGCCGGATGGGCGCCGGCTGGCGGTAACACTGTCCAAGGACGATACCTCGCAGATCTACATGCTTGATCTGCAAAGCGGCGCAACCACCCGTTTCACTCATGGCGGCGCGCTGGATACCGAACCGGTATTCAGCCCGGATGGAGGCTGGCTGTATTTCACCTCGAATCGAGGCGGCACACCGCAGATCTATCGGGCTTCATTGATCGATGGCGGCGTCAGCCGTATCACCTTCGATGGCGGGTACAATGTTTCTCCGGCGCTGTCTCCAGATGGCGGCACCTTGGCCTTCGTGCACCGCCGTGACGGACGTTTTCATATCGCGGCGATGGATTTGGCGACCAGACAGATGCGGGTGTTGACCGATACGGCGTATGACGAGTCGCCGAGTTTTGCGCCCAACGGGCGGCGAATTCTGTATGCCACGCTGGTCAACAATCGCGGTGTCCTGGCGACAGTGAGCGTCGATGGCAAGGTGCGGCAGCGGTTATCGCAGAGCGGTGACCTGCGTGAACCGTCCTGGGGGCATTGAATGGTTTCTGGGTGTCATATTTTCCCGGTTGCGTTCAAACTTGTACCTTGCATGCATTTGGGCAGTGATTCGAAATTCTGGAAATCAACACATTCGCTAGTTTCATCAACGGTTATGTCCATTGCATATTTGTCATGAATTGGGAGTTCTCATGAAACATCTGATTTTTTTCGCCCTGCTGGGCGCATTGCTCGCGGGTTGTGCCGATACGCCTTTGAAGGAGGCCAGCATCGAAGATCGCTCTCTGGTCACCACCAGCGGCACCGTTGACGGGGCGGGGGCTGTGCCGAGCAAGGCCGCTGGCGATTCATCTTTCGGCAAGTCGGACCCGGCGACGACAGCCGGCCTGACTGCCCCGGGGGTTTCGTCGAAAACGCTCCCGGCTGGTGTCGAAACGCGGGGGGTTGATATGCAAAGCCCGGAGGCCAAACCTTTGGATGGCGCCGGCAAAACCACTGCGGCTGATGGCAAGCCAGGCTCTGGCGCATCTGACCGCACCGATGCTTTGCGATATCAGCAGCAGCCGGTGCTGGACCCGAAGGATCCGCAAAGTCCTCTGTCTGAGCGCCGCCTGTTCTTCGAGTACGATAGTGCGGTGATTCGCGACGAATATCGGACTTTGCTCGAACTGCATGCCCAGTACCTGAAGCAGGAGCAGGCCGCCAGACTGATCCTTCAGGGACACGCCGACGAACGCGGCAGTCGTGAATACAACCTGGCGTTGGGTCAGCGTCGTGCCGAATCCGTGTATAAGGCGTTGAATTTGCTTGGAGTTGCCGATACTCAGATGGAAGCCGTCTCCCTCGGCGAGGAAAAGCCTCTGGTCGAAGGCCATGATGAAAGCGCCTGGTCGCAGAATCGGCGGACCGAGCTGCTGTATCAGGGCGAGTGAGTTTGCCATGCGACGCAGCGCGTTAGGTTTCGCTCTGGTTGCCCTGCTTGCGGCACAGGCAAACTGGGCGGGTCCGCTCGAGGATGCCTTGGCCCAATTGAGCACGTTGGCCGCCGCCAGCAAATCGCAAAACGATCGTATCGCTCGACTTGAAGCGCAATTGCAAAGCCAGGGCCTGCTCGGTTTGTTGAACCAGGTCGAGACGCTGAAAGCCGACCTGGCGCGCTTGCGCGGGGCGCAAGAGGAACAGGCGTATCGTCTGGAAACCGCCGACAAACGCACCCGTGATCTGTTTCTCGACCTGGATGAACGCCTCAAGGAGGTCGCCAGTCGTCCGGTCGCGTTGCCGGCCGATGCCATCCGGCTGCAACCCTCGCAATCTCTGGTGTCTTCGCGCTTGCCAGCCGAGTTGCCGGTCCAGACATCCGATGCGGAGGCCGAAGCGAGAGCTTATGAAATAGCGCATGGTCTGATCAAGGCGGGTAAATACAGGGAGGCTATCATTGCCTTCCGGGCATTCGTCAGCCAATACCCGAATGGCTCGCTGGCCGCCAATGCGGTGTACTGGATCGGCATTTCCCAGGTGACCGGTTTGTCCGATTTCACGGCTGCCGCCGCGACCTATCAGTCTTTGCTGAAAGACTATCCTGCCAGTCCCAAGGTGCCGGATACCTTGCTGTCTCTGGCGCGGGCGCAGATTCATCAGAACGACAAGGATTCCGCGCGATCGACGTTGAACCTGTTGCTGGGCAGTCATCCAGCCAGCAAGGCGGCGGAAAACGGCAAGAAACTGCTTGCCACGCTGAATTAGGCTGCCGTACTTTGACGGCCAGTCGCCTGAGGGTCAGCGAAATCTTTTTTTCACTTCAGGGTGAAGCCAGTCGGGTCGGATTGCCCACGGTGTTCATCAGGCTGACCGGTTGTCCCCTGCGTTGCGTCTACTGCGACACCGACTATGCGTTTCAGGGCGGTGATTGGTACACGCTGACGGAAATCATGGAGCAAGTAGAGCGCCATCCGACACGCCATGTCACGGTAACCGGCGGTGAACCGCTGGCGCAGAAAGCCTGCCATGAATTGCTGCGGGTATTGTGCGATGCCGGTTACGACGTTTCGCTGGAAACCAGCGGTGCGCTGGACATCAGTGATGTCGATGGTCGGGTTGCGCGCATCGTCGATCTGAAAACTCCGGCTTCCGGCGAAGTCGAACGCAATCTCTGGTCGAATCTGAGCGTCCTGACGCCGCGCGACGAAATCAAGATTGTCCTTGCCGATGCGGCTGATTACGACTGGGCCAGGCAGGTATTGGTCGAACATGGTATCGAGCAGCGCTGTCCGGTGCTGTTTTCGCCAGTGTGGAATCAGGTCGATCCCGCCGATCTCGCGGCATGGATACTGCGCGACGGATTGCCGGTGCGCCTGCAGGTTCAATTGCACAAGATACTCTGGCAGGAGGCGAAAGGCCGATGACCCGCGCCGTCGTTTTGCTGTCGGGCGGACTCGATTCTGCCACTACTCTGGCGCTGGCCCGGCAGGATGGCATGGTTTGCCATGCATTAAGCCTGGACTACGGCCAACGCCATCACGCGGAACTGGAAGCGGCGCGCAACCTGGCATTGAGCCTGGGCGCGGCGGAACATCGTGTGATGCGGCTGGATATGGGTGCTTACGCCGGCTCGGCGCTGACTGATGCTTCGATCGCAGTACCCGAAACCACCAGTGTCGGCATTCCTGTGACTTATGTGCCAGCGCGCAATACCATCATGCTGGCGCTGGCTTTGGGCTGGGCGGAGGTGCTGGATGCGGACGCCATCTACATTGGCGTGAATGCGCTGGATTATTCGGGCTATCCGGATTGCCGCCCCGATTTTGTCGCGGCTTTTCAGCAACTTGCCGATCTTGCTACCAAGCGCGCCGTGAATGGCGCCGCGATCGAAATCCGCGCGCCGTTGATCCACCTGAGCAAGGCGGAAATCGTGCTGCTCGGTATGCGTCTGGGCGTCGATTTTCAGGCCACAGTGTCCTGCTATCAGGCCGATAATCATGGGCGCGCCTGCGGTCGTTGCGATTCCTGCCGACTGCGGCGCCAGGGGTTCGAGCAGGCCGGTCTGGCCGATCCGACGCGTTACCAGGATTGATGTACATGTATTGCTTCGTTGCAACTGATTCGCTGCGCGCGCGGCGTAAACCATGCTGTCTAGAGGAGATAACAAATGGATGTCGTTGAAAACCCCGCATTGGTCGTTGCCTGGGTTGGCTTTTTTCTGGCGCTGATTTTTGGTTTTGTTGCCAACAAAACCAGCTTCTGCACCATGGGGGCAGTATCAGATATCGTCAATATGGGTGACTGGGGACGAATGCGATCCTGGTTGCTGGGTATCGGCCTGGCGATCATCGGCACCAATCTGCTGGCCTATATGGCTTACGTCGATCTCGGTCAGGCTTTCTACACGCGTGGCACGGTGCACTGGCTGGCGGCGTTGGTTGGCGGTTTGACTTTCGGTCTGGGCATGACCCTGGCCGGCGGATGCGGACAACGGACGCTGGTAAGGCTCGGAGGCGGCAACCTGAAATCCATCGTGGTCTTCATGTTCCTTGGCTATACCGCGCTGGTGACCATGAACGGCATTCTGCGGGTGTTTGTCGATAGCGTGTTGCGCGCTGATGCCGTGACCTTGCATCTGGATGGTCTGCAGACTTTGCCCAGCCTGCTCGGCATGGCCGACAAGGTTTCGCATTTCTCGGTGGCCCTGGTACTGGCTGTGCTGATACTGGCGTTCGTGTTCGCCAACAAGGAATTTCGCGAGAATCGCGATAATCTGCTGGCCGGCGTGGTGGTTGGTGGCGTGGTGGTGGCGGGCTGGTATGCCACTGGTTATCTGGGATTCGGTGAGGATCCGGAGACCATGGAACTGGCTTATATGGGCACCGATTCGCGTGGTCCCGAGTCGATGACTTTCGTCGGACCGCTGGCCTATACCATGGATCTTTGGGCTTATTGGCGCGACAAGCGTGTCACTTTCGGCGTGGCCAGCGTGTTCGGGGTGGTGATGGGGTCATTTGCTTATTCCGTTCTCAGTCGCAGTTTCCGCTGGGAATATTTCAACTCGCCACAGGACATGTTCCGTCATATCGTAGGGGGAGTCCTGATGGGTTTTGGTGGCATTACCGCCATGGGTTGTACCATCGGACAAGCGGTAACCGGTGTTTCCACTTTGGCAATCAGTTCTTTCATCGTATTCTTCGGCATTGTCGCGGGCTCTGCGATCACCATGAAAGTCCAGTACTACTTGATGATGCGGGATGCCTGACGCAAATGATCAGCTTCAAGTCGTTCATGTCGCGGCCGATATTGAAATCGGGCGGGATTCCTTAAAGCGCCGCAAAAGGAAAGGGAATTCAATGCGTAAGTTGTTGATGGGTTCGTTGATGATGGGCATGGCGGCTTTGATGTCGGCGCCGGTTCATGCCAGCGAGGATTCGACCAAGGCGATCAATTTCGAGTTTGTCGATATCGAAGGCAAAAACCTGAAATTGTCGGATTTCAAGGGCAAGTGGGTTCTGGTCAATTTCTGGGCCCCCTGGTGTCCGCTATGCTGGGTCGAAGTGCCGACGCTCAACGAACTCAACAAGCGCAAGGATTTCGTGGTGATAGGCGTAGGCCTCGATTACGGCCCCGATGCAAATGTGGTCAAAGAGACTGCCAGCCGCCACAGCATCGATTTTCATGCCGTGGTCGCGGGCGGCGCGCGGCGAAATGCGGATAGCCCGTTCCGTCAAGTCGGCCCGGTTGATTTCTATCCCACTTCCTACATATACGATCCGGAGGGCGAGATCGTGATGTTCATCCCCGGTCAGGTCAGAATGAACAAGATTGTCGCGTTTGTGGATAACTACAATGCCAAGAACACCCGCTTTGCGGGCGGCAAGCCGGCATCTGCTTCGTCGATCAAGGAAGTGAACTTCTCCAAACCCAATGCCGGCGCCGCACCCAAACGCCCGGCCCGCACCACGACTTATTAGTACCGACTTGTTCAGGCGCCCGTTGACTGACGGGGCGTTTTTGACAATAATTGCGGACTTTTCCGGGTCGGTAGCTCAGCCGGTAGAGCAGCGGACTTTTAATCCGTTGGTCGCGAGTTCGAATCTCGCCCGACCCACCAGTCAATGGGCTGTTAGCTCAGTTGGTAGAGCAGCGGACTCTTAATCCGTAGGTCGAGTGTTCGAGCCACTCACAGCCCACCAAGACAAGGGTCTGGAGCAGTCCAGGCCCTTTTTTCATTTGCGCTTCGGTTGTTGCTCCAACTTGACCGGATCAGGCGCAGTCGCTAGTGTTAAGCCCTTTTGAAAGAGCAAGAAAATCCACCATGGCAGACATGGAATTGACCGGTGCGGAAATCGTTGTGAGCTGTCTGCGGGATGAGGGTGTCAAGCACCTGTTCGGCTATCCCGGTGGTGCAGTTCTCAACATCTACGACGAAATCTACAAGCAGACCGCCTTCAAGCACATTCTTGTTCGTCATGAGCAGGCGGCGGTGCATGCGGCGGATGCCTATGCGCGCGCGACCGGCCAAGTCGGCGTGGCGATCGTTACCTCCGGGCCGGGCGCGACCAATGCCGTGACCGGTATTGCCACGGCTTACATGGATTCGATTCCGATGGTGGTGATCTCCGGACAGGTTCCTACGGCTGCGATTGGTCAGGATGCCTTCCAGGAAGTCGATATGGTCGGGATTACCCGGCCCTGCGTGAAACACAATTTCCTGGTGCGGGACGTCCATGATCTGGCGGCAACCATCAAGAAGGCGTTCTACATCGCCGCCACCGGCCGGCCGGGGCCGGTGGTGGTCGATATCCCGAAGGATGTCACCCAGCATTATTGCCAGTACGACTATCCCAAGACCATCTCCATGCGGTCCTACAATCCGACCAGCAAGGGGCATGCCGGTCAGATCAAGAAAGCCGCGCAGATGTTGCTCGATGCCAAGCGGCCGATGGTCTACACAGGTGGTGGCGTGGTGCTGGGCAATGCCGCAGCCCAGGTCACGGAGTTGGTTCGCATGCTCGGCTATCCGGCGACCAGTACGCTGATGGGGCTGGGCGGCTATCCTTCCCCCGACCCGCTGTTTCTCGGCATGCTCGGCATGCATGGCACGATCGAAGCGAATATGGCCATGCAGCACTGCGATGTGTTGCTGGCGGTCGGCGCGCGCTTCGATGACCGCGTCATCGGCAACCCCAAGCATTTCGCCAAGGAAGCGCGGCGCATCATCCATATCGATGTCGATCCTTCCTCGATTTCCAAGCGGGTCCGCGTCGACGTGCCGATCGTTGGCGAGGTGTCGCAGGTTCTGGATGAAGTCATCAAATTGTTGCGCGCCGATTCGACCCAACCCGACGAGCAGGCCTTGAAGGCGTGGTGGGCGCAGATCGAATTGTGGCGGGCGCAGGATTGTCTGAAATACGACCGTGGGTCGGCCGTGATCAAGCCTCAGTTTGTGGTCGAGAAACTGTATGAAGTGACGCGTGGCGACGCCTATGTCACCTCCGATGTCGGGCAGCACCAGATGTGGGCCGCGCAGTATTACCAGTTCGACAAGCCGCGACGCTGGATCAATTCCGGCGGCCTGGGCACCATGGGTTTCGGACTGCCGGCGGCGATGGGCGTGCAGATGGCTTATCCGGAAGCGATGGTCGCCTGCATTACCGGCGAAGGCAGCATCCAGATGAACATCCAGGAATTGTCCACCTGCAAGGAATGGAACCTGCCGATCAAGGTGATCCTGCTCAACAACGGTTATCTGGGCATGGTGCGGCAGTGGCAGGAGTTTTTCTACGAAGAGCGCTATGCCGAGTCATACATGAATTCACTGCCCGATTTCGTCAAGTTGGCCGAGGCCTACGGTCATATCGGCATGACCATCGACAAACCGGAGGATGTCGAACAGGCATTGCGTGATGCGTTCGGCAAATACAAGGATCGTCTGGTGTTCCTGAATTTCCTGACCGATCCGCGTGAAAACGTGTTTCCCATGATCCCGGCGGGCAAAGGCCTGTCCGAGATGATTCTGCTTTAGGGCCAAGCCATGCGTCACATCATCTCATTGCTGATGGAAAACGAATCCGGAGCGCTGTCGAGGGTTGCCGGCCTGTTTTCAGCGCGCGGTTACAACATCGAATCGCTGTCCGTGGCGCCGACGGAAGATCCGACCTTGTCGCGCATGACTATCGTCACGCGTGGCTCGACCGACGTCATCGAGCAAATCACCAAGCAGCTCAACAAGCTGATTGACGTGGTCAAGGTGCAGGATCTGACCGACGGCAGCCATATCGAACGCGAGCTGATGTTGGTCAAGGTGCGCGCGACCGGTGATCAACGGGAAGAAATGAAACGACTGACCGATATTTTTCGCGGCCGGATTCTCGATGTCTCGGACAAGACTTACACCATTGAATTGACCGGGCCGGTCTCTAAACTCGACGCGTTTCTGGATGCCGTCGAAGCGGCGAATATCCTGGAAACCGTGCGAACGGGCGCCTCGGGCATCGGTCGCGGTGACCGCATCATGAAAATTTGATAGCAACGAAAGGAAATGACATGAAGGTTTACTACGAAAAAGACGCCGATCTCTCCCTGATCAAAAAGAAGAAGGTCGCCATCGTCGGTTATGGTTCACAGGGCCATGCCCACGCCAACAACCTGAAGGACTCCGGCGTCAAGGTGACGGTCGGGCTGCGCAAGGATGGCGCATCCTGGAACAAGGCCAAGAATGCCGGCCTGAATGTCAAGGAAGTCGCGGAAGCCGTCAAAGGCGCCGATGTGGTCATGATACTGGTGCCGGACGAGCAGCAACCCGATGTCTATCACAATGACATCGCCCCCCATATCAAGCAGGGTGCGGCGCTGGCCTTCGCCCACGGATTCAATATCCATTACAACCAGATCGTGCCGCGCGCCGACCTCGATGTGATCATGATCGCCCCCAAGGGTCCCGGCCATACCGTGCGCTCGACCTATATGCAGGGCGGCGGCGTGCCGTCGCTGATCGCGGTCTATCAGGATAAATCCGGCAAAGCCAAGGACATTGCGCTGGCCTATGCCGCAGCCAACGGTGGCGCCCGCGCCGGCGTCATCGAAACCAACTTCCGCGAGGAAACCGAGACCGATCTGTTCGGCGAACAGGCTGTGCTGTGCGGCGGCGCAGTCGAACTGGTCAAGATGGGTTTCGAGACACTGACCGAAGCCGGTTATGCCCCCGAAATGGCCTATTTCGAGTGTCTGCATGAACTCAAGCTGATCGTCGATCTGATCTATGAAGGCGGCATCGCCAACATGAACTACTCGATCTCCAACAATGCCGAGTATGGCGAGTATGTGACCGGCCCCGCCGTCATCAATGAACAGTCGCGTGTCGCGATGCGCCAGGCTCTGAAGAATATCCAGAACGGCGATTATGCCAAGCGCTTCATCCTCGAAGGCAAGACCAACTACCCCGAGATGACCGCACGTCGCCGCCTGAATGCCGAGCATCCAATCGAAATCGTCGGCGAAAAGCTGCGTGACATGATGCCCTGGATCAAGGCCAACAAGCTGGTCGACCGGAGCCGTAACTGACGTTGCTTGACGGACGGTTGACGGCGCTCGCCGCAACCGTTCCGGCCCGCGCCAGTCGCACTATCGGCACGATCTCGGTTTGTACGACAGCATGTTCCCGCGCTTGCATAACACCGCAATGGTCCGTTCTGGACGAAATGCCACACCTTCGTGTGACTGGGGAAGCGCCATGAACTCTGTATGGGTAGGTCTTTGAAGATGATGAAATCGGACTCAAGCCCAAGCAAGGAAACGGCAAGCGAAGGTGATGACGCGCGCAAGCCATCTCGACGTGGCATTTTTCTGCTGCCCAATCTGCTGACAACCGGCGCGCTGTTCGCCGGCTTTTTCGCCATTGTCCAGGCGATGAACGGACACTTCGAGCAGGCCGCCGTGGCGATACTGGTGGCCATGGTTCTGGATGGCCTGGATGGACGTGTGGCGCGTTTGACGAATACTCAAAGTGCATTCGGCGCGGAATACGATTCGCTGTCCGACATGGTTTCCTTCGGCGTCGCGCCGGCCTTGGTGATGTACAGCTTTGCCCTGCAAGGCATGGGCAAACTGGGCTGGATCGCCGCGTTTGTATACTGTGCCGCAGCGGCGTTGCGACTGGCTCGGTTCAATACCATGCTGGCGGTGCAGGACAAGCGCTGGTTCGTGGGCTTGCCCAGTCCGGCCGCAGCGGCATTGGTCGCGGCATTCGTATGGCTGATGGTTGACAACCAGGCGATGGGAAATGGCGCGCATTGGCTGGCCTGGAGCATCATGTTGTTCGCCGGCATCAGCATGGTGACCAATCTGGCCTTCTACAGCGGCAAGGATTTCAACCTCAAGCGCAGCGTGCCCTTCGTGGTTGTGGTGTTGATCGCGCTGGGGTTTTCCCTGATTTCGCTCGATCCGCCTATCGTGCTGTTTCTGCTGTTCCTGGGCTATGGTTTGTCGGGCTATCTGCTTTGGTTGAAGCGCCGCTATTTCAGGAAGCATCCGGTATCGACGAGTCCGAACGAGTGAGTTCTTGATTGAGCCCTGAAATGGGCTCGATCTGCATCTGGAGCGGGTCATGAGTGAGCAACTGATAATTTTCGACACCACCTTGCGCGATGGTGAACAAAGTCCCGGCGCGGCGATGACCAAGGATGAAAAGATCCGCATCGCCCGGCAACTCGAACGGCTGGGCGTGGACGTCATCGAAGCCGGCTTTGCCGCAGCCAGCCCAGGCGACGCGGAAGCGATACGCAGCGTCGCCGGCATCATCAAGAATTCCACGGTCTGCTCTTTGGCGCGCGCCAATGAACGCGACGTGCGTGCCGCCGGCGAGGCGATCAGACCTGCCGCCGCGGGGCGTATCCACACCTTCATCGCCACCAGCCCGATCCATATGGAAAAGAAGCTGCGCATGCAGCCCGATCAGGTGGTCGAGGCGGCCGTCAAAGCCGTCAAACTGGCGCTGGAATACACCGACGATGTGGAGTTTTCCGCCGAGGACGCGGTGCGTTCCGAAATGGATTTTCTCTGCCGTGTGTTCGAGGCCGTGATCAACGCCGGGGCCCGGACGCTGAACGTGCCGGATACCGTCGGCTACAGCATTCCGGCGCTGTGGGGCGAACGCATGCGCCAGTTGATCGAACGCGTGCCGAATTCCGATCAGGTGATCTGGTCCACCCACTGTCACAACGATCTCGGGATGGCGGTCGCCAATTCCCTGGCGGCGGTGATGAATGGCGCGCGGCAGGTCGAGTGCACCATCAACGGACTGGGCGAGCGCGCCGGCAACGCCGCGCTGGAAGAAGTGGTGATGGCGGTCAAAACCCGACGCGATGTGTTCAATTGCGATTCGCGCATCGATACTACCCAGATCGTGCCGTCCTCGCGCCTGGTATCGCAGATTACCGGCTATCCGGTGCAGCCGAACAAGGCGATTGTCGGCGCCAACGCGTTCTCGCACGAGTCCGGGATTCATCAGGACGGGGTGCTGAAGCATCGCGAAACCTACGAAATCATGCGTGCCGAGGATGTCGGCTGGAGCCACAACAAGCTGACCCTGGGCAAGCTGTCCGGGCGCAACGCCTTCCGCACCCGCTTGCATGAACTAGGCATCATCATGGAGAGCGAGGAAGCCCTGAATCAGGCTTTCGCCCGATTCAAGGAACTGGCCGACAAGAAACGCGAGATTTTCGATGAGGATCTGCACGCGCTGGTCGCGGTGGAAGGTAATCTCGATACCTGTGATCGGTTCAAGCTGACCTCGCTCAAGGTGTGCTCCGAAACCGGCGAGACGCCGCATGCCAGAATCGTTCTGTCCGATGGCGGCAATGAACTCAGCGCGGATGAAATCGGCGGTGGCCCGGTCGATGCGTCATTCCGGGCGATCGAAAAAATCGTTGAAAGCGGTTCCACGCTATTGCTCTATTCGGTCAACAACATCACTACCGGCACCGACGCGCAGGGCGAAGTGACGGTGCGTTTGAGCCGGAATGGCCGCATCGTCAATGGTCAGGGTGCGGATACCGATATCGTCATTGCTTCGGCCAAGGCTTACCTGAATGCACTGAACAAACTGTTTGGCGCCGAAGAACGGGCGCACCCGCAGGTTTGATCGAAGCCAGACCCGAGAAACGAAAAGGGCGGCCGCGGCCGCCCTTTTTGTGGTTTACCGATTACTTGTCGTTATGCAGGCAAGGGATCTTGCCGTTGTTTTCGCTGATGTTGGCGGGGACTTTCCAGAACCACATCTGCCACATGGAAATCACCCACATGATGGCGAACGACATGCCCATGAATGCGCCGGAGATGATCACCACCCAGGCGAAACCGGTCCAGACCTTGGTCAGATACCAGGAAGCCACGTCGGTTATCAGTGTGGCAAAGGGAACGGCGATGACCAGGCACTTGAACCAGATGGGACGGACATAGGCATGGGTGAAGATATAGCCGACGATGAAGAAGATGAAAGTGATCGAGAACAGGTGGATGTGGGAGACGCGTACCAGCGTATGAATGGTCATGCCCTCGTCCTTGCCGGTGACCTTGGCCACGCCCTCGGCCGAGGTGAAGTCCGGCAGGTGCGGATTGGCTTCAGGGCTGTGACAGGCGATGCAATGTTCCTGCAGGATGGGATTGATCTTGGCTTCGAAATCGGCTTCGCTGTTCTCGGAATGCAGCCAGTCGATGATGACCTGCTTTTTCTCCGGAGGCAGCATGTCGGACATGGAGCCACGCAGTGCGGTTTCCAGTTTGGTGCCATCCGGATTGCCGCTGTAGGCGATCATCAGATCTTTGCCGGACAACATCGGGTCGCCATCCTTGTTGGCATGGTTTTCCCATACCTGGATCATGGCCATGAGGTAGCCAGTGCCGAATACCAGCAAAGTCATGGTGAACAATACCCGCAATGACATCGGCAGATACTTGAAATGAAGGTAATTCAGACTGGACATGGCAGGCTCGCAAAAGGGGCTCTTAAACGCTTGCGTGAGCGGGGTTGACTGAAAAAATGACGACGGAGTTTATTAGTGGATGCTAATGTCGTCAAATGCGCGGCTGCATGCAAGTGGATTGGTTGACCAAGATCAAATGCGTCTGCCGACGCGTGTATAAAGCGCAGCAGAAACGAAGAAAATCAGCGCCAACAGCCATTCCAGGGTCGCCAGTCGACTGGATAATCCGCCATCCGACCAGGCCCGGACCACCCCTTCCGTGAAATACAGCCAGATCAGCAACGTTGACCAGCGGTAGGTATAGATTTTGCCGCGCAGTATTCCGAACAGCGGCAGCAATAGCGGCAATACCTTCAGTACCAGCCAGGAGCCTCCGGGTCGCAACGGCGCCAGCCACAGTTCCCAGGCGACGGACAGCAGGATCAGGGCGATGAGGCTGGCTGAGGCAACGGTTTGCAGGATAGCCGGCAGGCGGGCGGGCGGCATCACGACCGTGCTGCCTGCGCCATGGCCACCAGGGCGTGTCGTGCCTGTTCCGCATCGTTCACCGGCGTAGCGAAATCGAAACGCAACAGTTGCTGATCGGCGCGCACATCGAAGCCGTCCGGATCAATGCCGATCATCTCCGCCTGCGCAGTGTCGACCGCATGCACATGGCGGCAGTAAGCGCGCAGATTTTCCGCATGATCATGATTCATGTGCGTCAGGATATCGGTCTCCTGATGCATCAATTGCACTTCCGGGAGCCGATACTGCGCCGGTTCCACCCAGTGAATCCGGCCGAAACCGCCTATGTAGCGAATGCGCACCGGTTCGATGCGATAAAAGCTGAAATCGTGCATTGCGAAATAGTCTTCCGCCTGCGGATGGAAACGCAGATAGCGCGGACCCAAAGCGGATTTTTCTTCCAGTCGTCGCGCCTGGCCCAGCACGGTGACGCGCCCGGCAACCTGCATGTCGGGACTGTAGGGCTGGACGATCAGCGAAACGCGCGGGTCGGCGGTGATGTTGCGGGTGTGTTCGGCCAGGGTCGATATCAGAATCACCGGGCAGCCCGTGTGATCAAGGATGAAGGGCGCGACCGAGCCGAATGGAAAGCCGGCCACCCGCTGTGAAAGGGTGGACAGCACGCCGCTGTGCTGACTGCGCACGAAGCGACGCGCGGCATCACCGTTGGTTTCGGTGGATTCGCTCATGTCGACAGCCTTGCTGCGATCTCGGCCAGTCGCTTGCCTTGCGCGAACGCCAGCTTGCGTTCCTCCTCGGTGATCGGCTGGCGACCGTCCGCTCCCGCCCAGTGACTGGCGCCGTAGGGGGTGCCGCCGGAACGTGTCAGATTGAGTTCCGCGTTGCTGTAAGGCAGGCCGACAATGACCATGCCGTGATGCAGCAGCGGCGTCATCATCGACATCAAGGTCGCTTCCTGGCCGCCATGCAGACTGGCGGTGGAGGTGAACACGCAACCCGGCTTGTCGATCAGGTCGCCGTTCAGCCACAGCCCCGATGTGCCGTCCCAGAAATGCTTCATGGCCGCCGCCATGTTGCCGAAGCGGGTCGGCGAACCGACGGCAATGCCGATGCATTCCTGCAAATCGCGGTGGCTGGCGAACGGCGCGCCGCTGTCCGGCACCAGTTTGGCCGGGGTGTCGGATTCGGTCATCACTTTCGGTACCGTGCGCACCCGCGCGGCCATGCCCGGCACCGATTCGACGCCATGCGCCAGATGTTGCGCCAACTGCCTGACCGAGCCATGCAGGCTGTAATACAGAACCAGGATTTCTTTCATATCGAACCTCTGTTTAACCTTGCCGATGATACCGCGTGTGCGCAGCGGTTCTGGCGATGTGCGTCGGTTTGCCGGAAAATGCCGGTTTTCCTGAACCCGGGTTGCCCGTCATGAATCTCCACGAATATCAGGCCAAGTCGGTGTTGCGCGACTATGGCATCGCCACCCCGCGCGGGGTGGTCGTCGCCAGCGCCGAGGGTTGCGCTTCGGCGGCGGCTGAACTGGGCGGCGCGGCATGGGTGGCCAAGGCGCAGATTCATGCCGGCGGACGCGGCAAGGCCGGCGGTGTGCAACTGGCGCGTTCGCTGGAAGAACTGCAAGCGTTCGCGCAGCGGCTGCTTGGCAGTCGGCTGACCACTTATCAGAATGCACCGGATGGTCAGCCGGTGCATGAGTTGCTGATCGAGGAAACCTTGCCGATCGCGCGCGAACTGTACCTGTCGATCACCGTCGATCGCGCCGCGGAGCGCATCGGTCTGGTCGCCTCCGCCGCCGGCGGCATGGAAATCGAGGCGGTGGCCAGCAGCGAGCCGGACAAGATACTCAAGGAATGGGTTGACCCGGCCACCGGCCTGATGGATTACCAGGGCCGCAACCTGGCGTTCGGCCTGGGCTTGAGCGGCGAACAGATCGGCGCGTTCGTGAAGCTGGCGAAAACGCTGTATCGGGTGTTTGTCGACAAGGATCTGGCGCTGCTGGAGATCAACCCGCTGATCGTCAGCGTCGACGGACGCCTGTTGCCGCTGGATTGCAAGATGGGGCTGGACGACAACGCGCTGTATCGCCAGAAAGCGCTGGCGGATATCGCCGATCAGAGCCAGATCGACCCGAAGGAGGCGGAAGCGCAAGGCCACAACCTGAATTACATCGCGCTCAACGGCAATATCGGTTGCATGGTCAACGGCGCCGGTCTGGCGATGGCGACCATGGACCTGATACAGCTTTCCGGCGGTCAACCGGCCAATTTTCTTGATGTCGGCGGCGGCGCATCGGCGCAGACCGTTAGCCAGGCGTTCAAGATCATCCTCTCCGATCCGAACGTCAAGGCGGTGCTGATCAACATCTTCGGCGGCATCATGCGTTGCGATGTGATCGCTCAGGGCGTCATCGACGCGGTGCGTGAGGTCGGCGTGTCGATTCCGGTGGTCGTGCGGCTGGAAGGCACCAATGTCGAGCTGGGGCGCAAGATGCTGGCGGAATCGGGTTTGTCCATTATCGCCAGCGACGATCTGAACGCGGCGGCCAGGCTGGCGGTTGAAGCGGTAGCGGCGGAAGCCGCGAAGGGAAATTGACATGAGCATTCTGGTCGACAACAACACCAAGGTCATCTGCCAGGGCTTCACCGGCAAACAGGGCACGTTCCATTCCGAACAGGCCATCGCCTACGGTACCCGCATGGTTGGCGGCGTCACGCCGGGCAAGGGCGGGCAGCGCCACCTCGATCTGCCGGTGTTCGATACGGTGCGGCAAGCGGTGCGCGAGACTGGCGCCGATGCATCGGTGATCTACGTGCCGGCCGGCTTCGCGGCGGACGGCATTCTGGAAGCGGCAAATGCCGGCATCAAGGTTATCGTCTGCATCACCGAAGGCATCCCGGTGCGTGACATGATCAACGTCAAGGCAGCGCTGCGCGACAGCGGCGCAGTGCTGATCGGTCCGAATTGCCCGGGCATCATCACCCCGGACGCCTGCAAGATCGGCATCATGCCGGGTTTCATCCACCGGCCCGGCAAGGTCGGCGTGGTGTCGCGTTCCGGCACGCTGACCTATGAAGCGGTGTATCAGACCACCCGCCTGGGCCTTGGCCAGAGCACTTGCGTCGGCATTGGCGGAGATCCGATCAAGGGACTCGATTTCATCGACTGCCTGAGCATGTTCGAGGCGGATCCGGCTACCGAGGCGATCATCCTGGTCGGCGAAATCGGCGGCAGCCGCGAGGAAGAGGCCGCCGAATTCATCAAGGCGAAGGTCAGCAAGCCGGTGGCCGGCTATATCGCCGGCATCACTGCTCCAAAAGGCAAGCGCATGGGGCACGCCGGCGCGATCATCGCCGGCGGCAGCGGACGCGCCGAGGACAAGATCGCCGCGCTGGAAGCGGCCGGTGTGGTGGTTGCCAGGAGTCCGGCGGGACTCGGCGAGGCTTGCGTCGAGGCGATTGCACGCAAGGGCGCGTGCAAGGCCTGAGCAGGATGATCAACTGGCCATGACGCGATTCTTGCCGGCGCGTTTGGCCAGGTACATCGCCTGATCGGCACGCTTGATGGCGTCGGCGGCAGACTCGTCGCGCGCCAGCAGCGCGACGCCGGCGCTGAAGGTGATCAACAGCTTTTCCTTGCCGGCCAGGAAGTAGTTCTTGGTCAACTCGCGTTGCAGCCGGGTCATCGCAATGAGCGCTTCATCCAGGCCGGTATCCGGCATCAGGATGATGAACTCCTCGCCGCCATAGCGGGCCAGTGTGTCTTGCGGCCGCAAGTTTTCGCGCACCACCTTGACCAGGTGCAGCAAGGCTTCGTCGCCCGTGTCATGCCCCAGCCGGTCATTGAGTTTCTTGAAATTGTCGATGTCCAGCAATGCCACGGACAGATGCGTGTCCTTGCGCCGCATGGCCGAGATTTCACGCGCCAACGCCTCGTCCAGACCCTTGCGGTTGAGCGTGTTGGTCAACGGATCATGCCGCGCCGAAGCGCTGGCGTTATGCAGTTCAAGATGCAACTTGGCGATCTCCGCCTCGGTCGCCTGTACTTGCGATTGCAGGCTGTTCAATTGATCGCGTGCCATGGCTGTTTCATCGGCCATGGCGCGGCTGGCATCAATCACTTCACGCAACAAGGGCGCCAGTTGTTCAATGCTTTCGATCTGTTCGATCTGCCGCGCGCTGGATTCGATCTTGTGCTGAAACGAGGTGCTGGAATCATGCATGCTGGCCAGGCTCTCGATGAAGGCGCTCAACATCCGGCGCATTTCCTCCTGCGCCTGCAGCGAGCGACTTTTCGCTGCTTCCTGCTTGATCATCACATCCCGAATTCGCCGTTCGACATCATCCAGGCGACGCAGTGTCAACGGTGGCCTGACGGCGTTGAGCAAGGCGCCGATCTGGCCATCCAGCCAGCTGTCGGCGAGCGTCAGCTTGCTGATGTTTTCGATGATCAGGTGCAGCAGCTTGAGCAGCGCCTGTTTGATTTCCGCCTGCTCCTCGGCGGCGAACGACAGGTGGTGACTAAAGCTGGAGAGATCCTGCTCGGCGCGTTGAATGTCCGGGGAAGGCAAACGCAGGGTTTGCAGCAAACTGGAGACCTGCGCTGAAAAACGCGCATCGTCACTCTCCAGGGCCGGCAACATGCTTTCGATCATGTGCGCCAGTTTGCGCAGGAAATCACCGTCAATCGGGTGCATATCAGCCGCCGACGCCAGATCTACCGAGCCGGCAACCGCCATGCCGGCCTTGTTGTAAGCGATCAGCGCCATTTCGACGCCTTGCCAGCTGCCTTTGCCGATTGCCGTATCGAGCAGATCGAGCTGTTCCTGTTGTGCCGGATTGCGCGCGCTCAACGCCAGCGCGATCTGGCGCAAATGCGCATCGGGAAAGATCGACGGATTGCTGATGCCGGCAATTTCGTTGTAGCACTCCTGATAATTCAACGGAGTCGGCGGCAACTTGCGCGCGGTGAGCTGGCGCAACGCTTCTCGGGCGATGAAGGAGGGGCTTTTGTGCGGAGTCACTGGATCACAGTTTGAACATTGATCAACGGTATGACAGGCGATTTAAGTTCATGCAGTTGGCGGGTTCGGGCCAGTGTGACGAGTGGCTTGATTCTAATCGTCCGCCGTCGGGCTTGAAAAAATTCTTGCCTTGGCCGCAGTCATGGGGGGAACCAGTATGCGCTCGATGACATCGATAGCCGCTTCGAAACCGACGATTTCCGCATGAAAAGCCCGTTCCGGCGGCTTGTTGATGTGATCGGGAATATCTGGCAGGGGAAATTCTGAAGAATGGCTGGCGCAAGTGCCTCGGCGAGCTGAATTCAATGTGTCTGAATGGCGGTAAATGCAACATAATTCCCTACACTGAACCCAATTATATTCAAGACATGGCCCAGCCCGAATCACGCTCCAGTTCCAGATCGCGATCGCATCGTCGCCAACCCTGGCACCGCTTGACCAAGCATTTGCCCAAGATACTCGTGGGGTTGATCGGTATTGCGGTGCTTGCCGGGGGCGCTTACTTCATGACTCGAAAATCCCCGGAAGATCATTATCGGGCGGGGGTGGAGTTGCACCAGAAGGGCGATCTCAACAGCGCGGCCATCGAATTGAAGAATCTGCTCCAGTCCGCGCCAAACAATGGTGAAGCCAGGCTGTTGCTGGGGCGAATTCATTTTGCTCAAGGTGATTTGCCGGCGGCGGAAAAGGAACTGCAGAAGGCGCGCGAACTCGGTGTCAAGGATCCGCAACTCGCCCCGCTGTATGCCAATACCTTGCTGATGCTCAACCAGCCAAAGCGGGTGATCGATGAAATCAAGGAACAGGACGGGGGGGCGGCTGACAGCAATGCCGCCATCCTGGCCTTGCGCGCGCGCGCGCAACTGTTCCTGAACGACCCTGCTGCTGCGGAAGCTGAACTGGCGCAAGCCGAAGCCCGATCCGTTGCGCATCCGGAGGCGCTGGCGTCGCGGGCCTATCTCGCAATGTCCCGTAAAGACCCGCAACAGGCCCTGGTATTCATCGAGCAGGCCCTCGCCAAGGCGGATCAGCGCGCCGATCTCTGGGTCATGAAGGGCGATCTGCTGCGAACATTGAAACGCGATGCCGAAGCGTTGCCGGCTTATGCCAAGGCCAGCGCCATCGATGCCGCCAATGTGCCGGCGCGTCTGGCCAGCGCCCAGTTGCATCTGGAAAACGCGGTGCTGGACAAGGCCGAAGCCGAATTGAAAGTACTGGCCAAGCATGCGCCAAACAATGTGCTCGGGCGTTACATGGCCGCCTACATTGAATTTCGCCGCGGGCGCTATCAGGAGGCGGATACGAAATTGCAGGATGTCCTGCGGACCTCCTCTAATTTCCTGCCAGCGCATCTGCTGTCCGGTGCGGTCAAGCTGGCGCTGGGCAATCGTGAGGCTGCGAGACAGCATCTGGAGAAAATTCTCAGCGTGGCGCCACAGCATCCCTTGGGGCGTAAATTGATGGCGGCGGCACTCGCGGAAATGGGCGATCTCGAGCAAGCCCGGACACTGTTGGACTCGTTCGGCGATGCCGGCAATGATCCCATACTCAATGCCATGCAGGGCGAACTGGCGCTGCAGCAGGGCGATTACGCGCAGGCGCGCAAGTACCTCGAAAGCCTCGGCAAGGATGTGCAGTTGAGCGCCAGACAGTTCACCGAACTCGCCGCAAGCCGTATGGGAACGGGCGACCAGGCTGGCGCTATCGAAGCGCTGTCGAAAGCCGCTGAGCTGGATACCGAATCGGCCAGGCCGGATGTACTGCTGGTCATGGCGCATCTGAAGGATAAGCGTTATGACGCAGCACTGCAGGTAGCCGCCAAACTGGACAAGGAACGCCCGAATGATCCTCTGGTGCATAACCTGCGTGGCACGATAAACATCTCCCGCAATGACAAGGCGCAGGCGCGTGCCAATTTTACCGATGCGTTGAAAGCCAACCCCGCCTATTTCCCGGCCGTTTCCAATCTGGCGCTGCTGGATATCATGGACAAGAATTTCGACGCGGCGCGCGCGCGATTCGATCAATTACTCAAGAAGGCACCCAAAGAAACGCGCGCCTGGCTGGCGCTGGCGGCGCTGGATGCGCAGCAGAAAAACGAAGCGGGTTACCTCCGCAACCTTGAGCAGGCGCAGAAGTCCGACCCCAAGAACGTCCAGGCGCATCTTTTGCTGGCCCGCTACTGGCTGGACAAGAGAATTCCCGGAAAAGTCTTGTCCGCTGCACGCGAGGGACTGGACGCCACGGGCCGCGCGGAATTTCATGAATTCATCGGTTTGGCGCAACTCCAGCAGAACGACCCAGTCAATGCGCTGGCCGCGTTCAAACGCTGGGCTGAAACCAGTCCGGGTAATGCTATGGCGCATTACCGGCTTTCGCAGGCGCAAGCCATGACCAATGACCGCGACGGCGCGCTGAAATCACTGGACAAGGCCATCTCGCTCCGCCCCGATTTCGTTGATGCGAGCATGAGCAAGGCGTTGTTGCTCGGACAAATGGGGCGAGCCCAGGAAGGGCTCAAGATCGCCCGGAGTCTTCAATCCAGCCGTCCCAAGTCGGCGGCAGGCTTTCTGGCCGAAGCTGAATTACTGCTCAACGACAAGAATTATCTTGAGGCCGGAAAGTTGTTCGCCAAAGCCTCTCAGGTTTCCGGCCAGGGGCAGCCATTGGCTAACGCCTACCAGGCCTATGCGCGCGCCGGGCAGGCGGCCGAGGGCGAAAAACTGTTGCAACAATGGCTGACGCAGCATCCAGCCGATGCCGCGCTGCGCCACCAGTTGGCACTGGCCCAGCTGAATGCCAAGCGACTCAAGGATGCCGCTGACAATTATCGGATTTTGATCAAGAATAGCCCGCAGGATGGCGTGGCGTACAACAATCTGGCCTGGCTGCTGGGCGAATTGAACGCCCCTGATGCCCTGGCGGTCGCCGAGCAAGCTCACAAGCTGAGTCCGGACAACCCGGGTGTGCAGGACACGCTGGGCTGGATACTGGTGAACAGGAATCAGGCCAAGCGCGGTGTGGAACTTCTCAAGAAGGCGTTCGCGAAAGCGCCCGATTCGCTGGATATACATTGGCATCTGGCTGCGGGCTATGCCAAAGCGGGCGATCCCGCCAACGCGCTGGCCAATCTGGAGATACTGCTGGGCAAGAATAAGGATTTCTACAATAAACCAGACGCCATGAAACTGTTCAATCAGCTCAAGCAAGGGAGTCGCTAGTCTGTTTCTATACAATCGATCGCGAATGCAGACCGAGATGTTCACGTTCAAACCGATAAGGGTCGGGTTGGCGGGGAGCGGGTAGTTTGCAACATCATCCGGCGGCGTCGATTGCCGTTGCGCGATAGTTCATGTTCATCCTCCATTCCAAAGACACCAACCATGAAACTACCTGTAAACACACATTCCATACTGCTCGGCGCGATGCTCGTTATCGCCCTGGCCGGATGCGGCAAATCTCCCGAAGAACTTGTCCAGGATGGCAAGGCATCATTCGAGAAGAGCGATTACAAGACTGCCATACTCGAACTCAAGAGCGCTTTGCAGGAACAACCCGGCAATCGGGAGGCGCGCTTGCTGCTTGGCAAGGCGCATTTGGCCAACGGAGCTTATGCGGATGCAGAAAAGGAGTTGACCACGGCCCAGGAACAGGGGGCGAGTTATGACGAAGTGCTGCCCGCCCTGGCCAAATCCCTGTCGATGCAGAACAAGAACGAAAAAGTTCTGGGATTGACTGTGCCCAGCAGTTTGACGCCGCAGTCGATTGCCTCGCTGCATGTCTCGCGTGCTGCCGCGTTCATGCGACTGGGCAAGCGTTATGAGGCGGAGCAGGCGCTTCAGATGGCGAGGCAGGCAGATCCGAAATATCCCGAGTTGCTGCTGTATACCGCCGGACTGGCGCTGCTGGACCAAAACCGGCCGGAAGCATTGCGGATCATCAATAGTGTATTAGCGGACAATCCAGGCTCGATTGACGCGCTCTATATGAAAGCAAGCTTCCTGATGCAGGAAAACAAGGATGCCGAGGCAATTCAGGTATTCAAGCAATTGTTGGCCAAGGATCAGCGGCAGGTCCGCGCGCATCTGGGCCTTGCACAGATTTATCTGCGTTCAGGGAAGGTTGAGGATGCCGAGAAAGCACAGTTGCAGGCTGAAAAAATCTCTGGAAATGCCCCGCTTGTCCAGTTCCAGCGGGCTATTCTGGAACTCAGTCGAGGCAAACTGAAAGAAGCCAACGAGTCTCTGCAACAGGTTCTGAAAGCCATTCCCGACCATCCGCCGGCTGTTCTTACCCTGGCCAGTGTCAGTTATGAACTCGGAAACTATGAGCAAAGCCTCAAGCATGGACAAAAGGTGCTGGCCAAGGACCCTGGCAGCAGTATCGCAACGTGGGTGGTTGCGGCCAGTCAGTTCAAAACCGGCGATGCCAAAGCGGCATTGGCAACATTGCAGCCGCTGCTGAAGTCGGGCGCCAAGGATGCGCAACTGTTTATTCTCGCAGCGGAAATTCATAGCCAGAATAAAGAGTTCGACAAGGCTATGAACTACTTTGATCGCGCGCTGGCTCTCGACCCGAACAATTCCGAGCTGTTGGCCAAACAAGCCGTGACGCATTTGCAGCAAGGTGATGACAGGCAGGCATTCGCGGATCTGCAAAGAGCCGTTAGATTGAGCGACAAGCCGGGCAAGGCAGACCTGACCTTGATCACGCTGCATATTCAACGCAAGCAATTTGATGCCGCATTGCAGGCCATTGCGGCATTCGACAAAAAATCCCCCAACAATCCGATGACGAATAACCTGCGCGCTGCGGTTTTGGCCGATAAACAAGATCTCGCCGGTGCGCGCCGCGAGTTGGAGCGGGCGCTGACCATTCAGCCGGATTTCATTGCTGCGGCGATTTCCTTGGCCCAGCTGGATTTGATCGACAAGAATCTGCCCTCCGCGCGCAAGCGTTTTGAGAGCGTGCTGGCCAAGGATCCAAACAATATGATGGCCATGCTTGCCATGTCCGATCTGGCGAAATTGGAAAACAAGGACAGCGAGTACATCAGTTGGCTGGAGCGCGCGGCCAAAGCCCATCCTGAAGCCATGAAGCCGAACGAGCAACTGGTGCGTCATTACCTGGCCAGAAAAGAGAATGGCAAAGCCATGGCGATTGCTCGCGAGGTGTTCAAAGCCAACCCCGGAAATCCCGAGGCTTTGAACTTGTTGGGTACGGTACAAGCCATATCCGGAGCCAGCTCCGATGCTATCGCCAGTTTCAATGCGCTGCTGGAGAAGAGCGGAAATGCCCCGAGAGGATATTTGCAGCTTGCCATGGTGCAATTTTCCGAAAAGCAACCCCAGCAAGCGCGCACCAGTCTGACTCGTGCGCTGCAACTCCAGCCCGATTATGTTGAAGCGCAGGATATGCTGATCCGGCTTGAACTCTCCGAACAGAAACCTGATGCCGCGCTGCAGATTGCGCGTCAAATGCAACAGCAAAATCAGAATTCGGCCACTGGTTTCGAACGCGAAGGCGAGATTCTGTCGCTTCAAAAACGTTATCCGCAAGCCACCAAGGCTTTTGAGCTGGCTGTGAGCAAAGCCCCGAGCAGTCACCGATTCATCAAATTGCACCAGGCCCAGTTGAATTCGGGGGATGTAAAAGGCGCCGAAGCGCGGTTGACGGCCTGGTTGAATACGTATCCTCGGGATGTCGTGGTCAGAAAATATGTGGCGCAGACCTATATTCAGGCGCGTCGTAATCTGGATGCCATCAAGCAATATGAAGCAATCCTGAAAGTCACGCCCAACGATGTATTGGCGTTGAACAATCTAGCCGATCTTTATCAGCAGGGGAACGATGCACGCGCCTTGGCAACGGCTGAACAGGCACTCAAACAGGCGCCCGATAACGCAAGCGTGATGAATACCCTGGGCTGGATTCTGGTTGACCATGGGCAATTTCCGAGAGCGATCGATCTGCTGCGCAAATCCGTTGAAAAAGAGCCTAATTCCGGCTTGCGTCGCTATCATCTCGGGGTCGCCTTGAGCAAGAACGGCAATAAAGCCGACGCTCGCAAGGAACTGGAGGCGGCCGTTGCGACAGGGCAGAATTTCCCTGACTTGGAGAACGCCAAGGCGCTGCTGAAAACACTTTGATGGATTGGCGAAAAACTTGACAATAGACGCCATGCCGGATTTGTCGTTTCCAGACGATTTCTGAACGACCCTCGACTTTGCAGCCTGCTTCGGCAAGGCTGGCAGGTCGAAGGCCAAGGGAGAAATCAGCGTCTTTCCAGTTCAGGAGGTATCAGATTATTTCGGCCACATTCTGGGTGGATTTTCGCCTCTCGCTGCGTAACATCATGCGGCACCGACGTCGAAGCGCGATTGCCGTCATGGCGATCGGATTCGGCGTTGTCGCGATGATGTTGACGGCGGGCTATATCGAGTGGACGTTCTGGTCCACGCGCGAGGAGTCCACCACCAATCAGATCGGCCATATCCAGGCATCTAAGCCCGGCTATCACGCCAACGCGAAATCCGATCCGTTCGCCTATCTGTTGCCGGCTGACTCAACGGCGCTGACTGCATTGGAAAATCTGCCGGAGAAGAAATTCGTTTCCCCACGCCTGGCTTTCAATGGCCTGATCAGCCATGGCGAAACCACGCTTTCATTCATCGGTGAAGGCATCGATCCGGTCAAGGACCCCTCGTCAACCAATATCCTGGTCATCGAAGGCGGTCTGCTGTCTTCCGATGATCCAAAAGGCATGGTGTTGGGCGCCGGGTTGGCGGCGAATCTTGGCGTTAAAACCGGCGATACCATCGTCCTCCTGACCAATACAGCCAGCGGCGGCATGAATGCGGTGGAAGGCACGGTCAGAGGCCTGGTCTCGACCTCCATGAAGGATTTCGACGACAACATGCTGCGTGTCAGCATCGATCTGGCGCGCGATCTTCTGCGAACGCAGGGCGCGCATGTGTGGGTGGTCACCCTGAAGAAAACCGAGTTGACCGATCGAGCGATGGCGAGACTCAAGGACGATCCGACGTTGAGCGGGTTTGACATCGTGCCATGGTCCAACCTGGCCGATTACTACAACAAAATGGTGGAACTGTTCTCGAAACAGGTCAATGTGGTCAAACTGATCATCGCCATCATCATCGTTCTCAGCATCAGCAACACCATGACCATGAGCGTCATGGAACGCACGGTTGAAATCGGCACGGCCATGGCATTGGGCGTCAGACGCCAGCGTATCCTGGTGCTTTTTCTGCTGGAGGGCGCTTTGCTGGGCGTTCTGGCCGGTATCTGTGGCGTGACATTGGGTTATCTCAGTGCCGAGCTGATTTCCTATGTCGGCATTCCGATGCCGGCGGCGCCAGGCATGTCGCGGGGTTTTGTTGCCGCCATCATCATTACCCCGGGGATAATTTTCGATGCCCTGTTGCTGGCGGTGACTACCACGCTCGTCGCCAGCATCTATCCGGCCTGGCGCGCATCGCGTCTGGTCATTGTCGACGCCTTGCGGCATAACCGCTGATCGTACCGGCCATGTGGAAACTCGCGCTACGCAATGTTTTGCGACACAAGACCCGCACCGGCATGACCCTGCTGGCCATCATTGTCGGCGTGGTTGGCCTGATTCTGAGCGGCGGCTTTGTACGGGACATTTTCACTCAGCTTGGTGAAGTCCTGATCCACTCGCAGTCAGGCCATATGCAGGTTGCCAGGAGCGGGTATTTCGAACTGGGCGGGCATCGACCGGACAAATATCTGCTCGAAGATGAAGCGCCTCTGCGACAGGCCATCAAACAGAACGCCGCCGTCAAGGACGTGATGGCCAGGGTGTTTTTCTCGGGCCTGATCAACAATGGCCGGTCGGATCAGCCGATCATCGGTGAAGGCATCGAGCCGGATCTGGAGAACGAACTGGGCAGCGGCATGGTGATCTCCGCCGGTCGACGGCTCAACGATCAGGACGCCTACGGCCTGATGATCGGCCATGGCCTGGCCCAGGCCTTGAAGCTGGCGCCGGGAGACTGGACGAACCTGGTGATCAATACGCCGGATGGTTCTTTGAACAGCCTGGAGTTCGAGGTGGTCGGCGTGTTCCAGACTTTTTCCAAGGATTACGACGCCCATGCGGTACGGATTCCGCTGCTGGCCGCTCAAGAGCTGCTGGCCACCGAGGGCGTCAACACATTGGTTGTGGAGCTGAAACAGACCAAAGATACAGTCATGGTGGAGGCGGATCTGTTGCAGCGCTTAGGCAGCCAGGGGCTGGAAGTCAATAACTGGCTGAAACTCAACGAATTCTATGCGCAGACCGTGGAAATGTACGATGCTCAATTCGGCATATTGCGCATCATCATCCTGCTCATGGTGTTGCTGAGCGTTGCCAACAGCGTGAACATGAGCGTCTTCGAACGGGTGGGCGAATTCGGCACGATGATGGCATTGGGCAACCGGAGTCGGCGCATATTCGGCTTGATCATCGCCGAGAACAGCATTATCGGTTTGACCGGCGCGACCGCCGGCGTCCTGATCGGCATCCTGCTGGCGCTGATCATTTCCGCGATCGGCATTCCAATGCCGCCGCCGCCCAACTCCGACCTGGCCTACACCGCACGCATCAGCATCGTGCCGTCAGTCATCCTTGGCGCTTTTGCCGTCGGGCTGATCGCCACCATTCTGGCGGCGATCCTGCCGGCGATGCGGGTGCGCCATATCCCGGTCGTGGATGCCTTGCGGCAGAATATTTAACCTACTTCTCTGCGTTTAAGGCGCCGTAGGAGCGGGTTTGCCCGCGATGCGAGGGTTGCCAATCGCGGGAAGCTTCTTTCCGTTGATGGCGCCGTAGGAGCGGGCTTGCCCGCGAAGCGACGGTTGCCAATCGCGGGCAAGCCCGCTCCTACGTGGCAACCAGCGTTTCACCGAAAAGGTGGATGGATCCCAAGCAACAGCCTGCTACCCGACAACCTGCGAGCTTACGCAGGTTCAGGCGGTCGATAGTCGTTCAGAAATCGTATCGGACTTCCGCAAACACCCTGTCCTTGTCGGCATATTGCCCGAACAGGCCGTCAGGCGGGCCGTCGAACAAATCCAGGCCGAAGCTCAGTCGCCAGTTGGGCTGGAATCCCCAGACGGCCTTCGGACGCGCCATCCAGTCATTCCGGTTCAGACTGCGCACCACCAGAAGCTCGGCCTGCCATTTGTTGGGAAATTTATGATTCACCAGCACGGATACGCCGGATTCGGCGCGATCGGGAATCGTATCGGCATGATGGTCGAAGGTATAACTCTGATAAAGCTGGGTGTTCACCCGCGTATCGAGGCCGGGGTTGAAATCCAGGCCGACCGCCCAGTCGAGGGTGTTCTGCTTGACCACGCCATCAGCATCCGGAACGGTCGGATTGAGATTGGGTCGGCGTCCATTGGTGTACACCGCTTCGGCTTTCAGCACGAAATTGCCCATGTCCTTGCCCAGCGTGCCGCCGAATTGCCAGATCCGGTCATGCTTGGGCGTGAAGGTCGTTGCGCCGGTACGATACCAGGTCGGATAATTGTTCATGCTGCTGTAGAAGAAACCGGACAGATCCCAGCCCTGGGTGAGCTTGGAAACGCGAATGCCATAATTGGTATGGCTCAGGCTGTTGCTCGGCGTGTCTTCCTTCAGGATGGTCGGGATGCCGGCTGACGGAGGATAGGGATAAAAATCCGCGCCGGGTTTGCCGACTCGGTCATAGCTGGGGATGGGAATCCAGATCAGTTCGGCATGAAAATCGTCGCTGAAATACTCCGCTCGTGCCGCCCACTGCGGGATTCTGAGAATCTGGAAGTCCGGCAGGATGAACTCACGCAAATCCTTGGCCGACACCACATCGGCAAAAAACAGGCCGACCATCTCTCCCCAGACGATGTGCTGCCGGCCTACGCGCCATTCCCAGTCGGCGGCGGAGAAATCGACGTAGGTTTCGCGCAGGTGAAATTCGGCGCGTTGATCGTCGCGGACCTGCGATTGATAAAAGTCGGTCAGATCATAAACGGCGTTGTAATCGACCCGTCCGGATACTTTCCAGCGCGCGCCCTGACCCAGTCGGCCCTGGGTGCCCAGTTCAAGCCGTCCGGTGACTTTCGACCAATGATCCGGATCGCCGATGGTGCGCGCCAATTCGGTCTGGAAGTAACCCCGTACCGCCGATGATGGCGGCGGGGCTTTGGCCGGTTCGGGTTTGCCGTCGAACAGGCTGGCTCTCGATTGCGCTGGTTCGGCCGCAGCCGGTGACGTTGCAGCAGGAGTGGCCGTCCTGGTCTTGTCGTCGGCATCGGGAACGTCGCCGAACAAGGCGTCTTTCGATTCGGGCAACTTGTCCCCGGACTCGGCTTTGGCCGGTTTGGGTTCTTCGTCCAGGTCACCAAACAATGCATCCTTGGACAATGGCAGACTGTCCTTGTCTGTTACGGGTTTGACTTCGTCATCCAGGTCGCCGAACAAATCGTCCTTGGACAAGGGCAGATCGCCATCCTTGGCGGCGAGCAGATATTTGGTGGCGAAGCCGGCTTGATTCGGCGGCATTCCGGCAGCAATCGACAGGCATGGCAACACCAGTAGCAGACTGGCAAGCGTGCTGGACTGTTTACGACTCATGGTTTTCGGCTCCCTTGGTTTGTTGCGCTGGTCGCCCGGTTCTGACGAGTTTCCAGACGTTCTTCACCTTCATGGCCAGCATCGCCAGATTGCCATCCTCAATGCGGACCAGGCGATCGGCCATCGACATCACCCGCCGATCATGGGTGGAGAAAATGAACGTGGTACCCAACTGGCGGTTGATTTCCTTCATCAAGCCGAGGATGTCCTCACCGGTCTTGCTGTCCAGATTGGCCGTCGGTTCATCGGCCAGAACAATGCGTGGATGGATGGCCAGCGCGCGAGCGATGGCGACGCGTTGGCGTTGTCCGCCACTCAGCTGGTTGGGCGTGTGGTCGGCGTATTTTTCCAGGCCGACCACGGAAAGATAGCGCCGCACGCGTTTGGCGCGCTCCTTGGCGCTTAATTCGGGCAACTGCAGCAAGGGGTATTCGACGTTTTCCGCCGCCGACAGTACCGGAAACAGATTGAATGTCTGAAATATGAAGCCGGTGGTACGTGCCCGCAAATCGGCCAGCGCATCGGCGGACATGCCGGTGACTTCCCGATCATCGATGAAAACTTTTCCCTGGGTCGGGGTGTCTATACAACCGATGATGTTGAGCAGGGTCGTCTTGCCGCTGCCGGACGGTCCGGCTATGGCCAGGAACGCGCCTTCCTCAAACGAGAGTGTGATATTGTGAAGTGCGACCACTTTCTGGTCACCTAACTCATATTCCTTGGTGACGCCTTCAACGCGGACTAGGCTCATGACAGATTTTCCGTGTAGGGCAATGACATGGGGTGCTTATCGATATGTCCGTAATTTCAAGATTCTTCAACCATCGTTTACCGTCCATCCTGCTGTTTGCGGTGGCTTTGCCGTTTTCCGTCGCCGCGCAGACAGTCGATCAGGACGATGCATTGGCCAGAAGCATTCTGCAAAAATCAGACGAGATCCGGTTTCCCGCCGAAGGTTTCCAGGTCGACATCACTATTTCGAGTACTGTGCCCAATCAGAATGCGGAACACAGAAAATACCGCGTACTTTCCAAGGGCAACGAAAATACCGTGGTGATGATACTTGAACCGGCTTCTGAGCGGGGCCAGATCATGCTCATGAAAGGCCGCGACTTGTGGGTGTTCATGCCGGATGTTTCGCAGCCGATCCGGTTGGGCCTGGCGCAGCGCCTGACTGGCGAAGTTTCCAATGGCGATCTGGCGCGCGCCAACTTCGTCGGGGATTACAACCCCAAGTTGATCGGAACGGAATCCATCGCCGGCGAGGAACATTATTTGCTGGAGCTGAATGCGGTCGATCGCGGCGTGACTTATCGGCGTGTCAAGTTATGGGTCAACAAGTCGAATCACCGGCCGCACAAGGCCGAGTTTTACTCGCTTTCGAACCGCTTGATGAAAACCTGCACTTACGAGAACTTTCAGACCATGGCCGGCAAGATTCGTCCGACACGTCTGGTCATGCAGGATGCATTGAAAAGCGGTGAGAGTTCGATCATGGAATACCAGCAAATGAAACTGCGTGATTTGCCTGATCGGGTGTTTTCCCGGGATTACCTGAAGAAATTGCAGTAAGCATGCAGCGTCGTATCGCGCCTGCTCGGAACGCCAATGATTAACTGATGAACCAGTCGAACAACTCTGGTGACTCGGCGGAAAGCCGGGTTTCCAGTTCGGCAAGATTGGCCAGATAGATCGCTACCGGTCCGTAATAATCAATTTGCGGCCCGACCGGCTTGAAGTCGAAGCCGTAACGGCCTAACAAGCGAACCAGCGATCTTTCCATTGCGGCATACCAGTAATTGATACCGTTCTGCTTGCTGTAGCGGTACATCTCGCGGTACATGCCGAGCACGATGATCGGGTGCCCCCCCCGTTTTGCGGCGATATCTTCAGGTAATTCATCCGGATTTTCTTCCGATACGCCGAACCAGTTGTCGCCCTGGCGTCTGCGGTACAGCTTGCTGACCACCAGACGAGAAATTTCCTGCGCTTCTTCGTTTGGCGGCAGCCAGGCATCGGAAAAAACCGGGCAATGCGACTGAAACGGGTAACCGTGTTCGGGCGAATGACCAACCAAACGGACGGAACCAGCAATTTGTTGATGCCGATCGTAGGCGGAAAAATGTTCCGAAGACGCGTCGAAATGATCGGATTCGCTTTCTGTCGGGTGTTCTTCGGCAGGCAGGAACTCGCGTTCAAGACAGTAAACCTGATAACGCAACCGGAATGTTTCGTAAAGTTGCTCTGTTCCGTCTACGCGCAGAAAATTGAAATAGGTTTGCTGGGTGAACAGATTGAGATAATTCATTGTGATTTTCCCGCCTGCGCGGTGATGATCTGCGAAGAATGCTAACACGCAGCCATGCGCTAATGACCAATTGGCGTCGTGGGGGGTGTTTGCTGGCGGTATCCGGCATTACACGACGCTTGGCCGGCAATCGGCCGCATAATTCAATCAGGTTGGCGAGAAAACCTGGGTAGTCAGTTCTTGAAACACATTAACCAATGGAGAGAAAAACATGACGACACCATTCAATTACGACACTTTCGTGATGCGCAACAGCGGCTATATTGACGCGGCAACCCAGGCCAAGATCAGAAACACCAAACTGCTCATAGCCGGTTGCGGTATTGGTAGCGGCCCGGCGGTCTGCGCCGCTCGCCTGGGTTTCGAGAATTTCATCCTGGTCGATGGCGATGTGGTGGACGCCCACAACACCAACCGCCAGTTCTATGATTTCGCTGATGTTGGCCGGCCCAAGGTGGAAGCGCTCAAAGAAAAAATCCTGCGTATCAACCCGGAGGCCAGGGTGGAAGCAATCCAGGCCTATCTGGATGAGGGCAATACCGATGCCATAGTCGGAAAGGCCGATATTGTCTTCGACACGGTCGATTTTCTTGACCTGCAGGCCATCCTGCGTTTGCACCTCAGCGCCAAGAAGCACCATGTCGAAATATTTACCGCATTGAGTGTCGGTTTTGGCGCCCTGGTCTGGTACTTCCCGGCCAGTTCCCCGTTATCGCTGGCCGACCTGATCGCGCCGGACGTCGAACGCGTCAAAGCCGCTGGAGGTGGCGATGCCAGCAGTTATGTGGATGTATTCGCCGCGTTCATCGGTCGACTGGTTCCCTACATGGATGTTCAGGTGGTGGAGCAGATCACGGAAGTGCTCACCCGCATGAAAGACGGCAAGCCGTGCCCGGCCTCCCAGGTCGCTGTCGGCAGTTTTTCCATCGGCGCCATGGCGACATCGATGATTCATGATTTGCTGTCCGGGCAGCCGGTGGTTTCTGCCCCGAGCCTGGTGTTGCATAGTTTCAAGCGGAACCTGTCGCAGGTCATCGATATTACGAAGGCATGAGGCCCTTGTCTTGCGCGCACGCTCGCGTACACCTGTCAGTGGTTGCCTTGCCCCCCAACCAAGGGTTTTTTCTTGGGTGCTTTGTCGGAAATATTTACAAGGGCATCCTGAGAACTTGTGCAATCCGACAGAGATGGCTTCTATCTATCTGTTTTATTTGATTTTATTTTCTTAATCAAGATATGGCACGGTGTTTGCTTTATGTTCTACATGTACTCAGCCCGGTTTAAGGGTGGGGACAGAACCTACTTAATCCTGGAGAAATGTGATGAAAAAAAATGCCTTGACCCTCGCAGTTTTGTTTGCCGCAACCGCAGCGACTGCCCAAGCCGATATCCTGCTCGACGATTTCAATGACCCGAATCCCGGCTCGCAAATTGTGGTTTCTGGTGTTAATGGTGTGACGGATACCAATACCTTCAGCCCCAGTGCCGGCATTCTGGGTGGCTCACGCACACTGGATGTAACTTGTATCACCGGTTGTACTGGCTTTAGTAATCGTGAAGCGACCTTGGCCGTTGAAGGTGGCGAGCTGGCCTGGTCCAACTCCACTGGCGTTCGTTCTGATGCCGGCGTGACTTGGGATGCCAACGGCGCTGGCTTGAATACCAATATGTTCGACTATGGCACACACATCATTGCAACCGTTCTGGAAGCCGACCTCGGATTCAATTACACCCTGACGATGTGGACCGATGACACCAATTTCACTTCGTTGATCAGCGGCACGGTCAACGCGGTTATTGATGGCTCCCCGGAAGCCTCGGATTACGCATTGAACTGGTGGACTTATGCTGATGGCTTCTATTTCGAAGCGGGTCTGCCGTTCGTCATCGCCAGTTCCGGTACCGGTGTCGATCTGATGAATGTGAACAAGATCGAGTTCAGAATGAACAACGATGGTGAATGCTTCACGACCCCCGGCACCAATTGCAGCACCGCGGTCGATCTGCGTATTGATCAGATCAATGTTGTTCCCGAGCCCGCTTCCGTTGCACTCTTGGGCTTGGGTCTTCTCGGCTTGGCAGGTATGCGCATGCGTAAACAGGCCTGATAAGCCTGCGCGTCATGGATAAGGCAATACAGTTTATCCAGGACGCGCATTAAAAAGCGATAATGCCTGCACGCTGTTGCAGGCATTGTCGTTTTCAGCGGGAGCGTCATCAGTAAAGTGTGTGGCGGCCCCCCGCCAGCAGATTCCCGGGCTTGTGGTAGCATGACTACGCGGTTTGGTTGATGGAGTTAATCAAGCAGCAAAGCTGCCGCTCACCGTCATGTGAATAGCAAAGCGTTTTCATCAGCCGTCGTCGCGTGCCTGCTTGGATAAACGGCAGATGAATCACTCATGAGTCGAAGTTTCCTGGTTTGATCCATTGCTCGTCTTTAACGCCTAATGGAGCTGATTTTTCGTCTGCCGCCATATTCTGGCTGCCTGGCTGAAGTTTTTCCTTGTGTCTGCCTGAGACTTCATTGATGCACAAAGACGTACATTCCCTTCGCTACGCGGTCTACTGCAAGGAAAAGGGCTATCTTGACCCCAAGAATTATCCGGATGGTCAGGAGTACGACGAATACGACGATTACGCCACCAATTTTGCGGCTTTCAGTAAAACCGGCGATATCATCGGTACGGTACGTCTGGTGTGCCCAAAACAGCAGCAGCGTTTCCCCTACCAGGATTTCTGCACTCCCCTCCCCGATGTCGAGTTGCCACCCATCGGCAAGGCTGCGGAAATTTCTCGCCTGATCATTTCTCCGGGTTTTCGCGAGAAGTCTGAAGTGGTGGAATTCGGCTTTTCATCGTTGTTGAGCAAACTGGCTGGCAAGAGCGGTGCAAAGCAGCAGAAACCGGAATACACGCGCGTCGAGCCGGCGGTGGCATTGAGCACTTCTCCCCGTATCTTGCTGGGATTGTTCCGCAAAATGTATCGATACAGCATCGAAAACGGGATTACGCATTGGTATGCATCGATGGAGCGGACTTTGGCGCGGATGCTGGCCAGGATGCACTTTTCGTTCAACCAGATCAGTTCCCAGGTTGATTACTACGGACCGGTGTCGCTGTATCTGGTCAGTATCGAAGATCTCGAACGTAATCTGGAAGCCAAGAATCCGGCCTTGCTGGCCTGGTTTCGCAAAAGCAAGAGCGACGATCCGCCGCTCATCTGAGCCATCCGGCTCCGGTCAGCCTATTTTCGCCAGAATGCCGGCGTCAGCACCACCAGCAAGGTGAATAATTCAAGGCGGCCCAACAGCATGGCAAAGGTGCAGATCCAGGTCTGTAAATCGGTCAACACGGCATAGGTGGTGGATGGCCCGACCTGGCCGAGGCCGGGGCCGGTGTTGTTGATGCAGGCGACGATGGCGGAAAAGGCGGTGAGGACATCCAGTCCGGAAAACGACAGAATGAAACTGAGCAGGACAATGGAAGAGACGTACATGAAGAAGTACGCCAGCACCGCGTACAGGATCTTGTCCGGCACCCATTGCGTACCCAGTCGAATGGGAATTCGGGCGCGGGGGTGAATCAATAGGTTCAACTCCCGATGGATCTGTTTGTATAGCAATACGGCCCGCATCATCTTGATGCCGCCGCCGGTGGAACCGGCGCTGGTCGTGAAACTGCAGAGAAACAGCATCCACAGCCCGGTAAACAGCGGCCACTGGCCGAAATCCGTGTTGGCCAGGCCCAGTGTCGTGGCGATGGAAATGACATTGAATGTGGCGTAACGCAGTGCCGTAGGAAAATCCAGATAGAAATTGCTTTGCCAAAGCATGAGCGCCAGCACCAGGCAAGATGCCAGCACGATACCGAAGAACCAGCGCAGTTCGGGATCGAGCAGATAGGGTTTCAGACTGCGGCCGCGCCAGGCGAGAAAGTGCATGGCGAAATTGATCCCGGCAAGCATCGCAAAAACCACGGTCGCAATTTCCAACGGCACGGAATCGAAATGGCCGAAGCTCGCATCATAAGAAGAAAAGCCGCCCAGCCCCATGACCGAAAAGCTATGGATCAACGCGTCCATCAACGACATGCCGAGGAAAGCATAGATTGCGATCAGCGCCAGCGTCAGTAGCAGGTAGACAACCCACAGCCCCTTGGCGGTTTCTGCCATGCGCGGGGTCAGTTTGTCGTCCTTCATCGGGCCTGGTGTCTCCGATTTGAACATCTGGCGTCCGCCAATGCCGAGCAGGGGCAAAACGGCCACCACCAGCACGATGACGCCCATCCCTCCCAGCCAATGTAACTGGGTGCGCCACAGGTTGATGGTTGGAGGCAGATTGTCGAGTCCACTCAGCACGGTTGCGCCGGTTGTAGTCAGGCCGGACATCGATTCGAAATAGGCGTCGGTGAATGACATGCCTTGCAGATAATCGAGTAGCGGCAAGGCGGCGAACAGCGGCGTCAGCAGCCAGGTCAGAACGACCAGCAGGATGCCATCGCGCACTTTCAGTTCGCGCTTCCAGTGGTGTCCGATAAGCCAGAGCAGGGCGCCTGTGCCGAGCGTTATCAGGGTGGCTTCTTCAAATGCATGTGACGCGCCATCGCCGGTGAGTTCGGAGATCAGCAGCGGAAACAGCATCGACAAGCCGAACACGCCGATGATCATGCCCAGCACATGCAGCATCGGCAGCAGGTTGTGGAACACGCGCTGGCGAAGCGGCATCGTTTATCGCCGCCAGAACGCAGGTGTCAGCACCACTAGCAAGGTAAACAATTCCAGCCGACCGAGCAGCATGGCGAAAGTGCAGACGGAGACCTGGAAATCCGACAGCACGGCATAGGTTGTGGCAGGACCGACCTGGCCCAGACCGGGGCCGGTATTGTTGATGCAGGCGACGATGGCGGAGAACGAGGTCAGCACGTCGAGACCGGTGAACGACAGCACGAACGAAAGCGAGACGATCGAGGCGACGTAGATGAACAGAAACGCCAGCACGGCGTAGACGACCTTGTTCGGCACGATGTCGTTGCCCAGGCGCAAGGGTATCTGGGCGTTGGGATGGATCAGTTTTTTCAGTTCCCGGTAGACCTGCTTGTACAGCAGGATTGCCCGCATCATCTTGATACCGCCGCCGGTGGAACCGGCGCCGGTGGAAAAGCTGCACAGAAACAGCAGCCAAAGGCCGGCAAAGAATGGCCAATGACCGTAATCGGTGGTGGCGAAACCGAGGGTGGTGGCGATGGAAATGGTGTTGAACATGGCGTAGCGCAAGGCGCTGGGGAAATCGAGGAAGACGTCGCGCTGCCACAGCAGCAAAGCCAGAACCACGCCGCTGGTCAGCACGAGGCCGAGAAACCAGCGCAGTTCCGGATCTTTGAAGTAGTAACTCAAGCGACGGCCGCGCAGAAAGGCGAAATGGGTGGCGAAATTAACCCCGGCGATCAGCGCAAACACGGCGACGGCGATTTCCAGTTGCAACGAATTGAAGTATCCGAGGCTGGCGTCGTGCGAGGAAAAGCCGCCCAGGCTCATGACCGAGAATCCGTGCACCACGGCATCGAAGAACGACATGCCGAGCGCCCACAGCACGCCGATGCAGAGGGTGGTGAGAATGATGTAGACCACCCACAGACCCTTGGCGGTTTCCGCCATGCGCGGCGTCAGCTTCTGGTCTTTCATCGGTGTGGGTATTTCCGCCTTGTACATCTGCCGGCCGCCGACGCCGAGCAGCGGCAGCACGGCGGTGACCAGCACGATGACGCCGAGGCCGCCGAGCCAGTGTAGTTGCGCGCGCCACAGATTGATTGAGTTGGGCAGGTCGTCCAGGCCCGAGAGCACGGTAGCGCCGGTGGCGGTGAGGCCGGACATGGCTTCGAAATAAGCATCGGCGAGCGACAGTTCGGGCATGTAGATGATCAATGGCAGCGCGGCGAAGCCGGGCAGCAGGGTCCAGGTCGATACCACCAGCAATATGCCGTCGCGGGTTTTCAGTTCACGCCGCCAGTGGCGTCCGACCAGCCACAGCAACATTCCGCTGCCGACGGTGATCATCGCCGCGACATCGTAGGCGTGCTGGGCGCCGTCACGGGTCAGTTCGGCGAGCAGCAGCGGCACACACATCGACAGGCCGAACACCAGAATGATCATGCCCTGCACATGGAGAATCGGGAAAAACCGGCGCAGCATGATGATGACGGCTCAGAAAAAGCCCAGGCCGACCTGGAACAGCTTTTCCACCTTGGTTATCAGACGCTTGTTGGGCACGAACAGGATCAGGTGGTCATTGGTTTCGATCAGGTTGTCGTGATGCGCGATGATGACCTGATCGCCGCGCAGAATGGCGCCGATGGATACGCCTTCCGGCAGTTCGACTTGTTCGATGCGCCGGCCGACCAGTTTGGACGATTTGGCATCGCCATGCACTACCGCTTCCAGCGCCTCCGCCGCGCCGCGCCGCAGGGAATGCACCACCGCCATGTGGCCGCGCCGAATGTGCGTCAGCAGCGGGCCGATGGTGGCCTGCGCCGGTGACAGGGCGATGTCGATTTCACCGCCTTGCAGCAGGTCGACATAGGTCGAACGGTTGATCAGCGCGATGACCTTTTTGGCGCCGAGTCGCTTGGCCAGCAGCGAAGACATGATGTTGTCCTCGTCGTCATTGGTCAACGCGCAAAACACGTCCATGTCCTCGATGTTTTCCTCCAGCAGCAGATCCTCGTCGGTGGCGTCGCCGGTCAGCACCAGGGTGCTGTGCAGCATGCTGGCCAGCCGCTCGGTGTTCTTTTTGTTGCGGTCGATGATCTTGACCTCGTAGTCGAACTCCAGACTCTTGGCCAGGCGCTGGCCGATGTTGCCGCCGCCGGCGATCATCACCCGCCGCACGCTCTTGTCGCCGCGGCGCATTTCCTTCATCACGGCGCGGATGTTCTCGGTGGCGGCGATGAAGAAAATCTCGTCGCGGTCCTGGATCACCGTGCGGCCTTCGGGTATCAGCGTGCGGTCGCGGCGGAAGATGGCGGCGACCCGCGCATCGAGACCGGGCAGGTGTTTTTGCAGGTCGCGCAGTTCATGGCCGACCAGCGGCCCGCCGGCGCGCGCTTTCATCGCCACCAGGCGCGCGCGGCCGCCGCCGAAATCGACCACTTGCAAGGCTTCCGGGTAGTCGATCAGCTTGCGCAGATAGTCGGTGATTTCCTGTTCCGGGGCGATGACGTGATCGACACCGAAGTTTTCCGGCCGGAACAGTTGCGGATATTTCATGTAGTCGATGGCGCGGATGCGCGCGATCTTGGTCGGAATGTTGAACAGTACGCCGCCCAGTTTGCAGGCGACCATGTTGGTTTCATCGTTGAGGGTCACCGCCACCAGCATGTCGGCATCGTCGGCGCCGGCGGCTTTCAGGATCGCCGGATGCGAAGCCTGGCCGCAGACGGTGCGCAGGTCGAAGCGATCCTGCAAGGCGGTGAGTTTTTCCGCATCGACATCCACCACGGTCAGGTCGTTGCCTTCGCGAACCAGATGTTCGGCCAGGTTGGAACCGACCTGGCCGGCGCCAAGGATGATGATTTTCATGTTGCGAATTCCATGTGCAGGGCGGCGAAGGTAGGCGATTCTATGCCCGCAATCGGGTCAAGGAATAGCCACGCGCCCTGACGTTGCGCTGTTTCACGCGCCAGATGCAGAAATCGCTCCGCTTCCGCCAGTTTTCCAGCGGCATCCAGGCTGAGCGATTTCAGATGCAGCAATCGTGCTTGCCAAAGATGCAGGCTGCAACGCGCATTCAGATCGAGCGCGCTGTCGAGCTGGGTATCGGCGTGCCGCGGTGCTTGCCAGTACAAGGCTTGCGCGTACAGGCTGAAGGCGCGCGCTTCCGGCGCCGGCCCCCGGCGGCGCAGCGACGCCAGCGCAAGCTGTACGCCGGCTTCGTCGGCGGCTACGCCAAGCCGTGATTGCGCCCAGTATTCAAGCAGGCGCGCCGATTCCGCGAGGCCGGTCGGGTCGCCGCAATCTGCCGCGATGCGTGTCCGCAGGCTCCAGGCGAGGCAGGTTTCGGGCATATCGAGAAAACAGTGCAACAGACCCAGGGCATGGCAAACATAGGCGGCATGAGTCGTCGGGGTGGCGCTGTTTGCGCTCGTTACCAGTGATTCGGCATGCGCCAGCGCGGTCGGCCGGTCGCCCAGCAGGGCCGTGGTCCAGCTCAGTTGTGCGGGAATCAGCAGTTGGAGGCCGATGTGGCCGAATGCGGCATCGGCTTGCGGATCGATCACGTCGAGACGCAATGCGGTCAGCAGGGTCTGCGCCTCGCCGAAGCGGCCCATCCAGAACAGGGTATGGGCCAGCGCCCAGTCGGCGCGCGCGGCGCCGACGCGACCCATCTGCCGGAGCGGATCGCGCAAGCGACAGGCCAGGCGGTAAGCGCGTTGCGGGCCGGCTTCGGCATCCGCCGCCAGCCAGGCCTGATACAAGGTTTCGCCGGCGCGGTTGGCGTGGTCGGAACGTTTCACTGAGCGCGATGTGCGGGTTTATTCGGCGGAGGCGTCCTTTTCGCGTCCCGGCACCTCGATGCCGAGTTGCTTGACCTTGCGATACAGATTGGTGCGATCCAGGCCGGCGCGTTCCGCGGTTTTACTCATCGCCCAGCCGCATTGGCCGAGCAGCGCCTCGAGATAGGCTTTTTCGAACGCATCGCGCGCATCCTTCAGCGGCAGGTGCAGCATCAGATCAATGCCGGAGGAATCGCCGGCATCGGGTTTGATGCCCAGCATGGCTTCGATCAGTTCCGCCTCGATCGGCGCATCGCCACGTCCCTTGTCGGATTCCAGGGCGAGTCGCCCGGCCAGCGCTTCGAGTTCCGCCAGATTGCCCGGCCAGTCATAAGCGGCGAGCGTTTCCAGTGCGGCATCGGAAAATTTGCGCGGTGCAACCAGCAAGCGTGCAAAGGCATCTTCCAGCACCCGCGCAGCCAGCGCGGGAATGTCTTCGCGGCGCGATTGCAGGGTCGGCAACTCGATTACGGCATGAATCAACTGGTCATGCAGCTCTTGCGTCAGCCGATTTTCCGCCAGCAATGGCGACAATGGTTGCTGGCAGGCGACCGCGACCCGAGCGGCGAATTCGGCGCGCCGGGCGATCAGCAAGGACAGGCCTTTTTGCTGCATGGTGCTGAGCAGCGATAAATCGGGGATGAATACCAGACCGCCCTTGGCTTGCGCCAGCAGGTCGGCGGGTCGGTCGGCAAGCAGCGACAGGGTGTCGACACGAACGAAGGCGGCATCGGGCGGCGTCAAGTAATGCACGATGATTTCCTCGCCGGCGCCCGGGTGGGTCTGCAACATCAGCGGCAGGCCGGCGCTGATCGCCAGATTCAGGCGTTGCGCCAGACGCCGCGTCGCTTCGCCCTGGCCCAGCAGATCGAGATTGCCGGTGGTAGTGGGGCGAGCGCGCCGGCTGTCCATGGCTTTCTTCACGGTTTCCAGCAGATGCTTGTAGGAGACCGGCTTTTCCAGGTAATCGAAGGCGCCCAGCCGAGTGGCTTCGACGGCGGTGTGGACGGTGCCATGACCGGACATCATGACCACCGGCATGGTCAGCCGGCCCTGGGTTTTCCATTCCTTCAACAGCGTGACGCCATCGACATCGGGCATCCAGATATCGAGCAGCACCAGGTCGGGAATCCGGTCATCCAGTGCGCTGCGGGCAGCCGCGCCGTTTTCCGCCATGCGCACTTCAAAACCTTCCTCTTCGAGAATTTCGCGCATCAGTTCTCGAATGCCCGGTTCATCATCGACTACCAGAATTTCAGACATATCCACCCTCTCCGATCATTGATCATACCGGCGGACGCATCAGCTGCGACTCGCCATGCCGTTATCCGTCAAAACCGGCAGCCACACGCTGACCCGCGCGCCGCCGGTTTCCATATTGCTGACATTGATCTCGCCGTGGTGCTCTTCAACGATTTTCTTCACCACCGGCAATCCCAACCCGGTGCCTTTCGGCTTGGTCGTAGCATACGGTTCGAACATGCGATTCTTCAACGCCTCCGGGAAACCGGCACCATTGTCTTCCACACACAGTACGACACGCTCGTTCGAATTATCGCCTTCGCGTCGGGTGATGACATGGATTTGCGGGGCGTGCGTGTTTTCCTGCGCTTCCTGCGCATTCTTCATCAAATTGACGAGAACCTGACGCAACAGCGCCGGGTCGCCCGCCACCGATGGCAGATTCGGCGCCAGTTCGACCTGTATCGGAATGCCGGTCTGGTACAGATCTAGCACTTCCTGTACCAACTGGTTCAGATCGACGCGTTCGATGCGTGGCGAGGGTAGCCGCGCATACTGCGCGAAGGCATCGACCAGGCCTTTCAACGCCGACACCTGGCCGACGATGGTCGCCACCGCTCGGGTCAGGGTGTCGCGCGCGGCGCCTTCCAGACGATCCGCCAGTTTGGCTTCCAGACGTTCGGCGGAAAGCTGGATCGGCGTCAGCGGATTCTTGATTTCATGCGCCATGCGTCGCGCCGCTTCGCCCCAGGCGGCGTCGCGCTGGGCTTGAATCAACTGGGTGACATCGTCCATCACCAGCACATAGTCCGGGGTTTCCCCTTGCGACAGCGGCGTGCCGCGCACCAGCAGGATGCGGTTGCTGGCGGGCATGGTCAATTCCAGTTGCTCACGCCATGCCTGGCCGGGCGTGCTGGAGAAACAGCGCACGATCGCCTCGGCGAAGCGGCGCAGGCCGCTGTCATCGGCGCCCCATTGCGCCAGATTGCGTCCTTCCAGTTCACTGCGCGGCAAGCCGATAATGGCGCTTACTGCCGGGTTGGCCAGGCGCACATCGAGATTGTGTTCCAGCGTGACCACGCCGGCGGTGACGCCCGACAACACGCCTTCCAGGTAGGCGTTGGCTTCCAGCAACTTGTCGCGGCTATCGAGCGCCGCGGCACGGGCGTCGGAGAGTTGGCGGGTCATGCGGTTGAAAGATTGCGTCAGCATGCCGAGTTCATCGCGGCTGGCGACGGTGTGTACCTGGGTGAAATCGCCGCGCGCGACGGCGCGTGTGCCGCGCGCCAGCGCCCGCAGCGGTGCGGCCAGGCGTTCGGAAATAAGGAACGCCAGACTCAGCGCGGAAAACAGCGCCAGGGTCAGCGCCATGGTCAGCGAGATGCCATACATGCGCTTCAGCCCGAGCCGCGACAGCAGCAGTTCCTGGTAGCCCTGGCGCGCAGTTTCGACTTGCTGCGCATCCTGCGCCAACTGCGATGGCACCGGTTGGCTGACCTGCAACAGGCGGATGCGCTGGTTCATGGCCACCACATTGACCGGCACCACGACCAGCACGGATATCCCGCCATTCGGCGTGGCCTCCAGGCGTGACCAGGGTTGCAGGGCGCGCACCTGCCAGATCGCACCCTGTTCCAGCGCCGGCGGGATCAACGAATTGCTGTTGGCGGACGAGAAGCCGAGCAGCTTGCCGTTTTCGTCGAGCAAGGTGGTTTCCTGCAAGCCGGAGGTCTCGCGCAATTCATCCAGGCGGCTTATCTGCAACTCCGATGGCAAGTCGCCCAACTGGCGTGACAGGGTTTCGCTCTTGCGCACCACTTCACGCTGTACATGTTCGAGCGCCGAGCGCCCCAGCGCCAGACCGCCTTCCAGCGCACTTTCCATGCGCACATCGAACCAGGATTCGATGGAGCGGATCAGGAACTGCACCGATACGCCGTACACCACCATGCCCGGCACCAGCGCCATCAGGCTGATGATCAGAAACATGCGCGCGGTGAGCTTGGCGCCGAACACGCCGGCGCGGATGCGGCGCACCAGAACGAAGCCCTGATAGCTGATCAGCAGTATCAGTCCGGCCGCCGCCGCGACCGTCAGCACCAGCAGCAACGAGATGTGGCTGGCGAAGAATTCGCTGTTGTCGGCCGCCGTCGCCAGCAGGCCGATCAATGCGGAACCAAGCAGCAGGCTGGCGGTGACCAGGTAGATCATGGCAACAATGGATCAAGTGGCAAGTTACAGGGCGGCTGCCCTGTAACTTGCCACTTGCCCCTGGCCCCTTGAACCTGCTTCATCAGTACTTGAAGCTGCGTTCCTGCCAGCCCGAGTCGAGCTGCCAGCGGGCTGACGAGGCCAGCGCATTGACCTGCAACGGTTTGGGCAATTGCGCGATGTCGAGATACATGCGGACAAAGGCCTTGAAGCTGGATTTTCGCTTCATCTGCTTGATGTTCAGCACCGCCCAATCGCGCAGGTCGCCGACCGAGGCCAACGCCGAGACCAGATTGTCATGCGTGCTGGAGACGCCTGACAAACTGACGTAGTACTGGCGCAGCAGGGCGTTGTAGGACAGACGAATACTGCGCTCCAGATTGATCAGATCTTCCGACAACCAGAAATCTCGCAGGCGCTCGGCTTCGAAGGCCTGCACGAAGGTCAGTTGCACGCCGCGCTGCAAGGCGTTTTCCAGGGTTGGCGAAAGCTGTATCTCGAAGGCGCCGGAGAGCTGAAAAAGCTCGCCTTTCTGGACGATTTCGACCTGGTCGAGCCGGATGACGCCGCCGGAAGACTTGTTCGCGTGACTGGCGCGCGTCGCCGCGACAGCCAGCAAGGCTGAGGCGGCGCGCAGGAAGTCACGTCTTGAGCAGGCGGGCATAGAAGAATCCATCGGTGTCCGCGCTGGGGAGCAAGATGGTGGGAAGCGGCGGCTTGGCAAGTGGATCGGCGAAATCGACAGTTTCGATGCGAGCATCGTCATGACGGGCTAGGAAGGCGGCAATCTGTTCGCCATTCTCGACATTGAACAGGCTGCACGTGCAGTACAGCATTTTGCCACCCGGCTTCAGCAGCGGCCATAAAGCATCCAGCAAGCGCGATTGTTCGCGCGCCAGATGTTGCATATCCTCCTCGCGTTTGAGCCATTTGCCATCCGGATGCCGACGCACCACGCCGGAAGCGGTGCATGGCGCATCCAGCAGGATGCGATCGAATGGCTGGCGATCCCACCACAGCGCCGGTTTGCCAGCGTCTTCCGCCAGCAATCGGACCTTGGACAAGGGCATGCCGAGGCGCTCGAGATTGTCCTGAACGCGGCGCAAACGCAGCGCATCGCTATCCAGCGCCAGGAGATCCAGATCGGCCAGTTCCAGCAGATGTCCGGTTTTCCCGCCGGGCGCGGCGCAAGCGTCCAGCACCCGCATGCCCGAACTGGCTTGCAGCAACGGCGCGGCGATTTGTGCGCCGAGATCCTGCACTGACACCAGGCCGGCCTCGAAGCCGGGCAGTTCGGAAACCGGTATCGGCGTGGTGAGGATCAGCGCCACTTCGGACGGATCGCCTGGCGGCAAGTGATAAGCCAGGCCGGCGGCGTCGAGCCGGGTTAGATAATCGGCCAACGAAACACGACGCGGATTGACCCGCAGCGTCATTGGCGGGCGGCTGTTCTGCGCGGCAACGAGGGTTTGCCAATCGCCTGGATATTCCGTGCGTAAACGCGCCAGCCACCAGGCCGGAAAATTCCAATGGGCTTCCGGATCGTCCTTCGCGGCGGTTTCGAGTTCCGCCCGGCGGCGTTGGAAGTTGCGCAGCACGGCGTTGACGAAGGCGCGGGCGTGGGGGTGTCTCTGTGCTACGACGCCGACCGTTTCGTTGACGGCGGCATAGGCCGGAGACAATTCGGCGTCGAGTTCATGCAGGCCGACCAGCAGATGCCCGGTCAGTATCTCGGGTTGAACCGGACGCTGGGTCAGCCGGGCGAGAAACAAGCGCAAACGACCCGCTTCGCGCAACACACCGTAGGCGAGGCTCTGGGCGGCAGCCAGATTTCGGCCATCGCCGTCGGGATTGTTCAACGGGTTGGCGCGCAGCTTGGCCAGCGCGGCTGTCAGGCTGATGCCGTCGAGCAGCACGGCATTGACCAGGTTGGCGGCAAGCAGGCGAGGGGAGGGGGCGGGCAGGCTCATGTCGGCATTGTCGCCGATGCCGCACCGGGTGGCATTGGCTTTGCGCTAGGAGCCTGTCGGACTTTGGTCGTCGATAGCGAAAATCGACCCCGCCGAGGCCATTTGTTACCGGATTCGCCGCCACATGGTTGTTCCATGGGGCAGCGGAGTCGTAGCGCTTTAGCGCGTACGAATCCGGCGTACCCCTTGCGGGTGCAAGAAACCGGTAACAAAGGGGCCGGCGCGGTTGATTTGCAGCCGACGATTCCAAAGTCCGACAGGCTCCTAGGGCTCAAGAATTCAGCGCCGCCGCCGATAGCAACTACCCTGGCGCCGGTCGGCGCCGCTCCCGTCCTCGGAGGCCGGCAATGAGTAATGTTGAAGCACTGCGTCACGATCTGGTCGGTATCGTGAGCGAATTGCACGCCGCTTTGCGGGAAATTGGTCGCGACAATATGCCGCAGGCCGGAATCGTCAACAATACCCGGGACCGTTTGCGTTACATCGCCACCTTGACCGAACAGTCAGCCAGCCAGACGCTGCGTTCGGCGGAAATGATCAGCGATAACCTGCATGCTCAACAAACCGGTGCGCGCGACTTGCTGCGCAAAGTGCGTTCACCCGAGGCGCGTGCCTTTCTGCGCCAGCTCGATGAGGAGCATGCGCAGGCTCTTGCTCTGGTCAGTGAAATCATCCAGGCGCAGGCCTTCCAGGATCTGGTTGGCCAGGTGGTCAACAAGTTGATGCTGACCGTGGAAACCATGGAAACCAGCCTGGCACACCTGTTGCTGGAAGAGGAGGCCGATGCCGGCATGCTGGCGGGACCGCAGGTACGCCTGGAGGAAACGGTGAGTCAGGCGGATATCGACAATCTGTTCGATTGATGCAGCCGGCTAGGCCGGTTCAATTCGCCAGCCTGATCAGGTTGCGACCGCCGTTCTTGGCGCTGTACAGCGCTTCGTCGGCGCGGCGCAGCAGGGCGTGCCCGTTTTCTTCCTTGCGCAACGTGGCGACGCCGGCGCTGAAAGTGGTATTGATCGCCTGCCCCTCGAAAATCAGCGGTGATTTGCTCATCAACTGTTGCAGGCGGCCGATCACGAAATGCGCTCCCCGGGCGTCGGTTTCCGGCAGAATCAGCGTGAACTCCTCGCCTCCGTAGCGCACCAGCGCATCGGATTTGCGCAATACGGATTTGATCAGATTGGTGAAATGCACCAGCATCTGGTCACCCGCCTCATGACCATAATCGTCATTGATTTTCTTGAAGTAGTCCAGATCCAGCATGCTCAGGGTCAACGGGCTTTCAGCGCGCTGCGCGCGGGCGATTTCGCGGGTCAGGGTCTGTTCCAGGCCGCGCCGGTTGAGGCTGCCGGTGAGGGCGTCTTCGTTGAGCAATTGGCGCGTTTCCGCCATTTCATCCTGCAAGGCGTTCAACGCCCGGCGGGTTTCCTGCAAGTCCTGGTGGCTGGCCTCGACAGTAGTCTGGATGCCGCCGGCCTGAATCACCACGGTGGAGAGCAGGCGCAGAATTTCGTTCTTGTCACGGCTGCCGCGCAAATTGCTGACATTGCCGGCCAGATGTTTGTTCTTGTCATCCAGATCCTTGGCCAGCGTGTCGGTCTTGTCGGTTACCGTTTGCAGCAATTCACGCAGCATGACGATCAGTTCGTCGTAGAAAGCGGCATTGGGCGCGACCGCGACCGTATCCGGGTCGTCTGGCGCAGCATCTGCCGGCGCGCTCGGGCGCGGCTCACCGGAAAAACGGCGGTAATAGTCGGCATAGTTTTCCGGCGTCGGCGGGACATTGGCTTCCCTGAGCCGTTGCATGACGGCCATGCCGATGACATTGGGTGTCTGAGCCATGGATGCGGACGAGTTCAATGGATACTACATATCAAGGGTATCTTTATCGGCCAACTGGCGGCAATCTTTAACCCAAAGGATAATCGTTCGACTTCCGGTCGAGTCGATTTCTCACATGCACATTCACATTCTCGGCATTTGCGGTACTTTCATGGGCGGCATTGCCGTTCTTGCCAAACAGGCGGGGCATGTCGTGACCGGTTGCGATACCAACGTCTATCCGCCGATGAGCACGCAACTGGAGGCGCAGGGGATACGTCTGACGGAAGGCTTCGGCCTGGAGCAACTGGCGTTGCAGCCGGATATCTTCGTCGTCGGCAATGTCGTGACGCGCGGCAAGCAGCCGCTGATGGAAGCCATTCTCGATCGCGGCCTGCCCTACATCTCCGGGCCGCAATGGCTGTTCGAGAATGTGCTGCGCGATAAATGGGTGCTGGCGGTAGCCGGCACCCACGGCAAGACCACGACTGCCTCGATGCTGGCCTGGATACTGGAAGACTGCGGCCTCGATCCGGGTTATCTGATCGGTGGCGTGCCGATGAATTTCGGGGTTTCCGCGCGACTGACCGACAGCCCGTTCTTCGTCATCGAAGCCGATGAATATGACACTGCGTTTTTCGACAAACGCTCCAAGTTCGTGCATTACCACCCGCGCACTGCGGTGCTCAACAACCTGGAGTATGACCACGCCGACATCTTCCCCGATCTGGCGGCGATCGAAACCCAGTTCCATCATCTGGTGCGCACCGTGCCCGGCAACGGTCTGGTGGTCGCAAACGGCGGCGACCACAATCTGCTGCGCGCGCTTGGTCGGGGTTGCTGGAGTCCGGTGGAATATTTCGGCGGTCCGGCGCTGGGCTGGAAGGCGCACGTTGAAAGCGCCAGCGCGTTCTCGGTGTCGTTCAATGACAGTCCGATCGGGCAGGTCGAGTGGTCGTTGCAGGGCGAACATAACCGTCTGAATGCGCTGGCGGCCATCGCCGCAGCGCGGCATGTCGGGGTGCCGGCCAGGCAGGGCATCGAGGCCTTGAGTCGTTTCGTCAATGTCAAGCGGCGCATGGAATTGCGCGGCGAGGCGGGAGGCGTCAGGGTGTATGACGATTTTGCGCACCATCCGACGGCGATTGCCACCACGCTGGCCGGTCTGCGCGCCACGCTGGGCGCAGGTGAGCGCATATTGGCGGTGCTGGAGCCGCGTTCCAACACCATGAAGCTGGGCGTCATGAAAGACCAGTTACCAGCCAGCCTGAAGCAGGCCGATCATGTGTTCTGCTACAGCGGCGGCATCGACTGGGATGTCGCGGCGGCGATGGCTCCGCTGGGCGACACGGCGACCACCGAGGCGGATCTGGCGACGCTGGTCGAGCGGATTGTCGCGCAGGCGCGCTCGGGCGATCGGATACTGGTGATGAGCAATGGCGGCTTTGGCGGTATTCATGAGGTGTTGCTGAGGCGATTGGCTGGATGAACCTGACGCCGCCCAGCCTCTACTGCGTCGCGATCGATCAGGGCTGTTTGCTCAAGCCGCGTGGGCGCTGGTGCATCGATTACCTGGAACTGCTTGACCAGTTGCTGCTCACCACCCCGGTGCCGCATGATTGTCGCGTGCGGGTCGATGCCAGCGAATTGACAGACCTCGATAGCGCCGGTGTGATGCTGGTCGTCAACCGCCTGCGCGCCCAAGGGGTGGTGTGGTCGAACATCGACCTGGTGCATTTCAGCCGGCACCAACTGGCGTTGATCCATCTGGTCGCCGAGCGTCTCGATGCGCGCGGTCAGCCGCGCCGACGCAGAGCGGCGTGGTTGCCGCGACTGGGTCGCAAGGCGGCGGAGTCGGTCAGCGATCTGGTGTCGCAATTCGTTTTTTTCGGCCGAATCGTCGAAGCTTTTGCCGATATCGTGCGTCGGCCGCGCTTGCTGCGCCTGCGGGAATTCACCACGCAACTTGAGGCGGTTGGGCTGAATGCCCTGCCCATCGTGGTGCTGATGACGTTTCTGATCGGCGTCGTGTTCGCTTTTCTGCTGGGCATCCAGGTGCAAAAGTTCGGCGCCAATATCTTTATCGCCGATGGCGTCGCCATCGCCATCGCGCGCGAACTGGCGCCATTGCTGACGGCGATTCTGATTGCCGGTCGTTCCGGCGCGGCGTTCACCGCGCAGATCGGCGCGATGAAGGTGACCGAGGAGATCGACGCCATTACTTCGCTCGGTCTGTCGCCGATCCAGGTGCTGGTGGTGCCGCGCCTGCTGGCGATCATCATCGCCATGCCGCTGCTGACCTTCGTCGGGGTTGTCATGGGCGTGCTGGGCGGTTCGCTGGTTGCCAACGCGCAGCTGGATGTCACTTACTATACCTATTTCGAGCGGGTGAAGTCGGTATTGCCGGCCAGCACAGTGTGGTTCGGGCTGGCCAAGACGCCGGTGTTCGCTGCGGCGATCGCCTTGATCGCCTGTCGCAATGGCTTCGCGGTGCAACGCGATGCGCGCAGCGTCGGCGAATACACCACCAAGACCGTGGTGCAGAGTCTGGTGGCGGTGATTTTGATCGATGCGCTGTTCGCCATCGCTTTTCCGGAGATCGGGCTGTGAGTCCCGGACGCGCCTCTGACGCCATTTTGCAGGTTGCCGACCTGCATACGAATCTCGGCGGCCAGTGGCTGCACCGGGGGCTCGATTTTTCCATCGGGCGGGGTGAAGTGGTGGCGCTGATCGGCGGCAGCGGCACCGGCAAAAGCGTCCTGCTGCGTCACTGCATCGGCCTGACGCGGCCCTCGCAGGGCCAGGTCAAACTGTTTGGCGAGAATATCTGCGAACTGTCGACGGAGCAGTTGACCAAGGTGCGCAGCCGCTACGGCGTGCTGTTTCAGGAGGGGGCACTGTTTTCATCGTTGAGCGTGGCGGAGAACGTCGCCGCGCCGTTGCATGAGCACGCCCGGCTGCCGCCCCGGCTGCGTGATGAACTGGTGGCGATGAAGATACGCCTGGCCGGCTTGCCGATGGAAGCCGCCAACAAACGCCCCAGCGAGCTTTCCGGCGGCATGAAGAAACGCGCCGCGTTGGCGCGGGCGCTGGCGCTGGAGCCGGAATTGCTGTTTCTCGACGAGCCGACCTCCGGCCTCGACCCGATCAGCGCTCGCGAATTCGACCATCTGCTGCGCGTGCTGTGCGACAGTCTCGGACTCACCGCGTTGATGGCGACGCACGACCTGGATACCCTGTGGGGCATGGTGGATCGGGTCATCGTGTTGTATGCGGGCAAGGTGATCGCGGATGGACCGGTGAAAGAGGTTGCCGAGCTCGATCACGAATGGATACGGAAATATTTTTCCGCCCATTCAGGCTACAGATGACGGGAGAGGGATGACGATGGAATCGGATGCGCGTTACGCCTGGGTCGGTCTGGCCGTGGTGACCCTGATCGCCGCCATGGCGTTGGGGTTTTACTGGCTGAATGGCAGCAACAAGCAGGAGGTCAATCGCTACACCGTGTATTTCCAGAATCAGTCGCTGGAAGGGCTGCAACTCAACAGCGACGTGCGCATGCAGGGCATCAAGGTCGGCAAGGTGTACGACTACACCATCCTGTCCGGCCAGGCCAAGACGGTGCGGGTGATACTCGAGGTGGATGCGCGCACACCGATCTGGGAAGGCGTGGAGGCAGTGGTCAGCCGCAATCTGGTTACCGGTCTGGCGGCGGTGGATCTGGACAACGTCTGGAAGGGCGGATCGGATATCGGTCCGCCACCGGAGGGTGAGCCTTATCCGGTGATAGACGAGGGCGTGCCGCAAATGGCGCGAATTTCCAACACACTGGAAAATCTCGGTAGAGACGGTGGTGAGGCGGTGGAGCGGGTCAATCGCCTGTTGTCCGATGATAATCAGCGAGCTTTCAGTCGGGTGCTGGCCAATGCGGCGGTGGCGAGCGACGATTTGCGCCAGCTTGCACCGGAGTTGCGCAGCACCTTGAGCGCCGCCCGCCAGGCGGCGTTGCGGCTCGAAGGCGTCGGCGCGGATATCGCCCCGGTGCTGCAGGATGGGGCGCTGCTGTTGCGTGAAGGCGGACAACAGTTGAAACAGGTCGGGCTGCGCTTCGACGCATTGGCGGACGATGCGGCATCGGTCATCGACGCGGCGCGGGGAACCTTGACCGGCGTCGATGCCGGTATGCGTGACATGCAAAGCCAATTGCGGCTGAGCCTCGATCTGGGCTTGCAGGAAATGCAGGCCACGGCGCAGGCGCTGCGAACCTCCAGCGATACGTTGCAAACCACCGGCAGCGAGTTTTCCGATCCGGCGCGGCTGCTTTACGGACCACACAAGGCCGAGCTGGGGCCGGGGGAGCAATGATCATGGGTAAAACAACATCTTCTCTGGTTTTGCTGCTGGCGCTGGTCGGGTGCAGTCTGCCCGGCGCGCGCACCCAGGCGATCAGCTACCATGTTCTGCAGGCGCCGATTTTGGCGCCGGACTCGGCATCCGTGGCGACAACCCAGGTGATTCCGGTCGATACCCGGCGACCGCTGCTGTTGCTGCGCGATACCGAAGCCAACGTGTTCGCGCAAAATCCGCGCCTGGTCTATAGCCGCGCCGCCGGTACGCGGGCGTATTACCAATATGCGTTCTGGACCGAGGCGCCGCCCAAGCAGTTGCAGACGCTGCTGCGCCAACGCCTGCTGGCCAGCGGACTGTATGCCGGCGTGGTGCCGCTGGCGTCCGGCGTGCGCGGGGATTTTCAGTTGAATTTCCGCTTGCTGGATTTCTTTCACGATGCCGCAACGACGCCCGGACTGGCGCGAATCCGGCTGGAGGCTGAACTGATCGAGCGCGGTAACGCGCGGCTGATCGCCCAACGCACGTTCCTGGCCCAGGCGCCGCTGGCGAGTCAGGATGCCGCCTCGGCGGCGGTGGCGCTGGGGCAGGCCAGCGGTCAGGCGCTGGACCAGTTGGTGGCCTGGCTGACGGCAATACAACCGAGTTCGGTCGATCTCGCCCAGGCCCGCTAAAATGCCGCATTCAGTTTCACCCGATCAGTCTCATGCTGCTCTACATCCACGGTTTCAATAGTTCCTCCGCTTCAGGCAAGGCGCGCGAGCTGGGCGACTGGCTCAGCCAGCGCGGTTTGGGCGAATCCTATGTCTGCCCGGATCTGCCGCATCGGCCGGCGGCAGCGATGCGCTTGCTGGAGGATCTGATCCACTCAAGTCCAGCGCCGGTCAAACTGATCGGCAGCTCACTGGGCGGCTTTTACGCCACCTGGCTGGCGGAAAGGCACGGCCTCAAGGCGATACTGGTCAACCCGTGCGTGGCCTGTCACAGCAAGCTGGCCGGACTGGTTGGTCAGCCCCAGCAGAACTGGCATAGCGGGGAACAGTATGTGTTCAGCGCCGAGCATGCGGCGGAATTGAATCGCTACGCGGTCGCCGCGATCAGCCGCCCGGAGCGCTATCTGTTGCTGGCCGAAACCGGCGATGCGGTACTCGACTTCCGAGAGGCGGTGACCTACTTCGCCGGCGCCGAGCAGATCGTGCTGGAGGGCGGCGATCACGGTTTTACACGCTTCATCGAATACGTTCCCGCCATTCTGGCTTTTTGATTTCCACTTTGATGCAGCCTGAACAAGGGCATGCGGGTAGCCATTCATGTTTTTGCTTTACGAAGAAGACGGCGATATCAAAGCCGGCAGCATCCTGGCCGACAACGATAGTTCGTTGCAGATCGAATCCCAGCACGGCAAACGCGGCAAGCTGAAAGTTGCGCATGTGTTGCTGCGCTATGCCGCTCCCGTGCCGGCACAAGTGATGGACGGCGCGCGGGCGCTGCGCGAAGAACTCGATCTGGATTTCCTGTGGGAGGTGGCTGGAGACGCCGAGTTCGGCTTCGAGACCCTGGCGCAGGACTATTACGGCCACCCGCCGAGCGCGCCGGAATCCGCCGCCATCGTCCTGGCACTGCATCAGTCGCCGATCTATTTCCAGAAGAAAGGCAAGGGACGCTACAAGGCCGCGCCGGCGGAAACCCTGGCCGCCGCCAAGCTGGGTCTGGAGCGCAAGGCGCGCGAAGCGGCGTTGCGCGCCGAGTGGGTGGCGATGCTGGTGCGCGGAGAATTGCCGGAAACGATACGCGCCAAGGCGTTCGAACTGGCGCACAAGCCGGACAAGAACAGTCTCGAATTCAAGGCTTTGGCGGATGCCTGCGCGGAAACCAATTTGTCGGCGGTGCGACTGCTGGATAAATGCGGTGCGATTCCATCCAGTCTGGAATATCACCGCCAGGCCTTTCTGCTGACCCATTTCCCGCGTGGTCCGGCGTTCCCGACCTTGGCCGCGCCGTTGCCGCCGCCCGCCCTGCCGGCCGGCGATGCGCCGGCGTTCAGCATCGACGATGCCAGCACCACCGAGATCGACGACGCGTTTTCGGTGATCTTCCGCGACGACGGCTCGGTCCGGGTCGGCATCCACATCGCCGCGCCGGCGCTGGGCATCACTCCTGGCTCCGATCTGGACAAACTGGCCGCGACGCGGCTGTCGACCATCTATATGCCGGGTGAAAAAATCACCATGCTGCCGGAACATCTGATCGAGCAGTACACGCTGGCCGAAAACCGCGATTGCCCGGCGTTGTCGCTGTATGTCGAAGTCGCGCCGGATTACGCGATCCAGAGCTTGTCCACCAAGGCCGACTCGATCCGCATCGCCGCCAACCTGCGTCATGAAACGCTGGAGCCGCTGTTCAACGAGGCAAGCATCGGCCAGCCCGGCGCGGATTACCTGTTTCGCCGCGAACTCGAATGGCTGTATGGTTTCGCCCGCCATCTGGAGGTCGTGCGCGGCAAGGCGGACCAGATCCAGCGCAACGATTACGTGTTCAAGGTCAGCGGCGACAAGGATCACGAGCGGGTGGAGATCAGCACACGGGTGCGGGGCAATCCGATCGACAAGCTGGTTTCCGAGATGATGATCCTCGCCAACAGCCGCTGGGGCGGCATGTTGGCGGATCGCAACGTGGCCGGCATCTATCGGGCGCAAACCGGCGGCAAGGTGCGCATGACGCTCAAACCGGCGCCGCACGAAGGCCTGGGCGTTGCGCATTACACCTGGAGCACGTCGCCGTTGCGGCGCTATGTCGATTTGTTGAATCAACGCCAGATACTCGCCGTCGCCGCCGAATCCATGCCACCGCATGCCGGCAATGACCCGCTGCTGTTCGCGGCGGTTCGCGATTTCGAACTGGCCTATGACGCCTACAACGAATTCCAGCGCGGCATGGAACGTTACTGGTGTCTGCGCTGGTTGCGCCAGGAAGGCATACAGGAAATCGATGCCACGGTGTGGCGGGAAAATCTGATTCGATTCGAGCAGTTACCGTTTGTCGCAAAGGTGATCGGCGCACCGACACTGAATCCCGGCGATCGGGTCCGCGTGGCGCTGGACGATATCGATTTGCTCGACGTCGATCTGACCTGCCGGTTCGTACGGCTGCAGCCCGCCGCGAACACGCCGGCCGATGCCTGAAATGCCTGGCGCCCCGATGCTGATGGTTCGCCTCGGGGCGGAGGTCAAGGTCTGGCTGGGATTCCTGGCCACTTCGGTCGCCAGCTTTGGCAATGCGGTGCTGGTGTCGGCGATCCTGCATGTGCTGTTCATCTTCGGCCTGTCGATTACACCTGTCGATCCGAAGCTGTTCGAGAACAGTTCCCCACCGATCGACGTGGTGCTGGTCAACGCCAAGACCCAGGCCAAGCCCTTGCAGGCGGATGTCCTGGCGCAGGCCAACCTTGATGGTGGCGGCAATGTCGATGAAGACCGCCAGGCGAAATCGCCGCTGCCCGCCGCCGAACGCGACCAGTTCATGCGTGCGGAAGCCGAATTCAATGCCCGCGTGCAGGCCCTGGAACGGCAGGCCGAGGCGTTGATGCAGCGAGTCAAATCAGATTACCAGACGCCCCAGCAAAAGCCCGTACCCCAGGCCGACGCGCGTCCGCCCAGCCCGAATCCGGCGCCGATGGACCTGACCGAGCGGAGTCTGGAAATGGCCCGTCTGCAAGCGCGCATCGATCAGCAGCGCGAGGAGTACCAGAAACGTCCGCGCCGGATGTTCGTCGGAGCGCGGGCGCAGGAATTCACCTTCGCCCAGTATGTCGAGGATTGGCGGATCAAGGTCGAACGCGTCGGCAACCAGAATTACCCGGAAGCCGCCAAGCGCAACAGCCTGTACGGCACCTTGATGTTGACGGTCAATATTTTCGATACCGGCGAGATCGAGTCGATCCAGATTGATCGCTCCTCCGGCTCGAAGGTGCTGGATGCGGCGGCGATCAAGATCGTGGAAATGGCGGCGCCCTTCCCGCGCTTCCCGGAAGCGATCCGCAAGAAGGTCGACATCCTCGGCATTACCCGAAGCTGGACGTTCACCCGCTCCGATCAACTGACTTCCGAATAAAAAATTTTGCTGTGCCGATAAAGTCAGTAAATCGGTAAAATCACGCCTTCAAAAATTTCCCAAGGGCCTTTCCATGCATACCGGCACCACGCTTACCCAATTCATCATCGAAGAACAGCGCCACATCGCCGGCGCCACCGGCGAGTTCACCGCGTTGTTGAACGACGTCGTCGTCGCCATCAAGACCATCTCCAACGCTGTCAACAAAGGCGCGCTGATCGGCGTGATGGGCGCGCTGGAAACCGAGAACGTGCAGGGCGAAACACAGAAGAAACTGGACGTGATCACCAATGAAATGATGATCCGCAACAACGAGTGGGCTGGACACCTGGCCGGCATGGCGTCGGAAGAAATGGACGAGGTCTACCCGATCCCGACCCAGTATCCGCTCGGTAAATACCTGATGGTGTTCGATCCGCTGGATGGCTCCAGCAATGTCGATATCAATATTTCTGTTGGCACCATCTTCTCCATCCTGCGCGCCCAGGTACCCAACCGCGCCGCTTCGGAAGCCGACTTCCTGCAACCCGGCGTCAAGCAGGTCTGCGCCGGCTATGCGCTGTATGGTTCCTCGACCATGCTGGTATTGACCACCGGGCACGGCGTCAACGGTTTTACGCTGGACCGCGACATTGGCGAGTTCATCCTGACTCACCCCGGCATGAAGATTCCCGCCGACACCAAGGAATTTGCCATCAACGCCTCCAACCAGCGTTTCTGGGAAGCGCCGGTGCAGCGTTATGTGGCGGAATGTCTGGAAGGCAGCACCGGCCCGCGCGGCCGTGATTTCAACATGCGCTGGGTCGCCTCGATGGTCGCCGAAGTGCATCGTATCCTGACCCGCGGCGGCATCTTCATGTATCCGCGCGATACCAAGGACCCGGGCAAGGCCGGCAAGCTGCGCTTGCTTTATGAAGCCAATCCGATGAGCTTTATCGTCGAACAGGCCGGCGGCCTGTCTTCAACCGGCTACGAACGCATTCTGGACATGACCCCGGAAAATCTGCATCAACGCGTGCCGGTGATTCTGGGGTCGAAGAATGAGGTCGAAGTGGTGTTGGGGTATCACAAGCAGGATTGATGTCCCCTGGAACTCGCATTAGACGGCGGCTTCGGTCGCCGTCTCTGTTTTAGTTGCCCCTATTTGCCGATGAAAGCCCGGAACTGGGCCAGTAATTCCTCGTTTTCGTCGTGCAGTTTCTGTTCCTGGAACTTGGCCAGGGTGCCCTTGTAGATCAGGTGAGGCAGGAGCAACCCCAGAGGCATGCGCTGGTAGTGTCCGCGTACGTATAGGGCGTAAAGGGCTGCGGGGGTCCAGACATCATGAGCCGTGGAATGATTCGGCCCCAGCCCCCGCATGAACAAGAAATCCATGAACGGCAACGTACTCGGCGGCTTGTCTTCCTGGATGCCGGCGTCGAGCAATCGGTTGGCATAGCGGATGGCATAGTCCAACGGCTTGCCCAGATTGAGAACCTCGGCCCGTGCCTGCAGTCCTCTCCAGAATTCCGGCGTGCGGTCGAACTCCCGGCTCAAACGGCGAAAGTCGTTCAGATCGCGCAGACCACGATCGAATTCGCCGTTGCAGAACAGGTGCGACGCAGAATGCAGCAGCATGTCTTCGGGCGAAAGCACATAGAGATCGTTTACGCCGGCGACGGGGCGCGCGGCGTCCCACAAGGCGCGGGCATCCGGCTTATGGCGCGCGGTCAGCGGCAGGATGTTGTGGTGGACGTCAAGCACCGTGCCGCGCTGGGTATGTCGGCGCGCCGGGATTTCATGCATCCATTGACGGTAGTAACGGTCATCGTAGGCATTGCGTGATTCCTGAACCCAACCCGCGCGACCCAGGGCCTTTTCAACTTCGTCCAGGGCGCCACGTGGCACGAGTATGTCGATGTCGCCAAACAAGCGTCCACGGGCGGCTTCCAACCTGGCGATGACATAGGCCGCGCCCTTGAGCACAATCACCGGAACACCGATGCGATCGAGTATCTGGTGCAGTTCCTCGACCTCCCATTGCATGACCTCGCGGTGATGATCCGCCACATACCGCGCGGCGGTGATCTGGACCCGTACCCGTTCAGGCAGGCGATCCAGTTGTCCCGCCTCCTCGGCGGCGTAGTGCAGAGTGGCCAGCAGTCCGGACGCACGCGCCTGGCGAACCACGATATCCCATTCGGTCTCCGAGAAGTCGCCCATTGAAGCGGGCGTTGCCAACCCTTGGTAAATCAGCGTCTTTGTCATGTTGCCGGGCCGTCTTCACCTGCCGCCATGGCGTCAAACCAAGCGATCGCTTGGTCAAGATTGCTGTAACGCAGTTCGAAGGATTCGCAGGCGGATGCCACCTCGGCCAGGGCATTGAAGCCTTTTCCACCCAAAGCGGGAAGGTTGAAGCTGTCGTCCGCCAGCCGAAGGATGGATCGGCATGGACTGACCGGGGTTGCCTCCAGCACAGCCCCGGCTGCGTAGCCTGGGAAGACCACCCAGGCCGCCGTAGCGGATACCCTGGAAGCGGCCACGCTTTCTGCCGGCGCTCGCATATGGGCGACCGTCCCCTTGTGGGTATCGGTAAAGGACGGCCCCAAGAACACTTCCGGACTACGCGAGCGGATGATACTGATGGAGGCGTTCTTCAGGCTGACCGGGCGGGGGATCGGCCAGATCAGTCGATCCTCAAGCGAAATCAGGGCCATTTCGTCGGAGAGAAGGCGCCAGCCGGAAGCGACCAGGGCTGCGCACAGGGTGCTCTTTCCCGCACCCGGTCGCCCTGGAATCAGGGCACAACGGTCATGCTTGGCGACGACGGCGGCATGGATGATCAGATATTGATGCGCAGTCGTGGCGATGCACCAGTTCAATCCCCATTCGAAAAAAGGCCGCGCCTGATTGAAGGGAAGAGGCTTGAACGGATATTGGTCGTCGAAGCGGAAGTTGACCTGTTTACGAAAGATGGACCGCAGGTTGGGCGGGGTATCCACGCCGAAATGAAGGTCAGCGTAACTTGAATCCACCAGGGGATAACACCCGTACATTTCCAACAAATGCTGTCCGATCGATGGCAGGCGGGATCGGACGCAGACACTGAAGGGGCCGATCTCGAAACGCAACCCTCGCTTGTCGGAGAGGTGGCGGGATATTTCGGTGGGCTGGAGGAAACTCAGACTGTCGGCTGGCATGGCGCAAGGATACCAAGCTCATGCAATTGCCTGACAGTGGAATTGATGGCAGCGCTCAAATCGATGCCCTCGTCGATCTCGAATGTTTCCAAGGCCATGGACAGCAAGGACACTTGATCGCGAGGAGTGTGCAGGCAGGCATCGACAATGAAACAGCCTAGATCACCCAGCACATGCGCAGTGCCGGAGAAACCGGCATACAACACCATCTCCCCATGAGCCTCGCAAGCCTTATGGGACACCCCGGGGGCAATACGCCATTCCACCGCTATGACTATTCGCTGCTGGGATCAGGAGTTAATCTATCTGTTCCGAATTAAAACTGGATTAGTCCGGCACGCACTTCATGACGCCGGAATCCCAATGCGTGCCCGTCTGACAAATGGGGATGCAGGTATCGCCAGCAGTATCTCGAGTAAAGTTTTGCTCACAATTGCCCCATGCATCGAACATGCAACCGCGTTCGTTCAAGCGTGCCAAAAGTTCGGTGGTGAAGTACCTTATCTTGCCTTCCTGGGCGGCCTTGCAAAGTCCTGCCTGGATGTCGGCCACCGTGGAGCCGTAGGAAACCGAGGATGCGGCAGCATTCAAGATTGCGGCGATGTAGTGACATACCTCAGCGTATCCCGGCGCGATATTGCCCTGCCTGTTCACCGCCTTGCTGAAAATGCTCATTAACGTATCGCTGGAAGCGACCTGGCTGAAATAAGCGCCGCCATTCGAGCAATTCGAAGGCAATATTTGCCCTAATGTGGTGCCAGTAATATCCGGATCCCATGATGTGCATTTAGGACCTTGGTAACTGCTGCATTTACCGGGGCTATAGACCTTCCAGGCTTTGGTATTGTTTTTCCAGAATCCAGGGGTGCAGCCATAGCCTTCGCAGCGAGGATCATTACCAGGGGAGGCGTTGCCGGACATGAAACCGGACACTGAACAGGCCAAGGCGGGACGCGCGGCCAGGGTCGCGATAATTGGGGCGGCGATGGCCACCTTGCTCAGGCGACGCCGACTCTGATTGACGGGCTTGTTTTCGTTCGTCAGGGAATTGGACGATTCGGGCTTATGCATGGTGGACTCCGGTAGCAAACTGATCAGTTACAAGTGATCAAGCAAAAAACGTGCCGTTCTGGTGAATCGCTATAAACCCTTGCTGCAAGCGGCTTGGGTGTTTGATTACGGTGCGCAATCCATGAATGTGTAAAAAATATCGACAACTCTGATTGCATCTCGGCAGGGTGACTCAATTCAATATTCCTAGTGTAACGCGTTCATGCGCAGCGAGATCTTGAAGGCTGGCGACCTGACAGAAGCCCGCTTGATGAAATAGTTCCCTGCATGCCGCCCCCTGTGCCTGGCCATGCTCGATTATGAGTGTGCCGCCTTGCCGAAGATGCGTAGCGGAGCCGGCGACGATGCAGCGGATCGCACCAAGCCCATCAAAACCGGAAGCTAGCGCTTGACTCGGCTCGAAGCGCAGATCGCCGGCATCCAGGTGCGGGTCGCCGGTGGCGATATAGGGTGGGTTGGAGACGATCATGTCGAATTTCCTTACACCTAACTCGGTGTACCAATCACTGGCGATGAAATGCACGTTTTTAGTGCAAAGCCGTCGAGCATTTGATTTGGCAAGCCGTAGTGCGTCAGCAGACGTATCTACCGCCACGACTGCCGCCATCGGCCGCTGCCGCGCCAGGGTGATACCGATAGCACCGCTGCCGGTACCGAGATCAAGGATGTGGCATGGGGTGTGTTCGGACAGTCTTTCCAGCGCGGTTTCGACCAGCAGTTCGGTATCCGGTCGCGGGATAAGCACGGCTGGCGTGACAGCGAAATTCAAGCCGAAGAATTCACGTTCACCAACGATGTAGGCGACCGGTTCTCCAAAGGTGCGGCGGGCAATCAGGTTCTCGATGTCGATTTGTTGCGCAGGTGTCGGTATATCGCGGTCATGGGCGATCAGCCATGCGTGATTTGCTGCAAGCGCGTGCGCGAGCAAGACGCGGGCTTCGATGCGGGCCTCTCTCTTATCCAGCGCCAAGGCTTCCGAGATACGATGGGTTGCGTTGGCCAGCAGACTGGCAACGGTGGTGGAATCGCTCATTCTTCGCCGGACAACTGCGCCAGCAGTTCGGTCTGGTGTTCGGTGGTCAGCGCGGCGATCAGTTCGTCCAGGCCGCCTTCCATGATCGAATCGATCTTGTACAAGGTCAGGTTGATGCGGTGGTCGGTGACGCGGCCTTGCGGGAAGTTGTAGGTGCGGATGCGGTCGGAGCGGTCGCCGGTGCCGATCAGACTTTTGCGGGTGCTGGCTTCCCTGGCGTGCTGCTCGCGTTCCTGCTGGTCTTTCAGACGCGCCGCCAGTACCGACAATGCCTGCGCCTTGTTCTTGTGCTGCGAGCGGTCGTCCTGGCATTCCACCACCATGCCGGACGGCAAGTGGGTGATGCGGATCGCCGAGTCGGTCTTGTTGATGTGCTGGCCGCCGGCGCCGGAGGCGCGGAAGGTGTCGATGCGCAGTTCGGCCGGATTGATGCTGATTTCCGCCGCTGCGTCGGCTTCCGGCATCACCGCGACGGTGCAGGCCGAGGTGTGGATGCGGCCCTGGGTTTCGGTGTCCGGCACGCGTTGCACGCGATGACCACCGGATTCGAACTTGAGTTTCGAGTAAGCGCCGTTGCCGATGATTCTGGCGATGACTTCCTTGTAGCCGCCGACTTCGCCGTCGCTGGCGGAGATCACTTCCACCTTCCAGCGCTGCCGTTCGGCATAGCGGGCGTACATGCGGAACAGGTCGCCGGCGAACAGCGCCGATTCGTTGCCGCCGGTGCCGGCGCGGATTTCCAGGAAGATGTTGCGTTCGTCGTTGGGGTCGCGTGGCAGCAGCAGGATTTGCAGTTCGGCATCGAGTTCGAGCAGTCGTTGCTTGGCCGCGTCGATCTCGTCCTGCGCGAATGCCTTCATTTCGGGATCGGAGAGCAGACCTTCCGCCGTGGCAAGGTCGGCCTGCGCCTGCTGCCAGTCGTGGTAATGCTTGACCACCGGCGTCAGTTCGCTGTGCTCCTGGTTCAGCTTGCGGTACTGCGCCATGTCCGCCGTGGCGTTCTGCTCGGCGAGCAGGCCGCTGATCTCGTCCAGGCGGTAGGCGAGTTGCTGAAGCTTGTTTTGCAGGGTGGGTTTCATGGCTATGCGGCTGGGTGGTAGCTCGTCATTCCCGCGAAAGCGGGAATCCAGCTCGTAGGGTCAAATTGCAATCTGACTTACGCACTGGATTCCCGCCTGCGCGGGAATGACGGCAAGGAAGCTAATCCCCGTGCAGGTTGTACAGGTGCGAAACCAGTCGAGCGAGTTCCTGGCGTTCATTTTCGCCGGCCTGATTCAGTGCGTGGCTGGGGTCGTGCAGCAATTTGTTCATCAGGCAGCGACTCAAGGCTTCCATGACGGCGGCGGGATTTTCGCCTCTCGCCAGCGCTTTATGCGCCTTTTCCATTTCGTGCCGGCGCAAGCGTTCGCCGTGATCGCGCAGCGAGCGGATCACCGGCACCGCCTGACGGGTGTCCATCCAGTGCATGAACTCGTTGACCCGCGCCTGGATGATCGCCTCGGCCTGAGTCACCGCCGATTGGCGGCTGTCCTGGCCGGCGCGTACGACTTCGCCGAGATTGTCGACGGTGTACAGGAATACGTCGTTGAGTTCGCTGACTTCGGATTCGATGTCGCGCGGCACTGCCAGATCGACCATGAACATCGGTCGATGTTTGCGCTGTTTGATGGCGCGCTCCACCATGCCCAGTCCGACGATGGGCAGCGGGCTGGCGGTGGAGGTGATGATGATGTCGAACTCGGCCAGCAGTTCGGGCAGGTTGTTCAGCGCCGCCGCTTCGCCGCCGAACTTGTTGGCCAGATCGCGGGCGCGTTCGATGGTGCGGTTGATCACCATCAGCCGGCGCGGGTTGCGCGCGGCGAAATGGGTGGCGACCAGATCGATCATTTCACCGGCGCCGATGAACAATACGGCCTGGCCGGAAATCGACGGGAAAATCCGTTCCGCCAAGGTCACCGCAGCGGCCGACATCGATACCGTGCTGGAACCGATTTCGGTGGCGGTGCGCACTTCCTTGGCCACCGAGAAGGTGCGCTGGAACAGCTTGTTGAGCAGCAATCCAAGGGTGCCGGCGTCCTGGGCCTTTTCGGCGGCCTGTTTCATCTGGCCGAGAATCTGGGTCTCGCCCAGCACCATCGAATCGAGGCCGGAGGCGACGCGAAATGCGTGATTGGCCGCTTCCTGTTGCGGCAGCAAATACAGGTAGGGCTTTACGTCTCGTGGCGGCAGGCCGTGGAAGTTGGCTAGCCATTCGGCAACGTTTGCGGGTTCCTGCGTGTTGCAGTAAATCTCGGTGCGGTTGCAGGTCGAAAGAATCGCCGCTTCGCGCGCAATGCGCCGCGTCCCGGTCACATCGGACAGGGCTTTGGGCAGGATGTCAGGCGGAAACGCCACCCGCTCGCGGATGGAAACCGGAGCGGTATGGTGGTTGACGCCGCAGGCGAAAAGCTGCATTTATCTAATAAATCAATGCGCTAGGGGCGCGCATTGTACGCTTACATTGCTTCCGCGGAGTATTCCACAGTCATCCGATGGGTTTCTCCGGCGGCAATGGTCACCACATTCTCCAGCGCGTTGACCGATTCCACGCAGACCATCTGGCGCCAGCCATCCGGACCGAAGTCGCCCATCTTGTCGGCTTTCTCTTCCCACGGCGTCCATACCACGGTCGAGCGCGAACCGGTCTTGGCGATCTTGATGCGGCGTTCGTAAGCCGGATCGACGATGAAACAGGTGGTTTCGGTATCGATATACACCCGGTCGACTTCGCCGCTGAAGGTGACCGCGCCGTCCTGTGTTCGGCGCGTCGCTTCGCCGACTTTATCCAGGTACGCGGTGTTTTCCAGACCGGTAACCTGCACCGCTTCGATGTCGCTGATCTGCAAATAGGTATGCAGCGCCTCGCCGATCTGTATCGGCGTATCGCCCAGATTGCTGGTGTTGAGACTGGCCTTCAGGCTGTGGCCGACGATGACGTTGAGTTCGACGCGGGTCTTGAACGGCCACTGGGCGCGGGTCTGGTCGTTTTCCAGCAGGGCCAGGGTGATTTCGGTTTCGCCGGTCGGCAGTGCAGCGCTTTGGGTGACTTCCCACATCACCGTGCGGGCGAAGCCGTGGCCGGGGAAGCCGGCTTCGCTGGCATGTGCGCCGAACCAGGGCCAGCACACCGGTGCGCCGCCACGGATCGATTTGCCTGGCGCAAATTTGGCGAACTTGGACACCCAGATCACCGGCTCGGCCTGATCCTTGGGGCGGTAGGTGGTGATGTGCGCGCCTTGCAGGCAGATGTAGGACGTGCCGAGGGCGTTGTCGATTTCGGCAAACACCAGGCCATTCGGGCCTTCGATGAATTTGAGTTGGTCGGCAATGCCGAAACGGGCGTTGAGGTCGGCGAGGGGCATGCGGGGCTCCGGTTGGTGAGATGGATGGGGTGGAATAATGGTCAGGCGTTGATCAGCATGATCCAGTTGACGCAGATCATGAACACGCTGAGCAGCGCATAGAACGCCCCGCCAGTCTGGTTGTTGGCTTCACTTGGTTTGCCCAGCTTGATCAGGAAAACCAGGTAGAGCGCGGTGGCGATGGCATTGAACGGCAACCAGGCCAGTACCTTGAACCAGATCGCTACGCTGGGATCGCCCATGTTGTTCAACATGCCGTAGATGAACAACAGGTTGACCGCCACGGCGGCGGCCATGAACCCGCGCCAGTTTCGAAAACGCCGCAGCGGGTCATCGTCCTGCCGATCCGGTTCATCCGGTGGCGCTTCCGGCGCATTGAAAATCGGCATGGGATCAGTACTCGGGTTGCGGCAGACGCGCGGCGAGTTCATCCCACTGGATGACGACGCCATCCAACACGCCGACCGGGGTTTCGCCGCGGAGTTCCTGGGTATGGGGGCGGCCGTATTCGGTTTTGCTATTCTCGCCGTCGCCGAGTTTGTAAACCATCAAAACCCGGTCAATGGGTTGAATCAGCCAGTATTCGCGGACCCCGGCCTGCTCGTAAATTCGCCGCTTTTTGACATGATCAAGCCCCGCTGTAGAAGGCGATAGCACTTCAACGACCCAGTCAGGAGCACCTCGCACGCCATGTCGGTCAATTTTTTCTTTGTCGCAGATCACCAGAATATCCGGTTGCACCACGGTGTCGATCTGGTCATCGCTTTCTTCAGCCTTGGGCAGGCGCACATCCAAAGGCGCCGTCAAAACTTGGCAAGGCGTGCCTTTCAGTGCCGCGTGCGCCTGGCTGGCCACTTCAAGCACTACGGTCTGATGTCCCACTGTCGGCGCCGGCGACATGAGAAAGGCTACACCGTCGATGAGCTGGTAGCGCACATCCTCAGGCCAACTTTTGTAGTCGGCATAGGTGTAATGCGTCGTGTCTTCCGATTTGCGTTGCGGCAATCCCATGGCAACCCCCCTATTTCCGTTCCACCTGCGTCACATCGCGCACTGCGCCGAACGCCGCGCTGGTGGTCATCGCGGCATACGCGCGTAATGCCGGGGAAACCAGTCGATCGCGGTTGACTGGCTTCCAGGCTTGCGCGCCCCGGGCTTCCATCGCGGCGCGGCGCACAGCCATTTCCTCATCGGACACCACGACGCGGATGCTGCGATTCGGAATGTCGATCTCGATGCTGTCGCCTTCCTCGACCAGACCGATCAGGCCGCCTTCCGCCGCTTCCGGCGAGACATGGCCGATGCTCAAGCCGGAGGTGCCACCGGAGAAGCGGCCATCGGTAATCAGCGCGCAGACTTTGCCGAGGCCTTTCGATTTCAGGTACGACGTGGGGTAGAGCATTTCCTGCATGCCGGGGCCGCCACGCGGGCCTTCGTAGCGAATCAGCAGCACGTCGCCCGGCTTGATTTCGTCGGCCAGAATCGCCGCCACAGCCGCGTCCTGGCTTTCGAATATCCGCGCCGGGCCGGTGAAAACGCGCAGCGTTGAAGTGGGGACGCTGGTGGTGTAACGCAACTGCTCCACTTCATACATGCTTTGATCGATGCCGGCGGTCTTGACGATGCAGCCATCCAGCGCCAGGTTTCCATACAGCACGGCCAGGCCGCCGTCCTGCGAATAAGCATGCGCCTTGTCGCGGATGCAGCCGTTGACGCGGTCCAGGTCAAGTTCCGGGAAGCGGCGGTTCTGCGAGAACGCCACCTGCGTCGGCACGCCGCCGGGCGCGGCCTTGAAGAAATCGAACACGGAAACGTCGTGCGCCTGCATCACATCCCAGGTCGACAGTGCGCCGCCCAGGGTGCGGCTGTGCACGGTATGGCATTCGCGGTGGATCAGGCCGGCGCGATCAAGTTCGCCAAGAATCGCCATGACGCCGCCGGCGCGATGCACATCTTCCATGTGATACAACTGCGTCGACGGCGCGACTTTCGCCAGGTTCGGCACTTTGCGCGACAGCCGGTCGATGTCCTTCATCGTGAAATTGACGCCGGCCTCATGCGCGGCGGCCAGCAGGTGCAGCACGGTATTGGTCGAGCCGCCCATCGCGACATCCAGGCAGACGGCGTTCTCGAACGCCTCGAAGGTGGCGATGCCGCGCGGCAACACGTTGGCGTCGCCCTTCTCGTAATAGCGTTTCGCCAGATCCACCGCCAGCCTGCCGGCACGCAGGAACAGTTCCTTGCGGTCGGCGTGCGTGGCCAGCAACGAACCGTTGCCTGGCAGGCTCAAGCCCAGCGCCTCGGTCAGGCAGTTCATCGAATTGGCGGTGAACATGCCGGAACAGGAGCCGCAGGTCGGACAGGCGGATCGCTCGGTGGCCTCGACTTCCTCATCCGAACAGTTCGAATCGGCGGCCTGCACCATCGCATCGACCAGATCCAGCTTGATCGTCTTGTTGCCCCACACCACCTTGCCGGCTTCCATCGGCCCGCCGGACACGAAAACCGTCGGGATGTTCAGACGCAGCGCGGCGTTGAGCATGCCGGGCGTGATCTTGTCGCAATTCGAAATGCACACCAGCGCGTCGGCGCAATGCGCGTTGACCATGTATTCCACCGAATCGGCGATCAGGTCGCGGCTGGGGAGCGAATACAGCATGCCGCCATGACCCATGGCGATGCCGTCATCGACCGCGATGGTATTGAATTCCTTCGCCACGCCGCCGGCCGCCTCGATCTCGCGCGCCACCAGCTGGCCCATGTCCTTCAGGTGCACATGGCCGGGCACGAACTGGGTAAAGGAGTTGGCGATGGCGATGATCGGCTTGTCGAAATCGCCATCCTTCATGCCGGTAGCCCGCCAAAGCGCGCGGGCGCCGGCCATGTTGCGGCCGTGAGTTGTAGTGCGGGAACGGTATTCGGGCATGGGATTCCACCTTGGGTCTCTATAATCCACGGCATTTTAGCCCAGCATTCGCTGGCTTACCCTTCCAGGCTCGTATCATGCTCGTCTTCCCTCGGATAGATCCCGTCGCAATTTCCCTCGGCCCGCTCGACGTGCACTGGTACGGCCTGATGTACGTCGCCGCCTTTGCCGCCTTCATCCTGCTCGGTCGGTTGCGCATCCGGCAGCGACCGGAATCCGGATGGACCAACCAGGAACTCGACGATCTGCTGTTCTGGGGCGTGCTCGGCGTCGTGGTCGGCGGTCGGCTCGGGCAGGTGCTGTTCTATGAGCCGGCCCACTATTTCAGCCATCCCGCCGAAATACTCGCGGTCTGGAAGGGCGGCATGTCGTTTCACGGCGGCCTGATCGGCGTGTTGCTGGCGCTGGCCTGGCACGGCCGGAAAACCGGACGCAGTTTTCTCGAAGTCGGTGATTTCGTCGGCCCGCTGGTGCCGCTCGGCTTGATGTTCGGTCGCATCGGCAACTTCATCAACGGCGAACTCTGGGGCCGCGCCGCCGATCCCGGCCTGCCCTGGGCGATGATCTTCCCGCATGTCGACAGCCTGCCGCGCCACCCGTCGCAGTTGTATCAGGCCGGCATGGAAGGGCTGCTGTTCTTCCTGCTGCTGTGGTTTTACTCCGCGCGCTCCCGCCCGGTGGGTGCCGTATCTGGTGCCTTTCTCATCGGTTACGGTGTGCTGCGCAGCGTCGGCGAGTTCTTCCGCAGCCCCGATGCCGGCATCTTCGGCCAGTCCTACACCTTCAGCATGGGTCAATGGCTGTCGCTGCCGATGATCCTGATCGGCATCTGGCTGCTCTGGCGCGCCTATCGACCGAACCGTTAACCTATGCTCTGACAGGCTTTTTTGCTATATTGCGCGCCTCGTGTGGGGGGGTAGCTCAGCTGGGAGAGCGCCGCGTTCGCAATGCGGAGGTCGTGAGTTCGATCCTCATCCTCTCCACCACTTTTTGAAGGCCAGACGTTGCTCTGGCTGTGCTGTTAAGCATAAAGAGTCCTAGTGGACTGTTTATGCTTTATTTCCCGATAGGACACATTATGGTTTATCGGGTACTACGTAGTAGTCTGCTAGGTTTTTTCGGGAAGAACGCTTTGGCGTTCGCATGGCTTCATGCAATCCAGGCGTAAAAAACGGGACCCTAAGGTCCCGTTCTTATTTGCGTAACGCTTGGCGTTATGTCACTGGCGTCGACTCGCCAGCACCTTGTTGATATGGCTGAATATGCCTGAGACCGATTGGGCTTCGGTGTTCAGGTGCGCCCAGACATCCCGTGCGCTCAACCCTTCATAGCCCGCTGCAAGCCGCTCGTCGAGGATTTCACCAATCTGCGTTTGCAACCGTGTATAGCGTTGCTGCTTGACCGTGGCACGGAAACGGGCGTGCCGGAATGCAATTGCGCGTGCCTCCGTATTGGCCCTTAGGTAAACGTGCTTGCGCCCCACGCCGACACGCTCGCAGGCTTCATTGATGGAAATGGGCGAGGGAAGCGCAAGCATGGCCCGCAAACTGGCTCGGATGGCCTCCCAGTCCAGTTCGCGTGACCTGATGCCCGCACGGGGTGATTCGGGTAGCGGAATCACCATCTGTTCCCGCGCTTGTGGCATCACCCAGTCGTCAACCGCACCGGCAAACAACTTGTCTAAGCCGATGCCACCGTTCAGTGCAATCGTCAGCCATCCCTTGATGCCAGGGAGTCCACCCTTCCTCAGCCAGTGCCAGACACCGCTTTTCGAGAAGCCGAAGCGCTTGGCGAAGCTGGTAATTCGGCCATCAGCCATTCGTTCGACGATTGCCTCCAGCAACGGCACCACACCATCTACGCCGACCTGCGGACGATGCACAAGCATGTTGCCCACCTGGCGTGCCACCCAGAGCGACTCAGGATACGCCGGCACCGGCACCGCATCACCAAGGAACCCGCCACAGGCAGTGCAATACCCCGGCACCACAATCACCGCACGGTTCCTGACATTGCTGCGCTGGCAGTGGGGGCAGATTGATGTCAGTCGGACCTTATGTTTCGGGCAGGCATCAACAGGCGCCAATTCCCAGGTCAGGCGAAGGTAAGGGTCCACGCCCTGCTGCTTGTCCTCGGCAAGGCAGCAGGGACACCAGTGGTCAGATCTCGGTGCAAGGCCCGGTATCCCCAACAAATGCCGCCATGGCGAGAGGGTGAGGCGGTCCAGTGATTCAACCCCGGTCAATTCTGACAGCCAGGCCGCCCACTGTTCGCTTTCAACAGACATGCTCGACAGATTGCGCTGGTGCCATCCATATTTGTCACAAACGGGACGCTCAAAGTAGGCAAGCACCCAATCGGCAAGCTTTTGGGCGGTTATGCCGTGGGAGTACGCCAGCCTACAGAAATAGCCGGTCAGGCTTTCCACGTCAGGTGTATTCAGGCCCATCGGTGCCAGTGCGTGTAAGGTGGAGCGAGGATTAGGGGTCGTGCGCATCACGCCACCTTCCGCGTCGTAGGGGCAGGCGACAATAGGCGTTTGCGGTTCAGCCCTGGTGCTATGCGCTCCTCGCCCTCCACGATTTCACGCAGAATTTGCGTCACCTGAGCCTCAGTAAGCAGCGTCCGGCACAGGATTTCTTCTGAGAATGCCTTCTCGGCGACCATCAGGTTCAGCCGCATCAGGACGGTCCGCAGGGTGCCGACACAACCCAGGGTGTTCTGGTGAAACACCTCGGCGTAACGCAATAAATCGATGTCCTTCAACGCCGGCATGCCTTCACCCAGCTTCTTCAGGCAGCCGCGGAAGGCACGTACATCTTCAGTTGCGTCCTCGCGGTAACGGCCAAAATGGATGACATGGGTCCGTCGAGCCAGTTGGCCGCTGAGTGACACTAGCTCGAAGAGGTCGTACGACCCCAGAAGAATCCATTGGACCCCATACTCGTTGGACAGTGACTTCAGGGTATCCAGCTGCTGCTCGAGCCGTGTCGGATGGCATTGCCGCATCATGTGCGCCGCTTCATCGACCACGATGAAGCGGGTGCCACGATTCCGGAGTGACCGTTCGACTGCGGTACGCAGCCCCGACAAACGGTTGGTTTGTGCCCCGGCCGCTCGAACCACTCGGCCCGATATGGGGTCGACCCCGTAGGCGGTCCGGGGGGCGTCGAGTTCGCCCTCCAGCGCATTCAGAATGCGCTGATAAAACAGCCGCCAGGAGAATTCCCGCTCACCCGAGGCAGGTGCCTCAACCCGGATGGCAGGAATGAAGCCTGGATTGGTGGCCATGGATTCCGCTTGGCGTTTGAGTTCTGCTTCGACGATGAACTCGCCCAGTGTGCTCTTGCCAACGCCTGTGGGTCCACAGACCAGGATAAGATTGGCGTTGCCACCCGCCTCCAGCATCAGGCGGCAATCCTCGATGGAGGCGGCAATGCGGGGGTGACGAATACGTTGGCCGGCCATCGGCGCGGTAGTGATTGGCGGATTGGTATTGGTGTACATGGGATGTGCCTTCAATTTCAGAATGAGTCGAATTCGGGGGTGTCGGTGTCATCCGCTTGTGATAGATCGGTTGACGCATAGGCTGTAGTCTCGATGACCAAAGGTGTGGCAGCAGGAGCGCTAGGCAATTGCTGCAATGTGGTCTGACCCATTAGCGGGGTGTTCGTCGGTAGCGCTATTGCCCCAATGCCCACGCGTTGGTACAGCTCACGGTTTTCCTGTTGACGCTGGAGGTAGAGTTCCATAGCCCCCTCGGGCGTGAAGACGCGCATGAACTCGGTCAGGCGTTGAAGTGATAGCTCGTCGTTGTCATCCAACCGGTAGTGGTGGCGCATTTCCTGGGAGAACAGCTCACGCTCTTTCTCCGTCAGCTGACCCAGGCTGGCCAGCGCTTTGCATTCAGCTGGGACCCAGCGTTTTTTAATTTCTACATAGACGGTGGCACTGTTCCATGGGTCATAGCGCACAGGCACTTTCTTGCCATGCAGCTTTGGGTCACGGAATTCCGGGGTCCAATAGAAGAAGTTGGTGTGTACCTTGATGCCACGTTGGCGGTCGACTGTGCGTTGACCAGTCCGGCTGACCGTCGGGCAGGTCAGGATGAGGAAGTCCTTTGTCAGCGTCACGATGCGGTGCTCCCGGATGCCTGATGCCGCAACGCTGCGAGTGAAGGCATCGTGCGGGCTCACGCCCAGGGTCGAATGCACCTCGTTGTCGTAGTACGTGAAAGCCCAGTATTCAAGGCCGTAAAACATGGCTTCCAGGGTCCACTCGGCAAGGCGTGACGGCAAAAACTTGCTGGTAGTACTGCGTACGACTTTTGTGGCCTTCGTGTTCCCGGCCAGGTTGTGCACATATTCGGTGTGCGCGCGACCAAAAATGCGCTCCATGACCGAACCATGACGTGGCCGGCCGGCAGGGCGGTAGCGGACGTGGATGCGCATCAGTTCGCAGAACCGCTTGAAATCCTCACTTCGGAAGTCGACACCATTATCGACAATGATGAACTGGGGCAGACGGCGATAACGGCGAACGATATCCCGCAGTAACATCATGTTTGATCGATATGAAGGCGGGTCGTATGACAGGTAGATGCCAAGAATGCGACGGCTATAAGCATCAATGGCCAAAGACAGCCAGGCTCGTCCGAGGCGTGAGCCGTTCTTGATCGACACCAGTTCGATATCGAGTTCGGTGTGATCCATGTGCACGTACTGAAACGCACGTGAACCGTGCACGGGGGTGTCGGCATACAGGACATTGACGAACTCAGCATTCTGGTAAGCCACCCGGTTGCCATGACGGGCGCGGTCGGCCTGTTGCTGCGGTAGTGACTTGATGCGCGCAATCAGGGTTGGATACGACGGCGCCTTGAAGCCGCGCTGAGCGCACAGGATGCGTAACTTGCGGTGGCAATGCTGGGCATTAGGGGCGCTACTGGTCAGATAGTCTTCCCGGATGACCTCCTCCATGACGGCTTCTTGTTCTGAGCCAAGTCGTGGCATCCGGTTTCCGCGGTCCCGCAGTCGGGGTACGAGGGCAACCAGTTCGTCGGTGCCAGCCAGCCTGGCCAGGTAGAGCGCTTTGAGTTGCCGGCGTTGGTTTCGATTAGCCTTCGTGACGTGTTCCAGTTCCGTCATCCGGTTTAGAGCGATTCGCAGCTCTTCCTCGGTGAAGTCGCTAAGACGAACTGGTGTCTGCTCAAGTCCAGTCCCGCCGGCCATTTGGAGGTTTTGTTGGGCTGCGAGCTGTTCCAGCGTGTCGAGCGTGATTTCCACTGTCTTGCCATCCGCTGATTGCAGGATGGCTTTGGTACCGCCCACCATGACTACGGTGTAGGGCTGCTGGTCGTACATGAGCTGAGCACCGACGGTGATGTCGAGGACGCCTGGTAGGGCGAATGGTGCGGGCTGTCGCCGGGCCCGTTCAAAATCACGCACGGCTGTGTCACGAAATACTCGGCAGCAGGTCGGCTCACTCAGGGATGCATAGTCGATCTCAGCGACAAGCTGTCCATCCGCGATCAACTTCAGTACATCGTCGGGTCGGCATTCGGCTTTGTCATAGAGTTCGGCCAGATACAAGGTGGCATCGGCAGCCAGAGCATCACGTATCCTGAGTGCTACATCGACTGGACATGCCGGGGCGGATGGGTCCAGGTAGTCTTCGAGGAGCAGAGTGTTCTCGATGCGACGTTGTGTGATGTCGCGGTCCGTACTGATGCGATAGCCCAAGCCCCGCTCGGCTAGCCAGCTTTCAATCAGGGGCGCCCGCCAGCGATTGTCCGGGCCGAGTTGATAACGCCACGGATAACGGATGGCAAGGCGTTCGAGCTTGCTCCATGGCTTGCATTCCTGGAACCAAACCTCTCGTTCGGTTATGACGAGATAGTCCGGGGTATGGTCGATGGCGTGGATTTCGCCATCAGCATCGATGACCTCGAATTTGAGCCGGCTGGGCTGGGGATAGTATTCCAGCACCAGCGGGTCATGCTCCAGGCCGACGGCCATGGGGAACTCCAGGTGTCGGCTTTCCGTTTCCACGGGCCGTTGCATCTTGAGGCTTTGGAATGGCCCAATGACGTTTCCGCCGCCTTTCGATGCTACTTTGCGCACGGGTGCGTACTTGGCTGCATCAAGAATCAGCCGTATTCCAGCTGGTGGTGTAGCGAGCCGGTCCAGCAGACGCTCCCGCTGGGAATTATCAAGCATGGTTTGCTTCCATTAAGTTGGGGCAAAGGTATAGGCAGCTTGATTTGCTATGAGTCAAAATTGACTTTAATTGCCGCCGGTGCGGCGCATTGCGATGGAGTCGACGTTGAGTGTGAACAAGCCCGGCCGGCCAATTACGCTCCTGTCCAAGCCCAGTCTTGCGAATACCGAGTCTCAGGCCATTGCGGAATGGGGCTTTCAGGCCATCCTGCTGGTGAAGCGCGGCATGGAAGCACGTGGCTGGGGATATCAGGAACTGTCCGAAGCCTTGCGGCCTTTGGGCATCAAACGGAGTGCAGCGGTCATTAACCGGCGCATCAACCGGGGGAATTTCAGCGCAGGGTTCTTGCTGGCTTGTCTTGAGGCATTGAAGACCAGAGGAAAGGCAGGAAACCCTTGACAGGCACGGGTTCACAGCCAGTTTGCAACTAACTGATACCTCTGCTTCCTTGAAGTGCATCCTGCGCCCTCCATTTTGTGGTCCGTTCACAAAAAGGAGCCCTACTGTCAGCGGTTCATGCGGACAGGGCGCAGATCAGGCAGAAAACTTAATCGGCTCAATGGCCTAAAGCGAAACTAATGCAAACGTCAAAATCAGGCAAGGCCTGGATATCATTTCCGGGCAGGTACATCTCACGAGCCTGCTGGCGGGCAGGCTAGCCGCCACCCTACGTATTCATCACTGTCTGGGATAAGTCAGGAAGCCTTGCCTTGATCAAGGACGAGGGCTAACAAATAACAGCCATCCTTGGCCTTTCTATACATGCCTTCAACTTTTTGACGGCATGAACGATGAACGAACCAACCACCCTCAGCACTACGTTGCTGACCATGTTTAACCGTTGTTCACAGCGGATAACCACGTCGCTCGGCAACGGCAATGTTTGCCAAGCACACGTCGTACTCGAAAACAGTTTGATCGCGAGACTGAATACGTCGTGTTCTTCAGCACCCTGCAAACCCCATAAATAACCTCACCCCGGCCGCCCCGGGGTGTTCAGGACAACACCCAATTACGCATCGGAGCATGCCGATGTTCAGCGGCAATGCGCCGCATCCAGGCCATCGATTAGTACCCCCCACGGCCGGGCTGTCACGGAGACAGCCCCATGCTTGCTTTACCAATGGATCTTCGCAATCCGGCCGACGCACTGGAAGAAGCCATGCTCTATCACCGCGCCGACCGTTTCGGATTTGTGCCGCTGCTGATTCGCACCCATGACGTGCAGGTGGATGGACATCTGATGCCGGTGCGCCCACAACACACATACAAGCTAAGCGAACTGCCCACGGCTCTGCGCTTCAGTGCCAGCATGAACGATGACATCTGGATTACGCAGAACGAGTTCTTCCGGCCGAACCGCCGTCTGGTCAATTTGGGGCGCATCACACTGTGTTTTGCCGATCTGGATTACTACAAGCTCAGCCAGTTCTGGCATTCCCCACAAGCGGTCGCAGTCGGGGTGCTGACGCATTGTGCAAATACAGGCATTCCGAAGCCAAATCTAATAATCGATTCCGGTCGTGGGTTGCAGATCAAGTGGCTGATTGACACGCTTCCAGCTGCTGCTCTGCCCCGGTGGAATACCGTACAGAGGGCTATCGGCGTTGCATTCAAGCGGTTTGGCAGCGATGCGCGCGCCCAGGATGCCAGCCGCGTATTACGCCTTGTCGGCACATACAACACACGTTCACGTAGCCGAGTTCGTGTGATCTATGCAGATACCCAGACGCCATACAGCTTCGATATGCTTGCCGATGCGCTGTTACCCTTTTCACGGCAGGAATTGAGCGAGATAAGGGCTCAACGAGCCGAGAAAAAACAGGTTCAGGCCGACGAGAAGGAGCGACGCTCAGATAACGAAGCTCAGACTCCGTCCGGATTACGCCCGCTTTCGATACAGCAACTGTGGTGGGACAGGTTATCGGACATTCGTGCCCTGAAGCATTTGCGCGTCTGGGACGCTGTACCAGTGGGATATAGAGATACGTTCCTGTGGCTGGCAGCCACAGCACTCAGTTGGGTGTTGCCGCCTGCCAGAGTCAGGCAGGAGCTTGCGGAGTTGGGACGAGAATTCGCCGGCACAATGCCTGAATCTGAACGAATTCAATTCTTGAGCGCCACCTTGACCAGGGCGGAGCAGGCTGCCCAGGGGATGACGATAGAACTGGATGGATGCAGGATCGATCCTCGCTATCGCTTTTCAAATGCAAAGCTCATTGAACTGTTGCAGGTTTCCCCGGATGAACAGCGTCAACTCAAAACAATCATCAGCGATGAGGAGGCAAAGCAACGGCATGCTGCCAGAGAACGCGCTCGCCGAGCGGCACATAGAATTGCGAACGAAGGCATGACCCGTGCCGAATATCTTGAGGCCGCTGACATCAAAAGAGTACAGGCTCGCAAGTTCCGTGACCAAGGCTGGTCAATTCGACGAATTGCAGCTGAATTAGGGATATCTGTTGGCAGTGCGGCGGGCTACTGCAAGTTAACGGCATGACGGTAACTTCACGCGTTGCCCGGTCGGGCTATGCCACCTTATACGTACGCACTGAACATTGAACAGTGCGAAGCCAGCTTCGCGGTTAATTTCGGAAACCATGCATAATGGCTACCTACGTTGATCTATTGCGCAAGTTTGGTGCTCCATTCGCCAACTCGTAGGGTGGCTGGCAGCAACCGCCTGGCCCATAATCCCACCCGCATCGTATCCGCCTCGAAGACGTTTGCAGGCGGACCCTGGGAGCAGGACCACAGCCACCTGAAAAACAATGAATAACCAATTCTTCGAGCACCCCATCCTCAACTCGCCCTATGCGTACCCGTTACGCCACTGGGAGCTCGATGTTGACGGCCAACCTACCCAACAGATTCTTGAACACCGTCGCCGTGCGGAGTTCATCACTCCGATACCCAAGCCCAAGAAGCGCAAGGGCCAGCCGGCACAAGCCTTACTTCTGCTCGACAACGATGCCGGCCTCTCCACCCAGGCCCAGGAAAACGAAAAAACCGCATCCATGATCAACCCCGTCCGCTAGGAGGTGGACAATGTTCCAACCGTTTCAAACAACGCAAGAAAGCACTGAAATGGGTCTGATTTCTTGGTAACGATTGGACGCTGATTGACACAATGGGATACCTCCTGAAGTATGAAAACTCGCCGACGGTGACTCCAAACATCTTCGCAGCCTTCGAAACTTCTGTACGCGCCTTGATTGTGCTGATGCAAAGGGAAGTCAGTGAAGCCAAACCGGCGGATTGTCTCTGGACGTAGATAGTTAGATATTTCTGGGGTTTGGAAGAAGGGCATGGGTCAATCAAACGAAAAACCCCTCAACAGCCTGCTCAGGATGGCCGTCTTGGCGGGCGTGGAGGTTGCAGTGCGCCTGCATGTACGCCGAGGCGACGATCTGGACGCACGGGACGGGAACGGAATGACTCCGCTCATGCTTGCGGCTTCCAAGAACAAAGGGTTGATCTGCTCGCTCCTGCTGTCGTCCGGTGCCGATCCGACCCTCACCGATCCTGGCGGCAGGGACGCGTTGGCACTGGCCCGTGCGGCCGGGGCCGCCGACGCGGCGTCAGTTCTGGAACCGCTCGTGCGCATGCAGGCGAATGAGGCTCCGGCAAGGTACGAAGCCGATCTCGTAGCCGGGCCCGGGGCGATTCCCGGTGCTGATGTCCAGGAAGCAGGCTGTTATCCCACGCTTGATCTGGATGAGGATGGTGGCTCTTTCGACCTGTCAGGCTGGGTGGCTGAGGAGGATGGCCCTGCACCTGATGATGATGGTGCATTGTCCGCGGCAGCCAGCATGGTCCACGCTGCCATTTCGGCGCATGTCCCTATCGACGCCTCGGAGGACTGGGGTGAATTCGATGCATTCCTCCCCGATAAAGCTGTGCCGCTTCCGAAAGCAGGTGACGAGGAAGGGCGGGAGGGAATCCTTAGGGTTCTGCGAAGGGCACTACGTGAGGGCAGCGTACCTGAGCGGGAGATCGCAACACTTTCTGATAATGATGACGGATCACCAAACGAGGCAGGGGAGGCGCTTTTGCGTCTGGTTCTCGGGGACATGGGTGCTGAGACCGACGAACGAATCGAGCCTGCTGAATCAAAGGGCGGGTGGGAGGAACAGGAGGCCGATGAAGATGCTGTGTCCGAAGCATTGGACTATCTGGAAGAAACAAGTTCCGCACATAACGAACCAATGCGGCTATATGCCAGGGACGTGCGCACCGGAAAACTTCTGACTGCCGAAGACGAGATCGCCCTCGCACGGGACATGGAGGAAAGCATCTCCTCTGCACTCGATGTTCTGGCTTCCTGGCCAGATGGACTTGCTGCTTTCCTGTTGGCCTCGGAAAGAGTTAAAGCGGGTGAAATCGGGGTGGAATCCATTACGGGTGGACGCACTGTCGAGGGGGGGGATCAAGTCCTGGAGGACATTTCGCTATCCGTCGACGATGTCGTGGACGAGGATGAACTTGGCGTTCCTATGACAGCGACTACTCGGGAGTTTCTGGACAGAGCTGGTGCCGTGAAGGCACTGGCAGATCGGCGTGACATGGTGGCGTTGAGGGCATGTCTTGCTGGCGCACAGTTATCGCCGTCCTTCCTGGCAAGGCTTGCAGACAATTCGATCAACGGCACCTCGATGGAGGCAGAACAATTCCGCTTGGCGATCGCGAGGTATTCCGCTACGAGGAAACGTATGATCGTATCGAATCTCCGCTTGGTAATTTCGGTGATCAAGCGCTACCAGGGTTTTGGTCTACCTTTCGAGGATCTTGTTCAGGAGGGCAACATCGGCCTGATGAAGGCGGTGGACCGGTATGACTGGCGCAAGGGGTTCCGTTTCTCGACCTACGCGACATGGTGGATACGTCAACAAGCCACCCGGGCAGTAGCTGACAAGGGGAAAACGATCAGAACACCAGTGCATGTCCATGACACGATGCTGAGAATCACGGAATTATGTAGCAAACGCACCCATCATAGAATCAATGACTTAGGGTGCACGCTGAGATTTGCCTGAATTGCTTTTGCTTCCGGGTGCCTTGTGGCTCACTCTATGAGCCACCAGAAACCCCATAC
>Ga0208244_100102_pt1 | contig 118177 bp, 95 predicted proteins | sample SubbioCR12Aug_5A_FD_184828 | JGI IMG/M metagenome (GOLD analysis project Ga0208244, IMG submission 184828) | Serpentinite rock and fluid subsurface biosphere microbial communities from McLaughlin Reserve, California, USA - CR12Aug_5A (SPAdes) | ecosystem: Environmental > Terrestrial > Deep... | reverse complement strand
AATATCAAACCAGACATCAGCTTCAGCGGGAAAAAATATCGAGCCGATAAAATCACCAATGGTCGGCACTTTTTACGGACGACCCAGACCTGATGCACCATCATTTGTTAATGTTAATGATATTGTTGAGACTGGTGCCACTTTATGTATTATTGAAGCGATGAAACTGATGAACGAAATCGAAGCCGAAAAGAAATATCGAATTCTGGAAATCCTGGCAAAAGACGGGGATACGGTTGAATTTGGTCAGGTATTGTTTAAAGTCGAACCAGTCTAAACTGCTAGACAATATATTAACACATAACCTGAATTTATGAAGCCAGTTAAGATTATTGATACGACTTTTCGGGATGCGCACCAGTCGTTAATGGCGACCCGGATGCGGGTTTCGGATATGCTGCCGATTTGCGAGCAGATGGATAGGATTGGTTTTTTTGCGATGGAAGTCTGGGGCGGCGCGACTTTTGATGTTTGTATCCGTTATCTGGCAGAAGACCCCTGGCAGCGATTAAATCTTTTAAGAGAACACCTGCCTAATACAAAATTATTGATGTTGGTACGGGGACAGAATATTGTCGGTTATCGCCATTATGCGGATGATGTGGTCAAAGAGTTTATTAAACTTGCCCGAAAACACGGTATTGATATTTTCCGCGTATTTGACGCCTTGAATGATATCCGCAATATGGAAAAAGCGATTAAGATTGCCAAAGATATCGGAGCCGAAGTGCAAGGCGCAATCTCTTATACAACCAGTCCAGTGCATACGATTGAAAAGTTTGTCGAGTTTGCGATTGAACTAGAAGAGATGGGATGTGATTATATCTGTATCAAAGATATGGCAGGTTTGATATCACCGCAGGCATCATATGCATTGGTCAAAGCATTAAAACAGGCAGTTAAAATACCGATTGACCTGCACACTCATTGCACGAGCGGTATGGGACCGATCAGTTATTATTCAGCGGTGCAAGCCGATGTCGATATTATTGATACGGCAATATCAATCTTTGCCGGTGGCAGTTCTCAACCGGCATTAGAAAATTTAGTCGTCAGTTTAAAAGACACTCCGTATGATACTAAACTTAATTTGCAAAAGATAATCGACGTCGGTTATCATTTTTTGCAAATGAAACAGAAATATGCTAAATATATCAGTCCGATTGCAGAAATGACTGATGCTTCGGTTGCGGTACATCAGATTCCAGGTGGAATGTTATCCAATTTACACGCCCAGTTAAAAGAACAGAATGCGCTGGATAAGTATCAGCAAGTATTGGAGGAGACGCCCAGAGTACGAGAAGATTTAGGTTATCCGCCACTGGTGACCCCAACCAGCCAAATCGTTGGTATCCAGGCTGTGATGAATGTATTAGCCGGCAAGAGATATACTCAGATTAGTAAAGAAGTAAAAGATTATTGCCTGGGCTTATATGGCAAACCACCAGCGCCGATTAAACCGGATATTTTAAAGATGATTATTGGTGATGAGAAACCGATGACAAGAAGACCAGCTGATTTGTTAAAACCAGAATTAGCGGCAAGGAAAATCGAGGCAGAAAAATTAGGCATTTTACGCAAAGGCACTGAACAAGAAGATCTGGTTACCTATACACTTTTCCCGCAGATTGCCGTAAAGTTCTTAAAAGGCGAGTGCAAAGCAGAAAAAATCGAGCCGCTTATAACTACGGAAGAATTACATGACAATCTGGAAGAGCAGAAAATTGCCGCAATCGCGGTTGCTTTAAATGAACATTTAACTGATAACGGAAAATTCATTCAAATAAGTAAGACAACCGATAAGCAAGTTTCGGGATGGAAAATCAAAGCAAGACAAGAAAACATACAGTGAAAATTTTGAATTCAGAATTTTTAATTTCGAATGAATTTTGATTGAGTGAATAAATGAAAACGATAAAACAATATGATTTAGAAGAAAGGACTGCCTAAGAAATTATAAATTGTTATATAGTTTGATATGAATATAAAGATTGGTGAAAAAGTATTCGATGTTTTGATTAAAGAAGAACATGGCCATTTTGCTGCTTTAATTGATAATGAACTGGTTGAAATCGAACCTGAATTTGATAAGAACGGGCAGATTGCCTCAATTAGTTTAAATGGTAAAAAATATGCAGTGCAGTTAATAAAAAGTAAAGATAATTACGAGGTCAGTATTTTTGCTAAACCATTATTCGCAAAGATCGAACAAGTTGTGACTGATGGTGAGCATAAATCGATTGACCAGAATAGTGTTATAATAAACTCGCCAATGTCTGGTTTAGTAATAAGTCTGCCAATAAAAATCGGACAAGAAGTACAAAAAGACAGTCAGCTGTTAACTCTGGAAGCAATGAAAATGCAGAATGAGATCAAAAGTCCGATTCATGCTAAAGTAACCGATATATTTGTCAAAGTCGGTCAGACCGTAGAAAAAGACAGTAAATTACTCGTTTTAGAACCATTATAAAATAGCTTCATAAGAGAAATAAGTTTTCCATAGTCAATTATTCACTCGGATTGCATTTAAATATACTTGAAAAATCGATTTAAAGGAATTATAATCTATGCTTACAATGAAAAAGCCGAACCGAAATAAACTCAGACCTGATTTTACCGAATATATCTTAATTAAGGGTGCACGGGTACACAATCTTAAAAATATAAATGTTAAGATTCCGCGTAATGAATTGGTAGTTATAACCGGCTTATCTGGTTCGGGTAAATCGTCGCTTGCTTTTGATACAATATATGCCGAAGGACAGCGGCGTTATATAGAATCTTTATCTGCTTATGCACGGCAGTTTTTGGGCATGCTTGATAAACCAGATGTTGATTATATTACTGGTTTGTCACCGGCAATTGCGATTGAACAGCGCTCAGCTTCGAAAAATCCCCGTTCCACAGTTGGTACTGTCACAGAAATCTATGATTACCTGCGCGTCTTATTTGCTCGCATTGGGACTCCATATTGTCCTGATTGTAATAAACCGATAACTTCGCAAAGTGTTGATTCGATTGTTGATTCAATTCTTAGTTTGCCAGATAATACTTCAATTATCATACTGGCACCAATTATACGCGGTCGCAAAGGCGAATACCGTGATTTACTTGATAAGATTAAACGCAAAGGATTTTTACGAGTCAGGGTCGATGGCAAGATATCTGAGATTGATGAAGTCGAGCCGATGCAGAAATTCCAAAAGCACAATATTGAGATTGTGATTGACCGGTTGACGATTAGTGAACAGGGAGGAGTGAGGAGCGAGGAGAAACGGTTATCTTTGCGCAAACGGATTGCGGATTCAGTTGAACTCGCATTAAAAGAAGGACAAGGATTAGTGGTAGTGAGTAGCGAGAAGCGAGGGGAGAAGGGAGCAGAGAGCAGAAAGGCAGAAGAAAAGATATATTCGAGCTCGTTTGCCTGTGTTGATTGCGGGTTTAGTTATGGCGAGATTTCACCGCGCTTATTTTCCTTTAATGCGCCATATGGTGCATGTCCGGTTTGCCATGGTCTGGGAATCAAAATGGAGATTGACGAGAACCGGATTATTGCCAATTCTGAATTAAGCATTACAAATGGGGCGATCGCATCCTGGGGTGAAGTTACCAGTGAATGGTTTTTATCGCAACTCGAAGAGTTAGCAGATAATTACGATTTTAACTTAAAAACACCCTGGAAAAATCTGCCGAAAAATGTCAAGAAAGTCATTATTCACGGAAATGAAGATGCTATTGGAAGCGCCAACGAGCGAAGCGAAGTTGTATCATTCGAAGGCGTGATTCCGCATATCATGCGATTGTATCACGAGACCGAATCAGATTCAATCAGAGATTGGGCAGAAAAATATATGTCAATCTTGCCCTGCCCGGATTGTAATGGCACTCGGCTTAAAAAAGAAGCATTATCGATAAAAATCAATAACCTTAATATTGCCGATGTCTCGCATATGTCAATAAAGCAGGCAACCGAGTTTTTTACAAAGGAGATAAAATTAACCGAAAAAGAAAGCCTGATTGCCAAAGAAGTTATCAAAGAAATTACCCGCCGATTACAATTTTTAGTTTCAGTTGGACTTGATTATCTGACCTTAAACCGCCGGGCTGATTCATTGGGCGGGGGAGAAGAACAACGAGTCAGATTGGCAACTCAGATTGGCTCAGGTTTGGTCGGTGTTGTCTATATTCTGGATGAGCCAAGTATTGGTCTGCATCAACGGGATAATAAAAAATTACTTGCGACCTTACACCGATTGCGGGATTTGGGAAATACAGTCATTGTCGTTGAACATGATGAAGAGACGATTAGAGAATCTGATTATGTCATTGATTTAGGTCCGGGTGCTGGTGAACAGGGCGGTTATGTAGTCGCAACCGGCACACCAAAACAGATAATATCCAATCCAAAATCTTTAACCGGCGCTTATCTTAATGGTCGAAAATCGATTCCATTACCAAAACAAAGACGCAGACAGACTGATAATCATATCATAATTACAGGTGCGCAGGAGAACAATCTCAAATCGATTGATGTAAAAATTCCCTTAGGACTTTTTGTTTGTATTACCGGAGTTTCTGGTTCAGGTAAGAGCACTCTGATATTTGACATTTTATATAACAAACTGGCGCAGACATTTTATAATTCGAAAACAAAACCGGGTGAACATAAATCTATCCAAAATATCAATAAGATTGATAAGGTAATTAACATTGACCAGTCACCAATCGGACGAACCCCGCGCTCAAATCCGGCGACTTATACTAATCTCTTTACACCAATTCGCGAGTTATTTGCACAAACCAGAGAAGCACGCATGCGCGGTTATAAACCAGGACGATTTTCATTTAATGTTTTTGGCGGAAGATGTGAAACCTGTGAAGGCGATGGGATAATAAAAGTCGAAATGCACTTTTTACCTGCTGTATATATCCCCTGCGAAGAATGTAAAGGTAAAAGATATAACCGGGAAACACTTGATATTAAATATAAAGGTAAAAATATCTATGATGTGTTAAATATGACCGTAACCGAAGCGCTTGAATTTTTCTATAATATTCCGATGATTAAACGAAAACTGGAATTATTAAAAGATGTTGGTCTTGGATATATCAAACTCGGTCAATCCGCTCCAACTTTGTCTGGTGGTGAAGCACAAAGAGTAAAAATATCCAAAGAATTATCAAAAATAGGAACTGGAAATACTCTATATTTATTAGACGAACCGACCACCGGTTTGCATTTTGAAGATGTTAATCTGTTATTAGCCGTGCTTAATCGGTTGGTTGACAAAGGCAATACAGTAGTTGTGATTGAACATAATCTCGAAGTAATCAAATGTGCAGACTGGATAATTGATTTAGGACCAGAAGGTGGTGACAAAGGCGGTCAGATTGTTGCGCAAGGCACACCAGAACAGGTTGCTAAAATAAAAGGGTCATATACGGGACAGTTCTTAAAAGGATTATTAAAGTAATAATACCATAAAATAAAAAATTTATATCTAATGCGGAAATTCAGTTATTAATATAGGGTACTATACTGGTAATTGGACATACCGAGCCACGTGTCTGATTGTTCTTAGTAATCGGTTAAGATTATGTAATCTGGTAAGTGTATTATCAGGTCGCATATCGGCATACCTTGTCTTTTTGTCTTTTCAAATCATTCTAACAACTTGTTTATATGTTTATTAATACTTGTTGAAGTAAATGTTATTTAGATAATTAGAGTCGATATTAATACTATTATTTTTAGTACTTGATAATGGCGTGAGCACGTGCAGACACTGTTAATGCAAAGTTGTATAGATTGCTTTTTATGGTATTTATAAAATAAAATTCAGGGGGCCAGGATTATCCGTTAAATCCGTGGTTAAATCTCTGAATATTGACTATGTATTATTTTATGATTAAACTAAAACACTGATGAAATTTTTAAAGTTTCCAAAAGGTTTTAAGCCAATTTTTGTGGATTGGGCGATTACAACAAAGTGTCATCTGAATTGCACGCACTGCCGTTACCGAGGAGGAAAAAAGAATACCACAGAGACACGGAGACACAGAGAACTGAATAAGAAACAGGCATTGGTATTGGCGAAAGAGATTAGTAAGTTAGAACCGCAATGGATTCTGATTGAAGGGGGAGAGCCGTTTTTAAGAAAAGATATATTTAATATCATAAGAATTTTGAAACCACGAATGAACACTAATAAACACGAATTTAATAAAGCAAAAAATCTGTCAAATCCGTGTAATCCGTGGTTAGATTCTCCACCTGTTTACATTATTACTTCTGGGATTGGTTTTAATGAGAGTTTGGCTAAGAAATGCAAAGAAACCGGTGTAAAACTAATGATAAGTCTGGATAGTGCAATTGAAAATACTTATAAGAAAATACGAATCGGCGCAAAATTATCCGATGCGGTAAATGCAATAAAGATAGCCCAAAAATTCGTAATTCTGGATTCAATAAATTTTACATTACAGGAATTGAATGCGTCAGCAAAAGAGATTAAAGCGATTGGCAAGCTTGCACATAAATTACAGATTAAATCAATTAATTTTCTGGGTTTGAAGCCGAATGCTGCCTGCGCAACCAATACTCGGCTCGTGGCAAACTTTGATAAACTGTTTCGGGAAATTACTAATATCGGTGATAAGTATAAGATTAATGTGAAAGTTGATGAGCCGTTTTACAAGCCGTGGCTTGTAAATTCCAAATTCCAAATTCCAAATTCCAAATTCAGCAAGCAAGGACCGATTGTGGCAGATGAGAAATCGGGCTGTATTTTCGGTGAATATTTGTTTATCGAACCAGACGGCACAACCAAACCATGCAGTTTTTCGCCGTTAAGTTTTCAAGAGATTGGATTTGATGTGATTAAGAAAATCCAGAATAAAAGAAATCGGAAAGGGAAATGCGGTCAATGTAGGTATCAGTCAGAGTGCGGCGGATGCCGGGTCAGAACATATACTCTGACTGGTGATTGGCTTGCCAGCGACCCGTATTGCCCATTATGAAGAAAAATCAAATATCAAATATCAAAAATCAAAATGACAAATCAAAATTCAAAATGACATTTGTGTCTTCGCTTCGCGGGGATTCTTCGAACGCGTGTGTATTCGTGGTAAAAAATAGTATTTTATGAAATCAGTGGTTACAAAAAAAATAATAGGAATTGACCCGGGGACTAAGAGTTTTGATATTCTGGGTATCGAGTTTACAAAAGATAAAGAAAAGATTTTTCTTGATAAATCGATTCCATCTGAACAGGTAGCAATGAATCCGGAGATTTTATTGTCAGAAATAAAGCCATATTTGCCAGTCGATGCAATAATCGGTCCGTCAGGTTATGGTCTGCCAATAACTAAATTAGACGAAGCCGGTGAAGCAGAACTAAGCCAGATGTTGCCGATTGAAGGTGGGCAAACTGGTGGCGTTTCGGTCAATGAAGGAATCAAGCGGTTATTCCGAAAAATGAAAGAGATGGGTTTACCGGTTTATTTTACGCCAGGTGTAATTCATTTGCCGACCGTGCCTGAATACCGCAAATTAAATCATATGGATATGGGCACAGCAGATAAATTATGCTGTGTTGTTCTGGCAATAAAAGACCAGATGCAACGATTGAAAATAAAAGCAAATCAGACTTCGTTTGTTTTGTTAGAAATGGGATATGGTTTTACTTCATGTATAGCAGTAAAAGACGGGCAGGTGATTGACGGATTGGGCGGCACACTCGGATTCCCCGGATTTTTAGGCACTGGTCATATTGATGGCGAACTTGCAATTAGAATGGGTAAATCTCCGCAAGGTATATTATTTACCGGCGGCGCATCAAGTATTGCTAAAAAACCAATAAAGAATATATCAGAACTGCTTAAGTATAAACAAGTATTCTCTTTGTTGACCGAAAGTGCGATTAAAGATATTGCGTGTATGTTAGTGAGTCATTCTAAACCAAAAGAGATAATTTTATCAGGTAGATTATGCCGGGAACAGGTTATTTATTATGAACTTAAGAAACAGATAAAAAAACAATTTCCGAAAACAATAATCAGCCGGGTAAAACGAACCGCGAAAATTGCTAAAGAAGCGACTGAAGGGGCAGTTATTTTAGGTGCTGGAATATTGGGAGTGAAATATACTGATATATATAATTCACTAAAGGTTGAAAAGGCAAAAGGAACGATGTATGATTATATAAATATAGCAAATATCAAAAATCAAATATCAAAATGAAACTCCGAAATTACATAGAAAGAAAAACCACGAATTAACACTAATGGACACTAATTTTTATATTAATTATTTCGTGTTTATTCGTGTGCATTCGTGGTTAAAGGTTTAAAAGTGGGAAGAATTTTAGCAATAGATTTTGGGAAAAAACATATTGGTCTTGCCGTATCAGACGAGACGAAAACTATTGCCACTGGACTGGATACGCTTAGTTATCATAATAAAAAAGAAGTGATTGAAAAACTAAAACAGATAGTAAAGGATAAAGAAGTAGAAAAAATTGTGCTCGGTTATCCGATTTCAATGTCGGGTAAAATTACGAAAATCGGTCTGGAGGTACTGGAATTCAAAAAGTTCTTAGAACAAAATCTATCTCTAAAAATTGAATTGCTTGACGAGCGGCTCACCACAGAAATATCCAAGCGCATTGTTGAGCAGGTGCGAAGAAAACCGACTCCGCCCAAAGCATTATTAGATAAATTATCTGCGATTATCATGCTGCAGGATTATCTGAGCCAGATTAAGAAATGAACTATAAGAATATTTTGTATTGGCTGGTGCTAATAATTATCTGTTTACAGATTTCGTGTGGAAAGCAGGACTCAAACGGACAAGCATATCAGAAAGTAATTATATATCCGCAGGAAACCGCATCGCAGGTTGCTTTGAAATTGCAGGATAACGGCATTATTAAAAATCCGCAGACTTTTCTGTTCTGGGCAAGAGTGCTTGGTTATGACAAAAAGATAAAGTCGGGCCGCTACCGATTTGCATCCAATTCAAGGGTTTTAGATATTCTGAAAGCATTGAGCCGGGGTGGTGAAAACCGGGCATTAATCACGATTCCAGAAGGTTATTCAATCAAGCAGATTGGACAGTTATTAGAAAATGAAGGGATTTGCGCACAGACCGCATTTGTCAAGGCATGTGCCGATAAGACTCTGCTCGCATCTTTGAATATATTCAGTGCAAATGCCGAAGGTTACCTGTTTCCAGATTCATACGATTTTACCATCGACTTAGAGCCAAAACAGGTTATCGAAAGAATGGTGAGGCGGTTCTGGCAAATTTTTAGTGAGATATCTGAAACAAGGAGTTTTAAATCAATAGATACGATTGTTAAAATCGCATCATTAGTGGAAAAAGAAGCAAAACTGGATGCAGAACGACCAATAATTGCATCCGTATTTTATAACCGACTTAAAGTAAAAATGCCTTTACAATCCTGCGCCACTGTGCAGTATATTCTGCCCAATCATAAAGAAGTTTTGAGTATTGAAGATACGAAAATCGATTCGCCATATAACACTTATCTGTATCCGGGATTACCGCCAACCCCGATATGCAATCCTGGTAAAGCAGCGCTCATTGCCGCAATCAAACCCACCCAAACCAAATATCTTTACTTTGCAGTTGCCCAAAACGGGTCACACCATTTTTCACAAAACTTTGCCGAACATCAAAATTTTTTAAGAAAGAGAAATAATCACTAAAATACTTATCAATCAATAAGATTGTAGTTTAATTGAACTTGTCCCGCACCTATTTTGAGATTGTATGAGTAGAATTATAGAATTTAGGGTAACTTAATTGCATTGTCGAATAGGTGCGGGATTGACAACCTATTAAATCTCAATTAAGATAATAGTTAAAAATGAAGAGAACACGAATAACACTAATGTACGAATATCACAAATGTGGTTTTTGTTATTTAAATTTTTTATTCGTGTAATTTGAAAAATGGACTTGGTCTCGCTTTGCATAGCGTGAGATTCGTGCCCGCTTCGACTCGATTATTGAAGTCGAATCGAGGCGAGGTAAATAAATATGAAAAACTATATACCGCGCAAATATTCGCGAACTTCGACATATAAAAGCAGTTCCAGTTATGTGCCATATACTGCTTATTTAAGTAAAATTCGCAGCGGTATAATCGAGCCGGTTTATATTCTGTTTGGACAGGAACATCCGGGCAAGAATGAATTTATTGCCGAGTTGAAAACAACTGATGATTATAAGGTCGAAGAATTTGCCATGCCCGATACGACGGCAATGGTCAATGAGACGGTCAATAATTTTTTGAGTAAAGTCTTTACTCCATCACTTTGGGGCGATAAAATGCTCTTGATTGTATATGATTTTCAGAATATACCTGTTAATCCGAAGAAAGAGTCATCAATAATATCGCAGAAGCAAATTCTTGACCGTTTGGCAAAGATACCCAAAGATTATTTTGCGAGAATTGTGATAGAATGCAAATACAGCAAGGCATTACAGGAAGTATTTGCCAAATATGAGTTGACTTTGGTTAATTTTTTCCAGCCCGAACAGAGCGTGTTTGTGCAGCATATATGTGAGATAGCAAAATCGATGGGACTGGTTATTGATACTGAATCGGCAAAAACTCTGATTGATTTAATTGGTACTGATTTTGCGGCAATCAATCAGGAACTCCAGAAGTTGAAAACTTATCTCGGCTCGAAAACGCGAATCACGCAAGACATTGTGCTTGATGCCTGCGGTTTTTCCCGTGAAAGTAGTATTGAAGATTTGGTGCAATCCGCATATAATCGGGATGCTAAAAGGTCAATTACCGACCTGTTCAGATTGCATAATGATTATGTGGCACCAGTTATGATTGTCGGTTATCTTGCCAATGCCGGTTTTCAGATATTGCAGATAGCATTGGGTGCGGGACGAAATTCAGCCGGTTTTGAACGAATCGGACAGAAACGGTTTGACGCATTGTTAAGGCAAAGCCGCAGCTGGCAGGCAAAAGAACTGAGCGGTTTTCTGTTAGAGTTGTCAAAGATTGATAAAAAGATTAAGACCGGCTATCCTGAGCCGTATGTGTTACTCGAAAGTCTGTTAATAAAATCAGGAAGAAATTAAATTGAGCCACGAATGAACACTAATGAACACGAATGAGTACAAATTATCTTTATTATTTATGAACTATGAATAAACACTAATGAATATGAAAAAGTATATAGGAAAATTAAAAAAAGAATTAGTGTGTATTCGTGTCAATTCGTGGCAAAGAAAAGGATGAGTGTATAATGGAAAGTTTTAGAGAAATAGAAAAAGAGATGCAGAAATTCTGGGAAGAACGTGGTATTTTCAAAACTCGCCAGAATCCACAAAATAAATATTTTATTCTGGATATGTTTCCATATCCATCTGGTGATTTGCATATCGGGCATTCGAGAAATTATACGATTGGCGATACGGTGACGCGCTTCAAAAAGATACGCGGGTTTGATGTCCTGCATACTTTTGGCTGGGATGCGTTTGGTCTGCCCGCTGAAAACGCAGCGATTATTCATAAAATTCACCCGGAAGAATGGACCCGGCAAAATATCGAGATTTCGAAAAAACATCTGATTGAGCTGGGTATTGCATTTGACTGGGATGCAGAAACTGCGACCTGTGACCCGGAATTTTACCGCTGGAATCAGTATTTCTTTATTAAATTCTATGAACGTAAAAACGAACGAGATGAAAGGTTAGTATATCGTAAACAATCATGGGTAAATTGGTGTCCAAATTGTCAGACCGTGCTCGCAAATGAACAAGTAAAAGATGGTCGTTGTTGGCGCTCAACATGTAATGCGGTAATAGGAAAACGATTAATGTATCAATGGTACTTCAGGATTACCGATTATGCGAAAAAATTACTAGATGGATTAAAACAACTAAAAAATTGGCCAGAGCCTGTGAAGATAATGCAGGAGAACTGGATTGGCAGAAGCCAAGGCGTGGAAGTTAATTTTACTCTGGAAGATGGTACTACAGTGCCGATATTCACAACCCGTCCTGATACTTTATATGGTGTAACCTTTTTAGCGTTGGCACCTGATGCGCCTTTAGTTTTAAAATTGCTTGCTCAAAGTGTATACTTAACAAAATACACACGTGAAGAACAAGATCGATACAAACGAGAGATAGAAAGTTATGTTGCAAAAACTTTGATGAAATCGGAAATTGAGCGCGCCGGTACCGAAACAGAAAAAACTGGAGTGTTTACAGGTCTATACGCGATTAATCCTTTGAATAATGAACGAATACCGGTTTATGTTGCGGATTTTGTGCTGGCATCTTATGGGACTGGTATGATTATGGCAGTGCCAGGACATGACCAGAGGGATTTTGAGTTTGCCAAAAAATATAATATTCTGATTAAAGTTGTGATCAACCCTTCCGGTGTTACATTAGACCCCAAGACAATGGATAAAGCATATATTGATGAAGGCGTTATGACCAATTCTGGACAATTTGACGGACTGAATAATATCGAAGGTATTGAAAAAGTTACTGATTATCTGGAAGCAAAAGAACTCGGTAAGCGAACGGTCAACTATCGTTTGAAAGACTGGCTCATTTCTCGCCAGCGTTATTGGGGAACGCCAATACCAATGATTCACTGCGAAAAGTGCGGGATTGTGCCAGTCCCGGAAAAAGATTTACCTGTGCTATTGCCGAAAAATGTCAAAGACTATCAGCCCAAAGGTAAATCAGTGCTTGAAGGTGTACCTGAATTTATCAATACGACTTGCCCTAAATGCGAAGGCAAAGCAAGACGCGACCCGGACACGATGGATACATTTGTGGATTCGTCCTGGTATTTTTTACGGTACACTGACCCAAAAAATGACAAGATTCCGTTTGACCCAAACCGGACCAATCAGTGGATGCCCATAGACGAATATGTCGGCGGGATTGAACATGCAACCGGTCATCTGATTTATTTTCGGTTCTTTACCAAAGTTTTGCATGATATGGGAATGCTCAAATGTGATGAGCCGTGTCATATTTTGCATACGCACGGCATGGTAAAAATGGATGGTATTACTATGTCCAGTTCAAAACGGCACGGTGTCTGGCTTGGTGATTTCTTAAAAGAGCACGGAGCAGATGTGTGTAAACTGGCTGTCTTGTTTGCGGCACCACCTGAAAAAGAGATTGACTGGACCAATGATTTGGTTGTCGGTGTTTCCCGTTTCCTAAGCCGAATCAAAGCATTGTATGAAAATAATACGCCGATATTCAATTTGCCTTCTAACAACCAACAACTAACAACGAACAACCCAGAGGAACAAAGATTGTACATCCGCTTGAATCAGACCATCAAGAAAGTGATTGATGATTCAGAAAAGATTCAATACAACACGGCGATTGCTGCTCTGATGGAATTTTTGAATGATTTGACCGGATTTGAAAATAAACAGAGTGAAATTTACCAATACTCATTGGGTGTGATGATAAAACTCCTGGCACCATTTGCACCGCATATTTCTGAATATCTCTGGTTGAAATTCTCGGGTAAGAAACACAGTGTGTTTGAAGAAACCTTGCCTGAACCAGATAAGTCGGCATTGACTTTTACGACAATCACGATTCCAATTCAGATTCAGGGCAAACTCCGCTCTAAAATCGAAGTTGCCCAGGGTACTTCTGAAGACGAGATTAAAAGACTTGCTCAGGAAGACGACAAAGTAAAGAAATATACAGAAGGAAAAACTATTAAGCAGATTATCTATGTGCCAAATCGGTTGATTAATATTGTCATTTAAAATCGGTTTGAGCTTTGAGATTGTGTTTTAGGTGTTATCCTAAATATATACTTAAAAGTTATCTTTTTATTGAACTATTTTTTTCTCTAATTTACTAAAAACCAACGACTAACATCAAAAAACTTGCTTAGACAGGGGAGTGCTCCCTGAGTCGGTGTTTAACTGGATTGAAAAGTGAAATGTAAATCAGGTTTAGAATGAAATATAAGCATCTAAATAACTGTGTCGATTCGAGCGTGGAAACGATATTTAATGGACATCTGGATTCAATACTAAATCAAAGACGACCGAGAACACGGAGATGAAGACGAGAAAGGGGATAAGGGTGAAATGGGAAGAGAAATGGGGATGGGAAGCGGGTTAAGCAAATTCAAATATCAAAAATCAAAATGCAAAATTATTTGGATGTCATTGCGTTATACGAAGTGCCACGAACGAAGTGAAGTGACGGTAAGCGTGTCAATCTTCGTCATTTGTCATGCTGAACTTGATTCAGCATCTCTATTTTTAACCACAGGTGAACACAGATGAACACCGATAGAATAATATCGCCCAAATGTCATTACGAGCGTCAGCAAAACAATCTCTAATATAGTCATTCTGAATTTATTTCAGAATCTACAATTAATTTCAATAAATTTCTACGAGTTTCTATAAATGTCAGCTTTGTATATTTCTATAAGGTTTCAATTTTTACTCTTGACATTTAAGGAATTAGAATTAGTATAAACATATAGAAAAATTATAATGAAGATATATAGATATTTTTGGAGGCAATATGTATAAAAATGTTTTATTTATAATTACCATACTATTATTAATAGGATGTACTACAAAATTTGTAATGATACATGGAGTTCCCAAAAGCCCCACATTTGTAATTATTCCGAATAATTTTAGTGAAGCAGACTTATCATTTGCTAATTTAATAACTGAAGCATTGATTGCAAATGGAATAAGAGTACTTGAGCGACCGGTTATGCTTTCAAGAAGTATTGAATCTGAAAAATCTGCTGATGCTGGAGGATTATTATGGTCTCCTGGCACCGGATTAGGTATTGCATCTGGAGGTTCAAAAGGTAATGAGAAGATAAGGGAATTTAGTGACCCAATTGAAGTTTTACAGTTAGCAGATGCTGATTATGTTATATATGTTCAGGAAAAAGGGAATTGGGTAAAAATGATACATAGAGCAACAAAGCAAGTTATTTTTGTAGGTTCAATGAGAACTAATGAACCACCAATTGAAATATTTAAAAAATTATTTAAAAAGATGGAAGTTATTGATTGAATTTTATTTGTACATTTTAAGATTTTTTCATAATATATCTGAAATTAATTATTGAACCGATTCTAATTTTAACATAGTCTAAAAATTATATGAAACTTGATAAATTTACACGGAAAACTGTTGAAGCATTGGAATTAGCTCAGAATACGGCTGGTGAATATAATCATCAGGAACTGAGCTTATTTCATATTCTGTATGCTTTGCTCACGCAGGAAGACTCATTAGTCCAGCAGATTTTAAGTAAGATTAATATTCCAGTTGCAGATTTGCAAGCACGAGTTAAAAGCGAATTGTCCAAACTGCCGAGCGTAGAAGGTTCAGGTCAGTTATATCTTTCCAAAGAAGTCAATACCCTGCTTATTGATGCAGAAAAAGAAGCGAAAAAGATGGGTGATGAGTTTGTTGCGACCGAACATATTCTGCTCGCTATGTGTAAATTACGCTCTGGAACATTGAGTAATCTATTTAAGGAATTTAGTATTTCAGAAGACAAGATATTAAGTGTGTTAAAGTCAATTCGTGGCAATCAGCGGATTACTGACCCGGAAGCAGAAACGACTTACCAGGCATTAGCAAAATTTTCCCGTGATGTTACAGAATTGGCAAAACAAGGTAAATTAGACCCGGTCATTGGCAGAGATGATGAAATCAGACGAGTAATTCAAGTCTTATCCCGAAGAACTAAAAATAATCCAGTCTTAATCGGTGAGGCAGGTGTTGGCAAAACTGCAATTGTTGAAGGATTAGCGCAAAGGATTATCAGGGGAGATGTGCCAGAGAGTTTACAAGAGCGTAAGGTTGTTGGATTAGATATGGGTTCTTTAATTGCCGGTACAAAATACCGCGGTGAGTTTGAAAACCGATTAAAAGCAGTGCTTAAAGATGTGGCAAGTTCAGAAGGTAAAATTATCTTGTTTATTGATGAGTTGCATACTGTGGTTGGCGCTGGTGCAGCTGAAGGTGCGATTGATGCCGGTAATATCTTAAAGCCAATGCTTGCCCGCGGTGAATTGCGTTGTATTGGTGCAACCACCTTAAATGAATACCGAAAATATATTGAGAAAGATAAAGCTTTAGAGCGTCGGTTCCAGCCTGTATTTGTGAATCAACCCAATGTCGAAGATACAATTTCAATTCTCAGGGGCTTAAAAGAGCGATATGAAATTCATCATGGTGTTAAAATATCAGACGCAGCACTTGTTTCTGCAGCAGTACTATCTAATCGTTATATTACAGATAGATTTTTACCGGATAAGGCAATTGACTTGGTTGATGAAGCAGCCGCAAAATTAAAGATGGAGATTACTTCAAAACCATTAGCATTGGATGAAGTTGACCGTAAAATTATGCAGCTGGAAATGGAAAAACTTTCATTAAAAAATGATTCGGAAGCAAAAATAAAGATTAAAGATATTGAAAAAGAGATTGCCGAATTAAAAGAGCAGAAAAAACATCTGGAACTGCAATGGCATGAAGAAAAGGATGTATTAACATCAATTAAGAATTTAAAAGCCGAGATAGAAAAGACCATGCTCGAGATTGAAAAGGCGAAACGGGTTTATGATTTGAATTTAGCTGCACAACTTGAATATTCTAAGTTAACCAGTTTAAAAAAAGAATTACAGGCAAAAGAAAAAGCATTATCAAAAATTCAGAAAGATGGTAAGACTTTATCACGGGAACAGGTTACTGAGCAGGATATTGCCGAAATCGTGTCAAAATGGACCGGTGTGCCGGTTGAAAATGTCTTGGAATCAGAAAAAGAACGATTACGCAATCTGGAAAATTATCTGCATAAAAGAATCATCGGACAGAATGAAGCAGTCAATGCAGTGTCCGATGCGATTCGACGGGCACGAGTCGGTTTGGGTGATAGAAACCGACCAATCGGCAGTTTTATTTTCTTAGGACCAACCGGTGTTGGTAAAACAGAACTTGCGAAAACTCTTGCTGCTTTCTTATTTGACTCAGAAGATGCAATGGTTCGTCTTGATATGAGTGAATATATGGAAAAGCACACAGTGTCGCGTTTAATCGGTGCGCCACCAGGTTATATTGGATATGAAGAAGGCGGTCAATTGACTGAAGCAGTGAGAAGGCGTCCATATCGGGTAATTCTGATTGATGAAATAGAAAAAGCACATCCAGATGTATTCAATATCTTGTTACAAATATTAGACGACGGCAGATTGACCGACGGGCAGGGTAGAACGGTTGATTTTAAGAACACGATTATTATTATGACTTCAAATGTCGGTACAGAACAAATTCTTCACAGAGGCACAGAGGACACAGAGAAAACACAGAGAATTACTAAAGAGGTTTTGTTTAATGTCCTGAAGCGAACTTTCCGACCCGAGTTCTTAAACCGTATTGATGAGATAATTGTATTCAATTCACTGACAAGAGATGAAATGAAAAAGATTGTCGAATTACAGCTTAGTCAACTTATCCAAAGAGTATCAGAACAGGATATAAGACTGAGCGTGAGTGATGCGGTCAAAGAAAAGATTGTTGACCAGGGATTTGACCCGGAATATGGTGCCAGACCATTAAAACGGACAATACAAAGACTGATTGAAAATCCCTTAGCTAAGTTTTTAATCGAATCAAAACCAGCCCAGATAAAAGTTGAAATCAAAAAGGGAGATATAGTTTTTCAGGTTTCAGAATAAACTCTATAGATTTTTTTATCTAATCCCATCTTATTGTTGCGGGGTTGACGCTCTGATATTTTACTGCTATATTAAATTCAAATGAGTAATCGAATTAATAAACGAATGAGTCATTCGTATGAGTGGGTATTAATCAATTCCCAAGCGACAGATGAAAATGTCGCGGAAATATCAAAAGCTTTAGATGTTCCCCAATTTATTGTGTCAATTCTGTTTGAACGCGGGTATAAGACAACTCAGGCGATTTCTGATTTTCTTAAACCATCATTAAGCCAGTTACATCAGCCCAATCTATTGCCTGATTTAGATAAATCAGTATCAAGAATTATCCTGGCAATCGAAAAAAACGAGCCGATTCTTATTTATGGCGATTATGATACAGATGGCGCCACGGCTACTGCCTTGCTTTTAAGGGTGTTGAGAAAGCTTGGCGCAAAAGTTTCTTTTTACATCCCGCACCGGATTTATGAAGGATATGGTTTGTCTGAAACCGGTATTCTTTATGCCAAATCAAAAGGATTTACTCTGCTGGTTACGGTTGATTGCGGCAGTACTGATTTTACCGAGATTGAATTAGCACGGAAATTAGGTATTGATGTGATTGTCTGCGACCATCATGAGACTAAAGAGAATTTACCGGTTGCTTATTCAGTAATCAATCCAAAACGGCACGATTCTCATTATCCATTTACTGAATTGGGCGGAGTCGGCGTTGCTTTTAAGCTTGCCTGGGGATTGCTCTCAAAAACCAACCAACCCAAAGAATATTTGACCGAGCATCTGGATATTGTTGCTTTAGGTATTATTGCGGATATTGTGCCGTTGGTAGATGAAAACCGCATCCTGGCCAAGTTTGGATTAGACCAGATTACAAAAACAAATAAGGTTGGTCTGCATGCATTATTGCAGGTTGCCGGTATTGCCAGAAAAGTGATTACACCATATGAAATCGGGTTTATGCTGGCACCACGAATCAATGCCGCAGGTCGGCTGTCCCAGGCAGAAAAAGCAGTGACTTTACTCACGACAGATGATAAACAAGAGGCAATGATGATTGCGGAAAAACTGAATCATGAAAACACCCAGCGCCAGATTATCGAGACTGATATACTCGAGGACGCAATCAGACAGATAGATGCCAGTGGCATTGCCCAAAATAAGATTATGGTTTTAGGAGACGAAAAATGGCATGAAGGCGTGGTCGGGATTGTGGCATCGCGGTTAGTTGAAAGATATTACCGTCCAACGATTCTTTTATCAATCAAAGAAGATAAAGCCAAAGGTTCGGGACGAAGCATTGCCGGATTTAATATATATAATGCCTTAACTTATTGTAAAGATTATTTGCTTGGGTTTGGCGGGCATAAGTATGCCTGCGGAGTTGAAGTAGCCAAAGATAAAATTGAACTGTTCTCGCAAAAAATGCAGGAATACGCAGAAACCCATTTACCGCCAGAAGCATTGCGAAGAAAACTCTATATTGATACAGAACTGTCCTTTAATCAGATAACTGATAACACACTTAAAATAATCAGACAGTTTGAACCGTTTGGCCAGGAAAACCCGCTGCCCGTATTTACCACAAATGGTTTGGAAGTTGTCGGGTATCCGCGGGTAGTCGGCAAAGACCATCTTAAGTTCAAACTGCGAGCAAACAAGGATAAGGTTTTTGAAGCGATTGCCTTTGGCCGGAGTTCAGAAATATTAAACTTGGAAAAAGGTAAAGAAGACCATATTGATATTGCCTATACTTTTGACGAGCACACTTTTGCCGGCAAAACAAAATTACAGCTGGTGATAAAAGATTTAAGGATTAAATAACATTGGCAGAATGGGTATTACAAGCAAAACAAGGGGTCAAATACTACGAACTTGATTTTCAGGCAACAGGACATAACAATTTATTATGCCTGTTTTTCACTAAAATCGGCGGACTCAAATTTAATATCGAAGATGAAGACAAGTTCGCATCAGACATAGATTGGGTCAAAGAAAACTTTCATTTACCAAATCTTCAATATCTAAAGCAGATACACTCAAACAAGATATTATATATAGCGGATTATAATTTTAATCTTGATTCTGGTGATGGTTTATATACTGACCAGCCAGAAATATTCTTAAGCGTAAGGACTGCAGATTGTCTGCCCATTTATTTTATTGTGCCGGATAAAAGAATTGCCGGATTAGTGCATAGCGGCTGGCAAGGCACACTAAAACAAATCAGTCTGGCAATGATTAGGACAATACAGGAAAGATACCAGGTTAAACCAGAACAGATCAGTTATGCGTTCGGGCCATCAATTGGGCAATGTTGTTATGAAATAAAGCAAGACACGGCAAGTTTATTTAAGCAGTTAATCAAGAGCTATAAGATTGAACAAGCAATAATCGAGCGCGATAAGAAAATCTTTCTTGATATCAAATTAATCAATCAAAAAATATTTGATACGATTGGCTTAAATAAGATTACGGATATTAATTTATGTTCGTGTTGTTACGAGGAACAATTTTATTCAGCCCGGCGTGGAGATAAACTTGCCAGAAATCTGAGCCTGATCGGTTTTCAAAATAAAGATATTCGCAATTAATATTGGTATTTGAATTCTTGAATTATTGCCTTTTTCACAGGCTGGATTGGGATTGATTGACTGAGGATTTTTTCCATTGAAGTCATTTTAATATTTGTCATACCGCAGGGATTTATATAATCAAAGTATGACAGGTCAGTAGAGACATTTAAAGCAAAACCATGCAATGTAACACGATTTTTTACGGCAATACCAATTGATGCTATTTTTTCGTCATTAACCCCGCACCTTTGGTTCGGTTGTGTAATATCCGGTTTAAGATATGTTGCATTATCTTTACGCTTTTTGTAAAAAGATGCGGGGTGAACCCAGACCCCGATTTTAGGATGATTAGTCGAAGCATTAATACTAAATTTTTTGAGCACGCGGCACAGGATTTGTTCAATTTGATAAATAAAATTCTTAATACCAATGAGCGGCTGGTCGAGTTTGAATATCGGATAACCGACTAATTGGCCAGGTCCGTGATAAGTAATATCACCGCCCCGTTCAATCCGATGGATATGTATCTTTTGTGATTTTAACATTTCTTGTGAAATTAATAGATTGGTGAGATTACCGTGCTTACCAATCGTGAAAACCGGTTCGTGTTCGGCCAATATTAATGTATCTGGTATCTGGTCAACCGTTCTTTTTTGCCATAATTCTTTTTGTTTACTAAGAGTTGTGAGATAATCTGAAATACCCAAGTCAATAATACTCAGGTCAGGCTTAGTCACAATTATTTATTGAGAATATGAATTGCTTTTTTATCGACTGCGGCAGCGGCTTCCTGAACTATTTCAGATAAAGTTGGGTGAGGATGGACAGTTTCAATAATCTTATCTATCGTAAGTTCAGCGTTCATCGCCAGAGTAAATTCATTGATAAGATTTGAGGCTTCGGGTGATAAGATATGGGCGCCGAGTATTTTTTTACTCTTTTTATCAACCAAGATTTTTGCAAATCCTTCAATCCGGTTCAGAGTATGAGCACGACCAATAGCAGATAATGGTATTTTACCACTCACATAATCATAATTGGGATTTTTCAATTCGGATTCACAAAGGCCGACCGTGGCGATTTCCGGGTCAGTATAAATGCAATTGGGAATATATTTTGGTGCAGAAATATTATCCAGACCGCAAATTTTTTCGGCAAGATATACTCCCTGCGCCATTGCTTTGTGAGCCAGAAGCGGTGCTCCGATAATATCGCCAATCGCATAAATATTTTTAACTGAGGTTTCAAATTGAGGGTTAACTTTGATAAATTTTTTAGCGGTTAGTTCAATATTGGTATTGTTTAAGCCAAGATTATCCGTATTCGGGATTCTGCCGACTGCCAGGAGAATTTTATCAGTTTCAATTGTCTTTGTTTGATTGTCATTGGAACGAATTATAACCTGTAATGTTTCCTGTTTTTTGATTTCAGTTACAGTTGAGTTGAGCATGAATTCGACGCCTTGTTTTTTCAAGATATTCATTAAGTGATCGGCAATTTCAAGGTCAGTACCGGGCAAGATTTGCGGCATTAATTCAATGATTTGAATTTTACTGCCTAACCGGTTATAAATCGTGGCAAATTCAAGTCCAACAGCACCCGCCCCAAATATTGTTAATCGTTTTGGAATCTGGTTTAATATTAATGCCTGGTCAGAATTTATAATATTGGTCTGGTCAGATTTTACATAGGGCAGGTCAGTATTTTCTGAACCATTGGCAATGATAATAATCTGGGGTTTAACCTGAGTCGTAATACCATCCAATGTTACCAAGGCAAGCGCAGAGTTATCTTCAAATTTAGCTTCGGCTTTTATAAAGTCAATATTATTTTCACGCAAGAGAAACTCGACGCCTTTACGCAAACGCAATGGAATATTCTGGATATAACGATTAAATTGCGGCAAGTCAATTTCTGGTTTAGTGAATTTTATGCCAGCCCGGCTAATGCTGTTTGCTTCAGATATTATCTGGGTATAATGGAGCAATGCTTTGGTCGGAATGCACCCGCGATTTAAACAGACACCGCCAATTTTATCTTTATCAACGAGCAAAACTTTTCTGCCCAGCTGACCCAGTCTGATTGCGCATACATAACCGGCTGGTCCAGCTCCAATAATGACAATCTCAGGATTATTCATGTTGTTTTTCTATTTGCTGAAAAATTTGCCGGGCATGATTAAAAAACCGGATATTATTCTGATAATCTGGATAGGTCCAGGCCAATGGTTGAAAAGTCTGGTTTCGAAAAATTAAAGTAACTTCAGCAAAAATTCCGTCTCTTAAATAGATACGATGGGAATAATTTTTAGTGGTCGCTAAAACAAAATTCGACAATGTCAAAAAACCCGGGTCAATATTGATTCTTCTTTTAGACTGGACCTGGAACTTTTTTTCAATTTCAATGGCATGTAATTTCGTGTCAGCGATATGACTTAAATCAATAATTTTATCAGTCATTAACCACATCCTTTGTAATCCGCTGCCCATTTCTTGCTCATAATAATCAGTATAATCAAACGGAATTATGTCGCTTTTGAGTAAGACTGAACCGAATTGAGGACTCAATTCTTTTTGAACATCGTTCATCAAGTTCTGGTCATTACTAATCAGTCCCCAGATTATAATGCCGGTCGGAGATTTTTTAGTACTCATAGTTCTTCGCTGCGGCGCTGTAAAAATGTACCTAATTCTTCTTTATTGGGCAGGTCATTTAAGCTTGCTAGTCCAAAATAACGCAAGAATTCTTTACCCGTGCCGTATAAGAACGGGCCGCCTGGTTTTTTTGCCCTGCCTTCAATGCGAATCAGTTTCCGTTCTAAAAGTGTCAATAACGGACCTGAGCAATCAACCCCCCTGAATTTCTCGATTTCGGGTCGGGTAACCGGTTGATTATAGATGACAATTGCCAAAGTTTCTAAGGCAGGCCGGGATAAGCGGTGATACGAAGTTTTATACAAGAGCCGCACCCATTGACTGTATTCGGGCAGGGTATAGAGTTGATAACCATTGGCAACTTTTTCAATACGAAAGGTTCGGTTCGTGGTCTGGTAATCTTTATTTAACTCAGCCATGACATTGACAATATCTTCATTCGGTGCATTTGTAATTTCAGTAAGACGGGTTAAGGTTAAAGGATTGTTTTCTGAGAAGAGCAATGCTTCAACAATATTCTTTAAATTAGACGCATTTGAACTTGAGTCGGCTGGAGCATCATTTTTGATATCACTATTAATTACCTGAGCCGAAGCAGTTTTTTCAGTATTATCATTTGCAATAGTCATTACTTTATCAATGTCTTTAGTTTCAGGGATCTGGTTATTTTCAGTCATTATTTTTTATTAACAAGATTAAATCTTTTTAAGAGGGCATTGACTGCGATTTGGACATTTTCTTTTTTCAAGAAACAGGTAATTTTCATTTCTGAACTGGTAAAGGCATCAATATGAATACCTAATTTGTGGAGCGTATCAAAGAGTGCAGTAAATATCTCGACATCATTGCGAATGCCCGGTCCGATTAAGGATATCGAAGCAAGATTATGGGCAACAACATATTTTTCCGCATTGACCAAAGATGCCGTATGTTTGATGACTTTTAAGGCGTCTTGATAATTTTTCTTACTGACAATGAATGACAGGTCAAATTTTTTATGATGGGGGACACCGTGCGAGAAAAAGATAATCGGCACCCGGGCTTGAGCAAATCGGACAATAACCTGGTGTAAACACTTAGGCAGTTGGGGCACGGCTAACAAAGACAAACGGCACAAATCATAAGAATGAGTAATCGCACGCACAAACGCTTTTTCAGTTTTGTGCGAACCTTTGGTTGTTTTTCTTATCATAGTTGAAAAATCCTTTCCCTTAAATGATTTTATGACTAAAGGAATATTATACTTATAAGCTAAAGCACAGGCTCGGGGATGAAGCACTTCAGACCCGCTGGTGGTCAATTCATTAATTTCCTGATAAGAGATTTGATTGACGTGTTTGAGATTGGCAAATTGTTTCGGATTTTCAGTAAAGATTCCGGCGACATCCTTGTAAAACTCGCAGACATCGGCTTTAAGATACGCAGCAAGTGCGACCGCAGTTACATCAGAACCGCCACGGCCCAGAGTCGTAATTTCTTTTTGCTGGCTTACTCCCTGAAAACCGGCCACAATTGGTATTTTACCTTTTTTTAATTCGTGCCGAAGCCGTTTGCCCTTAATGTCGACAATCCGTGCATCAGTATGTTCATTGTTGGTAATAATACCGACCTGCGAGCCGGTAAATGAAATCGCTTGATAACCGTGCCGATTCAAAGCCAAAGCAAGCAAGGACATGGTTAAGCGTTCGCCAATCGACAATAACATATCTTTTTCCCGGCCGGATGGATTAGGATTGATTTTATACGCCAGTTTTGTTAAAGAGTCAGTCGTATCGCCCATTGCCGAGACAACTACGACCACACCATTTTTCGGCGATTTTGTCCTGATGATGATATTGGCGACTTTCTTAATCGCATTGAGATTATTAATAACACTGCCGCCAAATTTTTGAACGATTATTTTCATTTCTTATAATGGGCGAGCCGTTGCAGGGCTTGTTTGGTTTGCCTTAATGAGACAATTGCGGCAAACCGGACATAACCTTCACCATATTTGCCAAAACCAATGCCCGGAGCAACCAAGACGCCGGTATTGGTTAATAGCTGGCAGGCAAAATTTAAAGAATCTTTCTGATATTGAATATCAGGAATTTTGGTCCAGAGATAAAAGGTCGCATCCGGCATTGGACAGCACATCCCCAGGTTGCTGAGTCCGGTTGACAAGAGCAAGAGCCGTTTTTCATACTCGGCTCGGGTTGATTTAATAAATTTATCAATATTTTTTAAGGCATATATGGCAGTATCCTGAATTGCGCCAAAAGGACCAGAATCGACATTCTGTTTGATTTTTAAGAGTGCCTGAATAATATTTTTGTTACCGACGGCAAATCCGATACGCCAGCCGCAAATACTAAAAGTTTTAGACAAAGAATGAAATTCAACACAACAGTCTTTGGCACCGGGAATTTCCAGAATACTGTGCACTGGTTCGTGATAATATAATTCAGAATAGACATTATCGTTAAAACAATAGAACCCGTGTTTATGGCTAGTTTTTACAATATCCCGGTAAAATGAATAAGGAGCGACCGCGCTGGTCGGATTGTTCGGATAATTAAGGCATAATAATTTTAATTTTTTATGCGGTTTGATATCAGATAAGTCGGGCAGAAAATTGTTCTTTTCCAAAAGCGGCATTAGTCTGGGAATTCCGCCGGCAAGCATGGTCTGGTTCTGATAAACCGGATATGCGGGTGACGGCACATAAGCAATATCATCTTTATCAATCAATGCCCAGATTAAATGGGCAACACCTTCTTTCGAGCCAATCAGCATTGTGACTTCAGTTTCCGGGTCGAGCGCGACCCCAAACCGTTTTTTATACCATTCGGCAACCGCGATGCGTGCCTGCAGTTTTCCGGCATAGGTCGGATAACGGTGATTTTCTTTATCTTTTAAATTACTTATCAAAGAACGGATAATTTGCGGGTCAGGAGACAGGGCTGGATTACCTTCGCCAAAATCGATCACATCTTGTCCGGTTTCTGATTGGTATTGAGATTTTAAAGCGTCAAGCTCGGCAAAAAGATACTTGGGTATGTTTGCTAATCTTTGGGCATTTATATTCGGGAAGACGCTCACTTTGATTTGTATCCGGTATTCTGCTGATTATAGCGGTATAAAGACCAGGTGTTTTTCATGGCCGGAGCAAAACCATTAAAGGCAAATAATTTTCCTTCCCAAGATGCCACATAAACCGTGCCGTGCTGGTCAATGATAGGTGACGGGCTGTACATAATATCTTTACTGTCTTCGGCAATTTCCCATTTAAACATCAATTTGCCCTGCTCATTCAAACAGTATAAAAAACCGTCGTCAGATACTACATAAATGTTACCATTGGCATCCAGAGCCGGTGAAGAAAATATATAGTAATCGGTTTCAAACAAAGGCGTGACTTGTGCAAACGGCTTTTTGACATGGACAACGCCGTTTTCATCGCCAAAATAGACATTGTCTTGCTGGTCAACAACCGCACCGGAACGAATCTCGTCTTCTTCTTCAGTAAATGCCTGCCATTTTAATCGGCCTTTATCCGTGATTGCATATAAAGCGCCATCAGTAGCACCGATATATATGGTTCCGTCATTGCCGAGTACAGGCGACGCAAAATAATAAACATCCTCGTCTTCAGCCGGTCTAAATATCCACTGGCTGTTACCTTTTTGATTCAAAGCATATATTGCGTCTGAGGCAATATAAATAGTACCCTGTTTACTGATTACGGGTGAACCGGAAATTTCATCACCGGTCTGATATTGCCATAATTGTTTGCCTTTATCAGAAACGCAATAGAGTTTGCCGTCATCACAGCCAAAATATACAACTTCTTTAATATCCAAAGCCGGAGTGGTATAGCAAGTAGAGTTTGTTTCGAAACGCCATTTTTCCTGTCCTTTGAAATCAAGGGCATGTAATGTGCCGGCGGTCGTAGTCACATAAATCGCTTTTTTACCAATAACCGGACTTGAGTATATTGACGAATATAATGGTACATGCCAGAGCAAAGTTCCGTCCGGATTAAGACAATGAATCGAGCCGTCTTCACAGGCAAGATAAATTTCCTGTGTTGGTCCGATTGACGGTGCTGAGTAAATTCCCGAATTGGACTGGTATTGCCATTTTAATAAGTTCGGGATAATGGTTATTGCGCAGGGCTGTGACCATTCGGAAATATTATTCTGTTCGTCTTTGACGCGAACTTTACACAAATAGACACCGGGATTTTTATAGAGATAACTGTGCGAAAAACCGAAGTAAATATTGCGCCAATCAGACCAGTCAGAAATTTCGCCATTACCCCAGTCAAATTGATAAGCCAATTTATTGGTAGTGAGATTACTAACCAAAACATCAAATTCAACTGGTTGAGTTGTGTCGCTGTAGAGCGGATATTCAATCGTAATTTCAGCATTATGCATGGCTGAAGCAAAGGATAAAAAAACTGAACACAAAAATATCGGCAGCAACATTTGTTTATTGAGCAAATGCTGCCGGACAGTTAAAATAAGTGTTTTCATATTAAATATAAATTATCGAAAAATCCGGAAATGTCAATATAAAAAATAACCCCCTAATATAGATATCAGGGGGTTATCATTTTTTTATTTATTATTTACTACCGCCAACGCGGCCGGTATTTCTTATATCGTGACGGAATTTGGGCCAGTCAGTATTGGCGAGTTTATTTCCAAGCGCGCCTTGAATTGCAAAGACACCGGCTTCAGCTGAGGCAACATAGATCGTGCCGTCCTCACCGATCGTGGGCGACGGATAAAATAATTCGAATTTGGGACCTTTTGCCCGTTTGCCTTTACCATAACCGGGTAAAGGAACCTGCCAGGCAATCGTGCCGTTCGAATTCACGCCATAAACCATATCTTCGGCAGTATAAACAACAATCGTGCCGTCAAGGGCAATGGCTGGAGTCGATAGGATTTCGTCGTCGCTTAATTGGACCGGGAATCCGGATTTTATGGTACCGGCTGTGGTCAATGCATAGAGTTGTCCGTCAAGACAGCCAAAGTAGATAGCATTGTCAGTGCCGATGACGGGTGTTGAGCGAATACCGTCTTCTGCCGTATAACGCCAGATCTGAGCGCCAGTATTGGCGTTCAGAGCATAAAGATAACCGTCATCAGTGCCGACATAAACACGGTCACCAACAATAGTCGGCGATGACCAGACTGAAATTCCGTGGCGAATGCGCCAGCGTACGGTTCGGGTTGGTGTTAATGAAGTAACATAACCCGAGTCATCGCCAAAATAGACATTACCCGACGCATCAAGAGCCGGTGATGTGCCGATTTCAGAACCAGTATAGAATGTCCAGACCGTATCGCCCCGAGTTATATTATCCTGAATGGCATATAATTTATAATCATCACAGCCAACATACAAACGATTACCAGTAAAAGCAACTGAGGAACCGAATTCGTCATAAGTCAAATCATCAATGCCATTACCAGGATAACGCCATTTTCTAACGCCGTTCATACCGATACAATACAACTCACCTTCTTCACTGCCAATATAAATATGACCTAAAGTTTGATTAATTGCCGGAGTGGCACTATAATAGCATTCTTCCCAGTGGTCATCCTGACAGGTAACTGATTTTTCACGCCAGACTCTGTTGCCATTAGCCGGGTTAATTGAATAGACGCAGCCATCAATAGCACCGATAATCAGGCGCCAGTTACCACTACCGTCTTGTCCTAATGCGGGTGAACTGATGAATTCATAATCGGTCGTATCTGCTTCATCACCGCCATAAGCAGGCGTGACCGTCATAAACCGCCAGAGCGGCCCGGAGACAATTACTTCGTATAAGGCAGAAGTATCAGACTGCGAACCTTTCGAGTCTTTGGCAATAGCCCGGATATAATAAGTATCATTGGCAGTGAACCGGATCGAATCCCTAAATATCGAACCCGAGGCTCGGGGTCCAATCCAGGACCGTTCGGTAAATCTGGCGACCCGTTTTTTACGATGCATAAACCTGACATACACGCTGTCAGTCGAATCTGATGCAACGGCTTGAAATTTGATGAACTTGTCTTTCAAAGTAATGAACGGACTCGGACCAGGTCCGGCAAACGAATCAATCGTAGGCGGTGCATTATATAAGACTGTAATACTGGTCTGGTCAGACCAGACTGAAACCGAATCTTTTTCATCAATGGCTTTGACTTTAATGCTATAGGTGCCAGGAATATCCCAGGCATGATATGCATACATCGTATCAGTAATGTCGATATATTCATCAAAAGGTGTCGTGTCGATCGTATTGTCACCCCAATCCCAGATAAATCGAACACTGTTATTTTCCGGGTCAGTAGTGATAGTTTTGAAAAGTTCGGGTTTGTCATTATAAGTTTGGGAAGCACCAATCGGAGTTATCGGCTTTTCCGGTGGCCGGTTCTTTTTCTTGGGACAGCTTAATGAAAACGCTATGATTAATAATAATACGGTAAATAGAAAAAGTGCGGTTTGTATTTTGTTTTTGTGTGACATTAATCCTCCATCTATTTTACGACAACCGGTCCGTAAAAGTAACCGGTTTCGGGTAAACGATAACTACCACCTCGACCATCTTCGCAATAGAAATAGTAGTTGTGATAATTACCAATATAATGCGATGTCTTGAACGAATAGACACCGTTATGTTTCCTGCCTTGTTTTAATCTTAACGAGTAAGGCGTTTCGTTAATGACAATCTGGATTATTGACGGCGGGTCACAATCCTTGTCAATATAAGTTACATTATAGGTGTAGCGATTTGATTTGTAACCAATCTGCGGGTCTAATTTGACATCGAGCAGTTTCGGATTGTCATTGGTCTGCTCGGCAATTTCTGGACCGCGCATAAACCCGTGTTCAGGCAGGTTTATACAATTACCCTGGGCATCCAATGCTTTGAAATAATAGGCATGCGGTCCGGCCGGTAGTTTTAATTGCGCCAGATAAATGCCGTTACAAGCACTGCCCTTATGCAGAAACATCGGGCAGTTGATGCCGTCAACAATTACTTCGATTTTTTTCGGCGGTTTGTCATTATGGTCATAATAATTGACCGTATAAGTATATAATTTGGCATCAGTACCGGTTTGCTGATGCAGGCCGCCTTTGCTTAAACTTGCCGGTTTGACATACGGTTTCTGAACATTGACGGTCGGCCCCTGGATATAACCATATCTGGGCAAGCGGACCGCAACGCCAAAATCATCTTCGGCATAAAAATAATAAGCGTGTTTACCCGGGGGAAGGGTCAGTTTAGTTTTGTAAATGCCGTTATTGGTTTTGCCAGATGCCCGTTTCATAGTATAACCGATATCATTAATAAAAACATATATCATGCTTGGCCGTTTACCGTCCGGGTCATAATAATGAACCGATGCGGCATAGGTGTTTCTCATGGTACCGGTTTGCGGTCGAATTTCACCCTGATACAAACAAGGCGCTTTGTTGAGTCCGAATTCCTGAGCCGACACGAACGAAATCAAAACAAGAATCGGAATCAATATTAATACATACTTACAGTGTTTCATATTACCCCCAATTATAAAAGGTTTGTTTTTTACTTATATAAATCATTATTCTTAAACTATATCAATTTTTTTATGTATGTCAATATTTTTAGTAAATAAATAGATTATAACAAACAAGATTAAACTGGTTAAAACTCCAGGTATAAAACCATGAATGCCAAACGGATTACGCAGTAACATCCACACAAGGGCAACCAGACTGCCGCCGATCATGGAAAAAAGCGCGGCTGATTTGGGAGGGGTCTTCAGGTATAAACCAAAAACATAAGGCCAGAGATTTGCCGAAGCAATCACAGCCCAGGAAAACGCAGTCAAAACCAAGACCATGGCAGGCGGTCTCACTGCAATCAAAAGCGAGACTAAGCCGATAATTATGCTGACCATGCGCGCATATTTAATATGCTTTTTATTATCGAGCTTGCGGTTCAAACCGTCTTCATACAAATCTTTTAAAACCGAAGAGACTGAAATAATAAGCACTGCGGAAAACGATGACATGCCCGCGGCAACCACACCGGTTAAAAAGATTGCCTGACCTAATGGCGACAGGACTGTTTTAACCAGATTCGGAATTGCCAAATCAGGATTGGCAAGACTGGGAAATAAGATTCTGGTCAAAGCGCCGTTAAAATAAGGCAGCAGCGCCATGCTTGCGCCGAGCGTAGCAAGGACCGCGCCGATTCTGATAACTGAAACTTTACTGATTGAATAAAAACGGGTCATTAACTGGGGCATGCCCCAGACCCCAAAACTGACAATCAAAGAATATGACAAAAGACCGGGCCAGCCCCAGATACCAGGTGTGCGCACAAACTGTTCGTTAATCTGGGCAAGCTGGATAAAAGTTGCGGACAAGCCGCCGACTTTTGCTACCGCCAGAATTGTTAACAATGCCAGGGCGAAGAACATAATCCAGGCTTGAAAAAAACCGGTCCAGACCACAGCCAGATAACCGCCCAGAGTAACATAAACAATTATAACGATCCCGGAAATCAACAGTCCCTGCAGATAACTGATATTCATAAGCACTTCCAGAATATTTGACATGCCTTTTAAAATACTCACATTATAGACAATCATAAAAAGCGTGATGATTGCGGCTGAAATAATCTGCAGGGATTTTGAGTGGTAGCGCTTGCTTAAAAATCCAGGCATGGTCACGGCATTCAGTTCTTGAGTCATCTGACGGGTGCGTTTGGCTAAAACAATCCAGGCCAGAGCAGTACCGACCAGCACATTAATCGCGCCGATCCAGATTGTCGCCATGCCATACTGATAACCAAAACCGCCGCCGCCAATAATCACGACCGAACTAAAATACGCTGCAACAAACGAAAACGAAGAAACCCAGGGACCGACCTTACGGCCGCCAATATAAAAATCTTCGACTTTATTTCCGACCCGGGCTCGGCTCACCAGACCAATGATGAGCAGTGCCAGCAAATAAAGAACAATGACAATCGCGTAGGTAAAAAATACAGACATATTATTCTTTATCTTTCGGGAATAGCCAGACTGCCCAGATAATGGTTAAAATTACAGTAATAAAGGTAACCACGACAGCAAAAAAAGTTTCGAGCGGGCAAGAGAAAACATTCACGCATTATTCTAATCAGAATAACCGATTTGTCAACCTATAAAATCAAATCAAACAGAAAAAGTTTATACAGACCCGCTTTGCCAAAGCAACAGCGAGGCGAGCACCTACTCGCCTCGATTCGACAAAATCAATCGAGTCGAAGCGGGTGATTAGGTGCGTGGATAAACACTAAAAGAACTGTCATTCTGAGTGAAACGGAACGCAAAGCGTAGATGGAGCGTAGCGAACATCCAGAATCTCTCTTGATTTAACACTGAAAAACACTGAAAATAATTTTTAACCGAGGGTGACACGGATTAGACGGATTTTCTGTCATTCCGTGCGTGACACGGATGAAGTTGAAACGCAATATGGTATATTCGCACCTTGCTAACGGCTCAAACGCCTGACTGACCTAATAACCGACTATAACGCTAAAGGCATACCTATCCTAAGTTTTATCAGGTATCAACCTTATCCAATTGTAAGGATATATAGAATAACTGACAGACAAGGTTTAAAACCAACAAATAAAACAAGGGGCTAGCCCCCCAGTGAGGGTGGGGCTAGCCCCTTGGTGTCGCATAACGAATCTGAAAACAGATCCACACACCTAATCATAGGACCTACTCAGTAGACCCTGTCATTCTGTACTTGATACGCAATCCAGGATCTGTTCAATGCTTAAATTTGAAAATTGTATTGTAGGAGTGCGACCCTTACAGATAAATACGGAAAGATGTTATTATGAATCCAGCACCTGTCTTTACGCTATACCAAGTACCACAAGCAAAACGAAATATGCGGAAGTTCGACTTCTGAAGATTTCATTTATCTTAAAAATATAAAAACCAGAATCCCAATGAGCCAGCAGTAAAAGGCAAAGTAATGGAGTTTTTTGTTGACCACAAACCTTCTTAATAATGCCAAACCAATAATCCCAACCACAAAAGGAATTATAATTGATAATATTATGAGAACAGGGGATAGGTTCAATGAAATTTGTTTGAAGGTCAAAATATTGGCGCCAATAATCGCCGGGATTGATAAGAGAAATGAGAATTCAAAGCTGTCTTCTTTTGATAAACCTAAAAAGAGCGCAGTGCTGATTGTGATACCAGAACGGGAAATACCTGGCAATAAAGCGATTGCCTGGGCAATGCCAATCATTATCGCATATCTTAAAGCAAGCGCGCGATTCTGGGTTTTGGCAAACCGGGTCAGATATAAAATAATGCCGGTGACCATTAAAAAGATTCCAGTGTAATACGGCTGGCTAAAGAATTGTTCGAGTTTGTCCAGAGCAAAAATACCAATGATTGCCGCAGGAATCGTGCCGATTAATATCATTAATACGAGTCTTGAACTTTGTTTTTGTTTTGTCTTTTCTGATTTGTTGAACAGGTCAGTGATTATGCTTGCGATTTTTTTGCGGAAATAGTATAAAAGCGCTAAAGTCGTGCCCAGATGCAGGAATGCAGTATAAGACAAACGCTGAGATTCTTCCATTTTGAAAAGGTGTTCGAGTAAGGCAAGATGTCCAGAACTGGACACGGGCAAGAATTCGGTTAAACCCTGAATAATGCCAAGGATGATATTAATTAGATATGCCATAGAAGAAAATTCAAAATTCAAAACTCAAAATTCAAAATTTTGGTTTGTGTCATTCGTGTTCAATCCTTAAAATTGGTTTTGGAAAGTTAAGTGGATTTTACCTTGTAAGGGATTGGTAATCTGGGATAATCCGTAATCAATGCCAACCGTACCGATTTTCGAGTTAATACGCAAGCCGATGCCAAAACCGTTTTTGACCGGTTTTTTATCAGGTTGGTTGATTAAGGCAAGGTCGTCAAATGCAAGCAGAGTCGTGCTGCCAAGATAGTATCTGAGTTCGTTTTTTATTAACAGATACTGGTTGGTCGCAAACTGGTTTTCCTGATACCCGCGCAGGTTTTTAATGCCGCCCAAGCGTAATGAATCTGCCATAGTCAGTCCATCTTTACAATATATATATTTGGCGACGATGTCAAGTGTATAACCAAGACGGTTTTTTACGGGCAGGTCTGTATGCACGCCAATGTCAAGGTGTGAAAGATGGGTATTTTGGGTTTGGATTCGGCGCGAACCGATTTGGGGCATGATTGTTACTGAATATGTGCGGGGAATGTTTTTGTTTAAGTCAGCGGTCTTGAATTGCAAGCCCTGACCAAACCACCAGGTCGCGTTCGAGTTGAGCATGGGTATGGCAGAAGCGAGCCGCACATAATTGATTTTGAAATTGGTCGAAAAGATTGGATTGACCGGCAGTTTCAGGTCACAATTGACATCGGTCTGGCTGTAAATTGTATCATAGGTAATGTGATTGACACCCGCGCCAAGATTGAAATTGAAAAGATACGGGTCAGCATACTCGAGCGAAAAGAGCGTGTAGGCGCCGAATTTTTCCAGGGCAAATTTTACCCGCCGCAATGAATTGAAAAAGTTATGATTGGTAAAGTAAAAATAACCGTTAAAGTTTTTATCACTCGGTAGATAAGTGAGCATGCCGGTAATCTGGGAACTTTTCATGGGTTTTAAGTCAACCTCTAAAATGTAAGCAGTGTCAATGCTCAAAATCTGATAATTGCGGTAAGAGATATGACTCTCGGCAAGACTGGCGAGTTTTTGTCTGGTCTTGGTTCTGGAATAGGATTGTCCAGGCTGAAAACGAAAAATCTGTTTGAGCCGATTGTTTAAGACCGTGGTATTGGTAAAATAGACTTCGTTGATAATTGCTTGCGAGTTTTCCTGAATCTCGATTGTATAACTAATGGTCTGGGCTTGTTCATCTATAGTGAAATCCCGGGCAAGGATTTTAGCGAACGGATAACCGTTATCCGCATAGTAGTTGATAAGACGGTTGATTTGTTGTTCTAATTGAAGATTGGAAAACCGGCGCGGTTTTCGAAGCACTGAACTGAGCTGGTTTATTGAAATGCTGAAATTGCCCTTAAAATCAATCTGACCGGCTCGGGCTTGATTGTTTTGCTGGATATTGATTGTGATTTTGTGCTGGGTGGTTTCAATATTGACTGCGGTCCAGAAATATCCGAGCCTGGCATATTCATTTGCCAGGCGGTTTTGCCAGTCTTTAAAAATCGAATCTGTGAGCGGTTGGGAACTGGTATAGTTGATGAGCCGGGCTGGATGAGACAGGTTTTTATTGCCCTTAAATTGTAGGTTCCGCGCCAAAGTAAATACCGGCAGCAGTGATATAAGAAGAAAGAATGTTTTTATAAGGAAACCAGGAAAATAGGAGATTTTTTCTTCTTGGACTCCTGGTCTCTTTATATATTCTTTAAGTATGATTAAACGGGCAATTAGATTGTTAAGAGTTGTTTTGATTCTTATCCGCGAATTAATTTTATGCGTCCATAAATAGATAGGGACGCCATTCTTCCGGCACTTTTTCAATCGTGTTCACGACAAAACTGATATATGACGGTTTTTTCGGTCTGCGCATTAGTTTTAAGCCAACCCGGGAAAAGGAGTTGATGCCTTTTTTGGTATTGCATTCGGCGCAGGCACAGACCAGATTTTCCCAGGAATCAACACCGCCTTTGCCTTTGGGAACGACATGGTCAGTGGTCATAGGACCAATTTTTAGACCGCAGTACTGGCATTGATGATTATCCCGGCGCAGAATATTTCGTTTGCTTAATGGAATCTCACGACGGTTTGCCTTGATGTAACGGTTAAGCCGCAAAACACTGGGCAGGGGCAGCCAGTTGTTGATTGAACGGATAACCTTGCCATTAGATGATTCGACCAGTTCGGCTTTGCCAAGATACATAAGCACTACGGCACGCCGGACCCGGCACAAGGTCAAAGGTTCGTAGTTCTGGTTGAGCACCAATACTTCTTGTTTAGGCATTATTAGTCAATCGCAAAAAAGACACGGATAAACCCAGATTTGTGGCCTGAGTTTATCCGTTTGCGTCTGTCCATTTTTGTCGGTTATTCGATTTTTTCACCCCGAAACCAGAGTTCTTCTTTGATTTTATTCATATAGGCTTCGCAGCGTTCAATTTCAGTGCGGGCATAATTGTAATAGATATCGCCGCGGGGAATTACCCGGTATTCAGCGATTGCGTTCTTATAAAATTGATGGGCTTCGCGCAGTTTGTTATCACGGTTGGCATTGTCACCCTGGCGTTTGTACAGGTCGCCTAAAAGCACGCGGGCAATGCGCAGGTTCGGGTCGATTGATAGAGCCGCGCGTAGGTCTGATGCAGCTTGGGTAAAATTACCCTGACGCATCAATAAGTCAGCATTGTATATGCGGGGCAGCGGGTCATTGGGGGCAAGAGTCATTGCCTGGCTGAATTGTTTTTTTGCTTCTGTATAATTGCGCTGTTTGAGATAGACATTGCCGACTTTTAAGATAACGCGCCAGTCATCTGGTCGCTGGGTGAGAATTTCGCGGTAGTCGTCGAGCGCTTCTTTATATTTGTTGATTTCAGTATAGGCGTCGCCCCGTTTTTCCCGTAACTCGACCACAGCGGGAAACCGGAGCAGACATTCGCAAAAGGCATCGATTGCTTCCTGATAACGGCCCTGACTGAACAGATAATCACCCCAGATATTTAAAAGCGCGATATTATCCGGATACAGTCTGAGCGCTTTATGATAAGTTGATTCGGCTTCAGGATTACGGTCTGACTTGACATAGATATCAGCCAAACCGAGCAAGATTTCAATATCTTCAGGGTCAACCGCCAATCCCTGTAAATAGACTGATTCGGCACGGGCAAAGTCCTGCATCGCTAAAAACAGGTCGCCCAATGCTTCATAACCTTTGCTGTTTTTGGGATCGATTTGCATTGCCTTGCGATAATAGTTTTCTGCTTCAATCGGATTCCTGCGCTCACGGTAGATATTGCCCATCGCAATATACGGGTCATAGTAAGTAGAGTCTTCTTTGATTGAATTGATGAAATTTTGTTCAGCTGCGTCAAAATTTCTCTGGCGATAATGTTCTGCGCCAAGACTGTAATATTGCATGGCACTTTCGCGTCTTTCTTTCAATTCGTCTTCACTCAGTTTTTTGACAGCCGGAGCAGCACAACCGATAATGAGAATCATTGCGATTAAGGCGTATTTTTTTAAGTTCATTTCTTTTCCTTTCCTTTCCTTATCTTATTATTTAGGCCGAATCTTTACCCGATTCGACCGTTTAAACTTATGGAGCTGACGGGAGTTGAACCCGTGACCTTTTGACTGCCAGTCAAACGCGCTCCCAACTGCGCCACAGCCCCTTTATCAGCAAATACAATTTTGTATCAGTATTTTATTTTATGGTTAAATTTATTGTCTGTCAATACTTGACTAATCTTTATTTATCTGTTAAATATTATGAGTATGTTGACATTGATAACCGCGAAGAGAATAATTTTAACCGCACTTGTGCTCGTGGTCAGTATTGGCTGGGCGCAGGTAAATCAAACAGAGATAAAATTGGTCAGACCGTTTATCGGCGAGACTGATATGTCGGGTGACGGCCAGGTCGGTGAAGTCATGTCAGGTTTGCCCAAACCTTTAATGGTGCAGGTTCAGAACCAGCAGGGCGTACCCGTTGCAGAACAGGAAGTGCGCTTTAGTGTGCTGTCAGAGCCGAGTGAAAATGTTTTCACCAGAAAACAGGCAGTATTGTCGGATGAGATTGTCAAAACCGATAATTCGGGTTATGCCCGGGTCGATTTGCAGGTCGGCGGCACGGTTGGCGAGTATCGGATAATTGCCCAGACTTGTAATGAGTCTTATATTTTTTCAGTAACCGCGCTGCACAAACGGTGGTATTTGATGGTTATTTTTGGCCTGGCAGGCGGATTGTGTTTCTTTTTGTTCGGTCTGTATTATGGCAGTAAAGGCCTGCGACGGATGGCGGGCAGCAGTTTACGGGAAATCGTATTCAATCTGACCCGGCGGCGCATTTTAGGGGTTTCAATCGGCATGCTCATCACCATGATATTCCAGTCTTCGACCGCGACTTCGGTTTTGTTAATCAGTTTTGCGAGCACCGGTCTGATTGGTTTATCCCAGGCATTAGCAGTAATTTTAGGGGCTGATGTGGGCACGACTTTTACGGCTCAGATCCTTGCATTTAAATTATATGATTATGCTCTGTTCATCATCATTGCCGGGTTCCTCTTGATGAATGCGCATAAGAAAGTGAAAGACCTGGGTCAGGCGATTTTCGGATTCGGCCTGGTTTTCTTTGCGATTAAAATGGTATTTGAAACTTCGGCGCCGTTAAAATATTTTCCCGGTTTTACCGAGACGATTGTTTCGTTCGGCAATTATCCGGTCTTAGGCATTATCATATCCATGATTTTCACTTTTCTGGTTCATTCTTCAGCGGCGACGATTGGGATTGCGGTCGGTCTGGCATTTTCCGGGCTGATTGGTTTGCAAGCCGCGATTCCGATAATTCTGGGCGCAAATCTGGGTACGAGTTTTTCACCGCTTATTGCCAGTTTTAAGGCAAGCATTGAAGCACGGCGGGTCGCGATCGGCCATACCCTGTTCAAACTGCTGACCGTGATTATTCTGCTGCCGTTTCTTAATGTGCTGACCGATTTGGTATCCCAAACCGCCGCTTTTTTACCGCGCCAGATTGCCAATGCGCACACTTTAATCAATATTTTTGCGACCGCGCTCTTTTTGCCGTTTTTAAAACCATACGAAAAACTATTGCGCAGATTGATTCCAGAACGGCCGGCGGACAAACTGAAAATCGCGCCGATTTATCTTGACGATACGATTCTGGATGCACCGGCAATGGCATTGGCGCAGGCACACCGGGAGGTTCTGCACATGGGCGATTTGGTGCTCGATATGTTTGCAAAGAGCCTGCCCGTATTTATCAACAACGACAAAGAAGCGAGAAAGATTGTGGCGATGGCGGATGATAAGGTAGATAGTCTGGAAAAGAATATCACGGCTTATCTGACCAAGATGTCAGCGTCAGAATTGTCGCCTGAATTATCCCGGCGCAATGTCGCCCTTTTCTATGTGATTAATGATTTAGAACATATCGGTGATATCATTTCCAAATCATTGATGTCATATACCAAGAAAAAGATTGATAATAATCTGATGTTTTCAGAACAGGGATTGGCAGAGATAAGCGAGTTTCACCAGCAGGTGTATCATGGTTTGCGCAAAGCGATGGCGGCTCTATCAACCTGGGACAAAGATTTGGCACAGCAGGTTGTCGATTGCCGTGAGTTCGGCAATGTCAGATTACAGGAACTGCACAATGCTCATTTACAGAGATTACGGGCTGGGTTAAAAGAGAGCATTGACACGAGCACGATTCATCTCGATTTTATTGCCGACCTGGAACGAATCAATTTTCACTGCGCGAAAATCGGTTTTGCCGTATTGCAGGCATTGAGCCAAACACCAATCGTATTCAACAGTAAAGAGATTAGTTGAACTGGAGGTATGATGGACTTTTTAAAAGAAATTAAAAAAGCGTCGAATTCGGTGCTCGATGTTTTGGGTACCGGTTATCTGGAAGCAGTGTACGAAGAAGCGCTCGCGCATGAGTTGCGGCTCAGAAAAATACCCTATGAACGGCAGCGTAATTTTGAGATACTGTATAAAGGTTATAAAGTCGGTGAAGGCAGAGCCGATTTGATTCTGAACCCGTTATGGTGCAGCAAAGCGGGTAAAGAGATTGTGCTCGAACTTAAAAACGCCAAGAAGATTAATGACTCGCACCGACGGCAAGCCCAGGTTTACATGGTCTCTTTGAACATTGAAAAAGGCGGGGTGCTCAGTTTTGGCGATGAGGTCTTGCTGGAAATGGTCGAGCGTCCAAAACGGGAATTTAACCGGATTCCAGTCAAACCGATAAAATCAAAACGGGATTTGGCAACTCAGCTTTTGGAAGCGGCTAAAAATGTGTATGACTATTTTGGGGTCGAGTTTATCTACCGAGAAAAAGGCCTGGAAATCTTTCCCAATGCAATCGGCATCGAATTACGCTTAAACAGCATTGATTTTGCTTCGGGTACTTATTCAATTCTGTATAAATACCATCCGGTCTGTGATTGTGATTTTGATTTTGTCTTTGGAGACAGGTCAGTAGCTAATGTTTTCAGTTATAAAAAAGAAGACGATATCACAGATGCGCTGGATGAACTCAAGGCATATAAGAAGAGTTTTAAATTGAGCCGGTGTTTTCTGGTCTGTATTCCGTCCAAAGAAGGGGATAAGGTTCAATTACATGAGGTTTAAATGAAACTAAAGACAAGATCAGCAAAGAGCGATTATCCACAGCAAATAATCGTAAATAATCAAGTGAAGTATTGACACTTAGGTAAAATTAATTATAATCTCTTAAATATAAATAATGTAAACGGAGGAGACTATGACGAAGAAATTATCGATTGGTTCGTTATTTTTTTTGTTGACGGTATTTATTGTACTGTTGTTTGCACAGACCCTGCCGCTTGATGCGCGGTTACGGGGCGGCAGAATTCATTTTCAGGGCGGCCGGTATGAAAAAGCCCTGGAGCAGTTTGAGTCAGCATTAGCAGATTTTCCGGCCAGTACCGAAGCGCGATTCTGGAAAGCAATGTCTCTGGAAAAAATGGGAAAATATATTGAAGCGGCAGCCCATTTTGATACGGCTTATACCGAAGATGCAGAATGGATTGAGAAAACCCAGAAAGACCGGATGTATCAGTATTCGGCATGGAACGCAATGGTTCGAGCCGGACAGACTTTGGACCAGGACGGCAATTATGCAGATGCGATTACTTATCTGAAATGGTCAACCCAGGTATTTCCGACCAGCCCGCAGGGATATTTGCTCTTGTCACAAATCTATTCGTCGCTCGACAGTCTGGAAAAAATCCGGGAAATTGCGATGTCTTTATACGAGATTGATTCGACTAACCAGCAGGTCAATATCCTGCTCGGCATGTTTTTCTTTAGAAAAGAAGACTGGGATTCATCTTTAATGTATTATGATAAATCGATTGCTGCGTTTGCTGAAGATTGGGAACTGGCAAGTGCCACGGTCGGTAATGAACTGAAACTGACCGCAGAACAGGTGCCATCAGCCGTGCATAAACTGCTTGAGAAAAGAGAAGCAAAACAGCTCGAATCATATGTGAGTGATTCTCTCAAAGCCAAAGGCAAGCTGACCACGATTACGCGGCTGACCGACCAGCTCTACACAGATAAGGTTGAACTTAATATCCTTAATTTCCGCGCCGGCGTGTCTGCCCTGCAAAAAGCAAATTCATTCAAAGCAGAGAGTCTGCAGCAAAAATATCTGAAATCGGCATCAGATTACTTTTACGAAGCGCTCCGGTTCAATGAACGGGACTTTGACTCGAAATACAATCTGGGTCTGGTTTATTACCGTTCGGGTGCTGATTTAAAAGCCGAATCGACTTTCACGGCATTAATCGATATGTCGTTACTTCCGATTGCGGTTCTGTCCGAAGCGTTATCCGATGAACTGATGAGTCTGATTACGGTTGACAATTTAAACGGCAGTTATTTTGAAATCATAACTCCGGTTATCGTGATGATTGAACAGGAGACCGCAGGCAAGGATATGTTTACTACTGGTTATTGGTATCTGTATTACCACAATTTCCGGAAATCGAAGACCCTGCCCAGTCCAGAAGATAAAGTAAAAATCTATCTAAGCGGGCTCGGGATAGAATCGATCGAGAATCTGTATCTTTTACTGGGTGCAACCCAGACCAATCTTAAGAAATATGACGATGCGATTGCATCGTTTAATAATGTATTGTTACTAAATCCTAAAAATCAAGACGCTTATCGTAATCTTGCCGTATGTTACCGGGAAAAAGGCGACCAGAAAAAAGCATACGAAGTATTGCAAGAAGGCGAAAAGATGAAAAAGCAACCGTAAGGAGTGAAAATGACAAAACTGCTCAATCTAATCATTATTGTTCTGGCGTTAGTGTTAGTGTTTATTATTGTCTATCCGCAATGGCAGGAAAACCGGCCGATTGACATGCGTATCGGCTGTGACAGCACGGTCAATTCCAATATTTTCATCATTACCCAGTCACGGGGATTTTTCCAGCAGGAAAAGATAAATACCCAATTTGTTTTTTATCAGGACCCGACCATGATGCTGAGCGATTTGGCTGCGGATAAAATTGACTGCGCGGTCTGTCCCTGGCCAACTTTGTTAAAATGGGCGGTCGCAAGCGAAGATTCGTTCAAGGCAATCACTTCTGTTGAATACCGGACTTCGATTCCAATCGATGCGATTTTTGCCAAACCAGCCGTGCGTAATCCGATTACACAGATGAGAGATTTGAAAAATAAACGGCTCGGTTATCCGACCCAGCTCAAAGATGTTATGCCGGTCGTGATTAGCGGCATGGGATTCAAAGAAAACGAAATTCGACTGGTTGACCTGTCCAACGGCAGCCTGATAACGGCATTGAATGATAATCAGGTCGATGCGATTATTGTTTTAGAACCAGAACGAACTGCAGCCCTGAATCAGGGTTTGGTTTCGGTCTCGGACCCGGCTTTACCAAAACTGGTGATTGCACCTTATCCGGGCGCTGCGGTAATTGTCAAAAATGATTTTATCGTGAACAAGCGAAGGGCGGCATTCAAATTCAAAATGGTTTTAGACGCATCGGTTGCTTATGCCGACGCCAATGTCGAGGATTCGAGAAGAATGTTTTTAAGCTTTTTTAACCTGGACCAAGATATTTACGGCAACTGCTATCTGCCCCAGAATCAAAAACTGCTTGAAATTAACAAGGGCGCAATCATCTCGATGATGGCAAAGATGTTCGAAGTCGGTGCGATTACGAATACTTTCGATGTGCAGGCTTTATTTCCGTTGCCAGCTCAGTTCCGTCAGTAGAAAATTACGGTCGTGCTAGATGGAGGGTTGGCGGTCCTCTGTAACCCGAAACCCGCCCACGCGGGATTGATAAGGCACAATGAGTATTTTGCAAAAGGATAAGCTTTAATTAAGAGCGATGTTGAAGATCGGGTCCGGCAATATTCTTACCTATAAACCCCGTCAGAATCGGAAGATAGCAACGGTAAGTAGTGTTAAGAGTAGTTGGCGGGAAACCTGGTTGGAGTCGCGATTAATTACAAGCCCCTTGTGTAATCTGCAAAGGTGTTGCACGACCGATTATTTAGTTATTAAATATTAAATGAGAGAATTACGGATTGCACAGAAGAGACTGATTAAGTTTTGGGTCTGTGAAATCAAAACAAACTGTGGTTTAAAGACAGAAAATAGACGCTAATGCCAAATTATCAGGTATTGACTCTGAAATATCGTCCCCAGACTCTAGAGCAAATCTGGATTCAGGAGCACATCAAGACGACTTTAACAAAAGCGATTGAAAATAACCGGGTTGCCCATGCCTATCTATTTACCGGTCCGCGGGGAGTCGGTAAAACAACCACGGCGCGGATCTTAGCCAAGAGCCTGAATTGCGCGAGCGGACCAACCATAACACCATGCCAGCAATGTTCGGTCTGCCGCGAGATTACCGCTTCTCAGAATATGGATGTCTTGGAAATTGACGGCGCTTCGAACCGCGGTATTGACCAGGTGCGGGAACTGCGCGAAAATGTCAAATTCATGCCGACTTCGTGTCCGTATAAGATTTATATTATTGACGAAGTGCACATGCTGACCCAGGAAGCATTCAACGCCCTGCTCAAAACTCTGGAAGAACCGCCCGCGCATGTCAAATTCATTTTTGCGACTACGGCCGCGCAAAAAGTACCGGCAACGATTGTGTCCCGATGCCAGCGATTCGATTTTCGCAAAGCGACGAGCGACGAGATTGTCGAGCGGTTAAGCTGGATTAGTAAACAAGAACAGATTACGATTTCCGAAGACGCGCTGCGCGCTGTGAGCAAGCGGGCTGACGGTTCGATTCGCGATGCCGAAGGCATGCTCGACCAGCTGCGGGTATTTAAATCAGATAAGATTGAACTGAAAGATGTCGAGGATTTGCTCGGTATTATTTCCGCAGACTTGTTTTTTGAATATACGGACAACCTCCTGACTGCCGACCCGAGTCAGGCAGTCACATTTATTGACCGGGTGTTTTCCAGTGGTTATGATTTTATCGAGTTTTTTACCGGACTCTTGGAGCATTTCCGATTGCTTATGATGACCAAGCTCAAAATCAATAAAACCGTGCTTGGCATATCTGAACAGCATCTGCACCGACTGGTGGAACAGGCAAAGAAATTCAATTTGAACGAACTGCTCGTGATTATGCAGCATATTGCGGATAACGAGGAAATTGTCAAAAAGACAAACGAACCGAAAATCTTATTTGAAATTCTGTCCCTGAATTTAATTAATATCTTAACGAACAAGTCAGTAATGCCGACCAATAATACCAGCAATAAAAATCCGCAACTTGCACTGGCTTGGCAAAATGTGGTGAGCGAGTTTTTAACCAAGCACCCGTTTTCAGCAAACGGACTACAGCATGCAGTGATAAACGAATCGAGTCCGGATAACATTGTAATCACCTTGGATGACGCGGGGAATAGCGAATTTATCGAGTCAAAAAAATCGGAAATCGAAAATATGCTTGCCAAACAACTGGGTAAACCAGTTAAAATAAATTTTGTGATAACGAAAAAAAGCCGAGTTAAAACAAACCCGGGCAAAACTGCCCATGAAAAATCAGATAATGACGAAGATATCGAATCTGAGCCAGCTGAGCCAGATACTGATACGGACCAGTTGTATAAAACGATGTTTCCAAAGGGGAAAAAAATAAAATGAAAATGGATATCAATAAATTGACTCAAACAATGGGTAAAATTACCGAACAGATGCAGGAGATTCAGAACAAAGTCAGGGTTGAAAGTTCGGTCGGCGGCGGCATGGTTAAAGTTTCAGCCGACGGCGGCGGCAATATAATCTCGATTACTTTAGAACCCGAACTCATCAAAGGTGCCGAAACTGATATTGAAATGTTGCAGGATTTAATCGTTGCCGCAGTCAACCAAGCGAAAGATTTAGCTAAAACCGAAGCCCAGAATGAGATGCAAAAAATGGTCGGTTTTCCATTAGACGGATTACTGCCGCATTAATTCTGATGAACAAAGTCCTGAACAATCTTGTCGAACAGCTGACCCGAATGCCGGGCATCGGCCGAAAAACCGCCCAGCGCATCAGTTTTTTTATTCTCAAATCCAAAAAAGACGATATCGAACAGATTGCCAAAGCAATTACAGAAGCAAAACAAAAACTGAGATTCTGCCATATCTGCTTTAATTATACGGAAAATGAAATATGCGATGTCTGCCAGAATGAGACCCGCAACCATTCTGAGATTTGTGTGGTTGAAGATGCTTCAGATATTTTGTCGATTGAGCGGAGCGGTAAATACAAAGGCATGTATCATGTCTTAGGCGGAGTCTTGTCGCCAATCGACAATGTTGGTCCGGAAAATCTTAAAATTAAAGAATTGATACAACGGGTCCAAAAACAGAAATTCAGCGAGATTATCATCGCGACTAATCCGACCCGGGAAGGTGAAGCAACCGGACATTATCTGGTAAAAATCTTGAAACCGTATCATGTCAAAATATCGCGCATTGCCCGCGGACTGCCGATTGGCAGTGACCTGGACTTAGCCGACGAGATGACGATTTCTGAGGCATTTGAAGGCAGAAAAGAATTTGAATAAAACTTGTTGATATGTGCTTCGAGACTATCATTATTATCAGAACAGTCTGCATCGTAAATAAAAATGATAACGCCATTAAAATTAGCATCAAAGCCAACCCCAATCGAATTTTATACAGGTGTTTTTCCGGATTTTGATTTTCATATCAAACGGGATGATTTAACCGGTCTGGAAGGGTCGGGAAATAAGATTCGTAAACTGGAGTATCTGCTTGCTGATGCTGAAAATAATGGGAGCGACCTTATTATAACCTGTGGCGGGATTCAATCCAATCATTGTCGGGCTACGATGTACTGTTGCGCTAAGCTGGGCTGGCAAGGAGTCTGTGTTGTCAAAGGCGAAAAGCCAAAAATCGCAGAAGGTAACCTGCTTTTAGATTTTCTTTTTAATGCGCAAGTCGAATTTTTACCGACCGCACAATATTTACACAAAGAAGATTATATTGCAGAGATGATTGATGATTTTAAGAAGAAAGGTCACAAACCTTATTTTATTCCAACCGGCGGGTCGAATGGTATTGGTGCGCTCGGTTATATTTTTGCAATGGACGAGATGGCAGCTTATATTGACCGTCATAAAATTGATGCGGTTTTTTGTGCGGTGGGTTCGGGCGGTACCTATGCCGGTCTTTTAATGGGAAAATACCAAAGCAGTCTGGCAGTGCCGGTTTATGGGGTGCTGGTTGATGAGACTCCGGCATTTTTTGAAGCGAAAATCAAATCGATTATAGGCGAAACCGAAAAGGTTTTAGAACGGAAATTTCCAATCCGGGATACTGATATCAAGCTCATTGACGGTTATATCGGACCTGGTTATGGCGTGCCGTATGACGAGGAAATTGCGATTATCCGACAAATGGCACGCAAGGGATTAATTTTAGACCCGGTCTATACGGGCAAGACATTTTTCGGAATGGTTGATAAAAAATCAGAATTAGGTTTTAGCAATCCGTTGTTCATACATACCGGCGGAATTTTTTCGGTCTTCGCGTATCCGGAATTAAAAACCCAAGCAGATTTCCTAAAATAAAAAGGCAGTTAGGACGCAGGTTTTCGACAGAATAGCCACGGATGGATACAAACCAAAATTTTGAATTTAGAATTTTGAATTTTGAATTAATTTTTAATGATTTAATTTTTAGCATTCAGACATTTAAAAGGGACGCAGATTTTCGCAGATATTCGCTTCGCTTGCTTCTTCGAACGCGCAGATTTCAGATCTGCGTTAATCCATATCAAAATGAAATCTAACACTGAAATCACTGAAAAACACCGAGGAAAATTGACACTTTTGGCTATTCTTGAAATTATCTTTTCAGTGGATTCAGTGATTTTCGGTGTTTAATTTTTCTGCGTTTTTCTGCGTTCTCTTTTCTTTCTGTGTATATTATGCGGAAACTAAAAAAGGTTTTTATGAGCGAACCGATGTCGAATAAGCTCAAACCGGATGCTTGTTAAGTTTTTTAAATCAGTGCTTGACAATACTTAATATTTACATACAATATTACTAATAAACAATAATATGCATCCCATGAGTAACAACAGAATATGATGTTTCTCAAATGAAAATAAGAAAATAAAAAACAGGAGTAAAAATGGAAGCAGAAGATTTAAAAAAGAAGAAGCTTTCTGAACTCTATGAGATTGCGAAAACCTTGAATATCCCTGACTATGCCGAGAAAAAGAAGCAGGAACTGGTTTTAGCAATTCTGGAATCTGAAGTCAAGCAGAAAACCGATGCCACGGTTCAGGTTTCCGGAGTCTTAGAGGTTCTGCAAGAGGGGTTTGGCTTTTTACGGTCACCCGATTACAGTTATCTGCCGAGTTCAGATGATATCTATGTCGCACCGTCACAGATAAAAAAATTCTTACTAAAAACCGGTGATACGATTATCGGTCAAGCCCGTCCGCCTAAAAACAGTGAACGCTATTTTGCCTTACTGCGTATCGAAACCGTTAATTCGGACCCGCTCAATGTGATTCAGGAACGGATTCCGTTTGACGAGTTAACACCGTTATATCCGCAGGAAAGAATTCGGCTCGAACTGGAAGATAAGAATGAATATTCGATGCGCGTGAATGATTTATTCGTGCCGATTGGTAAAGGTCAGCGCGGTCTGATTGTGTCGCCGCCGCGGGCTGGCAAAACCATGCTCTTGCAAAAAATTGCGAACAGCATTACGACCAATCATCCAGAAGTCGTATTAATGATTCTTTTGATTGACGAGCGACCAGAAGAAGTTACCGATATGGAGCGTTCAGTCAAAGCCGAAGTTATCAGCTCGACTTTTGACGAAGTGCCGGAACGGCATGTCGAAGTTGCGGATATCGTTTTGGAAAAAGCACGACGACTGGTCGAACACAAACGCGATGTCGTGATTCTTTTAGACAGTATTACCCGCCTTTCCCGAGCCCATAATTTAGTCGTACCGCATTCAGGCAGAACCCTGTCCGGCGGTCTTGATTCGAATGCCCTGCAAAAACCGAAAAAGTTTTTTGGCGCAGCCCGCAATATCGAAGAAGGCGGCAGTTTGACGATTATCGCAACGGCTCTGATTGATACTGGTTCGAGAATGGACGATGTGATTTTTGAAGAATTCAAAGGCACCGGTAATATGGAACTGGTCTTAGACCGGAAACTTGCCGACCGTAGAATCTTCCCGGCAATTGATTTACAGAAATCAGGCACCCGTAAAGAAGAATTATTGCTTTCTGAATTTGAACTCAACCGTATCTGGATTATGCGCAAACTGCTGGCTGACTTAAATCCAGTCGAGATGATGGAATTTGTCATGGATAAGATGCGCTTAAGCAAGAACAATGCCGAATTTTTGGATTCAATGAGTGAATAGGAGAAAGAGCATGAAAAAAGATATTCATCCCAAATATGTTGATTGTATGGTGACCTGCAGCTGCGGTAATATAGTTAAAACCCGCTCGACCAAACCCAAAATCAGCGTGGAAATCTGTTCTGCCTGCCATCCGTTTTTCTCAGGCAAGCAGAAGATGATTGATACGGCGGGTCGGGTTGAAAAATACCGCCGACGCTACTCAAAAAAAAACCAAGGTGGAAAAAACAGAAGAACCAAGCTGAATTTTGAATAACGAATACCACAGAGACACAGAGAAGAAAAATTCGTGTCATTTGTGGTAAAAAAGAATTAGAGAGAATATGGCAGATTTTATTAACGAACTCGAAGATTTATTAGAGCAACTAACCAAAATACAGGAGTTTCTTTGAATTAGATAAAAAGAAACAGGACTTAGACCGGTTAAACAGTTTAAGCCAAAAGCCCGATTTTTGGCAAGACCAGAGAAAAGCCAGTGATACTTTAGCTCAGATTCAAAAATTAAACTCATTAATCAATTCCATAAATAAAATCGAAAAAGAGATTAAAGATGCGCAAGAATTGGTTTCATTATTTTCAGGCGATGATAATGCCCAAATCGAGCTAAATATCCAGATTGAAAAAATCAGAAGCGAGCTGGATGGACTCCAGAAACAGAGTCTGTTTTTAGCGCCCGAAGATTCGAAAAAAGCGATTCTGACAATTCATCCTGGTGCCGGCGGAGTCGAATCGTGTGACTGGGCAGAGATTCTTTTTCGGATGTATACCCACTATTTCCAACGGAAAGAATTCAAATACAGCATATTAGATTTTCAGCCGGCTGAAGAAGCCGGTATTAAAGATGCGGTAATCGAAGTTGCCGGTGAAAATGCTTATGGTCTGCTAAAAGCAGAAATCGGGATTCACCGTTTAGTCCGGATTTCACCGTTTGATGCGAATAAACGAAGACACACTTCTTTTGTTGCCGTTTTTGTTTATCCGGAAATTGAGGATGTCGAGGTCGATATTGACTCTAACGACTTAAAGATTGATACATTTCGTGCTGGTGGAGCAGGAGGACAAGCGGTCAATAAAATATCATCTGCGGTCAGGATTACACATATTCCGACTGGTATAATTGCGACTTGTCAGAATGAACGGTCACAATTGCAGAATAAGCAGAATGCGATGAAGATTTTACGGGCACGGGTGTATGATTATTATCAGAAAGAGCAGAATGAAAAACTGCAGAAGCTGGAAGATTCAAAAACCGAGATTGCCTGGGGACATCAGATTCGCTCTTATGTCTTTTTTCCGTACCAGATGGTCAAAGACCACCGCACTGATTTTGAAACCGGCGATATCCAGAAAGTTATGGACGGTGATTTGGACGATTTTATCTACGCTTTTCTCTTGTCCAAGCAAAATAAACAAGCCACGGATATCCACGGTTGTAATTTATAATTTTGAATTTTTAATTTCGAATAAAATTCGAATGTCTGAATGCTAAAAATTAAATCATTAAAAATTAATTCAAAATTCAGAATTCGAAATTCAAAATTATACCGGTTGTATCCCTGTCCATCAGTGGCTAAATCTTGACTTTTCGTATTTTTAGAGTAAATTAAAATCTATGGCAAATAATGAAAAAGACAAAGAATTTGTTAAGGAAATTCCATCCAAGAAAAACAATTTTTCAGAGTGGTATACCGCAGTGGTGTTAAAAGCAGAACTGGCTGATTATGCGCCAGTGCGCGGTTGTATGGTGATTCGTCCGTATGGTTATAAAGTATGGGAATTGATGCAGTCTTTGCTGGATAAGAAATTCAAAGATACTGGTCACGAGAACGCCTATTTTCCATTATTTATTCCGGAAAGTTTTTTAAAAAAAGAAGCAGAGCATGTCAAAGGATTTTCACCGCAGGTTGCCTGGGTAACAAGAGGCGGAGATGAAGATTTAACCGAACGACTGGCAATCCGACCGACTTCAGAAGCGATTATCTGCAGTATGTATTCAAAATGGGTTAAGTCTTATCGTGATTTACCAGTCTTAATCAATCAATGGTGTAATATTGTGCGCTGGGAAAAGACGACCCGCCTGTTTTTACGGACAACTGAATTTCTGTGGCAGGAAGGCCATACCCTGCACCGGATTCAAGCAGAAGCAGATGAAGAAGCAATCAAGATGCTCAATGTCTATGTTGATTTTGTCGAGAATGATATGGCAATACCATTGATATATGGCAGAAAACCTGAAAGCGAAAAGTTTCCCGGTGCATTGCATACTTATTCGATTGAGGCATTGATGCCGGACGGGCAGGCATTGCAAGCCGGCACTTCGCATAATCTGGGACAATTCTTTTCCAAAGCATTTGATATAAAATATCTGGATGATGACAATACAGAAAAATATCCGTGGGGAACTTCATGGGGCTGCACAACCCGTTTAATCGGCGCCTTGATTATGACGCATGGCGATGATAAGGGTCTTCGATTACCGCCGCGGATTGCACCGATTCAGGTTGTAATCGTACCGATTCTGTTTGGCAAAGATGACGAGAAAGTTCTGTCTAAAACAAAGCAGATATATGAGCTCATCAAAAAAGATTATCGGGTCTATTTGGATGACCGGCTCGAATATACACCGGGCTGGAAATTTAATGAATGGGAGATGCGCGGTGTACCTTTGCGCATCGAAGTTGGTCCTAAAGATATTTTAAAAGAACAGGTTGTGTTTGTGCCGAGAGACGGCAGCGGCAAGAAATTTATCAAAGAGAATGAACTAAAAAAGAGCATTACCGAGATTTTGGAAAGCATTCAAAAAAACATGCTCGATTCGGCACGGCAGGGTTTATTAAATAAAATATCAGAAGCCGGCACGATTGATGAATTTAATAAAAAACTGGCTGAAAATCCTGGATTTGTCAAAGTTTATTGGTGCGAGAGCCAGCCGTGCGAAAACGAACTCATTGACAAGACCAAAACCACACCGAGATGCATGCCGATGAATTCAAAAAGCAGGGGTAAGTGTATTGTCTGCGGAAAAGAAACCGAGACCGTCATCTATTACGCACGGGCGTATTAGGACAGTTGTCAGTTGAATATGAACAAATATATTGAACAACCAAACAAGATTGAGATTGAAATTTTTCGCAGAATGACAGGCGAGGACAGATTGAGAATTGGATTTGAGATGTGTGAGTTCGTGAGAAAAATGATAATTGCTGGTATCCGTAATCAATATCCTAATATCTCTGAACAAGAACTTAAATCTAAAGTCAAGGAAAGATATAAAATCTCAACAATATGACTTTTGAACAACTCACTGAATTAGTTGTTAGTAATTTACAGAAATCAAATATACAATATATGCTAACAGGTGCACTCGCTATTAATTATTATGGTGTTCCGAGAATGACGCATGATATAGATATAATAATTCAGATTACGAGCAAAGATATTAGAAAAATACAAGTATTATTCGATAATGATTTTTTTGTCGGTGAAGAGTCAATTCGTTCTGCACTTGCAGAAAGCAGTATGTTTAATGTCATTCATAAAGAAACAGGCTACAAAGTCGATTTCTGGATATTAAAAGAAGATGAATATAATAGAACTGCATTTGTAAGACGGAAAGAATGTCAATATCAGCAAAAACAAATTTATATTGCGTCACCTGAAGATATGATAATTATAAAACTTGAATGGTATAAAATGTCAGATATCGATAAACACTATTTCGATGTCATTAATCTTTATAATATTCAGCGCGATAATTTAGATGAAAAATATATTATTTATTGGTGTCAAAAGAAATCACTTTTGGACTTATGGAAAAAGATACAAAAAGATATAAAATGATATTATACCTAACATAGAATGATTTAAAACAGGAGTAAGGCATAATTAGGGACACTTACTATATTTTATAACAAAATTTTTGAGTCGTGGTCCTGTTTGACTCAGCAGGCAATACTTTCGGCAATTTCATCGACTATCTAATTATAATCTTGAAACATGAAACTTGAAGCATAAAGTATTGAAATTTATAGAAAATAGTTGGAGATTCTTCGCGGAGTTTATCCCGCACCTTTTTGAAATAGAGATTGCTTCGCATTCGCCCGCAAAGACAGGTGCGGGGCTCAGAATGACATGAATTCGTTAAATCCGTGGTTGCATATAGATTCCGTGTCAAGTCCGGAATGATAAAAGCATATTACTCGCCAGGTTGTTCAGTTAGCCATTGTTTGATTTCGTCTTTGGACGGTATTCGGCCGGAAGATTTAATCTTGCCATTAATGACCAAAGTCGGCGTGCTAAAGACTTTGTATTCTTGTATCTTTTTAATGTCTTTAACTTTCTCGACATCAGCCGTAAGTTTAAGTTCAGCTAAAGCGTCGATAGTCCGTTTTTCGACTTCATCGCATCTGGGACAACCCATACCTAAGATTTTTATTTCCATTTTTATCTCCTTTTTGTTTAAATAGTATCTTTGTTTTTTTACACAACCAGACTAAAAACAACATAATCGGCACTTCGGTCAAGACACCGACGACAGTTGCTAAGGCGGCACCGGATTTTACGCCGAAAAGCGTTGTCGCCACGGCAATCGCAACTTCAAAATGATTACTGCCCGCAATCAGAGCAGTAGGTGCGGCATCTTCATAACCAAGGCCAATGAGTTTGGCAACGACATAAGACAGGATAAATACAATGATGATGTTGGCAAAAATGCCGGTTGTAATCATACCAATCGCGCCGGGTAATGAGACGATAACATATCCTTGAAAAGTAAATAATAGAATCAAGGTAGCCAATAAGGCAATGATGGATACGAGTTTTAATGGTGAAACGATTTTATGGTTAAACCAATCCAGTCCTTTGTGTTTGATGGCAATGGCGCGGGTTAAATATCCAGCCAGCAAAGGCAGGCAGATATAGATTAAGACTGAAAAGGCAATGGTTGCCCATGGAATCGGGATACCTGAGATGCCAAGCAGAAGACCGGCTAATGGTGCGTATAAGACGACCATTGATAATGAATTGACCGCACACATTACCAGGGTATGTGCCATATTACCTTTTGCCAGATAACTCCACATCAAAACCATTGCGGTGCATGGTGCGACGCCGAGTAAAATCATACCGGCCCGATATTGCTGCGCAGTTTCAAACGGAATATATTTTTTGAACACGACGCTTAAGAATAACCAGGCAAAGAACGCCATGGTAAACGGTTTGATTGCCCAGTTAGCAATTAATGTTGCGGCAATGGGCTTGGGCGTTCGACCGGCGGCAATGATGCGGCGAAAATCGATTTGCACCATAATCGGATATATCATCCAGAACAGACAGATAGCAATTGGTATTGAGACTTTTGCGACTTCAAATCTGCTTAAAGTAACGGATAGGCCAGGAAAGATTCGACCTAATGCGATACCGGCAATAATACATAAAAAAACCCACAGGGTCAGATATTTTTCCCAGATACCCAGACCTTTTTCCCTGAGTGTGTTCATATTTTATTATATTGATTTATGCTATCCACAACAAATAAATACCGCCGAAAATGACCAAGACACCGCAGATTTTTTTGACTACTTTCATACCTCGGGATTTTTCTGACCAGTGCAGATATTTTTGAATTATTTCGGTAAAAGTGCCGGCGGCAACAATCACGGAACAGTGGCCAATGCCATAAATAAGTAATAATAAAATACCATAGAAAAGCTGGGTGCGGGCAATGCTGAATGTCACGGCAAGCATCGGCGCCATATAGGCAAAGGTGCAGGGTCCTAAGGCAATGCCAAAGATAAGTCCTAAAATAAAAGATGCCCATGCCCCGCGTTTTTTAATAACTGAATGGTTCGGCGCACTGAGAAAGGGCAGGCGGATGATTTCTAATAGATATAAACCGACCAGAAAAAATATGACCGCAACAAAATAATTGCCGTATTTACCAACATCGCCGAGCATTCTGCCCATTAAGCCGGTGATAATACCGATGACGGCAATGGTTATAAGGATACCTAAAGAAAATAGAGTCGCGAGCCAGAATGCACGCTTGGTTGAAGTCGTTTCCTGTCCGCTGATAAATCCGACAATCAATGGAATGCTGGCAAGATGACACGGGCTTAAGAGTATGCTTAAAATTCCCCAGATAAAAGAACCAAGAATTGCAATAATCGGTGATGACTGAATGGCATTATTGAGCCAGGAAAATAGTGTGGCTAACATTATTCAACTCCCAATTCTTTAAGCCGATTGATAATATCCTGTTTGGACATGAAACCTTCATGGCGACTGGTCTGATTACCGTCTTTATCAAAAAAAATCTGGGTCGGAATGACTCGGACTCGATATTTGCTGGATAAATCCCGGTGCTCGTAAATATCCAGAATTATGATGTTAGCGCGGTCTTTGTATTCGGTTTCGAGTTCAGCAAAAATCGGCTTCATCATTTTACAGGGCACACAGGTCTCAGAACCAAGGTCTAAGACAGTCGGTTTACCGTTTTTTAAGGTGACATCCAATGGATTGGGCGGACGAGAAGCGCGCTGTTCGCGTAACCACTGTTCGTTTTTGGTAACATCCGCATTCGTGATTAATCGGTCGATTAACTGAGGTATGAATTCACCTTGTTTTTGCTGAGCTAAATAATTTCGAATATCGTTTTTTACCTGTTCTAATTTCATGCCCTGCATTTGCGTGATGTTGGCATTATAAAATTGTTGTATTTCCTGTTCGGTAATCATGATTTTCTGAGTAATATCATTGATGTATCTGTTAATCGCTTCGTCTTTGCGTTGTTGAGCATCACTGATATGAGACAGGTTATTGCTGAACCCTTTATGTTCTGCCTCCTGATATAATAATTCCCGAATAATAAGCTGCTCTAAAAAACCTTCTTTATCATTTTTATATTGACTTTTATATGGTTCAGGTAAGGACTGCAACCGCTCATCAAAATATTTTGTCGTGACTTTGAAATCGTTTATCATCGCAATCGTATTTTTGTCAAGTTTTGCTTGCTGGGACTTGATTGGCGGAGATAAAGATTCAACAGGTATCGGGGTAAGCGCGCTGGAATCCAATGAAAGAGTATCGGTTATTTGTCTTGCCGGCACTGCTGATTTTGTGCGACTGCTCTTAGAGATAATGACAATTATAATAATAACAGCGAGCAGTAAGATTATAATTATCGAACTTAAGTTTTTTTTCATCTTGGCTCCATTCGATTTATTTTATTAAATAATCAACCGGTCTGGTTGGCGAGAGATAACCCTGAATAATCGGAAAATTCAGGTAGTTTTTCTGCTCCATTTCAAGCATTGCCTGGGCAATGGTTTGCGCATTTGCTAAAGGCATCACAAATATCAAGTCTGAATCCTGAAATAAGCCATGCCGTTTGCCCCCGGCACAAGGAATGGTTAGGTTGGGCATCTGGGTCAGATAAGAAATAATGCCGCCATAAGCGCAGACATTGGAACTGGCACCAGTGCGGAAAGTCAAATATTTGCCGGTGGCAAATCCATAAGCACGCATCAAGACCAGTGCTTGCGCACTGTCAATAATCAAGAATATCACATCTGGAGTAAACTTTTCAAGCGGTCCAGTTATAATACCTTTGATTTCATTGTATTGAAACTTGGGTTTGATATTGATAACGCTTTCGGCAATTTCTTTTTTATGAGTCAGTTTTTGGAGATACAAATCGATATCAGACTGGTCTTTTTTCCGGAAACCAAAATTAAGCCCGGCAATCGGACACGCCATCTGGTCAGGCGGGCAGGAGAGAGTCCAGCGGCTCTGACTAACCAGATGCACGGTCTGGCAAAAGCTCAGTTTTTCTTTTGGCATAATGCCAAGTTTTAAATCATCTTCATTTTGACAAAACTTGACGCCAACCGGAAACAATTTGAGTTTTAATATGTGCTGGAAATTATCTGAGAGATTTGATAAATTATTCATAATTTACTCCTTTAAAATAGTAAACCATATATCCAACCAACAAAGGTTGATAAAATAATTACTAATGTAATATAAGTCAATGTTTTTTTAGTGCCGATAATACTGCGAATAACAAGCATACTTGGTAAGCTGACAGCTGGTCCAGAAAGCAATAATGCTAATGCCGGACCTTTTCCCATACCGCTTCCTAATAATCCCTGTAAAATCGGCACTTCGGTCAAGGTCGCAAAATACATGAATGCGCCGGATATCGAAGCAAAGAAATTAGCCAGAATTGAATTGCCACCAACTAAGGAAGCAACATAATGTGAAGGGATAATACCGGCATCAGTATTGGGTCTGCCCAATAAAAAGCCGGCAACAAAAACGCCGGCAAAAAGCAATGGTAAAATCTGCTGCGCAAAAATCCAGGTTGATAAGACCCAGTCTTTTCTTTCTTGTTTGTTAAACCATTTTATTATGATGAAGAATAAAACGATGAGCACACCCACAGTGAGATACCATTTTATATTATAGACTGAACTGTAAAATCCAATCGGTTCTTTCGGTTTTGCCCAGGCCGCAAAAATGAGAATCAAAATCAGCGATAAAAAGTAGATTGCATTTTGAGTGAGAGTACGCTTTTTTATTTCAGATGAAACTAAAATATCATTGTCTTCTGTTTCCGGCTTTTTATCTCTAAAGAACAATGACATGGAAAGTCCGATAACAATTGAAAATACAACGGCACCAACCGCACGGGCAATGCCCATTTCAGCACCTAAGATTCGGCCAGTCATAATAATCGCAAGAATGTTGATTGCCGGACCTGAATATAAAAATGCCGAAGCTGGACCAATACCAGCACCGCGTGAATAAATCCCGGCAAACATCGGTAAAACCGTGCAGGAACAGACCGCAAGAATCGTGCCAGAAACTGAAGCAATACCATAGGCAAGTATCTTGTTTGCTTTAGCGCCAAAATACTTGATAACTGCTTCTTTGGATATAAAAAGACTGATTGCACCGGCAATGAAGAATGCCGGAATTAAGCAGAACAAGACATGCTCGCGGGCATATTCCTGAACCATGTGAAATGCTTCGAGAATCGCACTCTGGATATTAATACTATTAAAAGGAATGAAATAGAAAAGCAGAAAGATAAGGATAATAAATATTAATTTAGTACGGTCTTGCATGATTTAATCCTTTCCTTAGTGCATGCCGATGACACATCTGCCGTTGACGCGACGAGCTAAACGCTGTTTGAGTCGATACGCATCATACGGTAGTTGTTTGTCAGATATTGAACTGACCATGTCGAGGAGTGCCTGATAAACTTTTGTGCCGGCTCTGGATATTGAATAATAGACAAATTTACCCTGTTTTCGTTCTTTAACCAGCCCGCTGAATTTAAGGATTTTTAGATGACGCGAGACATTGTATTGGTTTTCATCAAGGGCATCAATAATTTCGCAGACGCATAACTCAGCATCGGCTTTTTGTAAAATCCAAAAAATTCGGAAACGGGTTTTATCAGATAATGCTTTGAGCATATCGAGCAGTTGCTCAATTAATAATTTCATAAGGGTGCCCTTTCATATATATAAATGCACATATATGCATATATTTTAATAAAAAATTTTTATTTGTCAAGCAAACGACAATATTTAGAATTTGATGAGTTTTGAGAATTTCTTGCGGAAACTTGTTAATTCAAGGTAATTGGTCATATCGAGATGTAAAGGCGTGATTGAGATGTAATTGTTTTCAACGGCTTCGAAATCAGTGCCTTTTTCAATTTCCCAGCTCAGGTCACCGTCGAGAATGTAAGAAACTTCGCCATTAGGATGATTATTAAGGATTGCCATATCTTTGTAAATCCGTTTGCCCATACGGGTGATTTTGATACCTTTAATTTTGCCAGCCGGAATGTTAATGTTGAGCAGGGTTTTTTTAGGCAGACCGTTTGTTAATAACTCTTTGGCTAAGACATTTATTAATTGTTTGGCTACTGTTTTATTTTTCGGGTATTGCCGATATGATATGGCAATCGAAGGAATGCCAAGAATCGTGCCTTCAATGGCTGCCGCAACCGTGCCTGAATACAAGACATCATCGCCCATATTTGGACTGTCATTGATGCCGGAGATAACAAGATTCAATGTTTTATTAAACAAGCCGTGATGCGCAGCCAGCACGCAGTCGGTCGGAGTACCGGCAACTGAATACCAGTTTTTCTTGACCTGATTAATTTTTATCGGTTTTCGTAAAGTGAACGAATGGCTGGAAGCAGACTGGTTTTCTTTGGGGGCAACGATATATATTTCACCAAGACCTTTAACCGCAGATTCGAGGGTTTTGAGACCGTCGGCATTTATACCATCGTCATTGGTGAGGAGAATTTTAGGGGATGTTTTCATTAATAAAATTAAAAATTAAATACCAAAAATTAAAAACAAATATTAAAAACATCAAAACTGACTGGAGTGCCATTTTTCCATTTTAGCGTTTGTGTTTTTGGTTTTTTATTTTTCATATTTAATATCATTCATTGGTGCTTTGTCATTTGTCATTAATTGAGAGTGGTCCTAACTTTTTAATCGATTCGGTAAACTCAGTAATGGTCTTTTTGAATTTGTCGGCTTCAGATGCAGAAATCCATGCCAGTCTTAATCGTTCTGGTTCGATGCCGAGTTCTTTGAGAAGATTCTTTAAGATAGGAATTCGCTTCATGGTTTTGTAATTGCCGTCCTGATAATGGCAGTCATTGGGATGGCAACCGCCCATAAATACTCCGTCCGCACCGTTTTTAAATGCCCAGAGAATGTATTGCGGGTCAATCCGGCTTGAGCAGAAAACCGTAATCGGAATCATATTAGGCGGATATTTCATGCGGGAAGTGCCGGCTAAATCTGCACCAGCTGAAGTGCACCACTTGCAGATAAAACCAATAATCTTAGGTTCGAAGTTTTCCATTTATTACTCCAATCCCCCTTTTACCATATCCTGAATCTGCTGGTCTTTGAAGTTCTTTTGCTGAGCCGCACCAACCGGACATGCCGCAGAGCAGGCACCACATCCTTCGCATAATACTTCAATTACTTTGACTGTCCTTTTCTTGCCGTCTTCAGTTGTGACCAGTTCTCGTGCTTTATACGGGCAGACATCAATGCAAATTCCACATCCCGAGCACATATCTTCATTAACACCGGCTATAACCGGTAAATGTTCCAGAGTATCAGAAGTGAAGAGTCCGATAACTTTGCTTGCAGCGCCAGATGACTGAGCAACTGCTTCAGGTATGTCTTTGGGTCCTTGACAGGCACCCGCTAAAAAGAAACCACCAGCCAGAGTCTCAACCGGTCTTAATTTGGGATGGGCTTCAGTAAACCAGCCGTATTCGTCTTGGGTCAGTTTTAATAATTGGGCAAATTCTTTAGTTGCGGCCGGTTTCATTGCAGTTGACAGCACTACTAAATCGGCTTCGACTTCGATTTTTTTGCCAGTCAGAGTATCCGCACCCCAGACAATAACTTTATCACCTTTTTCAAATATTTTCGAGACTTTGCCGCGGATATATAACACTCCTTCATCAGTTGCGCGCTTATAAAACTCTTCAAATCCCTTGCCACCAGTCCGGACATCAATATAGAAAATAATCGGCTCACCATGATGAACCCGATGTTTATATAAGATTGCCTGTTTAGCCGTGTACATACAGCAGATTTTAGAGCAGTATGCCATCGCGTTTTCCGGGTCACGCGAACCAGCACACTGGACAAAGACTACTTTTTCAGGAATTTTACCATCTGATGGACGCTTGACTTCGCCCATAAACGGACCGGATGCAGAAAGAATCCGTTCGAATTGCAAACCGTCAACGACATTTTTGAGCTTGCCAAAGCCATACGAACCGAGCATCTGTTTATCAAGCAGTTCATAACCGGTTGCCATGACCAGGGCACCGACTTCAAGTTCTGTGATTTGGTCTTGGTCGTCAAATTTTATAGCACCGAACGGGCAGTGTTTTTCGCATAAACGGCAGGCGCCTTTTTCTAAATACAGACAATTAGGCGCATCGATTACAACCCGGTTCGGCACTGCCTGCGGAAACATCTTATAGATTGCTTTACGCTGAGTCAGTCCGTGATTGAATTCGTCAGGAGTCTTTTTCGGACACTTATCAACGCAGACATCACAACCAGTGCATTTATCCCAGTCAACATATTTTGCTTTTTGCCGGACTTTAACCTTAAAATTGCCAAGATAACCAGAAATACTTTCGATTTCTGAATAGGTCATCAGAGTAATATTGGGGTGCTGTTTGGCTTCAACCATTTTCGGTGTCAAAATACACTGACTGCAGTCAAGCGTCGGAAAGGTTTCAGACAACTGAGACATGTGTCCGCCGATTGACGGATTTTTATCCAATAAGATAACCGGATATCCGGCAGTAGCAATGTCAAGCGCAGTCTGAATACCGGCAACACCGGCACCAATGACCAGCGCTTTTCGAGTAACCGGAATTGTAATCGGCGTCAACGGTTCATCGTGTTCAACTTTCTTGATAATAGTTTTGATAATTTTAGTGGCTTTGTCAGTTGCTTTTTCTTTATCATCCGTAACCCAGGAACACTGTTCGCGGATATTAGCGATTTCGCAATTATAAGGATTAATGCCAACTGATGAGACTGTTTTGCGAAAAGTCGGTTCGTGCAGGGTCGGTGAACAGCAGGCAACGACAACACTATCCAGTTTCTTCTCTTTAATCGTTTCTTTAATCAGATTCTGTCCCGGGTCAGAACAGCAATACTGGTGGTCAATAACCTCAATGACATCGGCTTGTTCTTTTAAACGCTTGACTACTTCTGGGATATTGACGGTTCCGGCAATATTAATACCGCAATGGCAGACAAAAACACCGATCCGTTTTTTATCGGATTTCATTTAAGCAATCCTTTCTGTTTTAATAAAGGTTTGGGGTCAATATAATGATTATCCAAATTTAAAATTTTCTGGTCAACATTTAATGCTAAACCCAGTAACTGGGTAAAATAGAAAACCGGCAGATTAAATTGTTTGCTCATCAGTTTCTGCTGGTTATCAATATTATACTGGCATAGGGGACAGGTTGTGGCAACGCAGTCAGCACCGGCATCAACAATACTTTCCAGAATAGTCTGGGAACATCTGGTCGCAACATCGGGTTTGTCAACTAAAACATAGCCACCGCAGCATTCTCCTTTGAATGGAAATTCGACCGGTTCAGCCCCGAGTGCAGCAAACATATCATCCATCATAGTCGGATTATCCGGGTCGTCAAAATTGAGTTCATCAGATGGTCGGAGCATAAGACAGCCGTAGTATGAAGCAACTTTTAAACCGTCGAGATTAGTTTTGACTTTGGTTTTTAAGTTTTCAAAGCCGATATCATTTTTTAACACTTCGAGGTAATGGACTGTTTCGGTTTTGCCGTCATATTCAGTGTCCAGAAAATTCATCATGCGTCTGCGGTAAATGTCATTTTCCGGCAAGAAAAGATTATGGTTACTGCGCTTCAAGACATTGTAACAGGCAGCGCAGAGCGTGACTAATTTATTCGAAATTTTCTGGGCTTCGATAAGATTACGAATCGGTGCAACCTGATTGGCTAAATCATCCTGCACAGTCGAATAGATAGCACCACAGCAGTTCCAGGTCTCGAGCTCTTTTAATTCAACTCCTAAAATCTGCGCAGTTTCACGGGCGCATAAGTCAAGATTTTTACTCTTGGTATATAAAGTACAGCCGGGATAATAAGCGATTTGTTTCATGTCGTATACTTTCTGAACGCGGCAATAAATGCCTGTTGAGGTGCATCCGAGATAAACTGTTTATCGATTTTTTCAAGGGTCAAATGGGTAAGTTTATTGCGCAGAACAATCGTGCGCAGGGCATCAGCAATTTTACCATAATCGACTCCGCGCGGGCATCGCTCGCCGCAGACATTACAAGAGGCACAGAGCCAGATACCGGTCGAATTCAATACTTCGTTGAATTTACCCAATTGTAAAAGCCGGATTGCCTGGGATGGAACCGGCTCCATAGCAAAAGCGGTCGGACAGCCAGCCGTACATTCACCGCATTGATAACAATCAGACAGAGTCTGACCAGATAATAATTCAATATCTTTTTTGATTTCCTGTAAAGATTCAATAAGTTCTAACATAAGAAAAGTATGATATTATAAAAAGAGGATTCTGTCAATAATAAACAGAACGAGATGTCTAACCGGCGCCGGAACTGCCACCACCACCGCCACCACCACCACCACCAGAAAATCCGCCACCACTTGCGGCTGAAGAAGAAAATGAGTTCATCATATTAGTAAAATTACTGGTAAACGCTTCAAAGTTTGCCATATTTTGTGCAAATGATGCCATATCAGCGGGTGCTGTTTTTGAAGCGGCGGCATACCAGACGGGTAGCGTTAAAGGTTGATTATGTTTTAGGGCAAGGTCAGTGATATTTTTTAAGAATTTCTGAGCAACACCTAAAGCAACCGCATAGACAAAATAATGCTCCCAGATCGGCAGGAGTTTTATCGGCGCCTGTTCGATTGCGGAAAAGTCAGTGAGAAATTTTTTGAAATTGAGCCAGCGTTTTTGTTCCAAATATGCCGGCTGACTCCAGCGGAGAATGATTTTACCGACAAAAATCAGAATCACGAACAGAACCATGCCCGCAGCAAAGGGCAGCGCAAAAAATGCCAAATCAGACACACCGAGTAATGCCGTCAAACCACTGCCAAGACCGGCAATTCCCAATAAAATAGAGACGAGAGAGAAAAGAATGTATCGATGATATGCCTTGACGCTCACCGGGTCAACTAAATCAGTGCCCAATGTCTGTTGCCACCAGTACGCTGCATCACTAAACAATGCGGCTAATTGTTTCTGAAACTTTGCTTGATGTTTTTCCGCATACTGCTTGAGTTCTTTGTCGGTTACAGAATTTTGGTCATGAAAAAAAACAGAAATAATATTTTTATCAAACGAATCGAGCTCATTGACTCGCTCGGGTTTTTCGAGACTAAACCGGTATTTGCTTTTTTCTTTTTTATCCAATTCCTGGATTGAAATCAGACCCCGGGTGGTTAAATTGAGAATCGATGCAAAGAGCGAACGAAAAACATTTTGTAAAATCGTGGTCTTGTCCGGTTTTTGAAGCATGATTGCCGGCAGTAAAATCGGGTTGATTTTTCTCGGCGGCTCGTGTTCATAAGTGCCAAGATAAGGAAGTTTCGGTTCCCGGCCATACCGGAAATAGAAGGTTAATAAGAGTACAACCGGCAATACAATCACCAGCAAGATGCCCAGAGGAAAGAGCACGAATTTTCTTAATAAAGAAACCAGAAAATTTCGTTTTTCATGAGCGAGTATCTGAGCATAACGATTTTCAGCAATGACCGGCAATTCGGGAAAAAGATGCGGCGCAGCGAGCATGCGCACTTCGACAAACGCATTGGCAGGAATATCAGACTGCGTGACGGTCGCTTTATCATAATTATCATTAAATGTTAGAACACCGGGTTTGGCTCGGGAGTGAACATAGACTTTGAAAAGTTCTTTTGACGGCTCGGGCAGATTCAGTTCTAATATTATCTGGTCAATTTTTTCGTGTTCGTCTTCAATAAATTTCCAGTAGAATTCACTGACATCCTGATAGCGTTTGACGGCACCGACTACTGTATAATCTAAAAGAAAAGTTTTGGTTTCATCTTCGGCACGGTACTGCCAGCGAACATACAGAGAGTTTTTATTATCTTGAATTTGTGCGATAAACGGCTGCCAGACATTGTCAATTTTTTCGGCAACCTGATTCAAGATTATATCCTGAGCGCCTTTTTTCTTGAGGTCAATAAATGCCCAGGAAAAACTGCCGCTGAAGGCATAAGTGCGCTGCTGCAAAATCTGCGCATCGCCGCCGGGTGAGAAATAAATTTCAGTTTTGATTAAAGGATAATGGTAGGATTTAGCAAAAATTAAAATCGGGAAAAACAAAACAATCAACAAATATTTTTTCATGATGCTTGAGCATAATAAACAGAATACAAGTAAATGTCAAGATATGGTAAAGCATGAAGGAAAAACAGCCACTGATGAACACAAACCAAAATTTTGAATTTTGAATTCTGAATTTTGAATTAATTTTTAGCATTCAGACATTTAAAAGGGACGCAGATTTTCGCAGATATTCGCTTCGCGGGTTCTTCGAACGCGCAGATTTCAGATCTGCGTTAATCCATACCATCTGCGTTTATCTGTGCTCTCTTTTCTTTCCGTCAGACATTCGAATTTTATTCGAAATAAAAAAATCAAAATTCAAAATTCTCCGACAAATCCGTGGCAATGACCGGTCGGTTATTCTTTGAGTCCGGTGCGGGCAGAGGATTGGATAATCTGTTTCTGGGCAAAGAAAAACAAGATTACCAGAGGCAGAATTGCCAGGGTTGATGCCGCCATTAACAGGGGATAGTTGGTGGAAAACTCGCGGGAAAAATATGCCAGACCGACCTGAAGCGGACGAATCGAATCCGAATGGGTAACAATCAAGGGCCAGAAGAATGAGTTCCAGTTGGCAATGATATCAAAAATTGCAATCGTGACGATGACCGGTTTTGACAAAGGTACGACAATCTGCCATAAAGTTCGGAAAGTACCACAGCCATCAATTTTCGCGGCATCGAATAAATCCTGAGGCAGGGTTTTGATATGCTGGCGTAATAAAAATATGGCAAAAATATTGACGAGCCAGGGAACGATTAAAGCCAGATAAGTATCAATCCAGCCAAGGCGGAATAATATCATATATGACGGCACTAAATAAACCGGCAGGGGAATCATCATGAGCGCTAAAAACAGGATAAAGATAAAATCCCGTCCCCAGAATTTAAATTTAGCAAAAGCATAAGCGGCTAAGATACTGGTAAAGAGCGTGCCGATTAAAGATGCCGCAGCAATAAAAATCGTATTGAGAAAATAACGCAGCAAGGCGACTTCTCTGAATATCTCAATAAAATTGGAGAATTTAAATATATCCGGAATAAAGGTGGGCGGAAATCGCAATGCTTCTAACGGTGCTTTTAGTGCGGTGGTTAGCATCCAGTAAAATGGCAGGAACATGCCGATACCGCAGATTATTAAAATGATATGCACTGGTGTTAATCTGTTTTTCATACTCGATTATGTGTAATGAACTCTTTTTTCCAAAACAGTTCTCTGAAAGATAGTTAATGCCAAAATAATCAAGAATGCAATAAAAGCGATTGATGCGCCATAACCGAGCCGCCATAATTCGAATGATTGTTCATAAAAATAGTACATCACGACTTTGGTCGTACCGAGCGGACCGCCGGGCGGCGGACCGGTCATAATCCAGACCTGGGCAAACGCTTCAAAAGCAACAATCGTACTCATAATCAAGATATAGAATGTGGTCGGAGATAAGAGTGGCCAGGTAACATTACGAAAGAGCCGAAGGGGTCCGGCACCGTCAATTTTTGCCGCTTCATAATACTGAGTCGGGATATTTTGCAGACCAGCCAAAAAGATGACGATATTATAACCCAATCCTTTCCAGATTGACATGATGATTAATGAACACAAGGCAATTGAAGGACCAGCCAGGACCGAAGGCAGGCGAATACCGAGTGCGCCAAAGACGATAGCAAAGAGCCCGCGGGGGTCTTCCAGCCAGCGGATTGGGGAGACGCTGATTAGAGACAAGAGGTAATTTAACAGACCACGGTCTGGATTGAACAGCCATTTCCAGACAATCGATACCGCAACAATCGAAGTAACGACCGGCAGATAATAAAGAGTGCGGTAAAACCCGAGTCCTTTGATTTTCTGGTTTAACAAGACCGCAATAACAAGAGACAAAAAGAGCATGACCGGAACTGTAAAGAGCGCATACCAGAAAGTATTTAAAAGAGAATTCCAGAAAATCGGGTCCTGCAAGACCTGCAAATAGTTAGCAAAGCCGACGAATTTACGGGCACCCGCCATGCCCCAGTCATAAAGACTGATCCGGACTGAAAACAAAATCGGAATAATGCGGAAGGACAACAAAATAATTAAAGCCGGACCTAAATAGGCAAGACCGGTTAAAAATGCTTTGAATTGCTTATTCATAATTCAAAGCCACTGATGTACACGGATTTTTCTTGTCTAAGACTCCAGACAGAGAAAACATAAAGGATTTTATCAGTAGTCATCCGTGGCTAAATTCAAACATAAACTAATCTTAGCAAATTATATTTAAAATTCTGCTTGGGTCAAGAGGATTAATGTGTTTTAGCCTAACTGTTTTTTTAAAGCATTAACAACTGCTTCGGATTTGGTTTTAGGAATCAGGAAACTTATCATCATGAGACTTGCGCTAATCGTTTCGATATTGACTCCGATTGCACCAACTGCTGAAAAAACTTTTGCGGCAATACCCGGGGTGGATGCAATTTTTGGTCCGAATAAGGTTATGAGGGCAATATCTTTATCAACTTCAAAATCAGTCGGACGCAGGTCGCGCAATTTTAACTGCAGATACTCGATTACTTTTTCGGATTCAGTTTCTTTGATTGTAAAAGCAACATCGCAGTAATTTTTACTGGTCGATATCTGAGTAATGGTTTCGATATTAAAGCCGGCTTCACCTAAAATGGAAAAGATTTTTGAAGCACTGCCTGGAATATCAGGAACCGAATGGATAATGATTTTTGCTAAGTCGGTTTTGGCATTTATTTCATCGATTATTTTTTCCATATTATCTCCCTGAATATAATTTGAGTATAATGGTTTATTGTCTGATGTCAAGTAAAAATTATTATCATCAAATAGGTGTGACATTAATTTGTAAAGGATTACTTGACTTGAATCGTATGCTTGAATACAATGAATTTAATGAGAACTGGTTATACAAATCTGCCATTGCATTATGGTGCTGCACCAAGATGGCTTTTCAATCGTATGACTAAATTAGCCCGGGCAATGAGTGAGATAATTTTGGGTGAATATGGACCCGACGAATTTTTACGAAGAATTTCAGATCCTTTCTGGTTTCAAAGTCTTGGTTGCGTTTTAGGATTTGACTGGCATTCGTCAGGATTGACCACAACCCTGTGCGGTGCTTTAAAACAAGGATTAAAAGATTTAGGCAAAGATTTTGGGATTTTTATTGCAGGCGGTAAAGGTAAAACTTCACGGAAAACACCGGATGAGATAAAATTCTGGGCAGAACAGATGTCATTTGCGCCGGAGCAAATGGTTTATGCATCGCGCATGAGCGCGAAAGTCGATTCCTGCGCAGTCCAGGACGACTATCAGATTTATCATCATACATTCTTTGGGACTAAAGATGGCAAATGGGCAGTAGTGCAGCAGGGAATGAATACTCACACCCGCTGGGCAAGACGGTATCACTGGTTATCTTTGGATTTAGCAGATTTTGTGGTCGAACCGCATAAAGCAATTGTCAGCGATAATAAAGGCAAGATATTAAACATGGTCGCAAAAGAAAGTGAGCCGGCACGCAAGATATCGACTAAAATTGCAGCACAAGAACCAGATAAGTCTATAAAAGAATATCAGAAAATTAAAGAATTATCTTTACCGTCAAGACATCCGATATTATCCAGAGACATAAATCCACAGCGATTTGAAAAGATCCTTGTCAAAACATATGAAGAACAACCGGAAAACTTTGAAGCACTATTAGGTGTAAAAGGTGTCGGACCACAGACAATCCGGGCTTTGGCATTAATTAGTGAAGTTGTTTATGGTGCAAAACCGAGTTTTTTTGACCCGGTCTCTTATACTTTTGCGCATGGCGGTAAAGATGGCTATCCATATCCGATTAATCAGAATGATTATGACAAGTCAATTGCGGTATTGGAAAAAGCAATCCGAACGGCAAAAATTGGTAATAGCGATAAATTAGAAGCATTAAAAAGATTTGCAATTATAACAAAAACCACAGGTTAACACAGATGAACACAGATAATAAAAATATTGAACAAAAATTCAAAATTCAAAGGCAATTAGGACGCAGATTTGCGCTTCGCGGGTTCTTCGAACGCGCAGATATGCGCAGATTTCAGATCTGCGTTAATCCATATCATCTGCGTTTTTCTGCGTTCTCTTCTTTATTCAAAATTCAAAATTTTGGTTGAAATGCTGAATAACAAAAACCACAGGTTAACACAGATGAACACAGATAATGAAAATGCTGAATAAGACACCCGAGAAATTTGTAGAGCGATATTCTAATATCATTCCGGATTTTGATAAGTTTTTATCAGTATTGCAAACACCGTTGAAACAATGTTTCAGAGTTAATACTCTCAAAGCAACCAGGCAGGAAGTACTGGCATATTTTAAAAATATAAATATTGAATCAATTCCCTGGTGCGATATTGCTTATCGAGTTATGGATGCTGTTAATATAGGGGAGACCGAAGTCCACAAAAAGGGTTTGATATATATTCAGGAATCGGTTTCGATGTTGCCAGCACTAATTTTAAATCCAGAACCAGACGATAAGATTTTAGATATGACAGCAGCACCTGGTTCAAAAACAACCCAAATCTCAGCAATGATGCATAATCAGGGTTTGATTGTTGCGAATGATATTTCAAGAAAAAGAATTAATGCTTTGAAAGATAATCTTGAGCAGATGGATGTTTTAAATACTCAAGTCATTATCAAACCAGCACAAAAACTCGGTTATATTTATCCGGAGTATTTTGATAAGGTATTATTGGATGCGCCGTGTTCTTTGGAAGGAACAATCCGAAATACGCCAGTGGTATTAAAAAACTGGAAAGAATATACGATTAAGAGATTATCAAGAATGCAGAAAGGTCTGATTAATTCTGCGTACAAGGCATTAAAGCCAAGTGGCGTGTTGGTTTATTCAACCTGCACTTTTGCACCAGAAGAAAATGAAGCGGTTGTGAATTACTTATTTAAGAAATATTCTAATCTGATTTGTGAGCCGATTACAATACCTAATATTATTTCACATCAGGGTCTCGTAAAATGGCGAAAACAAGAATTTAATGAGCAGATTATAAATGCGGTTCGAATCTATCCGCATGATAATGATACTGAAGGATTCTTTATTGCAAAGATTAGAAAAACCGTGTAGTTTTCTGTAAGATTGCCACGGTTGCCAAAGGTGACAGCGCAATGACAGGTTCTTTGTCTTTGCTAGGAGTGAAGCAATCTCGTCTTTGTCATTTTTTACTTGACACGGAATCTCTATATAACTACGGATTTCACGAATTAAACGGATTAATCTAATCCCAAAGACACGAAAGCGCGAAAAGGATATGATTCGAGTTACTTCGGAAAACAGATTAACCACAGAGACACAGAGAAGAAAAATTCAAAATTCAAAATTTTGGTTTGTGACTCTGTGGTATTTTTTTTGAATTTCTGCTTTTGACTATTTTCCCGAGTGGCATTGTATAAACCGTTTTCGCATCCGGCACCGCATGTTCTTTCTGGTCAATACAAATTGTCACACGCCCGGACAATCACCTGAAAAAACGCGCCCGGTCGCGATTTGAAAATCCTGGGAAAATACAACCATCCAAACCAAGAACTGAACACCCAGACAAACTCGTTGTTTTAACATGCTTTGAACTCATATGCTGGGACGACCCCCAGGGTCACCCCGGGGGTTGGGGTCAAGAAAGTAAAATTAATGAGAGATTCTATGCCAAGGACAGAATGATTGAACTGTCATTACTTCCGCTTCTGTTGATAAGTGTCTACTAATTTCGTTTCTTTTGTTTTTTTTTGATGACTTCCCAGACTTTATCCATTTCAGCTAAGGTACTGTCAGACAGGTTTTTGTTTCTGGAATGGAAGTGATGTTCAACTTTATTAAACCGGTCAATGAATTTTTTATTGGCAAGATTTAAAGTGAGTTCGGCATCAAGTTTGAGATGTCTTGCCAGATTGACCAGGGCAAAGAATAAGTCACCAAATTCTTCTTCAATTTCGGCTTTGTTTTTAGATTTTAATGCCTGCCGCAATTCATTAATTTCTTCGGTAATTTTCTTATAAACATCATTTCTATTTTTCCAGTCAAAACCAACGCGGGCAACTCGTTCCTGAATCATCTGGGCTTTCTTAAGAGCAGGTAATGATTTAGGAATTCGGTCAAGCATTGGGGTCTTTTCTTTTGCTCTTTTAATTTTTTCCCAGTTCGTGAGAACTTGCTGAGCATTTTTGACTTTTACTTTGCCAAAGATATGGGGATGCCGGCTAATCAGTTTTTTTATAGTATTGTTTTCGATTTTATTAAATGTCGTCTTTTTCTTTTCCGCCAAGATTTGGGCAACAAACATCGTGGTATAGAGTAAATCACCGAGTTCTTCCGTGATTTTCCGAATATCTTTTTCCCGGATTGCTTCTTCGAGTTCATATGCTTCGTCAATAATATAAGCACGGGACGAAGCCAGGGTCTGCTTTTTATCCCAGGGACATTGTTTACGCAATTTCTTGATGAGTTTTAGGTATTGTTCAAACATGTAATGAGTATAAACGAATAATGGTTATCGTCAACCATAATAAATTAAAAATTAAAAATTAAATATCAAAAATATATATAAAAAATGTAAAAAATGACGGAAGGATTTTTGTTTTTTTGTTTATAATTAATCTTGACTTTTCTTTATTTCAGATTAATCTAATGAGTATGTTAAACGTGAAGGAGTTTAGTTAATATGGATAATGAAAAAATATTAAAGAAATTTGACCCAGAGATTTTTGATGTCGTAAAAGGTGAAACTAATCGTGAGCATTCAACTCTGGAATTGATTGCGTCAGAGAATTTTTGTTCTGAAGCAGTGCTTGCCGCATTAGGTTCGGTTCTGACTAATAAGTATGCAGAAGGATTACCAAAGAAAAGATATTATGGCGGTTGTGAGTTTGTCGATATTGGTGAGACTCTGGCAATCGAACGGGCAAAACAGTTGTTTGGCGCAGACCATGCTAATGTGCAACCGCATTCAGGAACCCAGGCAAACATGACTGCTTATTTTGCTCTGGCAAATCCGGGCGATACTTTTTTGGGCTTAAACCTGACGCACGGCGGACATCTGTCACATGGCCATCCGATTAATTTTTCCGGCAAGTATTTTAAAGTGTTTCATTATGGCGTTAATCCAGAAACTGAAATTGTCGATTATGACCAGGTCAGAAAATTGGCATTAGAGCATAAACCAAAAGTTATTATTACGGGTGCGAGTGCGCATCCAAGATTTATGCATTTTGATAAGTTTCAGGAGATATGTGACGAGGTCGGCGCTTATCAGGTTGCTGATATTGCGCATACGGCCGGACTGGTTGCGGCTGGGCTCCATCCATCGCCAATTCCTTATGCTGATATCGTTACCACGACAACACATAAAACCCTGCGCGGTCCAAGAGGTGCGATTATTATGTGTAAAGCAAAGCATGCCGAGATAATTGATAAGACAAATTTTCCGGGTATGCAGGGCGGACCATTAGAACATGTAATCGCAGCCAAAGCAGTGGCATTTAAAGAAGCAATGAGCGATGATTTTAAAACATACCAGAAACAGGTAGTTGCCAATGCCAAAGCATTAGCACAAGAACTGGCAAGTCTTGGTTATCGTCTGGTTTCCGGTGGTACTGATACGCATTTGATGATGGTTGATTTGCGCAGTAAAAACATTACTGGCCGGGATGCAGAAAATGCTCTGGGCAAAGCAGATATTACCGTGAACCGGAATACGATTCCGTTTGACCCGCAAAAACCATTCATAACATCTGGTATCAGATTAGGTACACCCGCACTCACGACCCGAGGTATGAAAGAGACGGAAATGAAGAAGATAGCCCGGCTAATTGATAAAGTTTTAACCAATATGGGTGATGCCAATGTTTATGAGAATGTCAAAAATGAGATTAAAGAACTGACCCAGGCATTTCCGCTGTATGCTGAACGGAGAAAGATTTATGACGCATTGTAATTCAAGTCAAATTGATAAGTTATTAGCAAGGGAAATCTTAGATTCACGCGGTAATCCGACAATTGAAGTAGACTGCATTTTAGAATCTGGGATAATTGGTCGAGCTGGTGTTCCGTCTGGTGCATCAACCGGTATTTTTGAAGCCCTGGAACTGCGCGATGGTGATAAGAAACGGTATCTGGGAAAAGGCGTGTTAAAAGCAGTCAGAAATGTGACTGAGTTAATCGCACCAGTAACTAAAGGAATGGACGCATTAGACCAGAAAGCAGTTGATAATAAATTAATCGAACTTGATGGTACCGCGAATAAATCAAATCTTGGTTCCAATGCAATTCTTGGTGTATCAATGGCAGTTGCCCGTGCCGGAGCTGAGCATTTGCAAATTCCTTTATATAAACATCTGGGCGGTATCAGGGGTCTGACTTTACCCGTGCCAATGCTCAATGTGATTAACGGCGGCGTGCATGCTCCGAATAATCTGGATGTACAGGAATATATGATTGTGCCGGCAAGTAAATTCAGTTTTGCCGAAATGTTGCGCATCAGTTCTGAAGTGTATCATTCTTTAAAAAAGAATTTAGCCGGTAAAAACCGGACCACGGCAATCGGTGATGAGGGTGGTTTTGCCGCTGATTTTGAGTCGAATGAAGAGCCATTCCAGATTATCTTGGAAAGTATTGAACAGGCAGGTTATGAGCCGGGTAAAGATATGTTTCTGGCAATCGATGCGGCAGCCAGCGAGTTTTTTCAGGACGGCAAGTATCATCTTAAACTGGACAAGCATGTACTCGAATCAAAAGATTTGGTTGAGATTTACGCGCGCTGGATTGATAATTATCCGATAGTTTCGATTGAAGACGGGTTTAGCCAGGATGACTGGCAGGGCTGGCAGGAATTTACCAGGGCATTGGGTGATAAGATACAGATTGTCGGCGATGATATTTTTGTGACCAATCTCAAGCGGTTAGCAGATGGTATTGAGCAGGGTGTTGCCAATGCAATTTTAATTAAATTGAATCAAATCGGTACGGTCAGTGAAACCCTGGCGTGTATTGAATATGCCAAAACCAATAAATACAAGATTGTAATTTCGCACCGTTCGGGTGAGACTGAAGATACTTTTATTGCGGATTTGGCAGTGGCAACCAATGCCGGGCAGATTAAGACCGGTGCACCAGCCCGGGGTGAACGGATTTGTAAATACAACCGGTTATTGAGAATTGAACAAGAACTGCAACTCGGCAAAGGATAGAGAGTGAAAAGAAGACGATTTGGCGAAACACCAAAATCAAAACGCAGAAAAATAGTTGTTACGCTGATTGCGCTTACTTTATTAGGGATTATCTTCATACCCGGTCCAAATGGGTTAGCGCGGGTATTGTATAAAAACTATAAAAAACAGCAATTACATAAACGAATCGAACAATTAAAAATCAAAGCCGAACTTATCGAAGCAAAAATCGATAAAGGGCAAAACGAAGAATACCTGCGCAAATACCTACACGACAATTATAATATGGTGTCAAAAGATTCACTTAAATAAACTTGAAATCTGTAAATTTGCAGTTCAATTCATAACTGTTGAAATTCTCTAAATTTTTCAGTAGAATATATCCCTTAATATGTGTGGCGTAATCGGTATCTTTGGCAAAAACGATGTGGTTCATGAATTGTACGCGAGTTTGATTTCATTACAACATCGGGGTCAGGATTCAGCCGGAATCGTTACTTATAACACTACTTTTCATCTTAAAAAAGGCAATGGCCTGGTCAATAAGGTATTCAATGAAAAGAATCTGGCTCGGCTCAAAGGAAATATTGGCATTGGCCAGACCCGGTATCCGACAATCGGACCGGGCGGGGTCGAGGATGCGCAGCCGTTTATAGTCAATGCGCCGTTTGGCATTGCCATGGCGCATAATGGTAATGTTACTAATTATTCAGAACTGCGTGACGAGTTGACCAAAAAATGTTATCGCCAGTTGACTTCTTATTCAGATGTAGAAGTGATTCTTAATGTTTTTGCGGACGAAATGTCAATGCAGCCGTTACACGATTTTTCATTTGAAACTCTGATTAAAACCGTATCTGGTGTTATGGAACGGGTTGAAGGCAGTTATTCAGTCGTGGGCATGATTGCCAATATCGGTATGTTTGCTTTTCGAGACCCGTATGGAATCAAACCCTTGTGTTTGGGTAAAAAAGATAACAGTTATATTGTCGCTTCAGAAAGCGTAATCTTAGACCATCTGGAATATGATTTTATGCGTGATATCGTGCCGGGTGAAGTCATATTTATCGATACGAAACGAAAACTGCATTCTAAGATTATTAATGCAAAATGCGCGCATCCTTGTATTTTTGAATGGGTTTATTTTGCCCGACCTGATTCTATCATCGATAAAATCGAAGTGTACGAAGCCCGTCTGCGTCTGGGTGAAAAACTCGGCAAGACGTGTCTTGCTGCGAAAATCAAACCAGATGTGATTGTGCCGATTCCGGATTCGGGACGCGGTGCGGCAATGGCAATTGCCAAGGCGCTGGGCGTAGAACAAAAAGAAGGGTTGATAAAGAATTATTATATCGGCCGGACTTTTATCATGTCCAAACAATCAGTCAGAAAAAATTCAGTCCGGCAAAAACTGAATCCGGTCAAAAGTGTGATTAAAGGTAAAAATGTCCTTCTGATCGATGACAGTATTGTGCGGGGTACGACCGCCAAAGAACTGGTGTCAATAATCAGAAAAGCCGGTGCCAAAAAAGTCTATTATGCGGTAACCTGTCCGCCTTTAAGATATCCGTGTGTGTATGGCATTGATATGATGACCCGCGGCGAGTTTGTTGCCCGAAACCGTAATCTAAATGAGATTAAAAAGAAGATCGGTGCTGACGCTTTGATTTATCAGACCCTGTCTGATATGTGTTCGGCAGTACGGGGCAGTAATCTTAATCAAAAGTTCTGCACTGCCTGTTTTACCGGCGAATATCCAACCGGTCTTGACAAAAGAGATATTCTAAAACTGGAAAAAGAAAGGATTAAGATCCAAAAATTAGATAAAGAGAAAGGAATATAATGCAGATTACTAAACAAAAAATTAATATCAAATATCTGGTGGTTTTCATGCTGCTCTTAAACTGCTGTTTAGTATACGGTCTTGAACCACCAACAAAAGTAGTTGCCAAAGACGCGCCCAATGATGCCGGCGGCAATATTGACATCTTTTGGCAATTGTCTGTGTCTGACCCAACCCTGGAAGGTTATCATATCTTGAGAAGAAGCGAGCCTGAGCCAGAACCGGTTGCTGTCGGTTTCATAGGACGGGGAAGAAACAGTTTTACTGACGAAGGCACGACCGATGGCGTCAAATATTCTTATCAAGTTATAGCGGTTCAAGAGTCTGAAGAAGCGGCTTCTGAATGGTCAAACCTGGTAAGCTCAAAACCGCAGTGGTTTCATACCGGGCGTATCAATGTCATCGTATTTACATTTATTTTTACTTTTCTGATTGTATTTTATATAAATCGAGCCAAGCGGGGTGCAAATCTGTTTGTCCGCAAAATTGCTGGTCTGTTAGCTGTTGACGAAGCCATTGGTCGGGCAACCGAAATGGGTAAACCTATTCTTTATGTGCCAGGACTCACTGGTATCAGCGATGTCGCCACGATAGCAGCTATGAATATCTTGGGTGAAGTTGCGAAAAAGGTTGCCACCTGTGATTCACAACTGATTGTTCCGAATACGGACCCGATTGTTTTTACCGTAGCGCAGGAAGTTGTCAAAGAAGCATATACCCAAGCAGGACGACCTGATGCATACAAATCTGATTCAGTATATTTTGTGACGGACAGCCAGTTTGCTTATGCCGCAGCAGTCGATGGCATTATGACCCGGGAAAGACCGGCAACCAATTTCTTTATGGGCTATTTTTATGCCGAAGCATTGATTCTGGCAGAAACCGGCGCTTCAACCGGTGCGGTGCAGATTGCCGGCACTGACTCGGTAATGCAGTTACCATTTTTTATTGTTGCCTGTGATTATACATTGATGGGTGAAGAATTGTATGCCGCATCAGCATATCTGTCCCGTGAACCACTGCTGTTAGGCGGATTAATCGGGCAGGACTGGGGTAAAGTCGTGATTGTCGCAGTACTGATTCTAACTTCGGTAATTGGACTGCTAACCAATCTGCAGGTATTGAAATTATTTTAGAGTAAAGGAGCAAATGTGAAAATTAGATTACCACTCATTTTAGTGCTGGTAACCGGCATTGTTGGGGCATTGCCATTTATTATTCCGCATGGCATTGCCCAGAGCTTTGACAATGAATTCAGGAATTCAATCTTAAGAATTATCGCGGCTTTTTCATTGGTATTGGGTGTCGGCAGTATTGTCCGGCACCATACCTATAAAATAAAATGGAAACGAGAAAACTGGCAGTACAGCTGGATTTTACTGATCAGTCTGGTTATTACATCGATTATCGGGCTGTTTGGCGGAATTGAAGGGACCGGCGCTTTACCAACAAGTGTGCGCGGTTTCAGTTTTGATATCCAGACAATTTTCGTGTATATGGCTATTCCGCTTGGGGCGACGATGTTTGCAATGCTTTCGTTTTTTATGGCATCGGCAGCGTACCGGGCATTCCGGGCGAGAAATTTCGAAGCAACCCTGCTTTTAATTGCCGCTTTTATTATGATGCTCGGTTCGGTGCCGTTAAGTAGTTATATATTTCCCAGATTACCTGGTTTTGCCGAATGGATTCTAACCGTACCTAACACTGCGGCAAAACGGGGTATGGGATTTGGCATTGCGCTCGGTTCGTTAGCAACTTCTTTGAAGATTATCCTTGGTATCGAACGCGGCTGGCTGGGAGGTACTAAATGAAAAATTCGTGGGAAAAACTTGCCAAACTTGACCGTCGAGTTATTTATTTCTTATTACTTTTGGTAGTAGTAGTGCCGATAATTTTTCCATTCAGATTAAAACCAAAAGCAATGCCGCCGGTCGAAAAATTGTTTAACCATATTGATACGATACCGGATGACAAATGCCTGGTGATTTCAGTTGATTATACGCCAGACACAGAACCAGAACTGCATCCGATGGCAATTGCTTTATTACGACATGCGTTTGCCCAGCGCAAGAAAGTCGGTGTCTTGTGTATAAGTTTATTAGGCTTAGGTCTGGCACAGGACGCGCTTGCAACGGTTTCTGAAGAATTCAACAGCCGCGCCCAAACCAATGCAGACAGTATTATCAGCGGCCGTGATTTTGTGTTCTGGGGCTGGCAGACACCACCGTTAGTACCGATTCTGGGTATGGGTGAAAACATTGCCAAAGTCTTTCCGCTCGATTACTACGGCAACCGGACCGATACTTTACCGATAATGCAGAAGATAAAGAATTATAATGATGTCGCGATTTTAGTTTCGATTGCGGGCAGTGCAGTTCCGTTCTGGTATATTACTTATGCCCAGACTTCATTTGGCGTGAAAATCGGAGCCGGCTCAACTGCGGTGCAGGCGGCTGATTTTTATCCATATCTCAATTCAGGACAGGTAACCGGTATGATGTCTGGTATGAAAGGCGGAGCTGAATACGAACAGTTAGTCGAAGAGCGATTAGGGGTTTATGGCAGAAGAAGAGCAACCGATGCGATGTCTTCGCAGACTGCGGCGCACATCTGGATTATGATAACGATTATCATCGGTAACATCGGCTATTTTGTAATGCGCAGGAGGAAAAAATGAACGTTGCAACTAATCCTTGGATTTGGGTCAGTGCGATTTTGACTTTGGGTATATTTTCATTCTTGTATAAAGAGAATCCGTTTTATCGCGTTTGCGAACACCTGTTTGTTGGAATTTCCAATGGCTACTCAATCACCTTTGTCTGGCATCGGGTATTGATGCCGGCTTTAATCGACCCGGTTGCACAAGGCCAGCGACTCTGGTTGATTCCGATTGCGATTGTCGGCGCTCTGTACTTTACCCGGTTTATTCCAAAAGTGTCCTGGCTGGTCCGAATTCCAATTGCGATTGTGATGGGTTATGGTGCCGGTGCTTCGATTCCACGGGCAATTGATGCTTCAATTGTGCAACAGGTACGGGCAACAATCATTACCCGCTCAACTTTTGAATCGGTATATAATGGTATCTGGGCAGTAGTGATTCTGGTTGGTGTTATCGCGACGATCAGTTATTTCTTTTTCTCTCGCGAACGGAAAGGTATTTTTAAACCACTCTCTTACACCGGTATTATCTTTATTATGCTCGGATTTGGTGCTTCATTCGGTTATACAGTGATGGCGCGTATTTCACTGCTCATCGGACGCTTGACTTTCTTGTTAAGAGACTGGCTGGGTCTGATACGATAAAATAAATTACTCGGTAGAGTAAAACCAAGGGGCGGTTCTGAAAAGAACCGTCCCGAAATATTTTATTGACGGTATTTTTTTGTGGAAAACAGGAGGAATTTATTGACTAAAATATGAGATTAGATTTCGCAGGCAGAAAAAACTATGCATTAATTGAGACGCTGTTCTTTTAGTAATATTTTTTTGAGTACTTGACGAAAAGATAAATTTTAATATGCTATTAAAGAGTTGATACGGAAGATTGTTATTTATGCTTAATATAGAACAGGTGTTTGTATTTGCAATTATTGGTTTAGCATTGTTTTTGTTTGGGTGGGGAAAATTCAGGCATGATATCACCGCAATTATTTGTCTGCTGCTACTTATTTTTACTCGGATTATTCCAATTGAAAAAGCATTTGCCGGATTTGCGCATCCGGCCGTGATTACGGTTGCCGTAATTCTGATTGTCAGTCAAGGACTACAAAACTCGGGTCTGATTGATTTGATTGGCAGGTGGGTAAGTAAGCTGGGCAATCGACTCATTCTGCAAATCGCAGTTTTGTCCGGAATTGTTTGTATTGCATCGGCATTTATGAATAATATCGGTGCCTTAGCAATAATGATGCCGGTCGCCATGCATATCGCGATTAAACATAAACATTCACCGTCTTTGTTTTTAATGCCAATGGCTTTTGCGTCACTTTTAGGTGGGATGATGACCTTGATTGGCACGCCGCCTAACATAATCATCGCAACATTCAGGCAGGATGTGGTGGGCGAGCCATTTAAAATGTTCGATTTTTTTCCGGTCGGTGCCGGATTGTCACTCATCGGAATTTTATTTATTTCGCTTGTCGCCTGGCGACTACTCCCGAAACGGGTCGGTACCGATAGTAAGAAACAGAGGTTTAATATAGACGCTTATATCACTGAAGTACGGGTCACAGAAAAATCGAAACTAGTCGGAATTGCTTTACAGGAAATTAACAAAAAGACTGAAACAGATATTCAAGTTCTGAATGTTATCCGTAACCGACATCTGATCCACGCACCGGATATGAGTTTTCATTTAAAATCCGGGGATATTCTTACCATTGAAGCTGATGCTGATGAACTGAAAGAATTTATTGATAAGAGCGGAACCGAATTAGTCGGTAAAGGTGACCATGATGATGAAGAAATACTTGGTTCGGAAAATATCTCGAATGTAGAAGCAGTTGTGATTGCAGACGCGCCGATTATCAGACAGTCGGCTTATGATTTGAGAATGCGTTCGCGATATGGCGTTAATTTACTGGCGATTTCTAGACAGGGTCAACAAATCCGCAAGCGAATTGGATATGTCCAATTCAAAGTCGGCGATGTTTTATTATTGCAGGGAGATGCTACGAAAATTGGTGAGACGCTCAAATATATGGGTTGCCTTCCTTTGGCAGACCGCGGATTCTCGATTGGTCAACCGAAAAAAATCATATTAGCAATTACTATTTTCGGTTTGGCAATCGGGCTGATTGTTGCTGGTTTGGTTAAAGTTCATGTCGCATTTAGTTTAGCCGCATTACTCATGGTTTTGACTAAGGTTATGCTGCCGCGTGATATTTATGCGGGAGTTGATTGGCCAGTAATTATTATGCTCGCAGCTATGATACCTTTGGGAACTGCTCTGGAACATACGGGTGGTGCAACATTAATTGCCAATGCAATATTGTCAATCGGCAAAACAATGCCAGGATGGATTACCTTGTCAATACTTTTTATAGTAACGATGTTGTTATCAAATATAATAAATAATGCGGCAACCGTAGTTTTAATGGCACCGATCGGTCTGCATATTGCGAGCGGCTTAAATAAGTCGGCAGACCCGTTTTTGATGTGCGTGGCGATTGCGGCGTCATCTGCTTTTTTAACTCCGATTGGACATCAATCAAACACTCTGGTCATGGGACCAGGCGGATATAAATTTACTGACTTTACCCGCATAGGTTTGCCGTTGAGCATTCTGATATTTTTATTATCAATTCCACTTGTATTGTATTTCTGGCCCTGGTAGGTATTTCCAAGCAGCGTATTTTTATGGAAAATTAGTAAATTGTTTTATAATTTTTAGTTACTGTTAATGTTTTAATCTAAAATTATATTGACACTTGAATATATTTATGATAGTATTTTTATCTATGAGTGAAAAACAAACCAAGAAAAAATTTAAATTTGGATTTTACTGGGCAGCGTCCTGCGGTGGCTGTGAAATTGCGGTGCTCGATTTGAACGAGAAAATATTAGATGTTCTCAATATTGCGGATATCGTGCTCTGGCCAGTTGCAATGGATGTTAAATATGCTGATGTCGAGAACTTTCCAGATCAGTATATGGATGTCTGCTTTTTTAATGGTTCGATACGGAATTCAGAACAGGAACATATGGCGAAATTACTACGTAAGAAATCAAAAGTTCTGATTGCATTCGGTTCCTGCGCACATCACGGCTGTATTCCCGGCTTAGCTAATTTGCATAACCGACAGACTATTTTTGATACCGTGTATAAAGAGACAGTATCAACTAATAATCCTGAAAATAAAAGACCACTTGTTAATTCAGTAGTAAAAGAGGGTGAACTTATCATACCTGAATTCTATGACAATGTCCGACCTTTAGATAAAGTTGTTGATGTCGATTATTACCTGCCTGGCTGTCCGCCGCCTGTGCCACTTATAATCAATGCGGTTGATGCAATTGCTAAAGGCACATTGCCTCAAAAAGGGACGGTTTTAGCGCCAATCAAATCATTATGCGATGAATGTGAAAGAAATGTAAATAAGGAAAAAAAGATGCCAGATATCAAACGGGTGTATGAGATTGAAGCCGACCCGAAAAAGTGTTTTTTAGAACAGGGCATTATTTGTATGGGACCGGCAACCCGTAGTGGCTGTCAGACCCGCTGTATTAATGCGAACTGGCCATGTACTGGTTGTCTTGGACCGACCCCAGAAGTTACAGACCAGGGTGCTAAAATGATTAGCGCAATCGGCTCGATTCTGAAAATAGACCAAGAGAAAAAATTAACTGATGCGGAAGTACAAGCATTAACCGATAAAATAAAAGACCCAATCGGTACATTTTATATGTATGATTTAGCATCAGCAATAATTTATAAGAAGAGAAAATAAATACTATGAATAGAATTACAATTGACCCAATTACCCGATTAGAGGGACATGGTAAGATTGAGATATTTTTAGATGATAAAGGACAGGTTAGCCAGAGTTATTTGCAGGTGCCAGAATTAAGAGGATTTGAAAAATTCTGCGAAGGACGCAAAGCTGAAGACATGCCGCAATTAACTTCAAGAATCTGCGGAGTATGTCCGGTTGCACACCATTATGCGGCAACCAAAGCGCTGGATATGGCTTTTGGCGCCCAACCAACCTCAACCGCTAAAAAACTGCGGGAACTGACTTATTGTGGTTATATTATTTATGACCATATTCTCCATTTCTATTTTCTGGCGGCACCAGATTTTATTGTCGGTCCAGATGCACCAAAAGAGAAACGGAATATTATCGGTATTATTGAAAAAGTTGGATTAGAACTGGCGGGCGAAGTAATTAAACACCGTGCTTATGGCCAAAAAATTACTGAGATTTTGGGCGGCAAGCCAACTCATCCGGTTTGTGGAATTCCGGGTGGAGCAACTAAAAGTATTAACAAAGAAGAACGAGACCAGATTAAAGAGATGGCGCAATCGTGCCAGACATTTGCATTAAAAACCTTAGATATTTTCCACAAAGTAGTGCTCGAAAATCCGCAGTATATGAGTCTCATTACCAATCCGGCATTTTCACTTAATGTTTTTAATATGGGTACGGTTGACCAGAACAATAAACTTAATTTTTATGACGGCATGATTCGAGTTACCGACCCACAGGGAAAAGAGTTTATCAAGTTCAAAGCCCAAGATTATTTAGAGCATCTGGGTGAAGAAGTGGTTGAATGGTCATATGTGAAGATTCCGTATTTGAAAAAAGTCGGATTTAAAGGATTGATTGATGGTATGGATTCGGGTCTTTATCGGGTCGGGCCATTAGGACGGTTGAACGCGTCAGACGGTATGGCAACACCAAAAGCACAGCAAGAATATGAAGTGATGTACAATACTTTTAAAGCCAAACCGGTTACGAGTACGCTCGCTTTTCACTGGGCAAGATTGATTGAACTGCTGTATGCATGCGAACGGGCTTTGGAATTAATCAAAGACCCGCAAATTACTGATACTAAAATCCGCAATATGGACTTCAAACATCAAGCAACCGGTATTGGTGTAGTTGAAGCGGCACGAGGGACCTTGTTTCATCATTATGAATTGACGGATGACCGGTTGGTCAAAAGCGTAAATATGATAGTGGCAACGACCAATAATAATGGGGTGATTAATATGTCGATTCGTAATGCAGCACGAGAACTGATTAAAAGCAAGGATGGTAAGGCAAATTGGAACGAAGGTATCTTAAATACCGTAGAAATGTTCTTTCGTGCCTATGACCCTTGCTTCGGCTGTGCTTCACATAGTCTGGGAACTTTAAAACTCGAAATAAATATTTTCGATAAACAGAGGAAGCTGATACAGTCGATTAAAAGTTATTGATTAGCCGTTGGCTAATTGATATGAACTATAAAAAACTTTTATCATTTGTCGTATTATTGTTATTAGATGTTTTAACAATAATCGTCTCTTACCTGGCCGCATATTTTTTGCGGACCCATATCCTGTCTTTGTTTTTCAAAGAAGTGAGCGCGGCATTACCATTTCAGATATTTATTTCAAGGTTTTATTTAGTGATTCCTTTTATTTTGATTTTTGGGTATGAAGGGTTATACCATCGGCGCTTTGATTTCTGGCAGGAGACCCGATTGTTATGGAAGAGCAATTTTATTGCTACGGCAATGATTATGATAATTCTGTTTGTTACGCAGAGTTTTATCGTTTCCCGGGCGATTGTCATTATTGCCTTTGTTTTGAATTTAATTTTATTACCAATCCAAAGGAATGTCATTAAGAAAATTTTATTTACAGTAAGTCTTTGGTCCAAAAATATTCTAGTAATCGGGTCAACAGAAACTGCAGAACGGTTGCAGCAACGATTTGCCAAACACGATACCTTGGGTTACAGGGTCGCACACCATATTGAAAGCGATGTTTTCAAACAGAACCGCGAGCTGGTCTATAAATCGTTATTAAGTAGAAAGATTGATGGAGTTATCATTGACAGTGATAAGGTCGAACCCAAACAGGTGCTGGAACTGTACGAAAATGCCGAGGGAAAAGTACAGGATTTTTTCGTGATACCGGCTTTATCGCAATTACAGACAACCGGTGTCCAAATCGAGCAGCTGGAAGATGTGCTTTTAATGAAATATCATTATAACCTGCTGCGGACCGAAAGCAGAATCGTAAAGCGTATATTTGACTTACTGATTGCCGGCGTGGCAATGATTGTTAGTATCCCATTATTTTTAATTATTTCCCTTATTGTAAAATTATCCGACAAGGGTTCGATTCTGCATATTCAGGAACGCTTAGGTAAGAATAATAAGCTTTTTAAATGTTACAAGTTTCGGACAATGTATCTTGATGCACCAACCCGGCTCGAAAATTTCCTAAAAAACTCGCCGCAAGCAAAATCAGATTGGGAAAAATACTTGAAAATTACTGATGACCCAAGAGTTTTTTCAGTAGGAAAATTCTTGCGTCGGAGCAGTCTTGATGAATTACCACAATTATGGAATGTTATCAAAGGAGATATGAGTCTGGTCGGACCCAGACCATATCTGCCGCATGAAGTCGAAAATTTAAATCACAAAATCACGATTATCACAAAAGTGCTGCCCGGTATTACCGGTTTGTGGCAAGTATCAGGACGGAGCCGATTGACATTTGCTGAGCGGATGCGACTTGATGAGTACTATGTGAAAAACTGGAGTGTGTGGTTGGATTCAGTGATTATGTTCAAAACAGCAAAGGTCTTGTTCAAGACCGAAGGGGCATATTAAATGAAAGTCAAGAGTCAAGAGTCAAAAGTCAAAAGTTTTCTTTTTATTGCGATATTAATTTTATATTCTTCGGTATTGGCAAGTGAATGGAAGACTTATACAAACACCAATTTTGTTAATGATATTGTTGCAGACAGTAATCATATTTATTGTGCAACACGGGGTGGTTTGACCATATTTTCAAAAAGGGACAGTATTTTTACTGATATTTATACTAATGTGCATGGATTGCCTTCTAACCGGGTTAATTGTCTTTTATTTGATACACACGAGCAACTCTGGGTCGGCACGAACCGCGGTCTGGCTATATATAACCCGCATCTGAAAAGTCTAACCCGATATCATGATTTAGGTTCAGTCGAGCAGAATTATATCAATTGCCTGGCAAGCAGCGGTGACACGATATTAGTCGGCACGCAAAACGGGCTAATTGTGATTGACACCCGAGGTACCGGAACAATCAGCGATGACCGGATAATTTCCCGGATGCTGCCGACCCAGGTTTCGTGTCGGGTTTTTGCACTGGGCGTGCATGATGATTTCTGGATTAGTGCCTGTCCGGGATTGGTCAGATTGAATCGCGATTTGCAGAATTTTTCGGTAATGCTCCATCCGTTTGGTGATTCAGTTAAAGCAATGACTGTTGTTAACGATTCTTTGTACATTGCCAGTGAACAGGGGATTGGCCGGTATAATGGAATTGTCTTTGAAACCGTTGTGTTATTTGCAGAGCGTTATCCGGTCTTTGATTTAAAATACTTTAATGATAAATTTTATGTAGCGACTACCAGCGGATTATTACAGTTCGACGGTTCAAATTTATGGTTTATTCTTTATGAAGATACCCGAGCGATTCTGAATGCAGACGGTTTATGGGTCGGGCTTGGCGGATGGGTTTGGTTTGGCAGCGGGCTTAAATTGAATCAAAATAATGATTGGCAAAGTTTTTTGACCAATAGTATTGCCGCGAATATTGTCTCTTGCGCGATTACAGATAAAGACGGTAACATCTATGCAATGCACTATCCGGTCAGTTATAAGGCGATCAGTAAGAAATTGATTGATGACCAATGGCAATTTATCTATGATACGATTGCTAATAGTTATGTTGGTCTGGTTGATCAAAATAAATGTGTCTGGTTTGGTCATTGGCTGCTTAACGGCGGTCTGAGTTGTTATGACCCGACAAATCAAGTGTGGTCAGCACAGACCTGGACCGGTCTTAAAGGTGTGGTCGGCGCAATGGGAATTGACAACAATGATGTGATATGGTTTCATAATCAGAATAATACGATTATTGCCTATGCACAAGATAGTATTTATGAGTTCACAATTCCCGGTCTTTCCCGACCGGAAAAGCACGGTTACGAGATAGTTTTTGATAAAGATAATCAGGGCTGGCTATGCTGGTCAGGTGGATTAGTACGCTTTAAATATGATAATCTGTCTAATTTGTCAACGCAAATTTTTGCGTATCACGAAGTAATCTCAGCCGCAGTCGATGCCAAAAATAATATCTGGTGTGCAACTGACCAGGGCGCCACGGTTGTGGAGAGAGATACTTTTCGTATTTATAATACCGCTAACTCACAAATTTTATCGAATAGGATAAATCGCATCAAAGCCGATGATTGGGGCGGGGTCTGGATATTGAGTTCACAAGGCTTATCCCGGTATGATATATTCACCAAACAATGGGGGCATTACACAGCAAATAACAGCGGTATAATTGCCAATGAAGACAATGATGATAAATTTTATCAATGGTTGTTTATTGACCAGGCTAATGGATTTTTGCTGGTCGCAACCAAAGAAGGTATCAGTCAATTCCATTATCGCATAACGCCACCATCAGTGTTATCGCAAATTAGAGCATATCCTAATCCGTTTATCAAATCACAGCACAGCGCAATAACTTTTGACAGTCTACCAGCCGATGCCAAGATAAGTATATATAATCTGGTGGGAGAGTTAATCTGTGAACTTACGCCAAATACAAATTTTCCCGGAGCAAGGTGGACTCCCTCAAATATGCCTTCGGGTGTTTATCTTGCTTTGATTGTTGCGGATGGGAAACGGCAGGTTGTTAAATTCGCGATTATTAATTAAAACTCGTCAGTTTCTTCAAAATCTTCTTGTTCCTGGTACTCTTTTTCACCAATGCAATCCTTATAGTCCGGACATTCGGGACAGCAATTTTCATTTAAATTGTCCAGGTCTTTACATTCGTCATAATAGGGACAGATGTCACAACACATTGATACCTCCTGTTCGAGATAATGCAAATTTTTCTCGCTTATATTTTTTCCCTATCCTATATTTTTGAATCATTTCATTATTTCGTAAATCTTTTTTTGGAGATGTTTGGTTTGGGGCGTTCTCTTTCTTCTTCTGGTAAATCCATACATGATGTAAAGTATTTGCATTGCGGACAACAATCATCCCGCAACTGGGCTTTGCTTTGACAGATATCATAGCCCGAACAAGCATGACAACACATATTTTAAAATCCTCCTGATTTAGTGTTTTTTTATTGCGACACATTAATTATTGTGTTATATTTTGGGGGTTTCCACTTGATTCATCATCAAAATCAATTCGCGGATAATTTCGGCAACAACCGAGGCATAAGTTAAATTTGCTGAAGTAGTTGGGTTATACTCAACAATATCACATCCAACCATATCGAGTTCACTTAATTTTACAATTGAAGCAAAAAGTTCCTGATAAGAGATGCCATTGGGGACCGGTGTTTGTACGGCTGGAAAAATACCACAATCCAAGACATCGATATCCAGAGTCAGATAACAAGGATGATGACCGATACGATTTTTTACCTGATCAAGATATTTGAGTACGGAAAAAAGATATTGGTTCTGATTTTCAACGGGTCGGGTAATCGAGCGAAGTCCGAGTTGATAAATTCGGTCAGCCGGGATAAATTCGCTGATTCGTTTGATAACCGTAGCGTGGGAATATTTATCGCCCAATAATTGGTCACGGGTATCAGAATGGGCATCGAATTGGATAATGCGCAGTTCTGGATAATGAGTTACTAATTCTTTGACAATCGGGATGGTGACCGTATGTTCACCACCGATAGATAATATATGCTTGCCAAGTTTAGTATATTTGCGAACTGTTTTCTGAATTTGACGGAAAGTTTTTATAACGCTCGAATACGGTAAGGCAAGGTCACCGGCATCATGAATTTTATAATTACTCAGGTCTTGATTAAAATACGGACTATATGATTCGACATTACAAGAACCGATACGGGCAAATGATGCACCAAAACGGTTACCCGGCACATAGGAACTGGAACGGTCAAAAGGAATACCCAGAATCACTGTCTGTGCTTTTTTTAGCTTAGCATTCGCAAAATCGAAAATCATACCGATTAATCAATACTATACAGTTCGTATTTTTTCATCTGTATCGGCAAAAGGTTACCATAATATCCATATTTGTCAAGAGGGAATTTGTATTAGTTTTTCTGCTCGGATAAAATTTGACGGATTAAGGAGGCGCGTTTTTCATCACGTTCGCCGGGTGTCATTTTCTGATTGTAGAAAATCTGCAGATTAGCCGGCCGTAAGAGAATCATGATTTTATTGAGGGTGTTCAAAGAAGTTTCGCGAATGATTTGAGTAGCGACGCCGAGCCGGACCGTTGCCAATAGATTGAGCGCTTCTTCACTGGTTAACAAACGGGCTGAATTTAAGAGCGCATAAGCGCGGAAAATCTTGTCTTCAATTTCCGATTTCATATTGGTGAGGAGATAGTCGCGTGATTTTTCTTCGTATGCGATTAATTCCTGCGTGATTTTTTCAATGCCTTCGATGATTTCGTCTTCAGATTGTCCCAGACTAAGGGTATTAGAGACCTGGAAAAAATAACCTTTGGTTTCAGTGCCTTCACCATAAAGCCCGCGCACCATAAAATGTATCTGCCAGACTGCTCTTAATACTTTTTCGATTTCTCGGGTTAATACCAGGGCAGGCAGGTGAATCAAAACCGACGCTCGTAAGCCAGTACCGATATTACTGGGACAAGCCGTGAGATATCCATAGCGCGGCGAGTAAGCATAGCAAAGCATAGATTCCAGATTATTGTCCAATTGGTTTAACTGTTCAAACCCCTGCTTGAAATTGAAACCGGGCATAATAACCTGCATGCGCAGGTGGTCTTCTTCGTTAATCATGACACTGATGGTTTCACCCACATTTATAAATACGCCCCGGACTCGGACTTCTTTAGTTGATTTAAGATTTTTACGACTGGCTGATTTTTGAACAAAGTCAGGTGATATGAGATGCCGTTCTAAAAGAAATTCAGCCTGAAGTTCGGTCAGTTTATCAATCGAGACCGGTGCTGATTCAGACAGAATAGACCGCAAATTTTTTTGGTCGTGGATCGCCTGGTTAATCATTTCAAATACCTGTTGTAATTCAGATTGACTTGCCCGATTCGGGAAAGGGTATCCAGAAAGGTTACGGGCATAACGAACCCGACTTGATAAGACAATCGAAGAATCGGCGGTTTTGTTATCAAGCCAGGACGGTATCAGTTCATTGATTAACGAGAGTGGTATGTTTTTCATAGTTTTGATTATTTACTTTGCTCTTTGATTTTGCGAATCCGGTCACGGATCGAAGCGGCTTTTTCATAATCTTCACCGGCAATCGCATTTTTCATTGATGCCTGCAGTTTTTTGATGACGAATTTTTCGGTAATCTTCTTTTTACTATTGGTCGTGCTTTTACCGATATGAGTAGTGGTGCCATGAATGCGTTTGATGACCGCTTCTAATTTATTGCCAAATGTTTCATAACAAGTTTCACAGCCAAGCCGTCCTGCTTTTGTGAAAGCGGCATAAGAAAGCCCGCAACTCGAACAGATTAATTTGTGGTCGTCAGCCGAAATTTTATCGTGCAATTCAGCCAAAATTTCCTGGGGGGCAAGAATGGTTTTCTTGATTTCGCCGACACCTTTTTTTGACGCGCATTCTTTACAGAGAGCAAGTTCACACGCTTTGCCGTCCTTATCAATGGTGGTTATGACAACACTCACTTCAGGTTTTTGACAGAGACTGCACTGTTTCATAAATTTATTTTGAGTTTTCGCTCAGTTTTCCATTCTTGAGCCAAAATTTTCTGGTTGCATAATCAACAACATGCTGATTATGGGTAACCGTAAGAATCGTTACTTTTTTCTCCTGATTGATGCGCTGTAAGGTTACTAAGAGTGATTCAGTATTCGTGACATCGAGATTACCGGTCGGTTCATCAGCCAGCACAATAATCGGGTTGGTGACCAGAGCTCGGGCTAGAGCAACTTTTTGTTTTTCACCGCCCGACAGTTCTGTGGTACGGGAAAATCTCCGCTCCCAAAATCCGATATCTTGTAAAGCGTGTTCAGCCTGCGTAAATGCCTGTTGATGATTTAAACCAGCAATGAATAACGGCATGGCAACATTTTCCAGGACATTGAATTCGGGCAAGAGATGATGAAACTGAAACACAAAACCGATATGCTTATTACGGATATCAGATAATTGTTGGTGATTAATGCTCTGCAGATTAGTATGATTGACCATAACCGAACCGGCATCAGGCAAGTCTAAACCGCCTAAAATATGCAAAAGCGTACTTTTACCAGTGCCGGAAGGTCCAAGAATGCAGACCCATTCACCCGCTTTCACTTCCAGGTCAACATTTTTCAGTACTTCCAGTCGCTCGTTACCGGAAATAAAAGTCTTGGTTATGTTTTCTGCTTTAAGAATCGTATTTTCCATTTGTTATATTATTATAAGAATTCTATTAACTATCGTCAATATATTAGCTACTATTCATTACGAATCGCTTCAACCGGTATGAGATTTGCCGCTTTGTATGCCGGATAAATCGTCGAGAAAAACGAGATAGCAAGAGCAATCAGCAAAACTAATAAGACATCGGTCAGGGCAACCTGAACCGGCAGGTTTTTGATAAAATAGACATCACCCGGCAGATTGATAATACGGTATTTATCCAGAATAAAAGAGACGGCCACGCCAAAAATTGTACCGGAAATAGTGCCGATTAAACCAATCATAAATCCGGTGAGCATAAAAATCTTAACAATGCTCTTCTTTTTCGCACCCATTGCAGTGAGAATGCCGATTTCTTTAGTCTTTCGGATAACCATCATAACTAAAAGCCCGATAATGCCAAACGCAGCCACCAGCACAATCAGAACCAGCACAATAAATGTAACGACTTTTTCCAATCTGAGCGCAGTAAAAATATTCCGATTCATGCTCATCCAGTCTGATACCCGATACGGAAAACCCAAGTCAGCCCTTATTTGTTTTACAATTTTATCAGTGGCATTGATATTCTTGACTTTTAGTTCAATACCAGAAACCGCATCGCCAATACCTAAAAAATCCTGCAGACTTTTAAGTCCAGTATAAACAAAACTGGTATTATAATCATACATACCCGCATCAAAGATTGCCGTGACCGTATAATTTTTCAGACGGGGCAGAACTCCGAACGGCGTGGCTTCTCCGGCAAACGGTGCGACCAAAGATATTTCATCACCAACCCGGGCACCAATACTTCGAGCCAAATCAATGCCCAGAATAACATTATTATCAGATAAATCAAAAGTACCCTGCACAATATCTTTTTTAAGACTGATAATTTCACTTTCTGCGTCAGCAACAATACCCCGCACAATAATGCCATCAGAAGTATTCTGTTTGCGGATAATGGTTTTAGTATAGATAAATGGTTCGGCTGAAATCACGCCCGGATAATTGCGCACCGCGATTAACAACGAATCATAATTTTCAATATTGTCATAAGAATATTTCGCAATGATAATATGCGGAGTCAAACCGAGAATCCGGACTTTCAGCTCCTGATGAAATCCGTTCATTACTGACAAGACAATGATGATTGCGGCGACTCCGATAAAAATACCAGCAATCGCAGACAGGGCACCGGACGAAAAAAACCGACCGCCCTTAGAACGGAGATAGCGCCGGGCAATGAAAAATTCAAACATTATACAATTTTATAATTAATGCTTTTGTGTATTACTCTACTTGTTTGTCTTTGCGAGCCGTAGGCGAAGCAATCTCCTTGCTTAGAATATATCAAGGGAGATTGCCGCGTTGCTAACGCTCCTCGCAATGACATTAATCTAATCTTCCAATCGTTTCAATTGCGGGAATGGAATGACATCGCGGATTGAATCAGAGTTGGTTAAAATCATAACAATACGGTCAATTCCCAAACCAAGACCAGCGGTCGGCGGCATACCGTATTCAAGGGCTTTGATAAAATCTTCGTCGAGCGTGGCAAATTCTTCCTGTTGTTTTAACTGCTCTTCAAACCGCTTGCGCTGTTCAATCGGGTCATTGAGCTCAGAAAACGCATTGCCGATTTCAATGCCGCAGATAATCGGCTCAAATCGTTCTACTAACAGCGGATTGTCACGGTGATTGCGGGCTAACGGAGTCGTGATTTTGGGATAGTCAATCACAAAAGTCGGTTCAACAATGTCTTTTTGCACCAACTGAGAAAAGAGTTTATCCAGCAGTTTTGACAAAGTCGGTCGGGGATAGGCGCTTTTATCCAGCACGCCAAGTTCGATTGCTTTTTGTTCAATCTGTTTCGGGTCAGCAGTCAATATGTCAAGACCGGTTTTTTCTGAAAGCGCATCACAGAATTTAAGGCGCTGCCAATTTTTACTGAAATCAAGTTCCCGTTCACCGAATTTAATCTGTGCCGTCTCGTACAACTCAGTACACAGAAACCGCATTAATTCTTCAACCAGATTCATCATATCATTATAATCTTTGTACGCTTCATAGCACTCGAGCTGGGTAAATTCTGGGTTGTGAAAACGGTCCAGACCTTCATTGCGAAAATCTTTGCCGATCTCATATACTTTTTCAATTCCGCCGATAATCAGTCTTTTCAGGTACAATTCATCAGATATGCGCAAGAACATCTTTTCTTCGAGCACATTATAAAATGTTTCGAACGGCTTTGCTGCAGCGCCGCCATAAATCGGCTGTAAAATCGGCGTTTCAAATTCAATAAAACCTTTATTGTCAAAAAATCGTCTTAATAATTTTAAGACATTACTTCGGTTTAATAATACCTTTTTACTGTCCGGATTGGCAATTAAATCGAGGTAGCGCTGCCGGTATTTTATTTCGACATCTTTTAGACCGTGCCATTTTTCTGGCAAAGGATGGAGCGATTTGTTTAAGACCATATATGACTTAACCACGATTGTAATCTCATTGGTGTGGGTTTTGAAAACTTCGCCTTCGATACCGAGCAGGTCGCCGATATCAACCAAATCTAATTTATCAAAAGCATCGGCTAAAAAATCTTTTCGAAAATAAACCTGAATCTTTTCAGTCTGGTCTTGCAGGTGTCCGAACTTGGTTTTACCATGCTCGCGCTTGGCAATGAGACGGCCAGCAACTTTAACAATTTGCTTGGTATTGGAAAGTTCGTCAAAGTTATTAATTATTTCAATATTAGTATGCGTTCGGTCAAAGCGATAGGGAAGACCGGTTTCAGATTTTATTTTTGTCAACTTTTCCAGACGAAAAGTTTTTTCGTCCTGAGCATGATGTTCTTGATTCATAGATTAATTATATGAGCGAATAGTGTAATGTCAACCCCGCACCTATTTCAGAGATTGCGTGGAAGGAGAATTATTGATTCAATTAAACAACTCTGTGTTTGAAAATAGGTGCGCGGGTCAACCCTACACCGATGTCGCTGCGCTTCATCTTTTTTCTGTCGGTAAGATTGTTGATGTTCACTTTGTTCCATCTACGCTTCGCGTCCAGTCGCTAACGCTGCTCGCAATGACATTAGACCTATTTGTCTTTGCGAGGGAGTTGCGAAAGCAACCCCGAAGCAATCTCATCTTTTACTGTATGTAAGATTGCCACGACTGCTTCGCAGTCTCGCAATGACAGAAAGAACTGTATGTAAGATTGCTTTATGTAAGGGACGCACCCACCCGCTTCGACTCGATTGATTTTGTCGAATCGAGGCGAGGCAAAACAGGAGCGTCACTCTTTTTTCGGTTTGTCATTCCTGTGCAGACGGGAATCTAGTGCTAAGAAGATTCAAAAATCAAATCTCGAAAATTAAAACTACAACTCAAATTCAAAACCTTGTGCCGCGTAATGACATAAGTCATATAAAATACATGAGAAAACCTGTTTTCGGTCAACGCTAATTTTACTGACAAATACACCTACCCTTGACATTGCGTATCGATTTATCAAGGAGCGGAATTTTTGTTCTTTATTAACTATCTGTAATATTAATAAGTTAGCATAATAACAGTATAAAAACTTAAGAAAAATTTTGCTTGACATCGACTTAAAATATAATAGAATTATATCGTTAAAGAGTATTTATAGCATGGGTAAAATAAATGTTACTAACACAAATTTATACAGTTGACGCAAGAGGACAAATCTTGCGTCAATTTTTTCGTCTTACTTACTATTTTTATTTCCGGCGATGACAAAACAAAACCTAATAGTTGCTGGTTTTTGGTTGTTGGTTTCCAGTCTGACAACTAACAGCAAACAACTAATAACTATTGTGGGCAAGCAGGTTTGTTTTTCATCGGGCACCGGTTTACAAATGTGCCAATGGCACGCAAGACTTGCCTTAAAAAATATAAGCCACAGATGAACACGGATAAATGCAAAAGGTTTTGTAATCCTGAGTTTATTGCAGGGTTTTTAACTAACAATGATGAAATGCTGAATCAAGCGCGTCATCATGCTAAATATCCTGTGTTAATCCGTGGCAAAAAATGGAGGAAATATGCGTAAAGTAGTATTGATATTATTAGCAATAGTTGTGGTTGGATTTGCTAATATCGCAACACAGAAAACAATGAAAGGTTCAATTCCGACATTACCAAGCGGAGAATCACACGCAAGATTAGGCGCGGGCGGTCCGGATGCTTACGGTTATCGCTGGATAGATAATGACACAACCGCACCAAATATACCGACATTTCAATGGATTGATATTAGTAGCGTCGGTACGCTAGTTACTGGATTAGGTGACGACAATGTTGTTGGCCCGTTTAATATTGGTTTTAACTTTCCTTATTACTGGTATCGGGTGAGCGATTTCTTTATCGGTTCCAACGGCTATATTGCTTTTGGCGATAATACGCTTGCTGCATCAGGATTTGGTAACGATGCACCGCCCAATCCGAATCGTCCTAATAATATGGTCGCACCGATGTTATCCGACTTAGATTATTCAGTCGGTTCGCCATCATGTCTTTACTGGACTAATGCGGCGAATGATACCTGTGTCATTACATTTCAGGATGTCCGATGGTGGGCTCGTCCGGCATCAAACTGCTCTTTACAGATTATTCTTGCTAAACCGGACAGTTCGATTACATTCCAGTACAAACGAATCATTGACCAGCCTTTTGGTGGTTGGACAACAGAATATATTGCGGTCGGTATCGAAAATGTACTCGGCACCGACGGCTTGACATATCTCTGGGGAACATCACCGGCCGGTAATGACCTGCATGACGGATTGGCAGTTAAATTCTACCCGCCGCAGACAACATCGTACGAAGCGATTGATGTCGGTATTAATAATGCAATGAATGAAAATTCAGGTGGTCTTCATTTATTGAACAACACCGCGCACTCGCTATGGGCAAATGTCAGAAACAACGGCAATGTAACCGTTACTAATTGTGATGTTTATTGTCGGGTGCTGAATGAGTTAAATGAAATCGTGTATGCTGATACTCAGGTGATAACTTCACTCGCTGCTGGCAATATGGATTCGGTCGTATTCATTCCGGATTGGACACCAACCGAACTTGGCGTATATCGAACAATAATTCGTGCAAAATATACCGGTGATATTATGCCGGGCAATGATTCGGTTGTTATTGAAACGCGGATTGTTGAATATCCGACTGAATTGAGTTTTGATGACGGACAGGTTAATACCCGTACCAGCTGGACTGGCTGGGGCGGTGGTTATGGTGTTAAGTTCACCTCGCCGGTTTATCCCTGCCGAATCACTGGTGCCAAAGCCAATCTATCTATTGGTGGTTCAGAACCGATAACCTGCACTCTTTATGTATTTGCGGCAGACGGTCCGAATGGAAGTCCTGGTTCAGTTATCGCAAGAAGAAATGTGACGGTGAATTCTAACACGCCAAAGTGGTATTATCTACAACTCGACACGACGATTAATGCGGGTTCATTCTTTGTCGGAGTCATCTCGAGCGATTCTTCCGAACCTCAATATAGTATAGATACCGATGCGCCGATTTCCGGACAAACCTGGGAATACACCGGTGTCTGGGCGCCGTATCGGGATAAGATGAGCAATGATGCGATGATGCGGGCATTGATTGGATATGAACCGATCGTTAATGATGTCAGCATCGAAGAACTGCTGGCACCGGTTTCAATGGTTGCACCGGGCGCGTTAATTACGCCACAAGCAATAATTAAAAACTGGGGTACGGCAAATCAGCCAAATATACAAGTCGTCATAAAAATTGATTCGTCCGGCATTAATGTTTATACCGGCAATGCGACAATTGCTTTGGGTGGCGGCGACGAGGATATTGTCAACTTTTCACCGCAATGGCGAGCAGGTCCGGCTCCGAACACTTATGATATCCGCGCCTATACGACCGTACCGGGTGATGAAAATCCTGCTAATGACACGATTTACAGTCTGACATCGTCTTTTGTCGTAAGTATTATGTATCACGCCAATTTCCGTGATATTCAGCCAACCATTGACGGCAATGTCGAACTAATGGAATGGGCAGATGCGATACGATACGATGTTTCTGATGTGCAAGGACAAGGCACAGGCGAACCGCATCGAGTCGGCAGTGCTTATATGTGGATAAAACACGATTCAAATTTTGTCTATTTTGCCGCGACCATGCCTTATGCTGATGAAGCCAATAACGGCGACCAGATTGGTCTGTATTTGGATGAAGACCGTAATGGTTCATGGAATCCGGATTCGTCAGAAGGCAACTATTGGGTCGTCAATTATGAGACTGGCGGAGTTGATTCATTAATCTACCGCGCTTTGCTACCGACAACACCTTTAACAACCTGGCGTTATGGTAATGTTGCGGACGGACAGGTTTCGTGTAATCTCAATAACGGCATCATGCATATTGAATGCGCTGTACCAAAAGGTACTGCTAAACAACATCTGAATATGAATGCGGTGCGGGATACGATGCGGTTCTGGATGTTTTCAATTGACCGACCGAATGATTATTATTACGGATGGTGGCCGCAAAGTATGCCATCCAACAGCTGGACCAATCCAATCTCGTATGGTATCTTGTTCTTCCGAGACCGTTATTATGATGTTGGCGTTGATAAAATTATCCAGCCGACCGGCGCGATACCAGCCGGAAACCCGGTCGTTCCTAAAGTCGTTGTTACCAATTACGGACTCGCCACCACAAGCTTCCCGGTTATCATGACAATTTTACCGACGACTCAGAAACAAGAACCTTATTATGACACGGTTTATATCAGTCTTGGTCTTGCGCAAAGTCAGACTGTTGAATTCAAAGAATTTCCAACTGAACCGGGTACATATTCAGTTCAGGCAAAAGTTGAGATGCCGGGCGACCAGACTGCAGCGAATAACATCAAGACAACCACTTGTGAAGTTGCAGTGGGCGAATGGTATGTATCAATCGAAATGCCGACCAATGACCCGCCTAAAACCGTCAAAGACGGAGGCGCTTTGGTAGCAGTTAATAATGCACACTATGCATTCAAAGGCTGGAAATCAGGTGAATTCAAAATGTTTGACGGTGCAACTTGGACTGATAAACTCGATATTCCGTTTGGCATAAAACCTGGCACTGAACCGCCCAAAATAAATAAAAAGTATCCGGGCAAAGGCGCGGCATTATGCTGGGATGGTGCTTATACTATTTATGCGGTTAAAGGTAATGGGACGCGTGAATTCTGGGCATTTGACATGACAGCCAATGAATGGACTGCCAAAGAATTCGTACCCGTACTAAAAGCGCTCAAAGGCGGAAGTTCGATTGCGTATCACGATGGCAAGGTTTATCTCTTAGCCGGCGGTCAAAAAGTTACTGAACAAGTATTCTATGTCTATGATGTCGCATCCAATACCTGGACAACCTTAAGCCAAATTGGACTTACCAATACATATAATAAAAAATGGGCAGATGGTTCGGCTTTGAACTATATGAATGGCATGCTCTATGCACTCAAAGGCAAGGACAAGGAAAACTTCTTATTTGCTTATGATATGACATCTGAAACCTGGGCACAAAAAGCAACTTTACCATTATTGTACGATACATCGGTTGTTGTCAAGCCGAAAAAAGCTAAAGTCGGTGATGGCGGTGCAATGACCAATGACGGAGCATCTCTGTATGCTATTAAAGGCGCTGGCAAACAGGATTTCTGGACATATGACCCGATAACTGATAATTGGACCGGTTTGCAACCAGTTCCATATATTACACCTAATGCTAAGAAATCGACTCCTAAGACCGGTGCCGGACTTGGTTATCTAAATAATTATGTCTGGCTGCTTAAAGGTAATAAACTTAATGAATTCTGGAAATACGGACCGGTTGGTGGTAAAGCTGACTTTGTCGCAAGAATTGCACGGACTGAAACTGCGATTATGGGCGATGCGATTGAAGTATTGACATTCAATATGAGCGTATCACCCAATCCGCTGACTCACGGAACCATGATTCGATATACCGTGCCGGCAGCGAGCAATGTTACGCTCAAACTGTATAACACGGCAGGCAGATTGGTTGAAACTTTACACAGCGGTTACACCAACAGCGGACATTACACAACGACGATTGGCAATATTTCGAGCGGAGTTTATTTCTTAAAATATAATGACGGCACAAACAATAAGAATATCAAGTTGATTGTGCAGTAAAAAATAACCCCCTCATCCTAACCTTCTCCCGCAAGGGGAGAAGGCACAGGAGGGGGAAAAACCAAACGGGTGCGTCCCGGTTTTGCGGGTCGCACCCGTGTTATTTTTAAGGGACGCACCGATGCGGCATAAATTCAAAAGTCAAAACTCAAAAGTCAAAACTACAACTTAAAAATCAAATATATATTCATGGGACGCACCCGCCCGCTCCTCTCTCGCGATAGCGAGGCGATTAGGTGCATGGAACTATTTTTCAGATTCGTTATGCGACACTAGGGGGCTAGCCCCACCCTCACTGGGGGGCTAGCCCCTTGTTTTATTTGTTGGTTTTAAACCTTTTCTGTCAGTAATTTTATATATCCACACGATTGGATATGGTTGATACCTGATAAAACTTGGTATTGGTATGCCTTGGGAGTTGTATTCGATGATTGGTTCGGTCAGGCGTTTGAGCCGTAAGCAAAGTGCGAAGATACCATATTGCGTTTCAACTTCAAATGGTTCTGCTTGTGTCATATCTGGCAACTCGCCTCTCGCCTCATATCCGCGCCCACTCCGATTCGGAATTGAGGCGAGTAAAACAGGGAGCGTCCCTTTTTATTATCTGTCTTTGCGAGGCGGAGCCGAAGCAATCTCATCTTTTACGGTCGGTAAGATTGCTTCGTCGCTAACGCTCCTCGCAATGACATTAGACCCGTTTGTCTTTGCGCGGTCCGTTTCGGACCCCGCGGTAATCTCATCTATCTATTCAATCTTAAAATTTTTATCTGACCCTTTATCTCAAAAATCAATTATTTACCATATTAATTATAAATTATCACAACACTATATATAAGTATTTGGTATGTAATAGTATCACCGATAGTAGTATAATAAAAAAATTTAAGAAAAACCTTGACAAGTGTAAGAACTTCGTTAATATCTATATATTGGTTGTGAGAGTATAAAATGGGATGAATATACATAATAACGCAAATAGGGTTATAAACAGGATACAGGAAAAATTAGCTTCATGCGTTATTATTCCCCACATACAGGCACCGGCGATAAGTGGCTTAAGTCTGACGGGCAATAGGACTTTACCATTATCATACCGGTTTAAAGATAGCATACAGAACACTGAATAAAGAAGGCAGGTATAAATGAAATCTTTGTTTTCTATATACTTTTTTCTGTCTACTATCTTAGGTGCACTGCACCAAAACAATTGCCCAAAATAAAATATATGGAGGAAAAAATATATGAGAAATAGCACAAAAATAATGTTTGTGTTGTTAGCAATCATTGTGACTTTCGCATTTGCCAAAACCGATATCAAAACTGATATCCCGGTTATGAGCACATCAGTTGCGAAGAACAATGTAATGGTTATCGAAGAAGGACGACCAGAAATAGAAGCAAACTTTACACCATACGCATTACCCGAAGGACTTAAAATACCAAATCGTTCATCGGCAAGTGATGACGGCGAATGGTACACATATACTCGATGGGATTCAATGAGTCATATGTTTTCTGGCTTGGCACAATATTATGGTCTTCGTTACCGGACTTATGATTTTAACATTAACTCATCATTAACATTTGAAAATATCGAAGCATATTGGGTTTTCCTCGGTACTGACGTTGATTCAACAATTCGATTTCAAATCTACGCTGAAGATGGAACAACATTATTATGGGAATCTCCAGACATAATACTTGATCCAGACTCAGTATATGGAGCTGCATATTTAGATTATGATATCAACCCAGATACTACATTAGATGTTGGGGAGACTTTCTTTGTAGTTGTAAAATCTCAAACTGCTGGCATTCCAAGAATTGTTGGTGAAAGTAATTTAGGCGCAACGGTCACACCGCGTAGAAGAAATATGGTTGGTGGTTCTCCTGGCGCATGGGGATTATATAGCATTTCCCCCGCTTTAAGTATTAAAGTATCCGAGGCAACTACTGATAATTATGCGTTTGATATTTTTGAAGGATTTGACGGCGCAACTTTCCCGCCAACCGGCTGGAGCGCAACTTCATTAGTCGGAACTTATAACTGGGTTAAAATGACTAATGGTCGTGGTTTTGGCTATGCATTCTTGAACACTTATCTGAATGGTGACAATACTGGTCTCACACCAACACCACCACCTGGTATGGCTGCATTTGAATCTTATAATGCTAATCAAGGTGACGAAGCAAGATTAGCCACTCCGGCTATTGCTACATCTGCAACCGATTACAAAAAACTGAACCTGAGATTTTATGCATTTAGAAGCACTATCTATTCTACATTTAACGATACTCTTTTCATCGAAACAAGTACTGATGGTGGGACAAATTGGACACCGGTTGGATTTGTGACTCGATATTCGACTACAATTGGCTGGACTGGATTTTTAGTGGATTGCGGTATATTCCCGGCTAATTCTAATGTCAATATCGGATTCCGAGCAAAAGGCGCATATGGCGATAATATCTATATTGACCAGGTTATGGCATGGCAGGAAGATGTAACTACCAATGATGTTGGTGTAATTGCAATTGATATTCCGGCACCAAGACCAATCTGGGTCGGTGACACAAGAGAAATCACGGTAACACTTAAGAATTTTGGTCTTTTAGAGCAGACATCTTTTGATGTTACTTATGACCCTGGCGATGGTTCGACTCCGGTAACTGAAACCTGGACCGGGACTCTTGCATCAACTGCAACGACAGATTTTACTTTTGATGCGGATTGGAACTGCAATACACAGGGTTCATTATTTGCTTTCAAAGCCTGGACTGAACTGGCAACTGATCAAGACAAGAGCAATGATACGGCAATGGTTGGTGTTGCGGTCTGTCCGATTGCTGGACATATTCCGCCATTCTCTAAAGACTTTAATGAAGGATGGGGACCGTATGGTGATAATCCGCCATTCTGCGGCTGGACTATTGTTGATTATGGTGATGAAGCAGTCCCAACATGGAATGGTAATGACTGGTTTAAAGCAAGTTTAGGCGGTCATGTTGGAGCAGCAATCACCTGGAATCCGATAGAAAATTCGAATGATTGGTTAATCACGCCGAGATTAGACTGCAGTGCCGACGGATTCTATACACTCAGTTTCTGGCATACATTCTATTCTTGGGGTGCCTATGACAGCGCAGAAGTTTATTACACTACTGACGACGGCTTGATCTGGAATCTGATTGCTGGATTTTACGGAGATGGTGCAACAGTCGGTATTATTGACCAAGGAGACAAAACATACGATGTAACCAGTCTGGTTGCAGGTGAAGACAATGTCAAGTTTGCCTTTGTCTATCGTGCCTATGATTCCAATTACTGGATTGTTGATGATTTCTTACTCGACTATCTGACTCCGCATACTCTGACAGTTACCGCAACAAACGGCAGTGTCACCAAAAATCCGGATTTAACGTTGTATCCTTATGGCTCTACAGTTGAGTTGACCGCAGCGCCGGATTCTGGCTATGCATTTGTCGGCTGGAGCGGTGATTTGACCGGTATGACTAATCCTGAAAATATTCTGATGGACGGTAATAAATCAGTAACTGCTAATTTTGCAGTAATGGGCTGGAATCCGTCAGTCGCAATGCCGACCAATGACCCGCCTAAATATGTCAAAGACGGCGGTGCTTTAGTCGCAGTTCCCGGCTTGACCGATGACGGCGGAGTGCTCTATGCATTCAAAGGCTGGAAATCAGGCGAGTTCAAGATGTTTGACGGTGCGGCATGGACTGATAAAGAACCGATTCCGTTTGGTCTCAAACCAGGCACAGAAAAAATCGCTAAAAAGTATCCAGGCAAAGGCGCTTCATTATGCTGGGATGGTGCTAATACGATTTATGCAACCAAAGGTAATGGCACCAGAGAGTTCTGGGCATATGATATGACCGCCAATACCTGGACTGCTCTTGAATATGTGTCAGTACCAAAAGCGCTCAAAGGCGGTAGTTCGATTGCGTATCATGATGGCAAGGTTTATCTCTTAGCCGGTGCTCAGAAAGTAACCGAACATGTATTCTATGTTTATGATGTTACAACCAATACCTGGGCAACTTTGAGTCAAACCGGACTTACCAATACCTATAATAAGAAATGGGCAGATGGTTCAGCATTGACTTATATGAATGGTATGCTCTATGCACTCAAAGGTAAGGATAAGGAAAACTTCCTGTTTGCTTATGATATGACAGCCGAAACCTGGACACAGAAGGCGACTTTACCATTGATGTATCCGACCACAATCGTTGAAAAGCCGAAAAAGACCAAAGTTGGTGACGGCGGCTCAATGACTAATGACGGTTCAATTTTCTATGCCATCAAAGGCGGCGGTAAAGATGATTTCTGGTCATATAATCCGGGTGCTGACGAATGGACCGGTTTAGAACCGGTTGCTCGCTATGGTGCAACACCGAAAAAATCAGTACCAAAGACCGGTGCCGGACTTGCCTATTTAGATGGATATGTTTACTTGCTCAAAGGCAACAAGACCGATGAGTTATTATATTATATTCATGGTTCAACCTTTGACAAAGTAATGCCGAGCACGATTGCAACTACAGCGGCTGATATCACAAATACCTCAATATTCAACTTCACGGCAACAACCTTCTCAAAAACCATCAACTATTCGATTCCTGCATCTGGCAAAGTTTCCTTGAAACTTTACAATGCAACCGGTCGTCTGGTTGAAACGATTCATAATGGTTATACCAATGCGGGTAGTTATTCGACAACTCTGCCCAAACTTGCGAATGGCGTTTACTTCCTCAAATACAATGACGGTGCGAACAGCGCAGATGTAAAAATTATCGTTCAGTAAAAACTGAACTGATAAATAAACCAGGGACGCTCCCTAAACAGGGAGCGTCCCTTTTTATTATCTGTCTTTGCGAGGGCGTTGCGAAAGCAACCCCGAAGCAATCTCATTTTTTACTGTATGTAAGATTGCCACGACTGCTTCGCAGTCTCGCAATGACAATTCCCCATTGTCTTTGCGAAGGAACGAAGTGACTGAAGCAATCTCTTCTTTTTACTTAATTATGGAAGTCTAACTTCCATAATTTTCCGCTTTTTATCAGTCTGGCTCGCAGTATCTGTACCAAAGATTATATGAGCATATTTACCTGCGGATTTAACCCGGCAAATATTTATCTTTATAACAAATCGGAAACCAGATTAAATTGGATAATTAATAGCCTGATTTTTAACCAATCATCATGCCTTGCCTGCTGGCGACCAGATAATACGCTTACCGGTTAAGCAGATGTCTGGTATTGGCTGAGCTTGACCATGCCAGGGTACAGCACCCGGGCTTTATATCGAAGTCTAACTTCGATAATTTTTCCTGTTGTTTTTAAGGGACGCACTGATGCGGCATAAATTCAAAAGTCAAAATTCAAAAGTCAAAACTACAACTTAAAAATTAAATATATATTCAAGGGACGCACCCGTAAAACCGGGAGCGTCCCTTTTCTTCGGTTTGTCTTTGCGCGGTCCGTTTCGGACCCCGAAGCAATCTCATCTTTTACTGTATGTAAGATTGCCACGACTGCTTCGGGGATTGACTTCGTCAACCGCGCAATGACATCTTGCTTGGTTGTCTTTGCGAGGGCGTTGCGAAAGCAACCCCGAAGCAATCTCATCTGTTTACTGTATGCAGGATTGGTTCAGGGGTTGTCTATTGCATTTTATAGTGATTTCAAGTAAAATTATTATTATGAAAAAAACTTTTATATTGGTATTATTTGTTGCAATAAATTTTATCTATGCCCGACCGGTTAGTGATTGGTGCGGCACGATTCCGGCATTGGAAGAGTATCGGGCTGGAGTCAGGCGAGCGCGGCCAACTTTTTCCGGTCCGGTTCTGTATATCGAAGATACGAATTTTCGGGTTCATTATACGATGCAAGGCAGTGATGCGGTGTCACCTGCTTATGCCGAAACCGTTGCCGGTGCGATGCGGTATTCATGGGCAAAACTGGTCGATACTTTGGGTTATGCTCCGCCGCCGCCAGATTATAATCAAGGCGGTGATAATCGCTATGATGTATATATAAAATCATTGCCTTCGGGTATTGCCGGAGTTACTTATGCTGAATACGGTTATTCTAACCCGTATCCGGACGGAGTTTGCTCTCATTTTCGAGTCGGTCTGGGTATGGGGTATAATTATCTGAAATCTACTGTCTGCCATGAGTTTTTCCATGCGATACAATTCCGTTACTCGAGTAATGAAGGCTCGTGGTGGATGGAAAATACCGCAACCTGGAGTGAAGAAGTTGTGTATCCCGAATATAATGATTATCTCGGGTTTCTTTCAACTTCACCCGGTCCGTTCACGACTCCTGAATATCCGATTACTACTTTTAATAATATCTATCAGTATGCCGGATGTGTCTGGCCCATGTATCTGACCGAGCGGTTTGGTAATGATTGTGTGCGTCAGATGTGGATTTATCAGGGCACAGTAGCAGGACAGAATACGCTGACCGGTATTGATTATATTCTTAATACGCAACACAGTTCAAATCTCATCCAGGCACTCAAAGAATATTCAATCTGGCGGTATTTTACCGGTTCGAGAGCAGATACGGCAAATTATTATCGGGAAGGTCATCTATGGCCCCAGGTTCGAATCTTAAGAAATCACAGTTCCTATCCGGTTGTCGGTGACCAGGGTAATTTTCCGGTTTCAAATCCGGGCGGCGCCAGTTATATCCAGTTTCAGAATGGCGGCGGAGATTTTATGGCGTCTTTCAATGCCCAGAGCGTTTATCGCTGGAAATGTCATTTGGTTGGTTTTCGGTCTAATGGTCAATCTTCAGTGCGTGAATTGAGTTTGAATGCATCAGGTGCAGGCGGCGATACTGTTGCATGGGGTGAAAATGAGCATTTTGTCTTGATTCCGGTTGGCTGTCAATGGGAATATAATACGGGCGGACTGCCTTTTTCCTATACCGCTGACTTAAATATTACATACGATATTGGTGTTACGCAACTGACCGGTTTTACGACTATGGTTGATTCTGGTGCGGTCGTGAATCCGCAAGCCGTAGTTAAGAATTTCGGTATGTATGCCGAAGCTTTTCCAGTAACTTTAACCTGGGGCGATTGTTATATAAGCACGGTTAATGTAAATCTGAATGCGGGTGATTCGTCAATCGTTGATTTTTCACCATGCCCAATGCTCTTGCGCGGTTTTCAGGATTATAAGTGTAAAGTTTATTTAGCAAATGACCAGCGGCGGACTAATGACTCGATAACCGGTCGAATTTTTGTACGGGTTAAAGACATCGGTGTTGTTGCGATTACTTCACCGGTCGGTAATATTACGCAAGGTTCGAACATTCAACCGAGCGTTCTTTTAAAAAACTACGGCAATCTGAGAGAGAATTTTGATGTCGAGTTCCGGATTGGCGGCTGGTCAGCAACCCAGAGACTGGGACTTAATGCGGGACTGGAATTTGAGTTTGTCTTTGATTCAATCTGGTCTGCGTCGAGTCCGGGTAATTATGTGGTAAAATGCACTGCTAAATTAGCCAATGATGTGAATCCAGATAATAACTACGCAATCGCCAGTTTTAATGTGCTGGCAAGCTCAATCGATGAGCAGGTATTGGGTTTTCGAGTAATGCCAATTGTGAGCTTGAATCGTAATCAGATATCTGTGTCAGGTATTGATGTTGGTAAACTTATCAAATTAAACATTTATGATGCTTTAGGCAATAGAGTGTATTCAGCAATTTCTCGGGACAAAGCATTTAACTTAAACCGAAAACTTGCCGCAGGACTTTATTTTATCTGGTTAAAGAGCGATAATCAAACTTATCAATACAAAAGGATAATTTTAGACCGATAAGAATAATAATTATAACGGTATGAATGATAAGCAGAGAATTCATATTATGGTTGCTGGTCGGGTGCAGGGTGTATTTTTCCGAGATTATACGCACCGAAAAGCAGAAGACCTGGGACTGACAGGATGGGTGAGAAATATACCAAATAACCGGGTTGAAATTATCGCCGAAGGAGAGAAAACCAAATTGCTATTGTTCATAGATGCGATAAAAATCGGACCAGAATCAGCACGGGTTGATAACTGCCAGATTGAATGGCAAGATTATACGGGCGAGTTTAAAAATTTTGAGATTGTTTATACGATGAAATAACAGGGATTAATAGATATAAGGGACGCTCCCAGTTTTATGGGTGCGTCCCTTATGTTTAATGCGTATCTTAGATTGTTCTTTCTGTTTTGATTTTACGCTGTGTTTATGTGTGGTAATGGCAAATTTAATTTACTATTAGAAAATTGATGGTCTGAAAGTTTGATTCTATGCTTGAGAGATGATTTTATCGAACCGTTCTTTGACTTTTGCTTTACCGAGCAATTCAATCGTTTCAAATAGGGGCGCGCCGACCGATTTACCGGTCAAGGCAACCCGGCACGGATGGACTAAGACCGCAGCTTTAATGCCTTTTTGTTCAGCCAGTTGTCTTAACTCGTTTTCCAGGTTTTGCGCCGTAAAATCAGTCAGTTTGTCAAACCGTTCATTTAATTCTTGTAAATGCTCTTTGGTTTGAGGATTGATATATTTATGCAGAGCATCTGAGTCATACTGCACATCTTTAGTATAGAAAGCACTAACCATATCGCGCAATTCGATAAGAGTGCGGACCCGGACTTTGGTTAAATCGAGTATTTTCATGAATCGAGCATGGTCATCCGGTGCAATATTTATCTCTTGTAAAAAGGGAAGTAATTCCTGACTTAATTTTTCGCTGTCCATATTCTTTATATAAACGCTGTTCATCCATTCGAGTTTTTGGATGTCAAATATGGCGTTGGCTTTGTTAACCCGTTCCAAAGAGAAAAGTTCAATCAGTTTGGTGCGGTCCATAATTTCCAGATCACCGCCTGGTGACCAGCCGAGCAGGGCGAGAAAATTGATGATTGCGTCGGCTAAATAACCTGCTTTTTTATATTCCAACAGGGAAAGGGCACCGTGTCGTTTTGATAGTTTTTTCTTATCTGTGCCTAATATCAAAGGCAGATGGGCAAACTCGGGAATCGGATAACCGAATGCCTGATATAACAGAATTTGTTTAGGTGTATTGGCAAGATGCTCAACCGCACGGATGATATGGGTCAGTTTCATTTCGGCATCATCAATCACAACTGAGAAATTATAAGTCGGGGTGCCGTCAGCCCGCATAATAATGAAATCTTCAATATCTTGCGGTTCTTTTTTGATTGAGCCATGGATAATATCTTCAAAGATAACGGTCTGGTCAGGAATCAAGAAACGAATTGCCTTGGGTCGATTTTCCGCATCAAACTTATCTTTGATGTCTTTATCAAGATGATAGCATCTGCGGTCATATTTCCAGGCGATTTTCTTTTGCCAGGCTTTTTGCCGTTCTTCTTCCAATTCGTCAGGATTGCAATAACAATAATACGCTTTCTTATCTTGTAACAGCTTTTTAGCATAATTACGATAGATATCAAACCGCTGGGATTGAAAATAAGGGCCCTCATCCCAATCGATATCGACCCATTTAAAACCTTCAATAATTGCCTGGACTGATTCTTGAGTCGAGCGGGTTGCGTCCGTGTCCTCAATGCGCAGGATAAATTTGCCTTTATGAGACCGGGCAAACAACCAATTATACAGAGCAGAACGGACCAAACCGACATGGATGGCTCCGGTCGGGCTCGGGGCAATTCGAACTCTGATTTCCTGATGTGTCATATGATAGTGATTATACTCAGTTCCTAATAAAAATCAAGGGAACGGAATTTAATTATAAATATTCGAATAAGCAATCATTAATAATTGTGTTGCAACATTAAAATTGTAAAATTTTTAGACTATTGTTTCAGGAGGAATATGTTTTTGCTCAACAATTGCACGCACTTCAGCAATTTCATTTTTATCAGCGATGATTTTCAAGATATCTTTTGCCTGGAGAACGGTCATGCCATTCGGTACGAAAAACTTTCTATCCCGGCAAATTAAAATTATCAATGTGTTAGGCGGAATGCCGATATCGACAATCTGTTTGCCAATGATTACGGAATTTTGGGGAACTTCTATTTCGGCACTTTCACTATGAAAGTCAGGTATGTGTTCGAAATCAATCGGATATTTTATAGTTGTTGTATAGGGCATGTCCAATCCTAACCAACGGGCAACTATTGGAATAGAAGTTCCTTGTAAAAGTGCGGATGTGATGACTATAAAAAAGACAATATTAAAAATCATATCTGCTTTGGGAATATTGGCAAGTAAAGGAAATGTCGCGAGAATAATCGGTACTGCGCCGCGCAAGCCAACCCAGGAAATCATCGTTTTTTCTTTTACCGACATCTTCGTAAATGCGGTACAGAGGAATACACTGACTGGTCGGGCAATAAACATTAAAAATACTGAGACAAGTAACCCAATCCAAATAATCGGAACAATCCGCGACGGAAAAACAAGCAGGCCCAAGGTTAAAAACATTATTATCTGCATGAGCCAGGCAAAACCGTCATGGAAGTGCATTAAACTTTTCTTATGAATGAACCGGCTATTACCCATTACAATCCCGGCAATATAAACAGCCAGAAAACCATTTCCACCTACCGCAGCAGTTAGACCATAACATAAGAGCATAAATGAAATCGTTAGTACCGGATAAAGACTTTCATATTCCAGCCTTAAACGGTTGATAAGCAGAACAACACCTTTACCCATGAAATAACCAAGCAGTGCTCCGAAAATCATCTGTTGTAAAAACATCAGTATTAATCTGAATACTGAATTTGTTGGTCCGATAATAAGATAGATGAGTCCGATCGTAAGAAAAATCGCCATCGGGTCATTACTGCCGGATTCGAATTCTAATAAAGGTTTCAGTTTTCCTCTCAATGCCGATTTTTTCGACCTGAGTATTGAAAAAACTGCCGCAACATCGGTTGAAGATACCACCGCTCCTAAAAGCATGCCTTCCAGAACTGAAAAATTAAAAAGAAGTGTAACAAAAATTCCGACTAAAACCGCGGTGACGATTACTCCGAGAGTCGATAGAGTAATGCCTTTCCATAGCACCGGCTTTATATTTGCCATGCTCGTTTGAAGTCCGCCGGCAAAGAGAATGAATACCAAAGCGACTGTGCCAAGTGATTTTGCCAACCAGGGGTCGTCAAAATAGATTCCACCCGGACCCTCAGCGCCGGCAAGCATGCCAACCAGTAAAAATACGAGCAGTGCCGGAACACCCAGTCTTCCGGAAATTCTGCTTGCGATAATACTGAGCAGCAGAAGAATTGATGCACCTAAGAGAATATATTCAATGGATATCATTAGATTCTTTTACAGTAAATTAAAAAAATGATAAGTTGCTTATAATTTAAATACTATATATTTTGACGGAGAGGGTGGGATTTGAACCCACGGTACGGTTTTACCCGCACGACCGCTTAGCAAGCGGGCGCCTTAGACCGCTCGGCCACCTCTCCGATTAGTTAATTGCTGATGGCTAATAGCTAATTGCATTAATTTATAGTTTTGATAAATGATTTAATTTTCTTTACTAATAATTCAGCATCACTGTATAAGTTCGAGAATTCTGATTCATTGATATAATTTCTCTTTTTAGCAATAAACATATGCGATACTGATTCGAATAAAGATTTTACAGCAATTCCGAGATATCTTTTAAATTCCGGTGCACTGTTACTGCCAGAACCTTCAGCAATATTTGCCGGGATAGAGATACCAGACCGGTTTAAGTCAGATGTCAAACCGAAAAGTTCTGATTTAGGAAACTTCTTTGTAATCAAATGCAATTTATCATTAAAGTTACAAGCAAGTTGCCATATTTCTAAATTCTCAAATCTGAATGCCATTTTTTCCTTTTTCCAAACACTATATGCTATTTGCTATAAGCCGTCTTCGTTAAGAAGACACGGAGGGCGAGGGATTCGAACCCACATTTCCATTGCTGGAAGCCGGATTTCAAGTCCGGTGCCTTACCAAGTTAGGACTAGCCCTCCAAGTATTGCCAGATTTTCAAAGAACTATTATTATACGATACTGAATTATTCACAAAAGTCAATTATTTTGTATTTATTGACAAATTACGGATATCGTTTAATATAAGATATAAGATATTTTGTAAAGGAGAAAAAATGAATTTAAATGCGGTAATTCTTGCCGGTGGCAAAGGTGAGCGGTTCTGGCCCAAAAGCCGGGCTGATTTTCCAAAGCAATTCGTGAGTATATTTGGAAAAGAGTCTTTAATCCAAACAACATACAAAAGAATCCGAAAAATTGTTTCCGTGTATAATCAATATTATGTGATACCGACCGATCTTATTCCGCTTTTAAAAAAACAGATACCTCTGCTTACAAAAAATATCATCGATGAGCCGGTCGGCCGCAATACCGCACCGGCAATCGGATTAGCCGCAATCTATCTTGAAAAACTTGCGCCGTACAGCACAATGATGGTGCTGCCAGCCGACCATATTATTCAAAACGAAAAAGCGTTTGCTGATTGCGTCAAGTTTGCCTATTCAATCGCACAAGAAGGTTATCTGGTTACATTTGGGATTCCGCCGACAACCCCAGATACTGGCTATGGTTATATTCATGTCGGCAGACAATATCAATCTTATAAAAGTATCAAAAGTTTTTACGGAAAAAAGTTCGTGGAAAAACCAGACCTCGCGCTTGCCAAAAAATATCTGAAAGCAAAAACTTATTTCTGGAACAGCGGGATGTTTGTCTGGCAGGTATCGAAAATACTTGACGCAATCAAGCAGTGTCTGCCCGATTTTTACCAGAACCTGAAAGAGTTTCAGCAGTATATCGGCACCAGAAAAGAAGAGGCGATGCTTAAAAAGATGTACGAGCAAGCACCGGCAACTTCAATCGATTATGCGGTTTTGGAAAAAGTAAAAAACATCGTGGTTGTCAAAGCGAATTTTATCTGGGATGATGTCGGCGCCTGGGCTGCGTTAGAGCGTCATTTACTAAAAGATACATCTAGTAATGTCACAATCGGCAAAGTTTTTAACAAAGATACTCAAAATTCGATTGTCATCAGTGACCAGGATATTGTGGCTACGATGGGTGTCACGAATCTGATCGTGGTCAAAACTAAAGATGCGGTGCTGGTCGTGTCAAAAGAAAAGTCAGCTCATTTAAAAGAACTGATTAATCAAATCAAGCAGGACAAAACCGCTAAAAAATATTTGTGACGCTTGTCTTAGCAACGCAAAATATTCACAAAGTTCAAGAGATGCGCTCAATCCTGTCGGATTGGATATGGCATTTGAAAGCATTATCAGAACTGAACCCTAATTTTGAAATAATTGAAGATGGTATGACATTTGAGGAAAATGCCCGCAAAAAGGCAGAACATGTCATGCAGGAGTTTGGTTATATCTGTTTGGGTGAGGATACTGGATTAGAAGTTGATGCCTTGAATGGGCAACCAGGTGTTTATTCGGCCCGTTATGCCGGTGACAAAGCAACTTATCAACAAAATGTCGAGAAATTATTATCTGCATTAAAAGATACTCCCAATCAAAATCGAACCGCAAGATTTCGGTGTGTTTGTGCGCTGGCGTTTCCTGTTCAATATGCTTTACCAGCAAAAATATTTGAAGGAATATGTGAAGGCATGATAATTGAGAAACCAAAAGGCGATGCCGGTTTTGGTTATGACCCGGTTTTCGTTCCCCGAGGATATACTCAGACCTTTGCCGAGTTAACCGCAGAACAAAAAAATAAAATCAGTCATCGGGCAAAAGCTCTGCAACAAGTCAGGCAGTTTTTAGATAAGTCAGTTATCTTAAAATAATCAGTTTTTGTAAGTGATTGTTGGCAGTATGTAAAAAATAGACACCATTTTTTAGATTTTGGCCGGGATGCCATTGGGTTGGAATAGTAATATGGTCAATTAATTGCCCGGCAGAGTCATAGATTTTACCTGATGTTGGTGCCCCAATGATATTACAGTAGTTATTAACCGGATTCGGAAAAATTTGACAGCGAAGATGAGTATTCGAATAATTTATTTCGTCGTTGAGATAGGAAGGATTGTATTTTATTTCAACGCTGTCCATGACCGAACTATATCTGAGCGAATCACCATAACAATAAAGGTAATTCCAGTTAGATGTATCATTGTGTAAATACCTTTCAAAATAAGCAGTCATATAGAGACGACTTGTTTTTTGCTGCTGAGCACGGGTGATTGTGGCGGTTCCGCCATTTTCCCAAAAGTAAGAATAATCCATGAAAAAGCCATGATTGGCACCATTAATTACTGCAAAACTGCCCGGGGCGGGTGCGTTCTGCCAATATGCCTGGCGAATTTGCTGCCAGGGAGCAATATTATCGACTGAGCCGGCAAGAATCATCTTCGGAACAAATAAATTTTCTGCATGCGTGGCTGGTGTTGTCTGCGGGCTGGCAAAAGAAACTACTGCCCGTAAAGTATCGGTCAATCGGAAAGTATCTGCTGCTAACAGGGCAATGCCTCCGCCCATGCTATGACCGACAAAACCCCAGTTTGTAACATCTAATTTATTGTGAAAGATATCATTCGTCACCCAATTCTTATTAGCAGTCCATTGTGCCGCATCTTTCATGGAATGGGCACGGGTATAGTGTTCAGGAGTTGGAAAAGGATTGGAGATAGTCGGTAAAACTACGACATAACCCCAACTGGCAAGGTGCTGCGCATAAGTATAATAACGGTCAATACCCATCTGATAACCATGGCCGAAAACAATTATCGGACAGGGAACAGCGCTGAGAGGAATCTGACCAATTGAATCTGGATAATAAATACGCGAGTTATTCATGGTTTCGAACTGGCCAACAATATTTTCGACTCGGTACGCATACGAATACTGACCGGTTGTATCATAAGCAATCAATTGGGCAAGTAAATAATGAAAGTAAAGCAAAGTAAATAAAGTGATACTAGAGATTTTTATTTGCTGCATTGTGGAACGATATTAATTAAAAATGCCGAAGGAGGGAGTTGAACCCTCACGAGGAATCACCCTCGGCGGATTTTGAGTCCGCTACGTCTCCCATTCCGTCACTTCGGCTCAATTCTTTCGCCTTCGTTTTGGGCTGGACTTTCAGTCCAATAACCGTCACTTCGGCTCGAAATATAATATAGCAATATTTTATGAAGGTCAAGTATTTTTGTCATAAAAAATAATTAGTATTTTGCATTGACGATGTCTTAAGTTGCGATATACTTATAAATGCGGTTTGGATTTCACATTTCAATTGCGGGCGGATTTAGTAAAGTCGTAGAGCGTGCATTGTTAAGAAAATCTAAAACAATACAATTTTTTTCCCGTAATCCGCGGGGATGGAATTATAATCCTCTTAATAAAGGTGATATAAACGAATTTAAAAGAAATCTTCAAAAGACAGATATCAGCCCAGTGTTTGTACACATGCCATACTTGCCGAATCTGGCGTCGCCTTCGCGAGAGATATTTGATAAGTCCTTGCAATCACTTATGATTGAGTTGAAACGAACTGAACAAATCGGAGCTCAATTTTTAATTATGCATATTGGCAGTCGATTGGAATCAGGTGAAGATACGGCAATTGAAAGAGTGAGTAATGGAATCAATAAGACTTTTAATAAAGTTGATAATTCGGTCATTTTGCTATTGGAGAATACTGCCGGGATGGGGTCTGAAATCGGAAATAAATTTTCACAGATAAAAGAGATTTTTGATAGGGTAAAAGATAAAGACCGACTCGGCGTTGTTTTAGATACCGCGCACGTATTTGAAGCTGGTTATCCAATTCATAACAAACAGGGATTAGATTATACCTTGAAAGAATTTGACCATTTGATTGGTCTGAAGAGATTGCATGTATTACATCTTAATGACTCTAAAACCGATTTAAACTCGCAAGTTGACCGACATTGGCATATTGGCGAGGGTAAAATCGGTCTTGAAGGATTTCGTCGTATTGTTAATCACCCATTATTTAAACACTTACCGGCAATAATGGAAACTCCGAAAAAAGATGAAAAGGATGATTTTAAAAATATGAGAGTGGTAAAAAGTTTAGTTGAAGAATAATTTGCTTATCTGACTAAGCAGAATAAGTACTGCCCTGTTGCTCGTTTTCCCAGATTTCAACTTTCTTTACCGGATATTTTTTTCTGATTACTTCAAAGAAATATTTAGCAAGATTTTCAGTGGTGGGATTGAATTTATATACATTATTCAAACATTTATGGTCAGGCAGAATCTGCTTCAAATAATCTTTGATTTCCCGAAAGTCATAAACCATACCTGATTTAGGAAGTTTCTTTGATGAGATGTGAACAACGATTAAATAATTATGGCCGTGCAGTTCTTCACATTTGCCTTTGTATTCTTTAAGAAAATGAGCAGCACTGAAATTCTGTTTTAAGGTTATTGTCCACATTTTATTTTGTCTTTTTACCACGAATAATACGAATCAATCGAATTACACAAATATTTTATTAGTACCATTCGTGATTGTTGAAATTCGTGTTTAGTTTTTTAAAAGCCGGTGGGCGGATTCGAACCGCCGACCTGCGGTTTACGAAACCGCTGCTCTGCCAACTGAGCTACGCCGGCATTGTTTTGTAACCACGGATTAACACAGATGAACACGGATTTTGTCATGTTAATCTCGTAGATTTTAGTTCTATTTTATAAAGACCATCTTTTTGGTCGCATTGTAAGACGGCGTTTCCAGCGTGTAGAAATAGATTCCTTCAGCAACTTTTCGATTCTGCTCGTCTTTACCATCCCAAATTAGATTATAGATGCCGCTTTCCATCTGTGTATTAACCAGAGTCCTGATAATTCGTCCGGATGCATCATAAATCGATAACTTGACTTTACTCGGTTGCGCCAAACTATACGATATTCTCGCCACCCCGTTAATTACCGGATTCGGTTTTGGTGCGTAAAGCATCGTCGCTAAGACCTGTGTCGGCATCTCTTCTTCGACACCTACCTGTCCCTGCACAACGATATCATCAAGATAAATTGTCCAGGCATACAGACCTCTGCTTACAAAGGCAATATTGACATTCTGACCGGCATAAGCAGCAAGACTAATCACTTTTTCCATATATGTCGTGGTCGTGAGTGAAAACGAATCGAGCACAACCGTAAAATTCGGAATCGCATTACCGCTGGTTGACAATCTGATTACCAGCTGGTCAGTCGGTGTCGAGGCAGTCGAAACCCGATACCAGAATTTTAACTGACCGCCACCTGACGGCAAAGCAAACTGCGGAGTTACCAGCCAGTCATTGTTCTGCAAAGTCGAAGTTTCCCAGCGACACGAAGCATGAGCAAGTCCGGTGCGCGGAGCAGTCGTGCTTCTTTGCCACTGTTGTGTGCCGCCGTCATTATTATAAACAACCCAGCCATCTGGCGGAAAAGTGGCGCTTTCAAAACTTTCGGCTAATAAATCAAACGAGATAGTCGTTATCCTCGATGTCCGGTCATTGCCCGGATTGGCATCACCTGCTAAATTAGTCCGCATCGCGACTGTGATATCTTCAGTAAGGGTCGGTGTCCAGGAGTCAAAATTAATCCGAATCGTATCACCACCAGCAAGCGACGCAACGGTTTTGGTATTGGTGTATCTGACCGCGCCGCCCGGTCCGACAATCGAACAGACAACCGGGAAATTAACCTGGGCTGTACTGCCGTAATTCTTAACCAGTGCGATTGGCGTCATCGGCAAGTTGACCGCATGATTTGCGCCCGGTGCCCGCACTGCCTGCACGCCGACATCATTATTGGCAGGCGGAATCGTCGCAAAACCAATCCCGGTCACATCGTCAATATACCAGCCTGCATAATGCACTGAACCATCGCTGCCAAAGTGCCAGCGCACATGAAAAGCCTGACCCGAATTTACCGGTAATGTAAATTCAACTTGATGCCAGAAATTACCGGTCGTTCTGCCGGTAAAACACGGTTGACCAGCAATACCGGCATTTGCAGTATTGGCCGTTCCATTATAACCGCCGATTGGTGTAACGATATTCCAGGTTACGCCGCCATCAGTCGAGATTTTGACATTACCGCCGTCCCAGTTCGCTTCGATATCATACCACTGATAGAATTTCAAAGTCGGATTATTACCAGTTGCAGTAAATACCGGTGATGTCAAAGTCCAGTTCGCGCTCGCAGCATAATTACCGCCCAGCACGGTTGCCCAAACTTTGGTTCCAGAATAAGCATTATTTGGTCCAGAAGTCGGCACTCCCCATGCCCAACCGCCGGTTGCCGGCAATGGTTCATAATTGCCGTTATTAGCTTCAAAGTTGCATATATAAATTTCGATTGGTAAAGTGAATTGTAAAGTATCAAAATAAACACCGCTTGATATAATTAATAAGAACTCTGCCATTGTGCCAGGAATGATTAATGAGTCGGCAAAAATCGTAAACGGATCATTATTATTTGCAACTGTTGTGCTTGGATTAATCGTACCATAATTACTGGCACCGTCAATAATCGTGATGTGCGGGGTAGTGGTTAATAAGGTTGCCTGCGTATTTTCCGCAACCGCAGAACCGATATTTTTTACAGAAACAACTAAGTTAACTGTTTCGCCACGATTGATGATAGCATTGTTATTACCGCCATACGCAGTGTCGATGACCTGCGTATTGATATGGGTGATTTGACACTGGGCCACGGGAATGACAATTGTATTGAACCAGGTCGAATCAGTCGCATCTTTTATTGCTAATAAGAATATTAGATTATATCCGTCTGGTAGATTTGGAGCAGCTGAGAACTTATAACCAGTTGTTGAGAGCACTGAATCATTGGCAAGAATATTTCCAAAGGTTTTAAATGAATCAAGGATTGTAATATTCGGGTCAGTTGTTCTTAACCAGGCGCGGACATTATTTGCCTGGACTCCGCCAAAATTCTTGAGCCAGACATGCATGGTAATCTCTTCGCCCGGATTGACAATATTATTGTTATTGCCGCCC